>Ga0114903_1000609_pt1 | contig 18430 bp, 22 predicted proteins | sample MalvirDeepMed_s2_FD_87289 | JGI IMG/M metagenome (GOLD analysis project Ga0114903, IMG submission 87289) | Marine viral communities from the Global Malaspina Expedition - Malaspina viral metaG DeepMed_s2 | ecosystem: Environmental > Aquatic > Marine > Oceanic | place: Mediterranean Sea... | reverse complement strand
GTAATGCCAAATTCTGCGGGGGGTGCGCCCCGCCTTTGTGACAGGAGCATCCCATGGACGGCAGTGCCTTCGCCCAGTTCATTCCCCTCATCCTCATCTTCGCGATCATGTATTTCCTGCTGATCCGCCCGCAGCAGAAAAAGCTGAAGGAGCATCAGAAGATGGTCGAGGGGCTGCGCCGGGGCGATCAGGTCGTGACCCAGGGCGGGCTGATCGGGAAGGTCGTGAAGGTCAAGGAAAGCAACGAGATAGAGGTCGAACTGGCCGAAGGGGTCAAGGTCCGCGTGGTGCAGTCCACCATCGCCCAGGTGCTGTCCAAGACCGAACCCGCCAATTCCTGATTTTCCTGCCCTAGGCGCCCGTCATGCTTCAGATCGATCTTTGGAAACGCATCCTCATCTGGGGCATCGTGGCGATTGGCGTGTTTCTCGCGCTGCCCAATGCCTTCTACACCCGGGTCGAGACGCATAACGACGCGGTGACCGCGATCGAGCGGCAGGGCGCCACGCCCGAGCGCGAGGAAGCCGCGGCCGCCTGGTCGTCCTTCATGCCCTCGGGTCTGGTGAACCTCGGCCTCGACCTTCGCGGCGGCGCGCATCTGCTGGCCGAGGTGCAGGTCGAGGACGTCTATGCCCAGCGGCTCGAGGCGCTCTGGCCCGAGGTGCGCGACGCGCTGCGGCCCGAGCGCGACACGGTGGGCACGATCCGCCTGCAGCCCTCTGGTCCGATGGAACTGCGCATCCGCATCTCGCAGCCCGACGGCATGGCCCGGGCGCTCGAGGTTGTGCGCGGGCTGGCGCAGCCGGTGGTGTCGCTGACCGGCGCCGGAGAGACCGACCTTGCGGTGTCGGGTGAGGGCGACGAGGTCGTCGTGCGGCTCTCGGAAGCCGAGCGGCAGGCCACCGACGAACGGACCGTGCGCCAGAGCCTTGAGATCATCCGCCGCCGCATCGACGAGGTCGGCACCCGCGAGCCGACGATCCAGCGCCAGGGCAGCGACCGCATCCTGATCCAGGTGCCGGGCATTGGCTCCGCCGCCGAGCTGAAGGAAATCATCGGCACCACCGCGCAGCTGACCTTCCAGCCGGTCGTGGGCCGCGGCGCGAGCGCCAATGACAGCCCCGGCATCGGCAACGAGATCCTGCCGTCGCTGGACGAGGAGGGCGTGTTCTACGAGCTGGAACAAGCGCCTGTCGTCACCGGCGAAGAGCTGGTCGACGCCCAGCCCAGCTATGACCAGAACGGCCGGCCCGCGGTCAGCTTCCGGTTCAATCCCTCGGGCGCGCGCAAGTTCGGCGACTACACCGCCGAGAACATCGGCAACCCCTTCGCCATCGTGCTCGACGACGAGGTGATCAGCGCGCCGGTGATCCAGAGCCACATCCCCGGCGGGTCGGGCATCATCACCGGCAATTTCTCGGTCGAGGAATCCACCAACCTCGCCGTGCTGCTGCGCGCGGGCGCCTTGCCTGCGGGACTCGAATTCCTCGAGGAACGGACCATCGGGCCGGAATTGGGTCAGGACAGCATCGATGCGGGCAAGGTGGCCACGGTCGTCGCCTTCTCGGCGGTGCTGGTCTTCATGTTCCTGACCTACGGGCTGTTCGGAATTTTCGCCAACATCGCGCTCATCCTCAACATCGCGCTGCTCTTCGGCCTGCTGAGCCTGATCGGCGCCACGCTGACCCTGCCGGGCATCGCCGGGATCGTGCTGACCGTCGGCATGGCGGTCGACGCCAACGTGCTGGTCTTCGAGCGCATCCGCGAGGAACTGCGCACCGCGAAGGGGCCGGCGCGGGCGATCGAACTGGGCTACGAAAAGGCGCTGAGCGCCATCGTCGACGCCAACCTCACCACGATCATCACGGCGACGATCCTCTTTGCCATGGGGTCGGGGCCGGTGCGCGGTTTCGCCATCACGCTCGGGCTGGGGATCATCACCTCGGTCTTTACCGCGATCTTCGTCACGCGGCTGATGATCGTCATCTGGTTCGGGCGCACCCGTCCGAAAACCATCGAAGTCTGAGAGGGCCACCCCATGCGCATGCGTCTCGTACCCGAGATCACCAACTGGGACTTCTTCAGCCGCTCGAAGCTGTGGCTGGGCATTTCGGCGCTGATGATGGTCGTGGCCTTCGTCTCCTTCCTGCTGCAGGGGCTGAACTACGGCATCGACTTCCGCGGCGGCACGACGATCCGCACCGAAAGCCCGAGCGCCGTGGACGTGGGCGCCTATCGCGACGCCCTGCAGCCGCTGGAGCTGGGCGACATCACCATTTCCGAGGTCTTCGACCCCAGCTTTGGCGACGACCGCAACGTTGCGATGATCCGGGTACAGGCACAGGACGATCAGGAGGCGGTGTCGGCCGATCTGATCGCCCAGATCGAGGCGGCGCTGAGCGAGGTCGCGCCGGACATCACCTTTGCCTCGGTGGAATCCGTCGGTCCCAAGGTGTCGGGCGAATTGATCCAGACCGCGGTGATCGCGGTGCTTCTGGCCATCGGCGCGGTGCTCATCTACATCTGGCTGCGGTTCGAATGGCAATTCGCCGTGGGGGCCGTGCTGGCGCTGGTCCATGACGTTCTGCTGACCATCGGCGTGTTTTCCGAGCTTCAGATCAAGTTCGACCTGGCGATCATCGCGGCGCTGCTGACCATCGTGGGCTATTCGCTCAACGACACGGTGGTGGTCTTCGACCGGGTGCGCGAGAACCTGATCAAGTACAAGAAGCGCGACCTCAAGGAAGTGCTGAACATCTCGATCAACGAGACGCTCAGCCGGACGATCATGACCTCGCTGACCACGATGCTGGCGCTGGTCGCCATGTTCGTGTTGGGCGGCGACGTGATCCGCGGCTTCGTCTTCGCGATGATGTGGGGCATTCTGGTGGGCACCTATTCGTCGATCTTCGTGGCCAGTGCGATCCTGCTGTGGCTTGGGGTCAAGCGCGACTGGACCAAGCCCGACGCCACCGCCGGAAATCAGTACGCCGACATCGATGCCTGACCTGCTGGCCGAGGCCCTGGCGTTGCCGGGGCTGGGCCTTCTGATCGGGACGGTCTTCATCTCGGGCATCGTTTACGGCTTTGCCGGGTTCGGCGCCGCCATGGTGGTGATGCCGGTCGCCGCCCGCCTGCTGCCCATCGAGGTCGCCGTCGCCGCCTTCAACGTCTCGGCCCTGTCGTCTCTGGTCACCGTTGTGCCGCGCGCCCTGGGCCAGGTCGAACGGCGCGGCGTGTCGGTGATGATCCTGACCGCGACGATCACCGTATCGCTGGGCATCTGGGTGCTGCGCCACGCGGATGTCACGCTGCTGCGGTGGGCGGTTGTCGGCGTCTGCACGGTGACGCTGGTGGCGCTGATGGCCGGGTGGCGCACGCGGCTCGCGCCGACGCTGCGGCTGCGGGCGCTGGTGGGCGGCGCGTCGGGGTTCGTCGGCGGGGCGACGGGGCTGATGGGGCCGGTCATGGTGCTGTTCCAACTCGCGGGCCGCGACAGTGTGGCGCAGTCCCGCGCCACGGCGGTGGTCTTCCTGACCCTGACCAGCCTTCTGCTGCTGCCGCTCATGGCGGTGCAGGGTGCGTTGACAGGCGCTGCGGTGGCGCTTGGACTGGTGCTCTTGGTGCCGTATGGCATCGGCACGGCGATTGGCCAGTGGCTCTTTCAACCTAAGCTTGAAAGACTTTATCGTACCGTGGCCTATGCTATTATCGCTATGGCAATCCTTTCCGGCTTGCCCTTATGGGATAGAGGAGGCTGACATGCGCCTCAATGAAGTCACGTTCACCGATGCCCTGCCGGTCGATGGCTATGGCCCCGGTTTTTTCCGTATCGCTGGTAAACCGATCGAAGGCGCCATCTGCCTGAGCGCCAATGGCACCCAAAGCTGGGGCGGCATCGAGGATGCCGACACGCTGCTGGCGCTGGCGGGCGAAGTGGATGTGCTGTTCGTCGGCACGGGGGCCGAGATCGCGCATCTTCCCACCAGCCTGCGCCAACGGCTCGAAGACAGCGGCATCGGGGTCGAGGTGATGAACTCGCCCTCCGCCTGCCGCACCTACAACGTGCTCTTGTCCGAAGGGCGCCGGGTCGCGGTGGCCGCGGTCCCGGTCTGAGCCGGCGTTTGGCGCTTTTGCCGGGGAACGAGACGCGCTAAGCCTCTGGCATGAATCTGACGGTTTCCGATCTCAGCGTCGCGCGTGGCGGCGTGCCGGTGCTGGACGGCGTGGCTTTCGACCTGCCGCCGGGCCGGGCGTTGGTGCTGCGCGGGCCGAACGGCGCCGGAAAGACGACGCTTTTGCGCACCATCGCCGGATTGCAGCCCGCCGAAGCCGGGCGCATCGAAGGTGCTGAGGACCGCATCGCCTATGCGGGTCACGCGGACGGGCTCAAGGCGATGCTGAGCGTGACCGAGAACCTGGCGTTCTGGGCCTCGGTATTCGGAACCTCGGACATAGACGCGGCTGTCGCGGCCTTCGACCTTGAAGAGTTGCGCGACCGGCTGGCGGGCACCCTGTCGGCCGGACAGAAGCGGCGGCTGGGTCTGGCGCGGCTGATGGTGAGCGGGCGGCCCGTCTGGGTGCTGGACGAACCCACGGTGTCTTTGGATGCCGCCTCGGTGGCGCTTTTCGCATCAGCGGTGCGGGCGCATCTGGGGCAGGGCGGCAGCGCCGTCCTCGCCACCCATATCGACCTCGGGCTGGCAGAGGCCGAGGTTCTGGACGTCGCGGCCTTCCGCGCCACGCCGCGGGCCGCCGCCGCCGACGAGGCGTTCCTGTGATCGCGCTGCTGCTCCGGGATCTCAAGCTTGCGGTGCGGGCCGGGGGTGGATTCGGGCTTGGCCTCGCGTTCTTCCTGATCGTCACGGTGCTGGTGCCCTTCGGCGTCGGGCCGGACACCGCGTTGCTCACGCGGATCGCGCCGGGTGTGCTCTGGATCGGGGCGCTGCTGGCGTGCCTGCTGTCGCTCGACCGCATCCTCGCGCTCGATTGGGAGGACGGATCGCTCGATTTGCTGGCCACCGCGCCGCTGCCGATGGAGGGCATCGTCACGGTCAAGGCGCTGGCGCACTGGATCACCACCGGCCTGCCGCTGGTGCTGGCAGCACCGGTGCTGGGCGTGCTGCTGAACCTGCCGGGGCCGGGATACCTTTGGCTGGTGGTGTCGCTGGCGCTCGGCACGCCGGCGCTGTCGGTGATCGGCACCTTCGGCGCGGCGCTGACCGTGGGGATCAAGCGCGGCGGACTGCTGCTGTCGCTGCTGGTCCTGCCACTTTACGTGCCGACCCTGATCTTCGGCGCCGAGGTGGCGCGGCGCGGCGCAGAGGGGCTGGCGGTGTCCACCCCGCTGCTGATGCTGGCCGGGATTTCCTGCGGCGTGCTGGCGCTCTTGCCCTTCGCCTCGGCGGCGGTGCTGCGGATCAACCTGCGCTGAAAGCAAAGGAGCGCCCCGGCGCGAACAGCACCGCAGGTGCCGCGCCATCGCCAGACCGCCCCCCGGGCTGGCGATTGGCTGCTGTCCACTCGGAGCATCCGGGGAGCGCCGAAGGTTCGGCGATAAAGCGCGAAGCTGTACGGGAGGGTCGCCATCCCGCTGTCTGGCGATGGCGCGGCACCACCCACGGCACGTGTTATTTAGCTGCCGTTGACGCAGAGCCTCTGCGGTGTGCGGCGTTTTCGGGCACAAAACGAGAAGCTCCGCGGCGTGATTGCCAGACCGCGGTGTGGCGATCCGGAGTGTGAGCTGCGCGATCTTTGCCTGCCACCTCCGGATGCCGTTTGAACGCTGCGCGGATGGGTTAATATCGCCAGACCGGGGGGCGGTCTGGCGATCGCGCGGCACCTGCGGTGCTGATCGCGCGGATCATCGCTCAAAGCGTACTGACCGGCGCCCGCACCGCAGAAGCACCCTAACCGGGTCACAACCCCGCGCGGAACTGTCACCTTGGCTTTCCGACCGCCTCCAAGTCATCTAAACAGCAGGGAGCAGAGGGAAATAGCCGCACATGTCGCTTTGGGAATACGCCAACCCGGTCAAGTTCATCCGTACCACGGATACCGTCCTGCCCTGGGTCTCGTGGCTCGCACTGGCCTGCCTCGTCGTCGGGCTGGTCTGGGGGTTCTTCTTCACCCCGGACGATTTCCGCCAGGGCTCGACGGTCAAGATCATTTACCTGCACGTGCCCTCGGCGCTGATGGCGATCAACGCCTGGCTGATGATGCTGGTGACCTCGCTGATCTGGATCGTCCGCCGTCACCACGTCAGCGCGCTTGCCGCCAAGGCCGCGGCCCCCGTGGGCGCCACCATGACCGTGATCGCGCTCGCCACGGGGGCGATCTGGGGGCAGCCGATGTGGGGGACCTGGTGGGCCTGGGACCCGCGGCTTACGTCCTTCCTGATCCTGTTCCTGTTCTACCTGGGCTACATGGCGCTCTGGTCCGCGATCGAGGATGACGACACCGCCGCCGACCTCACGTCGATCCTCTGCCTCGTCGGGTCGGTCTTCGCACTGCTGTCGCGCTACGCGGTCAACTTCTGGAACCAGGGGCTGCACCAGGGCGCATCCCTCAGCCTCGACAAGGAGGAAAACGTGGCGGATGTCTTCTATTTCCCGTTGCTCGTGTGCATCGCGGGCTTCGTGCTGCTGTTCGTGGCGCTGGTCTTCCTGCGCACCCAGACCGAAATCCGTGCCCGCCGCACCCGGGCGCTTCTGGCACGGGAGCAGCGCGCATGATCCCCGATCTGGGCAAATACGCGGGCGCCGTGCTGTCGTCCTATGCGGTGTCTCTGGCGCTTATCGTGCTGCTGGTCGCGCTCAGCCTCTGGCGCGCGCGCCGGGTCCGGGCGGAGCTTGAGCGGGTCGAACAAAGGAGCAAGCGCAATGGCTAGGATCTCTCCCTTGGTCGTGCTGCCGCCGCTGGTCTTCGCGGGTCTGGCGACGCTGTTCTACACCGGTATGTTCCGCGAAGACCCGCAGGGCCTGCCATCGACCCGCGTCGGCCAGCCGGCCCCCGCGATCACCGAAGAGACGCTGGCCGATTTCCCGGGACTGGAGCCGGGGATGCTGCAATCGGGCGAGGTCACGCTGGTGAACTTCTGGGCCAGCTGGTGCCCGCCCTGTCGCGCCGAACACCCGAAGTTGCTGGAGATGCAGGCCGAGGGCATGCAGATCGTCGGCGTCAACTTCAAGGATACTGCCGGGGCGGCCGAACGCTACCTCGACGACGACGGCAATCCCTTCGCCGCCGTGGCTTTCGACCCGCAGGGCCGCACGGCCATCGACTGGGGCGTCACCGCGCCGCCCGAGACCTTTATCGTGGATGGCGACGGCACCGTGCTTTTCCGCTTTGCCGGACCGCTGGTCGGCAGCGATTACGAGCAGCGATTCCTGCCCGCCCTGCAGGACGCGACCGCGCCGGATTCCATGTGAAGACGCGGCCCCGGATCGCTCCGGAGGCCGCGCAAGTTTTCCCTCGTCGAGCCCGGATCAGAGCTCGCAGACGGTCTCCACCTGCGTCTTGGCACAGGCCGGAGGGTTGTGTGTGGCGGCAAAGGCGCCGAACACGCTGAGCAGCGCAAGAGCGGCGGCCTGAACGATGGTGACAAGCTTGAACTTCATTTTGGTCTGCCTCTGCTGTGGCCCCCTCGTTGGTGGAGGGCCTGAATCGCATTTACGCAGTGCGACGTGATTCGTCTCGGGTCACGTGCGGGGCAGGCCGGCGATGGGCAGGAAATTGCAAAAGCGCCGCGGCGCGTCGGCGGAAAAACGGGCAGGCGGGCGCTTTTGGCCGGTGACGGATGGAACCGTCAGGACGCGGCGCGACGCTCCAACGCGGTGCCGATGACGGTGTCGAAATCCGCCGGGCTGCGCACCGCGGCCATCTCGGCCGCCGGCACGGTCACGCCCCAGTGCCGCGCCATGGCTTCGTAGCGTGGCTGCCGGTGCGCCAGCGCCTGCGCATAGGTCCAGCGGATGAAGGCGTCGGGGTCCACCGCCTCTTCGGTCAGGTCGTGGGTTTCGAGATACTCCGCCCAGACACGCGCCAGGAACTGCGGCTGGTAGGCCATGGGCTTGGGCGCCCGGTCGAAGCGGCGGATCAGCTCTTCGGTATGGGCCTCGCTGCCCTCGATCCAGACCAGCAGGCAGCGGCGCGCAAGCTCGGTCAGGATCGGGTCGGCGGGGTCCTCGGGATCGACCCATTCGCAGATCGAACCGCCCGTGTCGCAGACGAAATGCGGATAGCCGTAAAGGTCCTCGGCCCGGTCGATGAAGTATGAGGTGTCGAGCAGCGCCTGCTTCTCGGCCCGCGCGAACTGGTCCTGGCGGCGTTTGTAGACATGCATGGCCATGCCGCCGCGCGCCGGATCGCCGGGCTTGCCGAGGTATGTCGACACGGGCGACAGGTTGTCGAAGGTGATGTTGGACCCAATGTAGATCGAATCGGTCATCAGCAGATCGCGCAGGAACGGCACCTTCATCGCCTCGCGCTTGGCGTTGTCGGCGATGTATTCGCCCATGTAGCGCGTGCCGATGCGGTAATCTATGGAGTAATGAAACCAGCCGCCGGCCTCGCGCAGAAGGTTCGACACATGCGTCTTGCCCAGCCCTGACATGGCGAAAAGCACGACGCGCTTGGCCGGGGCGGCATGCCATTGGGCGGCGGTGTCGTAGATCATGGGTCGGGCCTTTGCGCCGGGGCGGGACGGGGTCTGCCCGGTGTGGTAGCCAGAGCCGGGGCAGGCGTCAAACCCTCTTGGCACCCCGGGCGAAGATGCGGCCATCGAGCACCAGCAACCCCAGCGCCAGAAGCGCGAAGCCGGTATAGGCCTGCGGCGCCAGCGCCTCGTCGCGCAGCAGCGCGCCCAGGGTGATCGCCACCGGCGGGATCAGCAGCGTCACCAGAAGCAGGTTGCCGGACCCGGCCATCGCCAGCACGCGATAATACAGCAGATAAGCCAGCGCCGTGGCCAGAACCGCGTAATAGCCGATGGCAGCCCAGCTGCGCAGGCTCAGGTCCAGCGATGGCGGCCCCTCGACCAGAACGGCCAGCGGACCCATCATCAGAGTCGACGCGGTGAGCATGCCCGCCGCCGCCATCAGAGGCGGCACGCCGCGCAGATGCACCCGGGCCCAGGCCCCGGCGCAGGCATAGGACAGCGTTCCGGCCAGCACCGCCAGCTGCGCGAGGCTGCGGATGTCGATCTGCGCGAGAGTGTCCAGCCCGATCGCCGTCGCCACCCCGGCAAAGCCCAGGGCCACGCCCAGCCCGCGCCGCAGGCTCAGCCGCTCGTCGGCAAAAACCGCCGCCGCGACCAGCACGCCGAAGATCGCCGTGGCCGCATTGAAGATCGAGGTGAGGCCGGTGGCGATGTGCAGCTGCCCCCAGGCCATGAGCGAAAACGGCAGCACGTTGTTCAGGAGCCCCATCAACCCGAACGCGCCCCAGATCCGCAGGTCGCGCGGCAGCGGCTGGCGCCGCAGCAGAACCACCGCCCAGAGCACCAGCATCGCCCAGAAGGTCCGGTGCAGCACCGAGGTCAGCGGACCGATCTCGTCCAGCGCCGTGCGGATGGCCAGGAACGACCCGCCCCAGATCAGCCCCAGCAAGGACAACTCCGCCCAGGCGCGGGGCGACAGCGACGCCTGTTTCACGCCGCACCGCCGTTCATCACGCACAAGGCCTCCATTCGCCCCTCCTTCATCTTGCCAATAAACCTCCAGAGAGCACGAGAGACAGCGTCTCTCGTATCGCGCCAGCGGCGCGATTCCGGGCCTGGCGGGTACGTCCATAGGCCAGCCGCGCCCCGCGTCCGACCCGAAACCTGCGCAAACAGAAAAGGCCCGCGAATTCGAATTCGCGGGCCGCTTTAATTTCCGAAACAGGGCTTTGCGATCAGAACTTCATCTGCGCCTTGAAGCCGATGCCGACCACCGAGTTGTCCTCGAAGGACGCGACGGCCACATCCTGCACGCCGGCATCCGCGTCACCCAGCTTGGAATAGTTGATGCCGCCCGAGATGTTGAACGGGCCGTTGACATAGCGCATGCCCAGCGTCACGCCGAAAAGACCGTCGGTCGGGCCCAGCGGCGACACGGTGTCGCCTTCGCCCTCGGGTTCGTAGATCAGCGTGATCGACCCGGCGAACTTGTCGTTGAACTGCCGACCGACGCCCAGGGTATAGCGGTGGCTGTCCTCGAGGTTCACGAGGTCCGCGCCCAGGGCGGTGGGCACCACGTCGACGGCCGAAAACTCGGTCCAGCGATAGCCCGCGGTCAGCAGCGTACCTTCGGCGATGCCGGTCTGGAATTCGAGGTTCAGCGACTGCGGCGTGACGTATTCGACTTCGTCGCGGATGGTCTGGCCCAGCAGGCGTTCTGTCGTGTCGGCCTTGTGCTCGATCTCGAAATGGTAGGTCGCGGCAAAGCGCAGGGCGATGTCGGGGATCTCGTAGGCTGCGCCGATCAGGTAGCCCGGCTTGGTGTCGTCCTCCATCTCGAAGCGGTAACCGCCGGTCGGGAAGAAGTTCGTCAGCGCGCCGTTGGTCTGGTTCGCCAGGACGGCCGAGGCGGGCGCCGTGGCGCCGCCGCCGACCGGAACCGGCGGCAGGAAGGAGTCGAGCACACCGGCCGCCTGGGCCTGTGCGGCCGCCCCTGCGAGGCCTGCATTGGCGCCCAGAAGCTGCGGCGTGATGTTCGAAGTGCCGAAGGTATTGTTCGCCGTGGCGGCAGCGGCGCCCAGAGCGATCGGCGTGCGGTAGGCGGTGCCGTTCAGACCCACCTCGGCGTTCACCTGCTCGGCCTTGATGCCGGCGAAGACGCTGAAGCGGTCGGTGACCTTGTAGCGGCCCACGAAGGTCAGCGCGCGGCTGTTCAGGTCGGCGAAGGTGCCGCCAAGCGCGCTGGTCGCGGGGTTGTTGTTGTAGTCGACATCCGCGCCATAGGGCTGGTCGAAGATCAGCGAGTAGTTGAACTGCTCGTTGATCTGGTTGGTATAGCTGAAGCCATACTGCTGGTAGTTCTCGCCGACGTCGTAGTCGTTGCCGGCGGCATCCTCACCGGTGACGCTGGGCATGACGTGGCCAAAGCTGACGCTGGTGGTGTTGTTCGCGTCGAAGATCGCCAGGACGCTCTGGCCCGAACGGTCGAGGCCGCCTGCCATGGCCGAACCGGCGCCGAGTGCGAGCGCCGAGGCGCAAAGCAGTGTTCTTTTCATAAGAGTGACCCTCATCCCAAAGTCGGTTGTTCTCCTCTGGGTGGAACCTACGCGGCGCATCGCAAATGCGTCAATTTTGACCGTACGTCATGGTGACGCATCGCAACGCAGCGTCACCTTTTTGTAACGGATCGTGTTTCGTGCCAGATATTGAAGTAGTTGGCGCCGAAGATCACAGCAGCCCCCAAAAGCACCAGCGGATCGAGCGCTTCGGCATAAAGCGCCCAGCCAACAAGCGCGATCACCGGCAGTCGGATGAAGTCGATTGGCATCACAACCGTGGCGGGCGCAAGCCCCAGCGCCGTGGTCAGGCAGAAATGCGCGACGAGCCCCGCGCAGGCGATGAGCACGATCCAGGGCCAGTTGGCCGCAGAGGGCAGGGCGATGTCGCCGTCGATCCCGGCGCAGAGAATACCGAAGACCGATTGCATCACCGTGAGGTAGAAAAGGATGCAGGTGATCGTCTCGGTCCGGGTGAGCTTGCGTGTAAAGACTGCCGACCCGGCGAAACCGATGGCCGCGCAGGCCGCCGCCACCAGCCCGATGTGAAAGGTCTCGGGGCTGGGCCGGGTGACGATCAGGATGCCGATGAAGCCGAAGACGGCGGCGATGGCCCGCGTCCGGGTGAGCCGTTCGCCCAGGATCAGCGGCGACAGCAGCATGACCCAGAGCGGCGAGGTGAACTCCAGCGCGAAGACCTGCGCCAGCGGAATGACCGCGATGGCGTAGAACCACAGGTTCTGGCCGGAGAAGTGAAAGAGGTTGCGGATCGCATGGGTGCCGAGGCTGCGTCGGGTGATCTGGTGCCGGGTGCCCGCGAGGGTCGCGACGACCAGCACGATCCCCACGCCAATGAGGCTGCGGTACATCATGATCTCGAAGGTATCGAGGTCGATGCTGACCGCCCGGCCCGCGATGGCCATGGAGGTGAAGGAGACGATCGCCCCGGACATCCAGAGGCAGGCGCGGAGGGTATCGGTCATTGCGGCTCCCACATGCCCCGGCGCGGGATCGAAACCGTGCAAAGGCCGGTATCAGCCGAAACGGCCCGCGACACCGTATTCTTCGAAGAATACGGATCGGAATTCTCGAGAATTCCGTTGGCGTCGCTCATGCCTCGACCACCGCGTAGTCGCGCGGCAGGCCGCGGGTGATCTCGGCCCAGGGGCTGCGGGCGGTCCGTGCCTGGTGCGCGTCAAAGGCCGCGCGGTCGGCAAAGCGTTCCGATACGGAAAACACGCCAATGCGCGTTTCGGTCACGTCGAAGGCTTCGCAGCCCGGCTCGGCCCGCGTCAGCCGGATGTGATCGGGCAGGGCGGCGCGCAGGTCCTCGACCCTTTCGGGCGGGCAGGTCAGCGTTCCGGTCAGGGTCACTCCCATTCGATGGTGCCCGGCGGTTTGCTGGTGATGTCATAGGTGACGCGGTTGATGCCCGGCACTTCGTTGATGATCCGCGTCGCGGTTTCGCCCAGGAACTCGTGGCTGAAGGGGTAATAATCCGCGGTCATCCCGTCGACCGAGGTGACGGCGCGCAGCGCGCAGGCAAAGTCGTAGGTCCGCCCGTCGCCCATGACGCCCACGGTGCGCACCGGCAGGATCGCGACGAAGGCCTGCCAGATCTCGTCATAGAGCCCATGCTTGCGGATCTGGTCGATATAGACCGCATCGGCCTTGCGCAGGATCTCGAGCTTTTCGCGGGTGATCTCTCCCGGGCAGCGGATCGCCAGGCCCGGACCGGGGAAGGGGTGACGCCCGATGAAGCTTGCCGGCAGGCCCAGCTCGTTCCCCAGCGCGCGGACCTCGTCCTTGAAGAGCTCGCGCAGCGGCTCCACCAGTTTCAGCCCCATCTTTTCCGGCAGGCCGCCGACATTGTGGTGGCTCTTGATCGTGACCGACGGCCCGCCGGAGAAGCTGACGCTTTCGATCACGTCCGGGTAAAGCGTGCCCTGCGCCAGGAATTCCGCGCCCTCGATATCGTTGGCGTACTTCTGGAAGACGTCGATGAAAAGACCGCCGATGATCTTGCGCTTGGTCTCGGGGTCGCTGACGCCGTCCAGTTTGCCCAGGAACAGCTCGGATTCATCGGCGTGGATCAGCGGCAGGTTGTAGTGCTCGCGGAACATGGTGACGACTTCGGTGGCTTCGTTGAGCCGCATCAGCCCGTGATCGACGAAGACGCAGGTCAGCTGGTCGCCGATCGCCTCGTGGATCAGCACCGCCGCGACGGAGCTGTCGACGCCACCCGAGAGGGCGCAGATGACCTTCTTGTCGCCCACCTGTTCGCGGATCTTGCGGATCGCTTCCTCGCGGTAGGCATCCATCGTCCAGTCGCCGTTGAACCCCGCGTCCTTGACGAAATTCTCGTAGAGCGTCTTGCCGTTCGGGGTGTGATGCACTTCGGGGTGGAACTGCACGGCATAGAAGCGGCGGTCGAGGTCGGCAGTGACCGCAAAGGGCGCATTGGGGGATGTGCCGTAGACGGCGAAACCGGGCGCGATCCGGCTTACATGATCGCCGTGGCTCATCCAGACCTGTTCGCGCTCCTCGAGGAACCAGCCCTTGAGCAGGTCGATCCGGTCCTCGGTCGGCTTGACGTAGGCGCGGCCGAATTCGGCGGTGCCGTGGCCGCGCTCGACGTTGCCGCCCAGCATCTGCATCATGACCTGCTGGCCGTAGCAGATGCCCAGCACCGGCACGCCCAGCTCGAAGACTATTGCTGGCGGGCGGGGCGATCCGTCGTCGATGACCGAAGCCGGACCACCGGACAGGATCACCGCCTTCGGGGCGAAGTCGTCCAGGAAGGCATCCGTCACCAGGTTGAACGGATGGATTTCGCAATAGACGTTCAGTTCACGCAGGCGCCGCGCGATCAGCTGCGTCACCTGGGAGCCGAAGTCGATGATGAGGAGGCGGTCGTGCTGGGTCTGAATCATATGCTCTGATAGGCAGGCGCTTGCGAAAGTGCAATAAGCGCCGCGACCCCGCTAAGGAGAAACGAACCATGCGACTGCTGATGGAATTCGGAATGGGCACATCGCTGCGCCGGGGCGACTATACCGAGGCGGCGGCGCGGGCGGTGCGCGACGCGCTCTGGCACAACTCGATCAACTTGGCGGAGCTTTTCGGCTTCGACAAGACGGACATGATCATCGACGTGCAGATCGGCGTCCAGCAGCCCGAGGCGGTGGACGTGGCGGCGATTGCGGCGCTCTTTCCCTATGGCCAGCCGCAGGTGCGGGTGGTCTTCGGCGGGCTTGACATCCCGCGACCCGATGGCGACGGAAACGCGACGGTGATCGCCAATGTGGCGCTGTCGGTGAGCTTTGACATGGAGCGCGCGGCATGAGGCGGCTGATCATCGAGATGGGCATGGGTAACGACCTGCACGGTCAGGACTATACCAAGGCGGCGAGCCGGGCCATCAAGGACGCGATGCGGCATTCGTCGCTGCCGATTCTCCCGGCGCTTGGGATGGATCACCGCGAGATGGATGTGCGGGTGACCGTGGGCGTGGCGCAGCCCGACGCGGTGGATCGCGACGCGCTGGCGGCGGCGATGCCGCGCGGCACAGTCACGGTGCGGGCTGTCAGGGGCGGTATGGATGTCGTGAACCCCGACACGGGCGAGGTGACGGTGGTTGCCTCGGCGGCCATCGAGGTGTTCCTGCCCGAACAGGCTGGGTGGCGGCTGCGGGGGTAGGCGGCCGGCTTTATCAGATCCTAAGCCCGGTGCGCGCCCTCGTCCGGAGCCAAGGCCGCTTGCGGCCGCCGGGCAGCGGCAGCCAGGCAGACGCACCGGAGGTGCGCTCCCCTAAAGCGGCTCGCCTCTGGCGAGACGGGCTGCCGCTTTGTTTGAGCCTGGTGCCAATCTTCGTGGTCGTCCGGATGGTGCAGGCATGAAATGCCGAGCGGAGCGGTCGGTCGCGGCATCCCGCTGGCTGCCGGGCGACATTGGACCCGCGTCCCCGCCCGGAATCAAGGCTGCTTGCAGCCGCCGGGCAGCGGCAGCCAGCCCGACGCACCGGAGGTGCGCCACCCTGAAGCGGCTCGCCTCTGGCGAGACGGGCTGCCGCTTTGGCTGGTCTTGGCGCTACGCCTCGCGGTCGTCCGGATGTGGCTGGGATAAAGCACGCAGCGGATAAGACCAAGCGGCACCCCGCTGGCTGCCGGGCGAGGTCTCGCCCCTGGTCCACGCCCGGAACCAACCCCGCTTGCCCCCGCCAATGTCGCTTTCCCCCCTGAAACGGCGCAAATCGCAAATGGCCCTCCGCGCACGCGCGATAGAACCGCCCTCAACCCCGGGGACGGATCCGGGTGCAGGGACAAGGATGCGGATCATGGCAGAGGCAGAGACACGGCGCAGGACACGCGGCGGCGGCGGAGCGGCGCGGCGGGCGGAACGGTCCGCTGTCAGCGTCGAGACCGCGAAGTACATCGAGCGCAACATCCCCAATTTCGAGGTCCTGACCGAAGAGGCGCTCGACATCATCGAGTCCAATGCCGAAACCGTTCTGGCCGAAATCGGCGTCAACTTCGTCAACAACCCCGCCGCGCTCGACCGCTGGCGCGCCGCAGGCGCCGAGGTAGACGGCGAGCGCGTGCGCATCCCGCGCGGCCTGGCCAAAAAGCTCTGCGCCACCGCGCCCAAGGAATTCACCCAGCACGCCCGCAACCCCGAGCGCAACGTGGTCATCGGCGGCAAGAACCTGGTGCTGGCGCCGGTCTACGGCCCGCCCTTCGTGCATGACGTCGAAAAGGGCCGCCGCTACGCCACGATCGAGGATTTCCGCAACTTCGTGAAGCTGGGCTACATGTCGAAGTGGCTGCACCACTCCGGCGGCACCGTCTGCGAACCCACCGACATCCCCGTGAACAAGCGCCACCTGGACATGCTGCTGGCGCACATGACCCTGTCCGACAAGCCGTTCATGGGCTCGGTCACCGAACCCAGCCGCGCGCAGGACAGCGTCGACATGTGCAAGATCCTCTTCGGCGAGGAGTTCGTGCAGCAGAACACGGTGATGACCTCGCTCATCAACATCAACTCGCCGATGACCTTCGACGACACGATGATGGGCGCGCTCGAGGTCTATGCCGCCAACAACCAGGCCTGCATCATCAGCCCCTTCATCGTCGGCGGCGCCATGGCGCCGGTGTCGGTGGCGGGCACCCTGACGCAGGTGATGGCGGAATGCCTCGCGGGCATCGCCTATTCGCAGATCGTCCGCCCCGGCGCGCCGGTGATCATGGGCGCCTTCGTGACCTCGATCGACATGAACTCGGGCGCGCCCACCTTCGGCACGCCCGAAGCGGCGCACATCACCTACGGCGCCGGCCAGCTGGCGCGCCGTCTTGGACTGCCCTACCGGTCGGCGGGGTCGTTCTGTGGCTCGAAGCTGCCCGACGCCCAGGCCGCTTACGAGACCGCGAACAGCCTCAACATGGGGCTGCTGGCGGGCGTGAACTTCATGCTGCATTCCTGCGGCTGGCTCGAAGGCGGTCTGGTGTCCTCCTACGAGAAATTCGTCATGGACGCGGACCAGCTGGGCTGCCTGCATCACCTGGCCCGCGGCGTCGCCATCGACGAGAACGCCCAGGCCATGGACGCCATCCGCGAGGTCGGCCCCGGCGGGCATTACCTGGGCTGCGCGCACACCCAGGCGAATTTCAAGACCGCGTTCTGGCGCTCGGATATCTTCGATTACAAACCCTTCGAGACCTGGAGCGAAGAGGGCGCGCGCGACACCATGGCGCTGGCCAGCCTGCGGGTGAAACGGCAACTCGAAACCTACCAGCAGCCGGCGCTCGATCCGGCCATCGCAGAGGCGCTCGATGCCTTCGTGGCTCAAAAGAAGGCCGAAGCGCCCGACGCCTTCATGTAACCGCGTCGCGCCCGGCGGAAAGCTGGGCGCGCAACAGCCGGGCCTCGCCCATCACCGCGCTCAGCACCTCGACGTGATCGCTGACCGAATAGGCGGCGTCGCGGCTGCGGCGCTGTTCGTCGAACTCGGCCTCGATCTCCAGCAGACGCATGACCGACGCGCCGTGCCCGGGCAGGGCGTGGCTGCCCAGCAGCCGCCGCAGGTGCGGATGGCGGCGGTAGTCGTTGGCCCCCAACCGCGCCGCGCGCACCAGCAGGCGGGGGCGGCTGAGGGTGGCGAGCAGGCTCAGAATATCGTGCATGGAACATTTCCTTGATTGTGAAATTTCCAAATTACACACGTTTATCGGGTGTTGCGTCCCGCGGCCGATCGCCGTTCGGCGTCTTCACAACTGTTTAGACTTTAGCAACAATGATGATTTTTTCGTTACATTGTTAACAAACACGTAACACGTACACTTTTAGGTTGAGCCCGCCCTCGGACCGGCACGGTGCGACAACCATCACATACGGAAGGGTGACGGAATTTGGACGGTCATTGCGATTTCGGCAGGCTGCAGTCTCTGCCCGACTGGGTTCCGCAAAACGCGCGGCATTATCTGGCGCATATCGAAGCGGGACTTCCGATCCGGGCTCTGGCCCGCGCGGCGGGATGCCATGCGTCGACGGTTCTGCGGCAGGTCCGCAGGATCGAAGCGCAGCGCGACGATCCGCTCATCGACGCGGCGCTGCGCCGCCTCGGGACATACCAGCGCCGTTCGCCGTCTTTCGGCCCGGAAAAGGACCACGCGACCATGACCGCCATAGCCCGCATCGAGGAAACAGAGATCGACGAAAACCGCCTGTCGCGCGAGGCCCGGCGCATCCTGCGTCGGCTTTCCGAAAGCGGCGCCGTGCTGGCGGTGGCGGCCGAGATGGACAAGGCGGTGGTGGTACGCGACACCGCGGACGGCGGCACCGCCCGCACCGCCGTGGTCGACAGCGCCGTGGCCCAGGCCATGGCCCTGAAGGACTGGATCGCCTGCGACGCTCCGGGCCGGATCTCGCGCTACCGGATCACGGCGCTGGGCCGCACGGCCCTCAGCCGGCTGCTCGCCGAGCAGGAAAGCCGCCTGCGCGGCTTTGCCGAGGCGCAGACCGCCTTTTCCTCGGGCCGGGCGCTGGAGGCGGCGCTGGACGACACCGAAGACAGCCCGCAGCGGCGCAGGTCGGGCTACGCCCTGTCCGACAGCCCGCTGACGGCGCTCGCCCGGCGCCGCGACAAGACCGGCGCGCCGTTCCTGTCGGACGCGCTGGTCAGCGCCGGCGAACGGCTGCGCGAGGATTTCGAACTGGC
>Ga0114903_1000607_pt1 | contig 18481 bp, 20 predicted proteins | sample MalvirDeepMed_s2_FD_87289 | JGI IMG/M metagenome (GOLD analysis project Ga0114903, IMG submission 87289) | Marine viral communities from the Global Malaspina Expedition - Malaspina viral metaG DeepMed_s2 | ecosystem: Environmental > Aquatic > Marine > Oceanic | place: Mediterranean Sea... | reverse complement strand
CTTTTCCACCTCTGGCCGCTTTGGCCCGACATTCTGCCCGAAGGCGCCGCCGCGCTTGACGCGGTGGCCGCCCATATCGAAACCACGACCAATGGAGACATCTCATGCTAAGAATTTTCGCTCTGTCTCTTCTGGCCGCCGCCCCTCTTCACGCCCAAGCGACCCGTGACTGCAACACCTGGGTCTCCAACGCACGTAACCTCGCTATGCCGTACGAGGACGCGACGCGAACCTATGCTCAGGGGAGCATCGCTTTCCTGCTGCTCGACACCGGGGAACCGGCCTGCTGTTCGGATCACCTCATGGTCCTCTATCCCGACCCGGAGGAGCCGTTCCGGATCTGCCAGCTCATCAGCCTGCGCGATGGTCTGGGCTATTACGAAATCCGGCTTGGGGACGCGCAGGCGACATATGACCCGTTGGAAGGTCTGTCGGTCCGCATACCTGCCTTCGAATACGGCGAGGTTGAAGCGATGCCCCGGTCCCTCGACGTCACGGTCAACCAGCAGACTGGCGTCCTGACCGCGTCACACGGGGCCCCATGATCCTGGGCATCGGCACCGATCTAGCGAATATAGATCGGATCGCCGGCGTGCTGGACCGGTTCGGCGACCGGTTCCGCAACCGCGTCTTCACCGAGACCGAGCAGCGCAAGGCTGAACGCCGTGCCGATACGCCGGGCACCTATGCCAAGCGCTGGGCCGCGAAGGAGGCATGTTCCAAGGCGCTGGGTACCGGGCTGCGCATGGGGATCGCGTGGAAGGACATGGCGGTGACGAACCTTCCGACGGGCCAGCCGGTGATGCATGTCACCGGATGGGCGGCGGACCGTCTGGCGCAGATGACGCCCGCGGGGCATGAGGCGATCATTCATGTAACCCTGACGGACGACCATCCCTGGGCGCAGGCCTTCGTGGTGATCGAGGCGCGGCCCTTGGCCGCGACCTGAGGGCGGAACGCGCCGCCCGAGGATGGCGTTGGCGCGGGCAACTTCCCCGAAAGGACACCCGCCGCATGTCGAACGACCACACGATAGAGCCTACCGAGGCCGAACTTGGCGCGCTGGGCAAGGCGATCCGCCGTGCGCTCGAGATCAGCGAGACTCATGACGACCGCGCGCCCATCGTCGCGGCTTGCCTGATCGACGACGAGGTCGCGGCCTGGGGCGACAACGAGGTCCATGTCGCCAACGACCCCTCGCGCCATGCCGAGATCGTGGCGATGGCCAATGCCTGCGGCGACCGGCCCGAAGGCATCGATGGCGCGTCGGTCGTCACGACGCTTCAACCTTGCGAGATGTGCCTGGGCGCGATGCGCATGGCCGGTGTCACCCGCGTTGTCTTCGCCGCAGGCCGTCCGGCCGTCCGCGATAAGTATTTCGTATATCCGGGCCTCAAGCTCGAGGATTTCGCGGGTTCGGCCGACGGGCCTTTCGGATGGGCGGGACCAGTGATGCAGGATGACGTCCTGCGCCTTTATGCGGACCCCCAGCGCGAGGATTGACACCCGGTTGAGAGCCGACCATCTAGGCGCGGCACCAGCGGGAGAGCGCAATTGTCCAAGGGCGAAAAGGAAGGCGGTATCCTCGAGACCGTCAAGACGGTAGTCTATGCGCTGCTGATCGCGGGGGTCTTCCGTACCTTGTTCTTCCAACCTTTCTGGATTCCCTCGGGCTCGATGAAGGACACGCTTCTGGTCGGCGACTTCCTGTTCGTGAACAAGATGGCTTACGGCTATTCGCAATATTCCTGCCCGTTCTCGATCTGCACCTTCATCGATGGACGGTGGCTGGGGTCCGAGCCTGATCGCGGCGATGTCGTCGTCTTTCGCCACCCCGTCACCGGGTCGGACTTCATCAAGCGCCTGATCGGGATGCCGGGCGACCGCATCCAGGTTCGCGATGGTGTCCTTTACATCAACGATGAGGCCGCACCGCAGCAGGATGCTGGTACTTTCGTCGAGACGTTCGACAAGCAGGGACCCGTCGGCAACCTGCCCCAGTGCGAAAACGCGGGCGTGGCCCTCGGGCAGGACTGCCTGAAGTCGCGCGCCATCGAGACGCTGCCGAACGGGGTCGAACATTCGATCCTGAACGTGCGCAACTCGCGGCTGGACAACACTCCAGTCTATACCGTCCCCGAAGGACACTTCTTCTTCATGGGCGACAACCGCGACAACTCCACCGATAGCCGCGTCAGCCAGAACGCCATGGGCGTCGGCTTCGTGCCGTTCGAGAACCTGATCGGGCGGGCCGACCGGGTGATGTTTTCGTCCGCGGGCCGGTCGATGCTGTTCTTCTGGACATGGCGTCCCGACCGCTTCTTCGAGAAGATCGTGTGAAGCTGTCGGCCGAGCAGACCGCGTTTGCGCGCCGGCTTGGCCATGATTTCGCGCGCCCCGAGCTTCTGGTCCGTGCGCTGACCCACGGCTCCATCGCCAGCGTCACGCGCCCCGACAATCAGCGGCTCGAGTTTCTGGGCGACCGCGTGCTTGGCCTCGTGATGGCCGAGGCGCTGCTGAACGCCGACGCGGATGCGGCCGAGGGGCAACTGGCCCCTCGGTTCAACGCGTTGGTCCGCAAGGAAACTTGCGCCGAAGTCGCCCGCCAGATCGGGCTGGGCGATGTCCTGCGCCTGGGCCGGTCCGAAATGATCTCGGGCGGACGCCGGAAGGAGGCGCTTCTAGGCGACGCGATGGAGGCGGTGATCGCCGCGGTCTATGTCGATGCCGGGTTCGACGCCGCCCGCGCATGCGTCGTGCGTCTATGGGGAGAGCGGACACAGCAGGTCGAGGCGGACGCCCGTGATCCCAAGACCGCGCTTCAGGAATGGGCGCAGGCCCGCAAGCTTCCGCCCCCGGAGTATATCGAGGTGAAGCGCACCGGCCCCGACCACGCCCCCATCTTCACCATCGAGGCGCGGCTGGCGGATGGACAGTCCGAGCAAGCCACTGCGAAGTCGAAGCGCGAGGCCCAGCAAGCCGCCGCGCACGCGCTTCTGGATCGACTGGGGTGAAGGACAATCTGACCGGAAGCGCCCTGATGGTCGCGGCCATGCTGGGCTTCGCAGTAGAGGACGCGCTGTTCAAATCCGCCACTGCGACAGTCTCGCCCGGCCTTGGCACGCTTCTGTTCGGGTCCACCGGCCTGCTGATCTTCGCCACGTTGTCGCGCCTTTCGGCGGAATCCATCTGGCCCCGCGGACTTTTCGAAGGGGCCATGCTGTGGCGGTCGGGGTTCGAACTGACGGGCCGCTTGTTCTTCGCCCTGGCGCTTGCCTTCGCGCCTCTGTCGTTGACCTCGGCCATTTTGCAAGCCGCGCCGCTTGCTGTGACGGCGGGGGCCGCGCTTGTGCTGGGCGAACGGGTCGGGATGTCGCGTTGGGTCGCGATGGCGGTGGGCTTTCTGGGCGTCCTGTTGATTTTGCGGCCATGGGGTGCGGCCTTCACGCCTGCCTTGATCTTTGCCCTTCTGGGCATGATCGGGTTCGCGGGGCGGGACCTTGCCACGCGGGCCAGTTCTCCCACATTGTCATGGCGCCAGCTCGGAACCTCGGGCTTTGCCATGGTGGTGGTCGCGGGCGCTCTCATCACCTTGTTCGAGCCTGCCAGTCAAGGACCCGATCCCCGCGCCGCGGTGCGTTTGATCGCGGCTGGCTGCGTCGGCACGTGCGCCTACACCGCGCTGACCGGGGCGATGCGCACGGGCGAAATTTCCGTGGTTGCTCCGTTCCGCTACTCGCGCCTTCTGTTCGCTTTGGTCCTTGCCTTCCTCCTGTTCGGGGAACGCCCCGACGTGCTGACCCTGCTGGGCTGCGTGTTGATCGTGGGCAGCGGCATCTACACTCTCATCGGTTCTGGTAAAGCGCGGCGTTCTGGCGTATCAGACGGCCGCCCTTGAGAGGATCCCGTCCATGACACGCGCCGGTTTCGTCGCCCTGATCGGAGAGCCCAATGCGGGCAAATCTACGCTTCTGAACCGCATGGTCGGCGCGAAGGTGTCGATCGTGACCCACAAGGTTCAGACCACCCGTGCCCGCATCCGCGGTGTCGCGATGGAGGGTGACGCGCAGATCGTCTTCGTCGACACGCCGGGCCTGTTCAAACCCCGTCGCAGGCTGGACCGCGCGATGGTCGCGGCCGCTTGGGGCGGCGCTGCGGATGCCGATGTCGTGGTGCTTCTGGTCGAAGCACATCGTGGACTGACCGAGGGGGTCGAGGCGATCCTGACCGCGCTGGAAGACCGCGAAGCGAAAGACGTCATCCTGGCCATCAACAAGATCGACCGGGTCGAGGCACCAACCCTGCTGGCCCTGACCAAGAAGTTGAACGACCGCTTTCCCTTTGCCGATACCTTCATGATCTCCGCCGAAAAGGGCCACGGCATTGCAGACCTGCGCAAAGCGCTGGCCGAAAAGCTACCCGAAAGCCCGTGGCTGTATCCCGAGGATCAGATCGCCGATCTGCCGATGCGCATGATCGCCGCCGAGATCACGCGCGAGAAGCTGACCCTGCGCCTGCACCAGGAACTGCCCTATCAGCTGACGGTCGAGACCGAGTCATGGGAAGAGCGGAAAGACGGCTCGGCCCGGATCGACCAGATCATCTATGTGATCCGCGACGGTCACAAGGGCATCGTGCTGGGCAACAAGGGCGAGACGATCAAGGCCATCGGCAAGGCCGCCCGCGAGGAACTGACCGAGCTGCTGGGGCGTCCCGCCCACCTGTTCCTTCAGGTCAAGGTCCGCCCCGGCTGGCTGGACGAGGCCGAGCGCTATTCCGAGATCGGCCTCGACTGGTCCGACGGCGCCTGATGGCCCGCCTTGCCACCTGTATCTGGGTTTCGGCCTATCTTCATCGCCTCGCGCAAGAGAATATCCCGGCCTACGTCACATCTCGCGGCGACGACACCGCCGGGGCGGTTTTCGTGAAATGCGCTACGCTCGACGGGCAGGCCCGGGTGATGGCGCGGCAATACGATTTCGACGCCGACGCCCGCCTCTGGACCGAATGGACCAGCGGCACGGAAGGGGATGTGGACGCCGCGATCACCTCCGAGCGCGGCCGCGACCCGGACCTGTGGGTGATCGAACTGGAATCGCGCGAGGGTCGGACACTTCTGGAAGACCCGTCCCTGGCTTAAGCCATCCCATCTCGCGGGAACGGTTGGCGGCGTCGGGAATTGACCCGTCGTGTAAACAGTTAACCTTTTCAGGAGGCCAGCCATGAAAGCGGTCGTATTTCATGACGTGGGCGACATCCGTCTCGATGATGTGCCCGATCCCCAAATCCAGGAACCCACCGACGCGGTGATCCGCATCACCTCGTCTGCGATCTGCGGGACGGATCTGCACATGGTAAGGGGGACTTTTGCCGGTATGAAGCCTGGCACCATCCTTGGGCACGAGGCCGTGGGCATCGTGGAAGAACTTGGCGACAAGGTACGCAATTTCGAGGTCGGGGACCGCGTTGTGGTCTGTTCGACCATCGCCTGCGGATCGTGCTCCTACTGCCGAGCGGGCTACTATTCGCAATGCGACAACGCCAACCCCAACGGCAAGCGGGCGGGAACCTCGTTCTTCGGGGGCCCAGAACCGACCGGACCGTTTGACGGGCTTCAGGCCGAAAAGGCCCGCATCCCCTTCGCCCATACGACGTTGGTCAAGCTGCCGGACGAGGTCAGCGACGATCAGGCGATCCTGATCTCCGACATTTTCCCGACCGCGCATTTCGGTGCTGACGCGGCGGAGATCGTGGAAGGCGACAGCGTCGCGATCTTTGGCGCAGGACCCGTGGGATTATTCGCGATCATCTCGGCCCGCCTGATGGGCGCCGGCCGCATTTTCATGGTGGATGAACGCGACGACAGGCTGGCTATGGCGCGTAAGCTTGGCGCCGAAGTCATCAATTTCTCGAAGGAAGATCCGGTCGAGACAATCGTGGAGATGACCGGAGGTATCGGGGTCGATCGGGTGATCGACGCGGTCGGCGTCGATGCGCAGCACGCCCATGGCGGGCCCGCGCAAGACGAAGCCGAACAGAAATCGGATAAGTTCGACCAGCAGGTTGATACAGTGGCCCCCGAACAGAACGTGCAGGGTGACCTCTGGAAACCCGGTGATGCGCCCAGTCAGGCGCTGGAATGGTCCGTTCAGGCGCTGGCCAAGGCGGGTACGCTATCCATCATTGGGGTCTATCCCCCGACCATGCAGAACTTCCCCATCGGCATGGCCATGAACAAGAACCTGACCATCAAGATGGGCAACTGTCCGCACCGCCGGTACGTCCCGTACCTGGTCGATCTGGTTCGCTCGGGCACCGTCGATCCCGTCCAGGTGCTGTCCCATGTCGAGCCCGTCGAGAATGCCATCGACGCGTTCGAGACGTTCGACAAGCGCAAGCCCGGCTGGGTGAAAGTCGAACTGGAAACCGCCTGACCTATCGGTAGGCGCCACCTGCGACAACGGCGGGGGCTTTCCCCTCGCCGCCGCGACCGTCATATCTGTTTCATCGAGGGGACAGACATGATCGAATGGCGTGAGGAGGGCATGGTTCTGTCGGTCCGCCGTCACGGCGAGAATGACGCCATTCTCGAAGCCCTGACGCACGATCACGGGCGGCACGCTGGTGTCGTGCGGGGCGGGGGTGGACGGCGTCTGGCCCCGCTGATGCAGCCCGGCGCGCAATTGTCCTTCACTTGGCGCGCCCGGATCGCGGATCATCTGGGTCACTTCGCGGTCGAGCCTGTGCGATCCCGTGCGGCGGTTCTTTCGGACGGCCTCGCGCTGGCGGGGCTAAGCTCGATGACGTCACTTCTTTCCTTCGCCTTGCCGGAACGAGAGGCGCAACCCGGGCTTTACGAGGCGACCCTAACGGTGGCCGACCTGATGGAGGCAGATTCCCTCTGGCCGCTGGCCTACCTGCGATGGGAGATGGGGCTGCTCGACCGGTTGGGTTTCGGGCTGGATCTGACGCGATGCGCGATCAGCGGGACGCGCGATGACTTGGCTTATGTCTCGCCGAAATCGGGCCGCGCCGTGGCCCGCGATGCCGCCGGGGAATGGGCTGACCGCCTATTGCCGCTGCCATTGTGCATGATGGGACAGGGGCCTGCGACGATCCCCGAGATCGTGCAGGGCCTGCGCATCACCGGCCATTTCCTGGAAAACCGCCTTGCCCCATCCCTGGGCGACCGGCCACTGCCGGTCGCACGCGAAAGGCTGGTGGGCCGCTTGTCGCGCATTGGCTGAAACCGACGCGGTTCTGGTCGCAAACGGAGCAGATCACCCGATGAGCGCGGCGCATCCTTCGCTGATGATGGACAATGCGCCCGTCATTCTGCGGAAAGACCATGCCCATGGGCGACAAGAACCCAAAGAAGAAACCGAAATCCCCGAAGCCCGCGCCAAAAGCCGAAATAGAGCCTTTGGCGCCGCTCAAGCCGGCGAAAGGCGGCAAACGCTAGGCTGAAGATCGCCGCGCCTGCCGTTCCGGCGCGGCGGTCACCCGTAATGGGCGACCGGGGTTCCTGCGATGGCGCTCATGTTCAGAAGTCCGCGCGCAGTGATCGAGGTCGTGACAATATGCGCCCGGTTCCCCAGCCCCATCAGGATCGGTCCGACCTCCAGCCCGTTCGCCTTCATCTTCAGGATGTTGCGTACGCCTGACGCGGCATCGGTGTTCGCGAAGATCAGGACGTTCGCCGCTCCGGACATGCGCGAGTTGGGGAAGATGCGGGCCCGGACATCCTCGTCCAGGGCTGCGTCCGCGTGCATCTCCCCTTCGTAAACAAAATCGCGCGGCGCGCTGTCCAGGATCTCCAGCGCCGCGCGCATCCGGATCCCGGTATCGCAATCGAAATTGCCGAATTGCGAATGCGAACACAGCGCGACCTTCGGCATGATACCGAACCGCTTGACGTGGCGGGCCGCGCCGATCGCCGTTTCGGCAATCTGTTCGGGCGTCGGCTGCGGGTTCACGTGCGTATCGGCAACGAAAAGCGGCCCGTCTTCGAGGATCATCAGCGACAGCGCGGCGATGGGTTGGCGCCCCTCGGTCGCCAACACCTGCGTGATGTAGTTCAGGTGCCAAAGATACTGCCCGAACGTGCCGCAGATCAGGCTGTCGGCCTCGCCTCTATGTACCATGATCGCGCCGATCGCGGTGGTGTTAGTGCGCATGATCGCCTTGGCGATGTCGGGCGTCACGCCGCGCCTTTGCATGATCTCGTGGTAGGTGGTCCAGTAATCGCGATATCTGGGGTCGCCTTCGGGATTCACCAGGTCGAAATCCCTATCAGGACGGATCGACAGGCCCGCGCGTTCGGCGCGCTGGGCGATCACGTCCGGACGGCCGATCAGGATGGGGCGATCGGTCGTCTCTTCCAGCATCGCGTGGGCAGCGCGCAGGACCCGCTCGTCCTCGCCCTCTGCAAAGACGATCCGGCGCTGTGCCGTTGCCGCCGCTTCGAAAACAGGGCGCATCAGAAAGGCCGAACGGAAGACGCTTGCATCCAGCTTGCGTTTGTAAACGTCGAGGTCCGCGATGGGCCGTTCGGCCACGCCCGATTCCATCGCGGCCCGTGCGACGGCGGACGCGACGACGCCCATCAGGCGGGGGTCGAAGGGCTTGGGGATCAGGTAATCCGCCCCGAAGCTCAGCTGTTCGCCCTGATAGGCCGCGGCCGCTTCGGCACTCGTGGTCTTGCGGGCCAGTTCGGCGATGCCTTCGACGCAGGCGATCTTCATCTCGTCGTTGATCGTCGTGGCACCAACATCCAAAGCCCCGCGGAAGATGAACGGAAAACATAGGACGTTGTTGACCTGATTGGGGAAATCCGACCGCCCCGTTGCAATCAACGCGCCGGGCGCGACCTCGCGGGCGGCGTCGGGATCGATCTCGGGCGAGGGGTTGGCGAGGGCGAAGATGATCGGACGGTCCCGCATCCTGGCGACCATCTCGGGCTTCATGACGTTCGGCCCCGACAATCCCAGAAACAAGTCGGCCCCGTCGATGACGTCGCCCAACGTGCGCGGTCCACCCGGCTGCGCATAGGCCGCCTTCTGTTCGGTCATCGACGTTTCGCGTCCCTCGTGAACCAACCCGTCCAGATCGCACAGCCAGACATTCTCGCGCTTGACCCCCAGCTTCAGTAGCATGTCGAGGCAGGCGATGCCGGCCGCCCCGCCCCCGGTCGAGACGACCTTGATCTCCTCGAACGTCTTGCCGGCCACGCGCAGGGCGTTGGTCGCCGCGGCGCCGACGACGATGGCGGTGCCGTGCTGGTCGTCGTGGAACACCGGGATGTTCATGCGCTCGCGGCAGATCCGCTCGACCACGAAACAGTCGGGCGCCTTGATGTCCTCAAGGTTGATCGCCCCGAAAGTCGGCTCCAGCGCGCAGACGATCTCGGCCAGCTTCTCGGGGTCGGACTGGTCCAGCTCGATATCGAAGCAGTCGATATTGGCGAACTTCTTGAAGAGGACCGCCTTGCCCTCCATCACCGGCTTCGACGCAAGCGCGCCGATGTCGCCCAGGCCCAGGACGGCCGTTCCGTTCGTTACTACCGCGACTAGGTTGCCTCGCGCGGTATAGTCTCGGGTCGTGCGCGGGTCCGACACGATCTCGCGACAGGCCTCGGCCACGCCCGGGGAATAGGCCCGCGCCAGATCGCGTCCGTTCGCCAATGGCTTGGTCGCCCGGATCTCGAGCTTCCCGGGCGTCGGTTCGCGATGGTAGGCGAGGGACGCCTCGCGCAGGGCGGTCTGTTTGTCGTCGGTCATGGCGTATCCTCCCGAAAGCGCGGCGTCAGCTTTCGGGGATACGCCAAGGGGTCAACCCCTGCCAGTCCGTTCCTGCAGAGCGTCGATCAGTTTCGAGGCTTCGGCCTTCGTCAGGTCAGGATTGAAGTCCTCGCCGCATTCTTCGCACAGCGTCTTGAGGTAGGACGCCTGCGCACCTGTCATATCTTCGTCGCCGGTGGTCCACTCCTCGACCGGCTTGTCGGCGTTCGAGGGGGCTTCGGTTTTCGGATGCTGCATCGGATCGTCTGCCATGGTGTCACCTGTTCCGGTTACGTTCCGTGACGAACACCGGGGCAAAGCACCAGTTCCCTAGGCTTTCTCCAATGCGGCAATCCGCGCATCCGCTTGTTCCCGGGTCAGCGTCGTATCGAACGCTTCATCGTGTTTTTCGCAAAGGTCGCGCAGCCTTGCCGCCTGAACCTCGGTCATCGGTTCGTCGGCGTCGGTGTTTTCATCGTGAACGACGGCGCCGGCGACGGGAAACGACGCCGTGCCTGTCTTCTTGTCGGCGGGAAAATCATCGTCTGACATGGTGGGCCTCCGTTGGGTTTACATAGGGAAATGCCGCGGGGTCGGTCGGGGTTCCCGCTTGCCAAAGGGCGGGTCAGGGCGCACGATAAGAGGCATGGAAGACCTTATTGCTGCCGCCGCCGCCGTGCGTGAAAACGCCCACGCCCCCTATTCCGGCTTCAAGGTCGGCGCCGCCTTGGTGACGCCCGAGGGGCAGGTCTTTGCCGGGTGTAATGTGGAAAACGTCGCCTATCCCGAAGGCACCTGCGCCGAGGCGGGCGCCATCGCCGCGATGATCGCGGGCGGGGCGACGCGGATCGCTGGCATTGCCGTGATCGCCGACAGCACGTCGCCCGTGCCGCCTTGTGGCGGCTGCCGGCAGAAGATCGCCGAATTCGCTGATGCCGACGTTACGGTGACCATGGCGACGGTGGGGGGAGAGCGGAAAGACGTCTCGGTCCGCGACCTGCTGCCCGGGGCCTTCGTTGCCGGGCATATGGGGCAGGTTTGACGACCCGCGCCCTGCTGAGCGACCTTCGTGCAGGGCACGTGCCGGACCCGGACATGCTGGCCCGGTTCGCGCAAGAGGTTGCAGACGGCACGGTCAGCGCCGGGCAACTGGGCGCCTTCGCGATGGCGGTCTGCATGGGCCCCGGCCTGGGGGAGGCCGGGCGCGTCGCGCTGACCAACGGGATGGCCCGCAGCGGACGCCACCTGTCCTGGGACCTTGGCGGACCGATCCTGGACAAGCATTCCACGGGCGGCGTCGGCGACCCGGTCAGCCTTGTCCTTGCGCCCATGCTGGCGGCGGCGGGGGCCTATGTCCCGATGATCTCGGGCCGGGGTCTGGGGCATACGGGCGGAACTCTGGACAAGCTGGAGGCCATTCCGGGCGTGTCGTGCGATCTGGACACCGATACCTTCCGATCCGTGGTGCGCGAGACGGGGGCGGCCATCGTCGCGGCGACGAGTGACATCGCGCCCGCCGACCGCCGACTCTATGCTGTCCGGGATGTGACCTCGACGGTGGATCAGATCGACCTGATCACCGCCTCGATCCTGTCGAAAAAGCTGGCCGCGGGGCTGGATGCGCTTGTCTTGGACGTGAAGGCCGGATCGGGAGCCTTCATGACAGACATCGCGGCCGCACGAGAGCTGGCCCGAGCGCTGGTCACGACCGCGAACGGGGCGGGGTGTCGGACGGCCGCGCTGGTCACCGCGATGGACGAACCCCTGGCCCCGTCATGCGGCAATGCTCTGGAGATCATTGCAGTCATGGAGGTTCTGACCGGCGTCGCCGCCGACGCCCGCTTACGGGAAGTGACATTGGCCTTGGGCGGAACCCTGATGCGGATCGGGGGCCTAGCCGGCGACGATGCCGAAGGCGCGGCCCGGTTGGCCCAAACCTTGGATGACGGCAGCGCGGCCGAGCGGTTCGGCCGGATGATCGCGGCGATGGGGGGGCCGGTGGACTTCGCCGCAAGGTGGAAGGATCGGCTTCCCGCGGCACCTGTGGTACGGACGGTCGCCAGCGAAGCGACCGGAACGCTTGCCGCCATTGACGGGACCGCGCTGGGCCTTGCGGTCGTCGCGTTGGGCGGCGGTCGGGCGCGGGAAGACGATACCATCGACCCGTCCGTGGGTCTTAGCCAGATCGCCCGCATCGGCACCGCGTTGGACCCTGGCACCCCGCTGTGCCGGATCCATGCCGCCAGTGACGCGGATGCGGATGCCGCCGAAGCCGCCGTTCGCAAGGCGTTGCACGTGGGGGACGCGCCAAGCCTCAAACCCCTGATACTGGAGCGTCTGCCATGAGCCGCGCGTTTCTCGTCGTCCTCGACTCGGTCGGGATAGGCGGCGCACCGGACGCCGCCGATTTCGGGGATGAAGGCGCCAACACGGTCGGCCACATTGCAGAGGCGCTGGATGGGGGCGACACCCCGCTTCGGCTTCCGAACCTCGACCGGCTGGGACTGGGGCGTGCGTTGCAGCTTGCCTCGGGTTTGGCGGCGCCAGGACTGGGGGTCGCACCCGAAGGCTACTGGGGCGCTGCGACCGAAGTCTCGCCGGGAAAGGACACCCCCTCGGGGCATTGGGAGCTGGCCGGTCTTCCGGTGCCGTGGGACTGGACCTATTTCCCGCACGACGATCCGTGCTTTCCCGAGGACCTTGTCGCGCGCGTCTGCCAGCTTGCGGGTACGGACGGCATCCTGGGAAACCGGCACGCCAGCGGCACCAACATCATTGAGGACGAGGGCGAAGCGCATCTTCAAACCGGATGGCCGATCTGCTATACCTCGACCGACAGCGTCTTCCAGATCGCCGCCCACGAAGAGGCGTTCGGGCTGGACCGCTTGCTGAAGCTGTGCGCCGATCTTGCCCCGGAGTTGCACGAACAAAAGGTCGGGCGCGTCATCGCCCGCCCCTTCGTCGGTACCGCGGACGCCGGCTGGACGCGGACGAAGAACCGGCAGGACTTCGCCATCGCGCCGCCCGCACCCACGCTGTGCGACTGGGTCAAGGATACGGGCGGGATGGTGCATTCAGTGGGCAAGATCTGCGACATCTTCTCGATGCAGGGGATCGACACAAAGGTGAAGGGCAGCGACTCCGATTTGCTCGATGCTTTGCTGGGCCATATCGAGACGGCCGGGGATGGCACGCTGACCTTCGCGAATTTCGTCGAGTTCGACAGCCTGTATGGCCACCGCCGCGACGTGACCGGCTATGCGCGGCATCTGGAATGGTTCGACGGGGCTCTGCCGTCAATCCTGGACCGGATGCGGTCGGACGACCTTCTGGTGATCACGGCCGACCACGGGAACGACCCGACCTGGCGCGGCACCGACCACACGCGCGAGCGTACGCCGGTCCTTGTGGCGGGGCGCGGCGCGGGAGAGATCGGTCATGTCGCATTCGCCGACGTGGCGGCGAGCATCGCGCAGCATCTTGGTGCGCAGAACAACGGACCGGGAAGGAGCTTCCTGTGAAGGACCTGCCAAAAGTCGAACTTCACCTGCACCTCGAAGGCGCAGCACCCCCGTCCTTCGTGCGCGGCCTCGCCGCCGAGAAAGGCCACGACCTGTCGGGCATCTTCGCCGAGGACGGAAGCTATCGCTATAATGGATTTCTCGAGTTCCTGAAGGTCTACGAAGCCGCGACCGAGGTCCTGCAAACGCCCGAGGATTTCGGCCGTCTGACGAAAGAGGTCCTGCATCGCTCGGCCGAGCATGGGGTGATCTATACCGAGGCATTCCTGTCCCCCGATTTCTGCGGGGGTCGCGATGTCGGCGCATGGCGCGAGTATCTGGCCGCCATCCAAGAGGCCGCGCAGGACGCCAAACGCGATGCGGGGATCGAGATGCGGGGCATCATAACCTGCATCCGCCATTTCGGCCCCGACAAGGCGAAGGAGACGGCACGCTGTGCGGCCGAGACCGCGGGCGATTTTGTCACCGGCTTCGGCATGGGCGGGGATGAAGGAAAAGGGCGGCAGGGCGATTTCGCCTACGCCTTCGACATGGCGCGCGAGTCCGGGCTGCGCCTGACGACGCATGCGGGCGAATGGGGCGGTCCGCAGTCCATCCGCGATGCGCTGGACGATCTGCGCGTCGAACGGATCGGCCACGGCGTGCGCGCGATCGAGGATCCCGCGCTGGTCGACCGCCTCGCCGAGGACGGCATCGTGCTGGAGGTCTGCCCGGGGTCCAACGTCTCGCTGGGGATCTACCAGTGGAAGTCGCATCCCATCGCCAAGCTGCGCGACAAGGGCGTTCCGGTCACGATCTCGACCGACGATCCGCCGTTCTTTCACACCACGATGACCGGCGAGTACGAGCATCTGTCCCATGTTCACGACTGGGACGAAGGCGTATTTCGAGACATCGCCCGGGTTGCCGCCCGCGCCGCGTTCTGCGACGAGGCCACGCGAACCGCGCTTCTGGAAAGGATCGACGCATGAGCCAGCATCTGACCGTCGTTCAGCACCCCCTGATCCAGCACAAGCTGACGATCATGCGGTGCAGCGACACCTCGACCGCGGTGTTCCGCCAGCTTCTGCGCGAGATCAGCCAGCTTCTGGCCTACGAGATGACGCGCGACCTGCCCATGACCTCGACCGTGATCGATACACCGGTGGCCGAGATGGAGGCGCCGACGCTTGCGGGCCGAAAGCTTGCGCTGATCTCGATCCTGCGGGCGGGCAACGGGCTTCTGGACGGGATGCTCGATCTGATCCCCTCGGCCCGGGTCGGGTTCGTCGGGCTGTACCGGGATGAAGAGACGCTGAAGCCCGTGCAGTATTATTTCAAGGTTCCCGCAGCGCTGGACAAGCGGGTGGTGATCGCCGTTGATCCGATGCTGGCCACTGGCAACTCATCGGCCGCAGCCGTCGACCTGCTGAAAGAGGCCGGGGCCAAGGATATACGGTTCCTGTGCCTTCTGGCCGCGCCGGAAGGCGTCGCCCGGATGAAGGAGGCGCACCCTGATGTGCCCGTCGTCACAGCCGCGCTGGACGAGCGTCTGAACGAACTAGGGTATATCGTGCCGGGATTGGGCGATGCGGGCGACCGGATGTTCGGGACGAAGTAAGCCGGCCCTTGCCGACACCCCCGGACTGCGCCACTTTGTTGCCACAATCACGTCTGGGAGGACATGATGCTGAAACCTGCCGCGCTGGGTCTGGCCCTGCTTCTTTCGTCTTTCACGCCAGCCACGGCGCAAGTCGCCCGTGTCGATCTGGCGGATGCACCGCCGCCCGCGGAATTCCCGCCGAACTCGTTTTCGGGCCGCCAGTATGTCGATAGCCGCGGATGCGTCTATGTGCGGGGCGGTGAGGGGGCGACCTCGATCTGGGTGCCGCGTGTCACATCCGGCCGCAAGGTTTTGTGCGGGTTCAAGCCCACCCTGACCGCGACGGCCAACACACAAGCTCCGGTCGTGCCGGACAGGGCACCGGCCGTGCGGACAGCGGGCTTGGCGCCCGCGCAAACTCGCCCCGCCGCGCCGGTTGCGGTTGCCCCGACCGCCGCGGCCCCGCGAACAGCGCCACAGGCCGGACGGTATGTGCCGCCGCGGGTGACCTATAGTTACAGCCCGTCGCCATACACAGGCCGGACGCCGCGACCAGTTGCACAGGTCCCCCGCACCTGGCCCGTCGCGCCGTCGATCCCGCCGCGAACCGTTCCGGCGGGTGAAGCGGGCGGCCGGATCCTGGCGGGCGACTTGCCGCCTGGATCGGTCATCGGCATTCCGCCCTCTGATCAGCCGCAGATCCCGCCCGGATACCGCCGCGCATGGGAGGACGGTCGCCTGAACCCGTATGCGGGCAAGCAGACCCTGACCGGCGCCTTGCAGCAGGCCCTAGTCTGGACGCAGACCGTTCCCCGGCGCCTGAAGACCGCCGACGGGCGGGACGTGACCAGCCAGTACAATTACCTGGTCTACCCGTTCACGGACTATGACAAACAGCGCGCCGCGCTGGGGTCCGGGCGGTATGTCACCGTGCAGACGACGGCGGGCTCCGCCGTCGTTCCGGCCCCACAGGCGCAGCGGTCCGTCTCGATCTCGACGAAGTCGACCCCGACGGGCGGACGCTACGTTCAGGTCGCCAGCTTCGGGGATGCCGGCAACGCCCAGAGAACGGCCCAAAGGTTGTCGGCCGCCGGATTGCCCGCCGCAATCAGCCGCCAAGGTGGGCTTCAGGTTGTGCTGGCCGGACCGTTCCCACGGGATCGGCTTGCCGGGGCCTTGGGCCGGGTGCGAGGTGCGGGTTTCGCGGACGCGTTCGTCCGTTAGGAGGGGCTGCAGATCGACTGCAGGGCCACCCATTGGCCATCGGACAGTATGGCCCGTTCCGTTGTGCGGGGTGCGGGCAGCGCGGTATCGCCGGCCACGCCGCGGGCCGACGTATAGGCTTCGGCGCCGAGCGCGGCTTCGGCGAACCGTTCGATCACCCGCGGCGCGGGAACGCGAGGTGGCGGATTGGCAACGAGGCGATCCGCATAGGCGCGCAGATCCTCGTCCGAGACTTCGCCTGTTGTCATCAGGCGGATTGCCGACCACGGCCCCGACGCCTGTAAAAGGCGTGCGATGGGGTCCAGCATCTCGGCCCTCTCCAGCGCGACCAGAACCTGGGCCGCGGCGGGCCCGGGGCCGTCGTGATCCTCGATCGCCGAATATCCCAGGACAACAATCCCGCCGGGCAGCGCCAGGGCGGTATCGATATCCTCGCGTACAACAACGATCTGCCCCCGGGCGGACCCGATCAGTCGCCTGTTCAGCGCATCCAGGGCCTGACCCGCGTTCGGATTGCGGCAGGGCGGGCCTGTCAGCCTTGCGACTTGGTCCAGAAGACGCGCCCCGGTGTCGGCGCGAACTGCGGGCGGCGCGACGGTCGTCGCCTGCCGGATCAGCGCGCCGGGCAACCAGAACACCCCCAGAAGTCCCAACCCCACAAGCGCCGCAACCATCACGGCGTTGCGCACAAAGCCGCGCCGGGGACGGGTTCGCCGCACGGCCCGGTGGACCTTGCCGATGGCGTCGATCATCAGGTCGTCGTCGATTTCCAACGTCTCGCCGGCCTCGGCACCGGGCGAGAACAGGGCCGGGCGTTCACCTGGGTTCAGACGTTCGATGGCGGGAAGGGACCAGTGGGCCAGCGCACGCTCGTCCGGGGTATAGATCGCAAGGGTCGCATCACCCAACGTGACCAGTACGTCGCGCCTTTGCGCGTCCCGCTCCGGGCGCCAGAGGCCCATGGCCTCCAGCCTCTCGAACTCGGTCAGTGCCGTCATCTATTGCCCGTCGCGTGCGCTTTGGCCCGCCCTGCCTTATTCATGTGACCGGACTTTACGCCGCGACGGGGCCTTGAACAACGGGGAACGGATCACGCGAACCGCCTGCGAAGTTCGAATTTCTGGATTTTCCCGGTCGACGTCTTGGGCAACTCCTCGAAGAACACGTGTTTGGGGGTCTTGAAGCCCGCCAGACGGTCGCGGGCATAGGCGATCAGTTCGGCCTCGTCCGCGGTCTGTCCGTCGCGCAATTCGACGAAGGCGCACGGCACCTCGCCCCATTTCTCGTCCGGTTTGGCGACCACGGCACACAGCGAGACGGCCGGATGTCCCGAAAGGCAATTCTCGACCTCGATGGACGAGACGTTTTCCCCGCCCGAGATGATGATGTCCTTCGCCCGGTCGGTAATCTTCACGTACCCGTCGGGATACTGGACCGCGATGTCGCCCGACATGAACCAGCCGTTCCGGAACGAGGCACGCGTGGCCTCGGGGTTCTTGTAGTACCCTTTGGCGACCCCGTTTCCACGAATGGCGATCTCCCCCGGGGTCTCGCCATCCCACGGGACCGGCGTGCCGGTCTCGTCCAGTACCAGAACCGCTTCATTCATCGGCATCGGGACGCCCTGGCGCGACTTGCGCTCGGCCCGCCCGTCCGTGTCCAACGGGGTCCAATCCGGGTTCCACGTGCATTCGGTCGCCGGTCCGTAGGTTTCGGTCAGGCCGTAGACATGGGTCACGGTGAAGCCCAACTCCTCGATCCGGCGCAGAGTCGAGGGCGGGGGCGGAGCAGCGGCCGTGAAGACCTCGACCGGGTGATCGAATTCGCGACGGTCGGCGGGCTTGGCGTCGATCAGAGCGTTGAGGATGATGGGCGCTCCGCCGAAATGGGTGACCTTCTCATCCGCGACGGCATCGAAGATCGCCTTCGCGGTGATGTCGCGGCAGCAAACGGTGCAGCCGCCCATCGCCGGCATCATCCAGGTGTGGGTCCACCCGTTGCAGTGAAACAGCGGAACGATGGTCAGATGGCGCGGATACATGACCATCCGCCACGACAGGGGGGTCGCGAGGGTGCACAGATAGGCGCCCCGATGGTGATAGACGACGCCCTTGGGGCGACCGGTCGTGCCGCTGGTGTAGTTCAGGGCAAGGCTTTCCCATTCGTCCTTGGGCATGATCCATGGGAACTGGGGATCGCCGGCTTCCAGCAGGCCCTCCCATGTGCGGTGCCGTCCGGTTGGGGTATGACCGGCATTGGGGTCTGCGACCTCGATCACGACCGGCGGGGGGCCATCTAATTGCGCGATGGCCTCTTCGACAAGGCCAAGGGAGGCCTGATCCACGATGACGACTTTCGCCGCGCCGTGATCCAGG
>Ga0114903_1000606_pt1 | contig 18497 bp, 19 predicted proteins | sample MalvirDeepMed_s2_FD_87289 | JGI IMG/M metagenome (GOLD analysis project Ga0114903, IMG submission 87289) | Marine viral communities from the Global Malaspina Expedition - Malaspina viral metaG DeepMed_s2 | ecosystem: Environmental > Aquatic > Marine > Oceanic | place: Mediterranean Sea... | reverse complement strand
GCATCCACGCCGAACCCACCACCATGGGCCTCACCTTCGCGCGGTCGAGCGCGCCATCGGCCCCGATGCCACGATCACCCTGGACTTCGCCCTGCACCGGCTCGCGGGCGTGGTGGAAAAGATGATCATTTTCCCGGATAACATGCTGGAGAACATGAACAAGTTCCCCGGCCTCGTGATGAGCCAGCGGGTGCTGCTGGCACTGACTCAGGCCGGTGTCAGCCGCGAGGACGCCTATGCCATGGTCCAGCGCAACGCGCTCAAGGTCTGGGAGGAGCGGGTCGATTTCCAGGAACAGCTTCTGGCCGACGCGCAGGTTGTCGCCGCCCTGGGCGAGGACGGCATCCGCGAGAAATTCGACCTAGGCTATCATACCAAGCACGTGGACACGATCTTTGCCCGCGTTTTCGGCAGGGACGGTTGAGCGCGGCGCCGGTCACGCCTGCGTGTTTTGACGCAGGGTCAATCCGTGATAGCTTTGAGCTGTGTTCAACAGGAGGACGATCCATGAAGACCAAGACACTTCTGACCGCCCTGGCGCTCTCGCTCGCATCCACCGTGTCGGCCTACGCGGCCTGCTCGGGCCACTCCAAGCAGGCCATGACCTGCGCCGATGGCATGATGTACGACGCCGAAACCGGCAGCTGCAAGGTCGTGACCGGCTAAGGCAAATCCTTGATGGAATTCAGAAAGGCGGTCCGCGCGGGCCGCCTTTTGTTTTTCCGGAGAGACGTCTGCCGGGTGACGCGGGTCATGCTGCGATGTAAGAGCATTGTGGTCGGCCCGGAGCACCGCACCCGGCATGAGATTGGTTCGGGGGTCACGCAGGAAGTCTGCTCTGCGGGACGAAGCGGACCTTGCACAAGCCGCGCATCGACGGGCCGCGGTGCGGCGACGCAACCTGTGAGATGCAGGGCTTTATGCCCGCAAATCCGAAAGAGATCCGATCGTTGCGCTTGTGGCAGACAGATCGCCGTGCCGGGGGGCGGCCCGGCGATGCGCGGCGGCCTTCGGCCTTGATTCCGCGCGGGCAAATACCGCAATGGGCTCATTGCCGACCATTGGCAGCCAAGCTCCATCGGTCGGAAAGCAGACCCGGCGAAAAAACGAACCCTCCGGCGAAAATACCCGGCAGAGGCGCATGGCCCCTGCCGCAGGTTGAAAAAAAGCCAGGTCAGCCCGTCGGCATGATGTGGATCTCCCGCAGCTCGGCGCGCGGGTTCTGGTTGAGGGCGAAGACCACCGCGTCCGCGATATCCTCGGGCTGGATCTTGTCGGGCTTGGGAGTATCGAAGAAAGGCGTGTCGACCATCCCCGGCGAGATCACCGTGCAGCGCCCGCCCCAGTCGCGCATCTCGTCGGACATGTTGCCGCCATAGCCGTGCACGAACCACTTGGTGGCGCCGTAGATCGACCCCTTGATGTGGTTGCGCCCCGCGGCCGAGCCGGTGAGCAGCAGGTGGCCCTTGGTCTTGCGCAGTTCGGGCAGGGTCGCGCGGGCGGTGTAGAGCAGCCCCATGATGTTGAGATCGACAAGCTGGCGCCATTCCTCGGGATCTCCGTTCTCGGTCCCCGGCGTGTCCAGCCCCTTGCCGGCATTGGCAAAGGCCGCGTCGATGCCGCCGAAATGCGCGGCGGCCTTGGCCACGGCATCCTCGACCTGCGGCAGGTCGGTGACGTCGCCCGGCAGCGCCAGGGCGGCGTCGCCGATCTCGTCGACCAGCGCGGTCAGCTTGTCTTCGGACCGCGCCATGAGGGCCACGCTCCAGCCGCTGGCGACGGCCGCACGGGCGGTGGCGGCGCCGATCCCGGTGGAGGCGCCTGTGATGAAAAGCGTCTTGGACATGAAGTTCTCCTGAAGTCGATGAAAAATGCCGCGGCGAGCCGCGGCGTCAACGACCGAACGGCATGCCGCGCACAAATGTTCCGACCGCGGGCTGCGCTTCGCGCTTCCTTAACCAATCGGCACTAACACCGGAGCGATCCTCAAGGAGCGTTCCTGATGACCAAAGCGTCAGCTCTCGCCGCCCTGCCCGGCCCGTCCTTTCCGCAAGCCACCGGCAGCGGGCCGCTGCAGCTGAGCCGCCGGGCCAAGGCGGCGATCATCGTGCAGTTCATCCTGAACGAGGGCGCCGACGTGCCGCTTTCGTCGCTGCCCGAGGCTCTGCAGACGCAGCTCACCCAGCAGCTGGGCGCGATGCGCTACGTCGACCGCAAGACGCTGAACGCCGTGGTGCAGGAATTCGCCGACGAACTCGATTCGGTCGGTCTGTCCTTTCCCGGCGACATCGCCGGGGCGCTTTCGGCGCTCGACGGCAAGATCAGCCCGCAAACCGCGCGCCGCCTGCGCAAGGAGGCCGGCGTGCGGCAGGTCGGCGACCCCTGGGCGCGGATCGCGGCGCTGGACCTGCCGACGCTGGAACGGCTGATCGCCTCCGAAAGCATCGAGGTGGCGGCGGTGATGATGTCCAAGCTCGACGTGACCAAGGCGGCGGCGCTGCTGGGCCGCCTGCCCGGCGAAAAGGCCCGGCGCATCACCTACGCGGTGTCGCTGACAGCCCGCGTCACCCCGGAGGCTGTGGACCGCATCGGTCTGAGCCTTGCCAGCCAGATCGAAGCCGAACCGCCCAAGGCCTTTGCCGCCGCCCCCGTTGACCGCGTGGGTGCGATCCTCAACTATTCCAACGCCGCGATCCGCGACGACGTCCTGACCGGACTGGAGGAGACCGACCAGGATTTCGCCGATGCCGTGCGCCGCGCGATCTTTACCTTCGCCAACATCCCGCAGCGGCTGAACCCGGTCGACGTGCCGAAGATCACCCGCGACGTCGAGGCGGCGGTGCTGGTCACCGCCATTGCCGCCGCCACCACCGACGAGACCCGCAAGGCAGTGGATTTCCTCACCGAGAACATGTCGAAGCGCATGGCCACCTCCCTGCGGGAAGAGGCGGCGGAGCGTGGCAAGGTCAAGGCCAAGGTCGGCGAGGAGGCGATGAACGCCATCGTCGCCGCGATCCGCGACCTCGTCGCCTCGGGCGAGATCACCCTGCGCGAACCCGACGAGGACGAAGAGGACGGGGACTGATGCCGGCCAACGGCCGCGGCGATTTCGCAGATGGCACGCGCGCGGTTGGCGCAGAGATGACGGGCGCGGGACGACCGGCCTGACGGCTATGGGCGCAGCGGCAGGGGACAGATATGAGCCTGACAGAGGCGGACAGCGCGGACGCACTCTGGCGTCGTTCCTTCCGGCAACCGGCAGTCTGACAACCGGCTCCGCGGGGAACTGGTCAGCCGGTGGCGGCGAGACGGGTATCGACCCGAGCGGCGCGCGCTCCGAACGCACCGCCATGGCGCTGACGGGTCCGCCGTGCTCGGGTACGCGCCGTTCCGACCCCTAGGTCTTGAGGCGCGCGCCGCGGCCCCGTATGTCTGGCGCATCCGAAACCGCCGAAGGCGCCTCCCAGTGTCCGACACAGATCCCGACACCGGCCCGCAGGGCACCCGCGCCGACTGGATCACCGACCGGGTGTTGCGCGGGCTGATCTGGGCGGCATTGCGCCTGCCCTTGCGGACGCGACTGTGGCTGGTGGCCGGGCTGGTCAAGCGCGTGATCGCGCCTCTGGCGGGCTACCGCAAGCGCGCCATGGCGAACCTCGCGCATGTGTTCCCCGACATGCCCCCGGCCGAGCAGCGGCGCATCGCCGACGCTGTCGCCGACAATGCCGGGCGCACGCTGATCGAGAATTACGACGTCCACGGCCTGCGCGACCGCATGGCCGACGTGCCGCTGTCGGGTCCGGGCGTGGCCGAGATCGAAAAGGCCCGGGCCGAGGGCCGCCCCGTGCTCTTCGTCACCGGGCATTTCGGCAATTTCGAAGCGCCGCGCGCCGCGCTCGTCGCCCGCGGCTACGAGATCGGCGGGCTGTATAGGCCCATGAGCAACGCCTTCTTCAACGACCATTACGCGCAGAACATGCATGCTCTGTCCGGCCCGGTCTTCGAGCAGGGGCGCCGCGGCACCATGGGGCTGCTCCGTCACATCAAGGACGGTGGCATGGGCGTTCTGCTCTTCGATGTCTACGACAGCGCCGGGGTGCCCATCGACTTCATGGACCAGCCCGCGCCGACCCTGACTTCGGCTGCGGACATAGCATTGCGGACGGGCGCGCTGATGGTGCCGTTCTTCGGCACCCGGCAGGCGGATGGCATCAGCTTCGAGGCCTGGTTCGACGCGCCCGTGCCGCATGGCGACCCGGTCGAGATGATGCGCGCCGCGACGCAAGCGCTCGAGGCGCGGGTGCGCGAAAGACCCGAGCAGTGGTTCTGGATCCATCGCCGCTGGAAACCGCGGCGGCAGGAAAAGCGTCAGCGCAAGCGGGCGGCGGCCAGAACCTCGCCATAGCGTTCCTTCTGCACCAGCACGACCACCGGCTTGCCCGCCGCAACAGGCGCACGTGTTGCGAAATCGCCCTGCCCGGACCAGTGCCCCGCGACCGACCAGTCGGTGACGATATGCGAATAGTCCAGCGTGCGCCCGGCGTTTTCGCCACGCCCGATGTCGACCGATTTCTCGGGCTCGTACTGCACCACGTGGATGTCGCTGGCCCCCACCGGGCGCTGGGTGCTGACCTCGATCACCACCATGTCGCCCATGCGCCGCGCGCTCAGGGTGACGGGCGTGACAGACCCGCGGTGTTTTTCGATGATCTCGGCCACGTCCATCGCCCGGTTGCCCACCACGTCATGTTCCCCGTTGACGATCATCTGCGGCGTGTAGATGCGGCTGCGGCCATTGGCGCTGGCATATCCTTTCTGCCGCGCGGTGAAGGCGGGGCTGGCGAACTTGTCCTTCCAGCCGATGTAATCCCAGTAATCCACGTGCAGGGCCAGTGCGATCACGTCCTCGCGCTGCGCGAGCTTTGCCAGCAGCGCATCGGCGGGCGGGCAGGACGAACAGCCCTGCGAGGTGAACAGCTCGATCACCACCGGCCGCTCGGACTGCGCGGCAGCGGCCCCGGCCAGGGCGATCCAGAAACCTGCGAAGCACGTGAAGAAAAGGCGCATGGATCAAGGGTCCCGAAGTGGTTGCCGGTTGTTGGTATCTGCCACCGATTGTAATAACCAATCAAGGTTTTGCGAGACAGGGTGAGGTTCACCCCCTGCCCGATTGCGCGGCAGCGCCGCTGCAACCGCCACTTGCGCCATCTTTTGTGTGCGATGGTATACCAAAAAAGCGTCCGCCCCCTTGAACGGCGGCATGGCTTCGGGCATTTAGACGGCAAGGCTCAAAATTCACCAGAATTGCAAGTGAGGATCTTCATGCCCATCACAGTTGGTCAGGACAGCGCCAAGGCGCGCAAGACACTGAGCGCCGGCAACCAGTCTTTCGCATATTACTCCATTCCCGCCGCCGAGGCCGCGGGCCTGGGCGATTTCTCCAAGCTGCCCGCCGCACTCAAGGTGGTGCTGGAGAACATGTTGCGCTTCGAGGACGGCAAGACCGTCACGCTCGATGACATCAAGGCCTTCGCGGCCTGGGCGCAGGACGGCGGCAAATCCACGCGCGAGATCGCCTACCGGCCCGCCCGCGTGCTGATGCAGGATTTCACCGGCGTTCCTGCCGTGGTGGACCTGGCCGCGATGCGCGACGGGATCAAGGCGCTGGGGGGCGACCCGCAGAAGATCAACCCGCTGAACCCCGTCGACCTTGTCATCGACCACTCGGTGATGATCGACGAATTCGGCAACCCGCGCGCGTTCCAGATGAACGTCGACCGCGAATACGAGCGCAACCTCGAACGCTACACCTTCCTCAAGTGGGGCCAGAAGGCGTTCAACAACTTCCGCGTGGTGCCGCCGGGCACCGGCATCTGCCACCAGGTGAACCTGGAATACCTGGCCCAGACCGTCTGGACCGACGAGGACCAGAATGGCGAAGAGGTGGCCTATCCCGACACGCTGGTGGGCACCGACAGCCACACCACCATGGTCAACGGCGCCGCCGTCCTGGGCTGGGGCGTCGGCGGCATCGAGGCCGAGGCGGCGATGCTGGGCCAGCCGATTTCGATGCTGATCCCCGAGGTCGTGGGCTTCAAGCTGACCGGCAAAATGGTCGAAGGCACCACCGGCACCGACCTCGTGCTCAAGGTCGTGGAAATGCTGCGCGAAAAGGGCGTGGTCAGCAAGTTCGTCGAATTCTACGGCGACGGGCTCGACAACCTGCCGCTGGCCGACCGGGCAACGATCGCCAACATGGCGCCCGAATACGGCGCGACCTGCGGTTTCTTCCCGATCGACGCGGAAACCCTGCGCTATCTCGAGATGACCGGCCGCGACACCGACCGCATTGCGCTGGTCGAGCAGTACGCCAAGGACAACGGCATGTGGCGCGACGGCTCTTACGATCCCGTCTACACCGATACACTGGAGCTTGACATGGGCACCATCGTGCCCGCCATCTCCGGCCCCAAGCGTCCGCAGGACTACATCGCGCTCGACAAGGCCGCGACCGCCTTCGGCGACTACATCAAGGGCGTGCGCGAAGGCAAGGACGCCTCCGCCAGGGAAGAGGTCCGCTGGGAAGGCGAAGGCGGCGCGCCGGAACCGCACGACATCCCCGGCGACGAAGGCCACCACAAGCGCGGCTATGCCCAGGTGGGCGACGACAAGTTCCAGATGCATGACGGGTCCATCGTGATCGCCTCGATCACTTCCTGCACCAACACGTCGAACCCCTACGTGATGATCGGCGCGGGCCTCGTGGCACGCAAGGCGCGCGAACTGGGGCTGAACCGCAAGCCCTGGGTCAAGACCTCGCTGGCGCCCGGCTCGCAGGTCGTGTCCGCCTATCTCGAGGCGGCAGAGTTGCAAGAGGACCTGGACGCCATCGGCTTCAACCTCGTGGGCTATGGCTGCACCACCTGCATCGGCAACTCGGGCCCGCTGGCGCCGGAAATTTCCAAGTGCATCAGCGACAACGACCTGATCGCCACCTCGGTGCTGTCGGGCAACCGCAACTTCGAAGGCCGGATCAGCCCCGACGTGCGCGCCAACTATCTGGCCTCGCCGCCGCTGGTGGTGGCCTATGCGCTGGTGGGCGACATGAACGTCGACATCACCCGCGAGAGCCTCGGCAAGGACAAGGACGGCAACGACGTCTTCCTCAAGGACATCTGGCCGTCCTCCAAGGAGATCGCGGACCTTGTCGAACGCACCGTGACCCGCGCAAGCTTCCAGGAGAAATACGCCGACGTCTTCAAGGGCGACGAGAAGTGGCGCGAGGTCGAAACCACCGACGCCCAGACCTACGACTGGCCGCCGACCTCGACCTATGTGCAGAACCCGCCGTATTTCCAGGACATGAGCCCGGAACCCGGCACGATCACCAATATCGAGGATGCCGGCATCCTGGCGCTTCTGGGCGACATGATCACCACCGACCACATCTCGCCCGCGGGGTCCTTCAAGGAATCCACCCCCGCCGGTCAGTACCTGGTCGAACGGCAGGTGCCGGTGCGCGAGTTCAACTCCTACGGCAGCCGCCGCGGCAACCACGAGGTGATGATGCGCGGCACCTTCGCCAACATCCGCATCAAGAACGAGATGCTGGACGGGGTCGAGGGCGGCTACACCAAGGGTCCGGACGGCGAACAGACTTCGATCTTCGATGCCGCCATGGCCTACCAGGAGCAGGGCAAGCCGCTGGTGATCTTCGGCGGCGAGCAGTACGGCGCGGGTTCCAGCCGCGACTGGGCGGCCAAGGGCACGGCGCTGCTGGGCGTCAAGGCCGTGATCGCGGAAAGCTTCGAGCGCATCCACCGCTCGAACCTCGTCGGCATGGGCGTGATCCCGTTCGAATTCACCGGCGGCGAAACGCGCAAGTCGCTGAAGCTGACCGGCGACGAAAGCGTGACCATCACCGGGCTGGACGAGATCAAGCCTCAGCAGGAAGTGCCTTGCACGATCAAGTATGCCGACGGCACCGAGAAGACGATCCAGATCAAGTGCCGGATCGATACGGCGATCGAGATCGAATACGTCGAACACGGCGGCGTGCTGCACTACGTGCTGCGCAACCTCGCCAAGGCCGCCTGACGAGGCGCCGACGCGCAGAGCATCCAAGGCCGCGGGCATCCCCCGCGGCCTTTTTCGTTGCGGCACCTCGGGTCAGGGCCTCGGGTCAGGGCATCGGCATCGCCGCCTCTTCCGCCGCGGCGGCGGCCAGGCTCGGGTGATCCGCGCAGCGCGCCACCCAGTCGCGGACCGCTGCGACATCGGGGGTCAGGAACGGCGCGAAGTGGAACATCGATACCACCAGCGCATCGGCGGCGCTGTAGTCCTGCCCCAGCAGGTACGGCGCATCGGCCAGCGCCGCGCCCAGCGTTGCGGCGACGTTTTCGGCCATGCCGAAACCGCTGACCAGAGCCGGGGTCTCGCCGACACCGCCGAACCCGGCCAGCGCCACCGGCTCCATCACGTTGCCGTAGTAGCTCAGCCAGAAAAGATAGTCGGCGCGCTGCGCATGGCCGACCGGACGGCCGAGCGCGCTGTCGAAATGGTCGGTCAGGAACAGGATGATCGCGTTCGATTCGCGCAAGAGCGTGCCGCCGGTGTCCAGCAGCGGCACCCGGCCTTCGGGGTGCGGATTGCGCGGATCGCGCGCACCGGTGCCGTTGTCGCGGCGAATACCGACCACCTGCAGGTCGATCCGGTCGCGGACCTCCATTGCGTGCAGCAGCGCGAGCAGGCGCGTGGAGCGGGATTGCGGGGCATGGTAGAGTGTGAACACCGCCGGTTTCCTTTCGATGGCTTGACGTGACGCCGGCAGATTGCCAGCCTCCTCCTGACAGTTTCCGTCAGGAGGCGCCCATGGCCCGCACCGACCGCCTGTTTCGCCTTCTGCACGTGTTGCGACTTGTGCCGCAGCCCGTCACCGCCGCGCGTCTGGCCGAGGAAACCGGCGTGTCGCTGCGGTCGATCTATCGCGACATCGACGCGCTGCGCGCCGCCGGCGCCCGGATCGACGGGGCCGCCGGCGCGGGATACACGCTCGAGGAAGACGCGGCGCTGCCGCCCCAGACCCTGAGCCAGATCGAGGTCGAGGCGCTGAGCATCGGGCTCAGCGACGTGGTGGTACGAGGCGATCCCGCGCTCAGCGACGCCGCCGAAAGCGCGCTGGCCAAGATCACCGCGCGCCTGCCAGGCGACCGCCAGCGGCAGATGCTGCACGCGGTGAGCCTGGTGCGCCGCTACGCCGAAACGCCCCCGCGCCAGGTCGACACCGACCTGCTGCGCACCGCCGCCTGGGACGAGGTCGCCATCGACATCGCCTATACCGACAAGGCCGGCGCCGAGACCGCGCGCCGCATCCTGCCGCTGGCGCTGGTCTATACCGACAGCACCGAGGTGCTGCTGGCCTGGTGCTGCCTGCGCGCCGATTTCCGCATGTTCCTGGTGCCGTCGATCCGGCATGCCAGCCGCAGCGACGCCTCCTTCCGGCCGCGGCGCGTCACGCTTTTGCGCGACTACATCGCCCGGATGCGGGCCGAAGGCTGCGACTGACCGCGCGGGCGCTTGCGACCCGGCTCGGCCTGCCCTATCTGTCCCGGGCCTAAGCCACGGAAGCCTGCGCGATGCCGATCAAATTGCCCTCCGAATTGCCCGCCTATGCCGTCCTCGACCGCGAGGGCGTCATGGTCATGGCCGAGGATGCGGCCAGCAAGCAGGACATCCGCCCGCTGCGCATCGGGCTGCTGAACCTGATGCCGAAGAAGATCCAGACCGAGAACCAGTTCGCGCGGCTGATCGGCGCCACGCCGTTGCAGATCGAGCTGAGCCTCATCCGCATGACCGAACACCAGACCCGCAACACCGCCGCCGAGCATATGGAGACCTTCTATCGCCCGTTCTCGGACGTGGCGGCGACGGGCGAGAAATTCGACGGGCTGATCATCACCGGCGCCCCGATCGAGCATCTGCCCTACGAGGACGTCACCTACTGGGACGAGCTTTGCCAGGTCTTCGACTGGACCCAAAGCCACGTGCATTCGACTTTCGGCGTCTGCTGGGGCGGCATGGCGATGATTCACCACTTCCACGGCGTGCCCAAACACATCCTCGAGGCCAAGGCCTTTGGCTGCATCCGCCACAACAACCTCGCCCCCGCCTCGCCCTACCTGCGCGGCTTTTCGGACGACATGGTGATGCCGGTCAGCCGCTGGACCGAGCTGCGCCGCGAAGAGATCGCCGCCGCCGGCCTGCCGATCCTGATCGACAGCGACCTGACAGGTCCGGCCCTGGTCGAGGATCCGGGGCACCGGGCGCTCTATATCTTCAACCACCTGGAGTACGACAGCGACACGCTGAAACAGGAATATGACCGCGACGTCGCCGCGGGCAATCCGATCAACGTGCCCGCGAACTACTATCCCGGCGACGATCCCTCGCAAAAGCCGCAGAACCGGTGGCGCAGCCATGCGCATCTTCTCTATGGCAACTGGATCAACGAGATTTACCAGTCCACATCGTACGAGTTGCAGAACATTGGCCGCTAAGACCCTGATCGCCCTCGCGGCCGCCGCCGCCTTCCTTGCCGGCTGCACGGCGCTGGTCGACCGCCGCGCCGACACGAAAGAAGCCGCTGCCAGGGCCGAGTACCCGCCGCTGGGCCAATTCGTCGAGGTCGACGGGCGCCGCGTGCATGCGCTGGTGACAGGCTCCGGGCCGGACCTCGTTCTGATCCACGGCGCCAGCGGCAACATGCGCGATTTCACCTTCCGCTTCGTCGACCGGGTCAAGGACCGCTACCGGGTCATCGTCTTCGACCGTCCGGGGCTGGGCTATACCGACCACGCCGCCGACCGCTATGCCGGCGCGTTTGCCCGCCAGGGCGAAAGCCCTGCGGAGCAGGCCGCGATGCTGAACGCCGCGGCAGAGAAACTGGGCGTGCGCAATCCCATAGTGCTGGGCCATTCCTACGGCGGATCGGTGGCCATGGCCTGGGGGCTGGACCATCCGGCGGCGGCGCTGGTGATCGTCTCCGGCGCCACCATGCCCTGGCCCGGCAGCCTCGGCACCTCCTACAAGGTGCTGGGCACCAGCCTCGGCGGCGCGGTGGTGCCGCCCTTCGTCACCGCCTTTGCCGGGGAGGACACGATCGCGGACGCGGTGGCGGGCATCTTCGCCCCGCAAACGGCGCCCGACGGCTATATCGACTACGTCGGCACCGGGCTGACCCTGCGCCGCGCCTCCCTTCGCGCGAACGCCCGGCAGGTGAACACCCTGCGCCCGCACGTGGTCGAGATGTCGAAGCGCTACCCGACGCTCGATCTGCCGGTCGAACTGGTGCACGGCGACACCGACGACACCGTGCCTCTCGACATCCACTCGCAGCCTCTGAATGCGCTGCTGCCCAATGCCAACCTCACCGTGCTGCCCGGCATCGGCCACATGCCGCACCACGTTGCACCCGAGGCCGTCACCGCCGCCATCGACCGCGCCGCGCGCCGCGCCGGGGTGCGATAGGCCTCGGGCCATGCGGGGACCATCCGCGATTGCGTTAATCCCCTTAACATCCCATATTGCCTGAAAACGAGCAGACTGCCGGAGGTCGCCCTTGTCCCTGCCCTTCGACGGCGCCATCAGCGCCTTTTTCGAGAATGACGCCCCGAGACCGATCCGCGACGCGATCAAGCGCGCCGACAAGGACGATGTGCTCGACCCCGCGTACCCCTATTCCGAACGGATGCCGCGTAAGGCCTACGAAAAGGAGCTCACGCAGCTGCAGATCGAGCTGGTCAAGATGCAGGCCTGGGTCAAGGAGACCGGCCAGCGCGTCGCCATCGTCTTCGAAGGCCGCGACGCCGCCGGCAAGGGTGGCACGATCAAGCGCTTCCGCGAGAACCTGAACCCGCGCGGCGCACGTAACGTCGCCCTGCCCAAGCCCTCGGACACCGAGGCGACGCAGTGGTATTTCCAGCGCTATATCTCGCATCTGCCCGCGGGCGGCGAGATCGCCTTCTTCGACCGGTCCTGGTACAACCGCGGCGTGGTCGAACATGTCTTCGACTTCTGCACGCCCGAACAGCGGCAGCATTTCTTTGCGCAGGTGCCGGATTTCGAGAAGATGCTGGTCGAGGATGGCATCCACCTCTTCAAGCTCTGGCTCAACGTCGGGCGCGCCGAACAGCTGCGCCGCTTCCTCGCGCGCGAAGCCGATCCTCTGAAACAGTGGAAACTCAGCTGGATCGACGTCGAGGGTCTGAAACGCTGGGACGCCTATTCGCAGGCCATCCCCGAGACGCTGACGCTCACCCACACGCAGGCCGCACCCTGGACGGTGATCCGGTCGGACGACAAGCGCCGGGCGCGGCTGGCGGCAATCAGGACGGTGCTGTCGGGGCTGGACTACGACGGCAAGGACGCAAAGGCGCTTGGCCAGGTCGACGGAAAAATCTGCGGCGGACCGGCGCTCTGGGATGCCTAAACGGGGGTATCACCACGGCAACCTGCGGCAGGCCCTGGTCGATGCAGCACTTGTGCTGATCGAGGACAAGGGACCCACCGGCTTCACCCTCTCCGAGGCGGCCAAGACCGCGGGCGTGACCCCGGCGGCGGTCTACCGGCACTTTTCCGGACGCGAAGACCTGATCGCCGAAGCGGCGCGGCAGGGCTACGAGATCTTCGTCGACCTCATGAACTACGCCTTCCAGTCCGGCCAGCCCTCGGCGCTCGCCTCCTTCGAGGCGACGGGCCGCGCCTACCTGGCCTTTGCCCGCAAGCACCCCGGCCATTACATCGCGATGTTCGAAAGCGGCATCTCGATCAACCATTCGCCGGAGCTGGCGGACGTGGCGGGCCGCGCCTGGGGCGTGCTGGAACGTGCGGCGCAAAGCCTGTCGGAACACATCCCGCCCGAGAAACGCCCGCCCGCCGCGATGTTCTCGGCCCATATCTGGGCGCTGAGCCACGGCGTGGTGGAGCTTTTCGCCCGAAATTCGCCGGGCCGCCAGTCGCCCTTTCCGCCAGAGGACCTGCTGGAATCGGGCATCGGCGTCTACCTGCGCGGCCTCGGTCTGATTCCGCCCGACACCTGACGCGCCGGTACACCGGCCACACGAGACGAAAGGACAAGATGCGCGGCGACAAGACATTTCTGTTGGGGCTCGGCGCCTCGAAATGCGGGACCACCTGGATGCAGGCCTATCTCAACGGCGCTTCCTGTGCGGATTTCGGTCGGCTGGGCGAATACCAGGTCTGGGATGCACTGCACGTGCCCTCTGCCGCGCGGTTCCGCGTCGACCGTCCCTCGGCGCTGCGGCGGGCCCAGGACCTCGTGGCGCGCACGACGGGCCGGCCGCGCAAGGCCGATGTGCTGCGCTTCGAGCTGCAACAGGACACCGCCCGCTATTTCACCCATTTCGCAGCGCTCCTCGACCGGCCCGGCATCCGCCTGACCGGCGACATCACCCCCGTCTACGCCCGCCTGCCCGCACGGATCCTGCGCGAGATCGACGACGGCTTTGCCCGCCGTGGCATCGCGGTCAAGGCCGTGCTGAGCCTGCGCGATCCGATCGAACGCGCCTGGTCGGTGTTGAAGATGCAAAGCCGCAAGGGACGGCTGAGCGACGCCGACCTGGCCCGCGCCTTCCGCGACCGCCACGGCCCCGGCACGACGGCTCCGCCGGAGGACACCTACCGCCACGTGCTGGGCACCGTCACAGAGGCCTTCGACGAGTCCCGCCGCTTCGTCACGCTGTACGAGACGCTCTTCACCCCGCCCGAGATCGCGCGACTGAGCGCCTTTGCCGGGGTCCCGGACCGGCCCGACGCGGGCGGACGCCGGGTGAACGCGGCGGGCGACAGCTCTGCGGTCCCCGCCGATGTCGCCCGCGACTGTTTCGCGCATTTCGCGGAGGATTACGCGGCCTGTGACAGACGGTTTCCAGAGGTCGCAACGCTCTGGCCGCACGCGCATCTGATGGGCTGACGCACCGGATGTCTCGAGACATCCGGACAATTTTCCTCGAGGAAAATTGCGCACCGGCGCGAGCCGCGGGCGGCCAAGACTTTTCAAAAGTCTTCGGCATTTTCCTTAAAGGAAAATATCCGGCGACCGCCGATCCATGCAAAAGGGCGGCCCGTTGGACCGCCCTTTCGAATGACGTTGCGCCGAATCTTAACGCTTGGAGAACTGGAAGCTCTTGCGGGCCTTGGCGCGGCCGAACTTCTTGCGTTCCACCACGCGGCTGTCGCGGGTCAGGAAGCCTGCCGCCTTGAGCGCCGCGCGCAGGGACGGATCGTAGAGTTGCAGCGCCTTGGACACGCCGTGCTTGACCGCACCGGCCTGGCCGGAGAGGCCGCCGCCCTTCACGGTCGCCATCACGTCGAACTGGTCCTCGGTGCCCGACACGGTGAAGGGCTGCTTGAGGATCATCTGCAGCACGGGGCGTGCAAAATACTCGTTGATCGGCTTGCCGTTGACAACGACCTTGCCCGACCCCGGCTTGATCCAGACGCGGGCGACCGCATCCTTGCGCTTGCCGGTGGCGTAGGAGCGGCCCAGCGAGTCGCGCACCGGCTCGCGCGGGGTGTCCATTTCGACCGGGGTGGTGTCGACGCCAGCGGCCGATCCCAGCTCTTCCAGGGAATTGATTTGCTCAGCCATGCTTACACCCGCGTGTTCTTGGAGTTCATCGATTTCACATCCAGCACTTCGGGGCTTTGCGCCGCGTGGGGATGTTCGGCACCTGCGTAGACCCGCAGGTTGGTCATGACGCCGCGGCTCAGGCGGTTGCCCGGCAGCATGCGCTTGACCGCTTGGGTCACGACGCGCTCGGGATGCGCGCCTTCGAGGATCTGCTGCTTGGTGCGGCTCTTGATCCCGCCGGGATGGCCGGTGTGCCAGTAGAAGTTCTCGTGGCGCTTGTTGCCGGTCATCTGCACCTTGTCGGCGTTGATGACGATGACATTGTCGCCGCAGTCCATGTGCGGTGTGAAGGACGGCTTGTGCTTGCCGCGCAGGCGGGTGGCGATGATCGACGCGAGGCGGCCCAGCACCACGCCTTCGGCGTCGATGAGGATCCACTTCTTGTCGATATCTGCCGGAGTCGCAGAAAAGGTTTTCATCTGGGGTTACCCTTCAATGGTCGTGACGGGCCCTGCGGGCGCAGAGCCCCCGTGATCTGATGGGCGGGTTATAGAGATTGGATCGTGCGGGTCAAGAGGCTTACCATCGATAAAATCAAGCGATTTCAAACACCTGTAAATTAGGTATTAAAATACCCCATGTTTCTACCCCCTCATTGCGGACCGGCGGCGCCGATGTGCCTCTGCCCTCCGGCGTCAGACCGCAATGCGCTCCGGCGGGTTGTCCAGCAGGTGCCGCAGCCGCGTCAGCGCGGCCTCGAAACTCTTGAGGCTGACCTGCGCGTTGATGGCGAGGCGCACCGCGTGGGGCGCGAACCCGTCGCGCAGGGCGAATTCGTCCGAGGAGCGGATCTGCACCCCCTCCGCCTCTGCCGCCTGGCACAGCGCCGCCGCGCGCCAGCCCGCGGGCAGGTCCAGCCACAGGAACGGCATGTCCTCGCGCCAGTTGAGCGCATGCCCGCCCAGCACGTTTACCGCGACACGGATGTACCGTGCCATCTCGGCCCGCACCCGGTCCATCAGCGCGTAGGTCTCGTCGCGCATCAGCAGGTCCGCGGTCAGATCCGCCAGCGGACAGGCAAGACCGAAGAACCCGTGCTCGGCCACCCGCCGCAGACGGCCGCCCTGCGCCCTCGGGGCCACGGCAAAGCCGATGCGCAGCGCCGGGGTGATCGTCTTCGAGATCGACGAGACATACCAGGATTGCTCCGGCAGCAGCGCGCGATAGGCCTGTTCATGCGCCCGCCCGACGCGGTAACAATCGTCCTCGAGGATGTGCAGCCCCGTGCGGCGCGCCACCTCGGCGATCTCGCGGCGCCTGGACAGCGGGGTGAAAAGCCCGGTCGGATTGTGCATCTCGGGCGAGGTGCACAGCAACTGCGCGTCGTGTTTGCGCACCAGGCGCTCAAGCTCGTCCGGGATCAGCCCCTGCCCGTCCAACGGCACCGCCACCACCTCGGCCCGCAGCAGTTCCGCGGCGCGGCGGAAACCCGGATATGTCAGCTCCTCGACCAGCACCACCGGACGCTTGCCGTGCAGCACCGCCTGCATCACCAGCGAAATCCCGTTCTGCCCGCCGTGGCTCAGCACGATGTCGCTGTCGTCGATCGACCCCAGCGGCGTCCCGGTCAGCCAGCGCAGCACCGCCCGGCGCGCCGGTTCGAACCGCTGGCGCGACGGATAGTTCAGCAGCCCGTCGGCGGGTTGGGCGGCAAGCCGGGCAAAACCGTCACGGATCAGCGCCACCTGCCCCACGTCCGGCAGCCGCGGCGAAAAGAGCGACACGAGACCGGTCTCTTCGGCGGGCAGATGCTGGTGCCAGGGCGTGTCGACGCGCTGCACCTCGGACGCCGGGGCCGCGACGAAGGTGCCGCGCCCGACCTCGGCGATAAGCGCGCCCTCGTCGGTGAGGATCGTATAGGCCCGCGCCACGGTGCCGGGGGTGATGCCCAGTGTCCAGGCCAGGTCGCGCACCGGCGGCAGCTTGGCCCCCGCAACCAGATCGCCGTCGTCGATGGCCGACCGGATCGCCCCGGCCACGGCGCGGTACTTCGGTCCGCCGGTCGCCTCGAAGCGCGTCGAAATTGTATCCATTACAATGTTTCCCTAGACCAGCTCACGCCCGTTTTGTATCAATATTATGTAGCAAGATCGCTATATTGTGTCAATACAATTTACAGGAGTGACCCATGGCACAGACATCGCACGCCCCGCATATCGCCTTTCTCGGTGCCGAGCAGACGCTCGCCCCTCAGGCGGCCCTTGCGCTTTACGTTGCGGTGGTTCTGACCAAGTGGTCCACCCGCCACCGCACGCGAAAGGCGCTTGCCCGGCTGGAGCCGCACCAGCTGCGCGACATCGGCCTGACCCCCGAAGAGGCGCGGGCCGAGGCCAACCTCATGTTCTGGCGCGGCTGATCCCTGGCCCGCCGGTTCAACTTCGGGCGCGAGGCTGTCCTTGCGCCCCTTTTTGTCTGAGTATTCACGCCACTTTACCCAAAGCAGTTCACATGTTCCGCGCGGACAAAGCCACCCGATCACGTCACCGGTGGCAGCGAATAGGTGAGCGAAGCACGCGCCACCGGCTTGTCGTCCCCCTCCGAGAACAGCAGGCAATCGCAGACCGACAGGCTCCGCCCCAGCTTGAGCACGCGGCACTGCACCAGCACGTCCGCGCCAGCCACCGGCTTGCGCATGAAGTCTATCGAACAGTTCGTGGTGACCGCCAGCGCCTGCCGCCCGATCCGCGCCATCGTCGCCACGTAGGCCGCCACGTCCGCCAACCCGAACATCGCCGGACCCGACACCGTGCCGCCCGGCCGCAGATGCCGTTCGTTCTGGTACAATCGCATCACCAGCAGATCCTCGTCCAGCCGGTCGATACCGAACATGCCGCGCACCTGCGGGAACACCTCGTCCAGAAACGGTGCCATCTCCTCTGCGGTCATTTTCAACGCCATGCTTTTCTCTCCTGTCCTGCGGCGCTACGCTGACCGCGATCAGACCGGAGGACAAGATGGCACTTTTGGACCGCGACGACCGCAACGCCGTGGCGCACCTCACGATGAACGCGCCCGAACGGCTGAACGCGCTGTCGGACGAGATGCTGGCCGCGCTGCAGGACCAGATCGACGCGCTTCAGGCAGATCGCAGCGTCCGTGCCGTGGTGCTGTCGGGCACCGGCAAGGCCTTCTGCGCGGGCCATGACCTCAAGCAGATGACCGCGGGGCGGCAGGCCGAGGATGGCGGTGCTGCCTATTTCAAGGATCTTTTCGAGCGCTGCTCCGCGGTGATGACCGGGCTGCAGACCCTGCCCCAGCCGGTGATCGCGCAGGTGCACGGGATCGCCACCGCCGCGGGCTGCCAGCTTGTCGCGAGCTGCGACATGGCCGTTGCGGCCGAGGGCACGCGGTTCGGCGTGAACGGGGTCAACATCGGGCTCTTCTGCTCGACGCCCATGGTGGCGCTCAGCCGCAACATCGCGCGCAAGCACGCCTTCGAGATGCTCACAACCGGCGCCTTCATCGACGCCACCCGCGCCGCCGAGCTTGGCCTCGTGAACCGTGTCGTGCCAGAGGCCATGCTGGCCCCCGCCGCCGAGGAACTGGCGGCCGCCGTGGCGGCAAAGCTGGGGGCGGCGGTCAAGATCGGCAAGGAGGCGTTCTACCGCCAGATCGACATGACGCTCGACGAGGCCTATGCTTATACCGGCAGCGTCATGGTCGAGAACCTCGCCTGGCGCGACACCGAGGAAGGCATCGCGGCCTTTCTCGAAAAGCGCCCTCCGGAGTGGGAGCAGTCGTGATCGCCCGCGTCTCGACAACGGGCGCGGCAGCGCTTAGATGCGCG
>Ga0114903_1000605_pt1 | contig 18519 bp, 22 predicted proteins | sample MalvirDeepMed_s2_FD_87289 | JGI IMG/M metagenome (GOLD analysis project Ga0114903, IMG submission 87289) | Marine viral communities from the Global Malaspina Expedition - Malaspina viral metaG DeepMed_s2 | ecosystem: Environmental > Aquatic > Marine > Oceanic | place: Mediterranean Sea... | reverse complement strand
CGAGGCCGGGCCGCACACGCACCGCACGCTGCAGGCGATCCGCGCGGCGGACTGCAAGGCCGGCCTCGCGCTCAATCCCGGCACGCCGGTCGAGGCGGCGGCACCGCTCCTGGACCTCTGCGATCTGGTCTGCGTGATGACCGTGAACCCCGGCTTCGGCGGGCAATCCTTCATCCACAGCCAGGTCGACCAGGTCCGGCGCCTGCGCGCGCTGATCGGCGACCGCCCCGTGCATATCGAGATCGACGGCGGTGTCGATCCGTCCACGGCCCCCGCGGTGGTGGCCGCGGGCGCGGACGTCTTGGTCGCGGGCTCCGCGGTGTTCCGAGGCGGGTCGGTGGCCGATCCCGCGCCCTATGGCACCAACATGCGCGCGATCCGCGACGCGGTGGCCTGAGCGTGGCGCCGGTTGCGGTTGTCTTCGACCTCGACGGCACGCTGATCGACAGCGCGCCGGACATTCGCGGCATCGCCAATACGCTGCTTGCGGCGCGCGACCTGCCGCCGCTGGACCTGGCCGAAACCGTCAGTTTCATCGGCAGCGGGGCGGGCGTCTTCATCGAGCGGATGCGCGCCGCGCGCGGCATTCCCGATAGCGCGCATCGGGCGCTGCTTGAAGACTTCATCGCGCGCTACGAAGGGGCCGTGGATCTCACGCAGCTTTACCCGGGCGTGAAGGAGGCGCTGGCGGCCTTTACCGCGGCTGGCCATCCGCTCGCGATCTGCACCAACAAGCCCGAGTCGCCGGCCCGGCAGGTCCTCGCGCATTTCGGTCTTATCGACAGCTTTGCGACGGTGGTCGGCGGCGACAGTCTGCCTGTGCGCAAGCCCGACCCGGGTCCGCTGCTGGAGAGCCTGCGGCGGTTGGGCACCGACCGGTGCCTCTACGTGGGCGACAGCGAGGTCGACGCAGAGACCGCCCAAGCTGCCCGGCTGCCCTTCTTTCTCTATACGCAAGGCTACCGCAAGACCGGGGTCGCAGAGATTGCGCCCGCCGCGGCGTTCGACCATTTCAGCGCCCTGCCGGGGCTGGTTGCGGTGCAGGCGGGCTGAGGCTAGCGATCCGGCGGCGATCTCTCGCCGCACGGGCAATCTGCGATCTGGTCAACGCCCATGGATCGGCTAGGCTGTCTCAAGGCACAGGGGGCAGCGGATGGCAGACACCGACGATATGCGCGCGGGCGAAAAGCGGGTCGACCTTGCCCCGCCAGCCGATGCGGTCCTCCGCTTCATAGGCCATATCGAAACACCCTTCACCTCCCGCGACCTTTGTCCGCGTCAGGGCCGCATCGACGGACCCGAGTGCGTGCTGCACCTGGCGCCGGAATGGGTCCCTGCGCTGCGCGGGATCGAGGCATACGAGATGGTCGAAGTGCTTTACTGGCTGCACGAATCGCGGCGCGACCTGGTGCTGCAGAGCCCGAAATCCGATGGTGAGACACGCGGCACCTTCGCCCTGCGCTCCCCGGTGCGGCCCAATCCGATCGGCACAGCGCATGTGCGGCTGATCCGCGTCGATGGGCCGCGCGTCGTGGTGCGGGGGCTCGATTGCCTGAACGGCACGCCGCTCATTGACCTGAAGCCCGACCGCTGCGCCTATTCGCCGGCCGCGCCGGCGAAGCCGACGGCTATGGGATGACGGGGCGGTTGCTGAAAAATCGGGCAGAAAGCGCCACGGCACGGGCCGGGCGCATGATATTTCAGCGCGACGCTTGTCTCTGTCCGCCCGGTTGTGCTGGCATCTGCCCCGGGCCATCCGGCCCTTTGCATGCGCTTTGACAGACCCGGAGAGCACCGCCATTCCTTTCGACCGCGCCCCAGCCGTGACCGACAGCAACCGCGCCCGCGGACGCGGGCATCTGCGCGTGGGTCGGCGTGGCCCGGCCTCGGTCCTGCGCGACCTGTCACAATCGGGATCGGGCAAGCTGCTGTTTCCGCGGCACGGGGCGGAGGCATTGCAGGCGGTCTGGCTCAACACCGCGGGCGGCATCACCGGCGGCGACCGGTTCGCGCTGTCGGCAGAGGCCGAGACCGGCGCGGCGCTGTCGCTGACCACCCAGGCAGCGGAACGCATCTATCGCGCCCAGCCCGGCGCGCCGGGCGAGGTTCGCACGGTGCTGACCGCCGGCGCGGGCGCGCGCATCGACTGGCTGCCGCAGGAGACCATTTTGTTCGACGGCGCCGCGCTCGACCGGCGGCTCGACATCCGCATGACGGCGGATGCGCGGGTGCTGGCCTGTGAAACGCTGCTGTTCGGCCGCGCGGCCATGGGCGAGGTGGTGCACCGGCTGTCGTTCCGGGACAGGATCGATCTGCACGTCGATGGCCGGCTCGCCTTTGCCGACAGGCTGCGGCTCGATGGCGATGCGGCGGCGGCGCTCAGCCGCCGCGGCGTCGCGGGCGGGGCGCATGCCATGGCCTCGGTCCTGCTGGCGGCACCGGGGGCCGAAAGCTACCTGAACCCGCTGCGCGCGCTCCTGCCACAGAGTGCTGGCGTCAGCGCCCCGGACCGGTCCATCCTCTTCCTGCGACTCGTCGCTCCCGACGGGTTCGAGCTGCGCCGCCACCTGATCCCCGTCCTGCGCCTTTTGTCAGGCGCGGACCTGCCTAGACCCTGGACGCTCTGACATGCAACTGACCCCCCGCGAAAAAGACAAGCTCATGGTCGCCATGGCCGCCGAGATCGCCCGCAAGCGCCTGGCGCGCGGCGTGAAGCTCAACCACCCCGAGGCGATCGCGCTCATCACAGACGCGGTGGTCGAAGGTGCGCGCGACGGGCGGTCGGTGTCCGAGATGATGCAGGCCGGAGCGCAGGTCGTCACCCGTGACCAGTGCATGGAGGGCGTGCCCGAGATGATCCACGAGGTGCAGGTCGAGGCGACCTTTCCCGACGGCACCAAGCTTGTCACCGTTCACAACCCGATCCGCTGACTTTGAAAGGACTTCGATGATGACCCGTCTCTTCCCTCTGACCGCCGCACTTCTGGCCGCGGGCCCGGCACTGGCCCATCCCGGCGCGCATCTGCACCCGCATGACGGTGCGTCATGGCTCGCGGTGGCGGGCGGACTGGCGGTGATCGCTCTCGCCGGGGGTCTTGCCGTGGCGCGGCAGCGCGGGCGCGCCCGCAAATGATCCCCGGAGAGCTCTTTCCCGCGCCGGGCGATCTCACGCTCAACACCGGGCGCGAACCGGTGACGGTCATGGTGGCCAACACCGGCGACCGCCCGGTGCAGGTCGGCAGCCACTACCACTTTGCCGAGGCGAACGCCGCGCTCGACTTCGACCGGGACGCGGCGCGGGGCAAGCGGCTCGACATCGCCGCGGGCACCGCGGTGCGGTTCGAACCGGGCCAGCGGCGCGAGGTGACGCTGGTCGACATGGCCGGTGCGCGCAGGATCTACGGGTTCAACCAGGCGGTGATGGGCGCGCTCTGAGCGGGCCGTTGCGAGAGACAGAGGGAGACGAAGATGAATTGGCGCGTGAAACCCTACGACCTGACCGCAGCCTATTGCACGCTGGCGGGGCGGATGATCGAACAGCAGCTGCGCATGGCCAAGGTCGTCATGGACCACACCTGGCGCAGCCATCTGGCCTTTGCCGGGCTGGCACCGGCGACCCGGCCCCGAACCGTGACACCGCCCCGGCGCAGCGCCGAGGTCAGTGAACTGCGCCCCGGCACCGCGAAACCGCACCGCGCGCCTTCGGCGCCGCCGCAGATGCCCGACCGCTTGCCGCGGACGGGGGCAGAGGCCTGACTGATGGCGACCCTGCCGCTTTTGTCCGATGCCGATCTGACGCCCGAAGCGCGGGCGGTCTTCGACGACATCCGCGCCACCCGTGGGTCGGATTTCATCAACAATTTCTGGCGCGCGCTGGCCCACGACCCGGCGCTGCTGGCGGCGACCTGGGACAGGCTCAAGGTGGTGATGGGGCCGGGGACGCTCGATCCGCTGGTCAAGGAGATGCTCTACATCGCCGTGTCGGTGACAAACGGATGCAGCTATTGCGTGCATTCCCACACCGCCGCGGCGCGGGCCAAGGGCATGACCGACGCCCAGCACACCGAGATGATGGCGGTGATCGCCATGGCGGCGCAGACCAACGCGCTTGCCACCGCGACGCAGGTCCCGGTGGATGCCGTGTTCGACGCGGGCGCGCCGGCGTGACATGGGACAGACAACCGGTTTCCGCGGCACGGGCCGCATTTTCAAAGGTGAGACGACGGTATGAAACGCACAACCATGGTCACCCCGTTCGACCTCTGGGGCGCATCGCTTCAGATGGGATACCTCCTGGCCGAGGCACAGTCGGTCATCGCCATGCGCCTCTGGGGCATGGCCGGGGTCTGGAACGTCACTGCCGCCGAAAGGTTGCGGATGGTGGATGAAAAGACCCCGGCGCTGACCCAGTCGGCGATGAATGCCGCCTTTGCCGCGATGCGCGGCGAACGGCCCGACCAGATCGTGACCTCTGCAATCAAGCCGCTGCGCGCCAAGACCCGCAGCAACGCCCGCCGCCTCGCCAAGCGCGGATTGAAACTGAAGTAAGGATTTCGCCATGCCCGCCACCATTTCCCGTGCCGAATACGCGGCGATGTTCGGTCCCACCACGGGCGACAAGCTGCGGCTGGCCGATACCGACCTGATCATCGAGGTCGAGGCCGACCTGACCGCCGAGCGGGTGGGGCAGGCGATGGGCAAGAACGTCCCGGTCTACGGTGAAGAGGTGAAATTCGGCGGCGGCAAGGTGATCCGCGACGGCATGGGGCAGTCACAGCACACCCGCGCCGACGGGGCCGTCGACACGGTGATCACCAACGCGCTGATCGTGGATTCCAACGGCATCTACAAGGCCGACGTCGGCCTGCGCGACGGCCGCATCCACAAGATCGGCAAGGCAGGCAATCCGGACACCCAGCCCGGCGTCGACATCATCGTCGGCCCCGGCACCGAGGCCATCGCGGGCGAGGGGCGGATCCTCACCGCCGGGGGCTTCGACTCGCACATCCATTTCATCTGCCCGCAGCAGATCGAGGATGCGCTGCATTCGGGCCTGACCACCATGCTGGGCGGCGGCACCGGCCCCGCGCACGGCACGCTGGCCACCACCTGCACGCCCGGTCCCTGGCACATCGGGCGGATGCTGCAGGCCGCCGACGCCTTTCCGATGAACCTGGCGTTTGCCGGCAAGGGCAATGCGTCGCTGCCCGGCGCCTTGATCGAGCAGGTCATGGCCGGCGCCTGCGCGCTCAAGCTGCACGAGGACTGGGGCACCACTCCCGGCGCCATCGACTGCTGCTTGGGCGTGGCGGACGACTACGACGTCCAGGTGATGATCCACACCGATACTCTGAATGAATCGGGTTTTGTCGAGAATACCGTGAAGGCGATGAAGGGCCGCACCATCCATGCCTTCCACACCGAGGGCGCGGGCGGCGGGCACGCGCCCGACATCATCAAGATCTGCGGGGAAGAGCACGTTCTGCCCTCGTCCACCAACCCGACGCGGCCCTACACGGTCAACACGCTGGAAGAGCATCTCGACATGCTCATGGTCTGCCACCACCTCGACAAGTCGATCCCCGAGGACGTGGCCTTTGCCGAAAGCCGCATCCGCAAGGAGACCATCGCCGCCGAGGACATCCTGCACGACATGGGCGCCTTTTCGATCATCGCGAGCGATTCTCAGGCGATGGGCCGGGTGGGCGAGGTCATCATCCGCACCTGGCAGACCGCCGACAAGATGAAGAAGCAGCGCGGCAAGCTGCCCGAGGAAACCGGCGACAACGACAACATGCGGGTGCGCCGCTACATCGCGAAATACACGATAAACCCGGCCATCGCCCATGGGCTGTCACACGAGATCGGCAGCATCGCTGAAGGCAAGCGCGCCGATCTCTGCCTCTGGTCGCCGGCGTTCTTCGGCGTGAAGCCCGAGATGGTGCTGATGGGCGGCACCATCGTCTGCGCGCAGATGGGCGATCCCAACGCCTCGATCCCGACGCCGCAGCCGGTCTATTCGCGCCCCATGTTCGGCGCCTACGGCCGGTCGGTGGAGCATTCCGCCGTGACCTTCGTGTCCGAAGCGGCGCTCTCAGCGGACATTCGCGGCACGCTGGGCCTGGCCAAGCAGACACTGGCGGTGCGCAACACGCGCGGTATCGGCAAGTCCGACCTGGTGCTGAACACCGCCACCCCGAAGATGGAGGTCGACCCCGAAACCTACGAGGTCCGCGCCGACGGAGAACTGCTCACCTGCGCGCCCGCCGAGGTGCTGCCGATGGCGCAGCGGTATTTCTTGTTTTGAGTGCGGATCACGGTAGGAACTCCGGGATGACTTTCTGGCTCAGGCAAACGGGAAAATGACGACGATGGTTTCCAGCCAAGTTTCGCACAATGCACCCGGCCGGGCGTCCCGCGCGCAACATCGCGTAGAGACAGGCGAAACCCCGCCTGCAGCCATGCAAATGCTGCATTGCGGCATTGCCGAACTCGGGGTTTTGGATCGTTCACAAACTGCCTACTTCCTGTGCAACAGCAACGACGAAGCAAGCACAAGGACGGCTTCAAATGGCACATGCCGCAACATATCCCGACGTCTACCCCAAGGCGGGCGTCTTCACCCGACTGAACGCATGGTTCTTTGCAACCATGGAGAAAATCGCAGAGAACAATCCGCGCATCCGCCGCGTGCGCAAGCTCGAAGCGCTGAGCGACGCGCAACTGGCCGCGCTGGGCATCCGCCGCGCGGACATCGTGCATCACGTTTTCCGCGACACCTACTACCGCTGACTTCGGTCCGGGGGCGCGCATGAGCGCCCCCGACCTCACCGCGCGCCGCTACCAAGGCCACGCGCATGCCGCACCCGCCGGGCGGGCGGTGCTCGACTACGAGTCGCGGTTCCTGCGCCGCAAGGTGCTGACGCTCGAAGACGGCCGCAGCCTGCTGGCAGACCTGCCGCAGACCACATCCCTGGATCATGACGGCGTGCTGATTGCCGAGGACGGCAGCGAAATCGCCATCGTCGCGGCGCCCGAGCCGCTTTTGCAGGTGACCGGCACCGACCTTCCGCGTATCGCCTGGCACATCGGCAACCGCCACACCCCCTGCCAGATCGAATCGGACCGCCTGCTGATCCAGCGCGACCACGTCATCGCCGACATGTTGCGTCGCATCGGCGCCGAAGTCATTGAGGTGATCGAGCCCTTCACCCCCGAGGGCGGCGCCTATGGCCACGGTCGCACCCATGGCCACGACCATTCGCACAGTCACGGTCCCGAGGGTCATGCGCACAGCCATGACTGATCCGCATCTGACCCTGCACCAGCTTTTCTCCCCGGCCTTTCCGGTCGGGGCCTTCGCCTATTCGCACGGGCTGGAGACGGCGGTGCAGGAAGGCGGCGTCGGCGATGCCGCCGCCTTGCAGGCGTGGGTCGAGACCGTCTTGCGACATGGCGCGGGCTGGTCCGACGCGGTGCTGATGGCGCAGTCGATGGAGGGCGATCCCGAAGCGCTGTCGGATCTGGCGCTGGCGCTCTCGCCGTCGTCCGAGCGGCGGCAGGAAACGCTGCTGCAGGGCGCGGCCTTTGCCCGCACGGTCGCCGAGGTCTGGGGCGTCGACCTGCCGGACCTGGCCTACCCGGTGGCCGCGGGCCGTGCCGCGGCGCTGCTGGACCTGCCGGCGGACCCCGCGATCCGGCTCTACCTGCACGCCTTTGCCGCCAATCTCGTCGGCGCCGGCGTGCGGCTGGTCCCGCTGGGCCAGACCGACGGGCAGCGGATCGTGTCGGCTCTGGCGCCGCTCTGCGCGCAGCTCGCGGGCGCAGCCTTGCGGGCCGATCTCGACGACCTCGGCGGTTTCGCCCCGCTGGTGGATATTGCCAGCATGCGGCATGACACTCTTTATTCCCGGCTGTTCCGATCCTGAGGAGACGATCATGACATCCCCCAACGGACCTTTGCGCGTGGGCCTTGGCGGCCCGGTCGGCGCGGGCAAGACCACGCTGACGGCGGAACTGTGCCGCGCGCTGGGACACCGCCTGTCGATGGCGGTGGTGACCAACGACATTTACACGCAAGAGGATGCCGAGGCGCTGATGCGCATGCAGGTGCTGCCGCTGGAACGGATCCGCGGGGTCGAAACCGGCGGCTGCCCGCACACGGCGATCCGCGAGGATGCCTCGATCAACCTCGCGGCAATCGCGGAACTCAAGGCGGCAATTCCGGACCTCGACCTGATCCTGATCGAGAGCGGCGGCGACAACCTGTCGGCCACCTTCTCGCCCGAGCTTGCCGATGTGACGATCTACGTGATCGACGTGGCCGCGGGCGAGGAAATCCCGCGCAAGGGTGGCCCCGCGATCACGCGCTCGGACATCCTGGTGATCAACAAGACCGACCTCGCACCCTACGTGGGCGCGTCTTTGGAGGTGATGGATCGCGACGCCACGCGGATGCGTGCCGGGAGGCCCTTCGTCTTTGCCGCCCTGCGCCATGGCGAGGGGGTGGGGCGGATCGTCGATCTCTTGTCCGAGATCGGCGGACTGGCGCTGGAACGGACGGCGGCGGAATAGCCTCGGCTGCCGGCGCGAGGAAGCGCGCGTGCCGCGCGCTACGAGAGGCCAGCCTCTCGTGCTCTCCGAGGGTTATTGTGAACCGAAGAAGGGCTGAACCTTCAGGAATGGGACGGTGCGCCGTCAATGGTCGCGGAAGAGGCGACCGAAGCCTGGCATGGCGTCGGTCATGCCGGCCAAGCGCAGCATGTGCCAGGCGATCACCTGGTTGCTCGACAGGACCGGCAGGCCGGTCCTGGCTTCGAGTTCCTCGATGAGGTCGAGGGTGCGCAGGTTGGTGCAGGACAGGAAAAGCGCGTCGATGCCGCCCCTGGGTGCGAGGGTTTCGCAGGCGGAAAAGATCGACTGCGGGGAGATGCGGACGACGCGTTCCTCGCGCGCTTCGTTGAAGCTGCCGAAGACCGGCGTGTCGATGCCGTTCTCGGACAGCACGCGGCGCAGGCGGTCGGAGACCTCGACGGTGTAGGGCGACAGGATGCCCAGTCGGGTGATCTGCAAGCGTGCGCAGGCTGCGAGCAGGGCGGTGAGGGGATTTGTCACGTGATCGGTGGGCGCGGCGCCGCCGACGAGCGCAGCAACGCGGTCGGGGCCGATCACCGCGGCGCCGGAGGTGCAGCCGTACCCGATCGCCGCGTAGCGCTGCATCTGCGGCAGAAGGGCTGCCGAGGCGGGGAGGTTCTGGGCCATCTGGCCCAGTGTCTCTTCGCTCACCTCGTCGCCGCTGGGCACACGGCTCACCAGCAGGTTGACCGAGGCGGGAATGAGCTGGCGCAGGTCCCGTTCGAGGCTTTCGTCGGTCTGCAGGACGATCAGGCCCAGCCGCGCCTCGTCGGCCTGGATCAGCGTGTAGGGCATGTTCATGTGCCGATCTCCATGATGTCGGGGTCTGCCGGCGGCGACAGCCAGGCTGCGCCGGCGTCAGTGATGACGATGTTCTCTTCGTGCACAAGCATCCGGCCCGGTGCGAGGTCGATGCCCGGCTCCAGCGTCAGCACCATGCCCGGGCGCAGTTCGGTGGTGTCGGCGGGGATCAAGGACGGCCCCTCGGTCAGCTGCATGCCCAGACCGTGACCCAGCCGCCCGCCGGCGCCGCTGTCCCCGCCGGGGGCCACGATGCGATTCATCGCCTCGAAGAGCGTCGCCGCCGTGGCGCCGGGGCGGGCGGCGTCGAAGCCCGCCCGCGTCGCCTCGATCAACCGGGCATGGGCGTCGCGGATGGCGGGTGTGGCGGGGCCGATGCTGTAGTTGCGGTCGAAGTCGCAGAAATAGCCGCCCCGGGTCAGGCCGGTGTCGAGCATGAGCACGTCGCCCTGTTCGAGCGGGCGGTCGGTGGCAGGGGAGATGACATCGGCATAGCCCCCGTGTGCCGCGGCACCGGCGAGGTAGGGCACCCAGTCGGCGCCCTCCTCCAGCGCCAGCATCTGGAAGCGGCGGAACACCTGGCTGAGCGGCACGCCGGGGCGGGCGATCTCGGGCACGCGGGCAAAGGCGCGGGCGGCGATCCGGCAGGCTTCGGCGATCTGCGCGATCTCGGCTGCGGACTTGACCAGGCGCAGGCTGCGCAGGATGCCGCCGTCGCCGGTCAGCCGTTGCGGGGCCAGCAGCTGCGCCAGGCGGGCGTAGTCTTCCAACGGCATGCGCAGGTGGGTTTCGTGGCCCGAGGGCAGGCCGATGTCGCCGCCGCCCGCGACCTCGCGCAGGGTGTCGGCGAGCAGCGTTACCCCGTCGTCCGAAAGGTCGGGCGCGGACCAGCAGCGGATGTCGGTGATCCAGGTGCGGCCCATGAGGGCGGCCCCGATGCCGGGGATGACCGCGACCGGATCGCCAGCGGCGGGAACGACCAGAAACCACGGGCGGGTGGGGCTTTCCCAGAACCGGGTGAGGAAGCCGGTAAAATAGCGCACTTCCGGTTCGGTGGTGAGCAGCAGCGCCGCCAGCCCGCGCTCTGCCATCAGCGCCTGGGCTTTCGCGGTGCGGGTAGCGAATTCTTCGGGCGGAAAGATCATGGGGCCTCGGTGACGAAGGTGAGGACGCGCGAGGTCCCGTCCAGGCCCAGCGTGTCGCGGTAGGGTCCGCTCAGCAGCAGCGCCGCGAGGCTCGCACCGCCCGAGGGGGTGGTGTCGAGCCCGAGGTCGGCCAGTCGCGGCAAGTGCCCGGCGACCTCGGCATCGGACACGGTCTGGACGAAATCGGCATCCCGGGCGAGGCCGCGTAGGGCGATGAGCGACGGCGCCTTGCAGTCGAGGCGGCCCATGGTCGACACCGGCCCGGCGACGCGCGTCGGCGTGCCGTGGCGAAGCGAGTCTGCGATGCAGGCGGCGGCGGTGGGTTCCACCACGACGATGCGGGGGCTTTCGCCCCAGCTGCGCCGGGCCGCGGCGGCGACGGCGGCGGCGAGCCCGCCGACACCGGCCTGCACGAAAACATGGGTCGGGTCGGTGTCCAGCGCCTCTGCCACCTCGGCCATGAGCGCGAGGTAGCCCTGCATCAGGATGCGCGGCACTTCGGTGTAGCCGGGCCACGAACTGTCCGACAGGAGGGTCCAGCCGTTGTCCTGCGCGGCCTGGGCGGCGGCATCCATGCTGTCTTCGTAGGTGCGGCCGGCGCGGACAACCTCGGCGCCTTTGTCCTGCAGGCGCTGCGCGAAGGCGTAGGGCACAGTGTCCGAAAGGTACACGATCGCGCGGGCGCCGAAGACACGCGCCCCGGCCGCGACCGACAGGCCGTGATTGCCCGCGGAGGCGGTGACGTAGGTGCGGTCGCCAAGCGCGCCTTCGGGCGCGTCGGGGCGGGCTTCGACGGCCTGGGATGCGATGACATGCGCCGCGCCGAGGGCCTTGAACGACCCCAGCCCCATGCGCCCGCGTTCGTCCTTGGCCCAGACCTCGGCCAGATCCAGTGTCCGGGCAAGATCGGGCAGGGGGGTGAGCGGCGTGGGACGTGCCGCGGGGCAGCGGGACAACAGCCGCTGTACCGGCGCGGCGTCGTCGCACGGCAGGGGGATGTCGGTAAGCGAGAGTCCCCCTTCGGCGCGGCGGGGGTTGGGCAGAAGCGTGGAGCGCATGGCGGGCCTTTCGGGCAGAGTGACCCGATTGGGGCAGCGCGGCGGTGGGCTGTCAAACGATAATGCCGGTGGCCGCCCGGTATTTCAGCGGCCGGAAGCAGGAGTGACGAAACATCGGACGCGTTCACATTGGCGGAGTGTCGCCGGAAAACACGTGTTTTCCGGGCCGTTTTTCTCGAGAAAAACGCGCTCTGCGACACCCTTGGATGCAAGACGGCCCCGCGCGGGGCGGGGCCGTCACGAAGCATCGGACCTGTGTCGCGTCAGGCGGCGAGCTGCTTGTCCTTACCCTTGACCGGGAAGAACGTGTCGTGCAGCACCTTGATGCTGCGGTCCAGATCGGCGCGGCTGACCACGAATTGCGCATCCACCGTCCGCGTGGTCTGGTGGGCGCTGATCACGTCCACATCCGCTTCGCGCAGCGCGCCGAGGCCCCGTTCCAGCACATGCAGCCCGCGCAGGTCGCGCCCGATCACCGACACGATGGCGGCCGATTTCACGTTGATCTCGGCGCCCGGGTAGAATTCGGAAAGGTCCGATTCCACCTGCTTGATCGTGTTGAGCGGCGCTTCGACATAGTGGGTGATCGTGTTTGCGTTAGAGGTCTTGGACACGATACGGCAGTCGCGGCGGGTCAGCCGCTCCAGCGTCTTGGCGTCGTAGCCTTTCACGCCGACCATATCCTGTTCGAACAGCTCCAGCGCGTAGATCTCGAGCCCGGTGACGATTTCGGCCACGCCTTTCTCGGCCTCGGCCTCGTCGATCAGCGTGCCGGGGTCCTCCGGCTCGAAGGCGTTGGTCACGCGCAGGGGCACCTCGTTCTGGCGCAGGGCCTTGGCGGCGGTGGGGTGGATCGCCTCCATCCCCATGTTCGACAGCTGGTCTGCCACGTCGTAGTTGGTGTGACCGAGCTTGCGCACATTCTCTGCACCGACCAGCTTGGGATCGGCGGAGGAGAGGTGGAATTCCTTGTGGATGATCGCCTCGCGCGCCTTGCTCTGCGCGGCGATCTGGCTGAACGTGACCTCGGAATAGCCGCGGTCGTACTTGTTCATCAAGCCTTCGGCGCATTGCGCATAGCCGGTAACGATCGGCATTTCTTCGGACAGATCGACCGAGCCGAGCCCGTCCTCGATCCGTTTCTCCAGGTTCATCTCGCGTTCGTCGCGCCAGCCCGACAGGTCAACGAAACGCGCGTTGACGCCGTGACGGCGCAGCAGCAGCATGGTGACATAGGCGGAATGAGCCTCGCCCAGGCCCGACAGCAGCTCGCGGGTGATGGCCATGTGCGCCGACAGGCGGAAATGACCGTAGGAACACAGGCGGTGCAGGTCGATCAGGCAGGACCGCGCACCCTCGATCCGGTCGCGCACGAAATCGTTGGCCTCGGATCGGTCGGCGGGATGGTCGAGCAGAGCATCATGCGCCTCGCGCATGGCGTTCTGCACCTTGCTGAGGGCGGCCAGCCAGCCGTGGTCGTCGGTGCCGTTGGCGAAATGCGCATAGACGCCCGGCTCGCCCGACTTCTTGTGCTCCAGCAGCAGGTTGGTGATGCCTCCGAAGGCCGAAACGACGAAGATGCGCCCGTACTCAGGGTCATTGACCTTGAACAAGGGGTCGAGCAATTCGGAAAGGCGGGACATGGACGTCCCGCCGATCTTTTCGACCGTGTGATTGGTGAAGTTCAGGGGCATGGAATCCTCTTAGGCTGCCTCGTCCGGAGCGGCATAGGAGCCATCTTCGCGGTGCACTTCCTTGCCGGTGACCGGCGGGTTGAAACAGCAGGCCATGACCAGCTCTTCCTCGGCGCGCAGCGTGTGCTTGTCGTGCAGGTTCAGCGCGTACATCACACCCGGGTAAATCTCGTGCGTCTCGCCGGTGGCGAGGTCGGTGATCGACCCCTTGCCGGACATGCAGTAGACCGACTCAAAGTGGTTCTTGTAGTGGAACGTATGCTCGGACCCGGCCTTGAGATAGGTGATGTGGAAGGAAAACCCCATCTCGTCATCGGCCAGAAGCATCCGCACGGAGGTCCAATCGGCGTCCGAGACGGACCGGTCGGTGCCTTTCAGTTTGTTCACGTCGCGTACAATCATATCGGTTACTCCGCAGCGATCTTGTGGGTGTCGACAGCTTCCTGCGTGGCCTCGAGCAGGATGGAGAGGCCCTTGCGGAAGGTATCGGTCGACGTTGTCAGCGGGGCGAGCACCTTGACCACCTCGTCGTGGGCGCCCGAGGTCTCGATGATCAGGCCCTTTTCAAAGCAGCGCGCGCAGATGTCGCCGGCCAAGTCGCCCGAGAGCACGTCGACGCCCTGCATCAGACCGCGGCCCTTGAGACGGGACCCCGGAACGGCATCGGCCACCGCTTGCAGACCGGCGGTCAGCATCACGGCCTTTTCCTGAAGTTCCTTCTGGAAGTCGTCGGTTTTCCAGAACTTCTCCAGCGCCACGCGTCCGGTGACAAAGGCGTGGGTGTTGCCGCGGAAGGTGCCGTTGTGCTCGGCCGGCTTCCAGATGTCATGCTCGGGCTTGATCAGCAGGGCCGCGAAGGGCAGGCCGAAACCGGAGAGCGACTTCGCCTGGGTGATCATGTCGGGCTCGATATCCATGCCCTCGAAGGCGAAATAGGTGCCCGAGCGGCCACAGCCGGACTGGATGTCGTCGACGATGATCAGCGCGCCGATCTCTTTCGCCAGTTTGCCGATGCCTTCGATCCATTCCTTCGACGCGGCGTTCAGACCGCCTTCGCCCTGGATCGGCTCGAACACGAAGGCAGCGGGCTTGTCGACGCCCGAGGAGGGGTTGTTCACCATCATCCTGATCTGTTCCAGCGTGTCGACACCGTCACCGAACGCGCCGTCATAGGGCAGGTGGGTCACACCGCAAAGGCCGCCGCAGGAGTTGCCTGCGCCCGCACGCTTGCCGGCGTTGCCGGTCAGTGCCAGCGCGCCCATGGTCATGCCGTGAAAGCCGTTGGTGAAGGACACGACATTCCTGCGCCCGGTGACCTTGCGCGCGAGTTTGATCGCCGCCTCGACCGCGTTGGTGCCGGTCGGACCGGTCATCATCACCTTGTAATCCATGTTCCGCGGCTTGAGGATGATGTCTTCGTAAGCCTGCAGGAACGCGGCTTTTTGCGTCGTATACATGTCAAGGCCGTGGGCAACGCCATCGGCGGTGATGTGGTCGATCAGCGCCTGTTTCATGTCCGGGTCGTTGTGCCCGTAGTTGAGCGACGAGCAGCCCGCGAGAAAGTCGATGTAGGTCTTTCCGTCTTCGTCGGTCATGTGCGACCCCGAAGCGGAGGCGAAGACCGTATCGAAGTTGCGGCAGTAGCTGCGCGCCTCGGATTCGCGGCGCTCGAATACGGTTTTGTCGGCTGAATGTTCAGTCGTCATGGGGGATATCCTTTTTTTGAGGGACGTGAGGGCGTCGGTCTGCGCTCAGGCAGCGGACTGTGCGGCCTCACGGAACGTGATGTTGACCATGTGCTCGGTTGCGTGCTCGCCCTGGAAATGGGTGTCGCGCGTGAAATGCGCCTCGGACGTCAGGAAGGCGTCCTTCTGGTCGGCAAACTTGCGGAACAGGCCCCAGGAGGCGTCATTGTCGAGCGTGATCGTGGTGCGCATGCGACGCACGCCCACACACTCTTCGCGCAGCATCAGCGCGTCGAGCATCCGCGTGCCCATGCCCATGCCGCGCGCGGCGCTGGACACGGCCACCTGCCAGACGAACACTGTGTCGGCATCGCTGGGCAGAAGGTAGGCCGAAATCCATCCGACGATTTCTCCATCGAGTTCGGCCACCACGCAGGTGTCGCGGAAGTGGTCGGCTTGCAGCAGGTTCGCATACATGGAATTTTCGTCGAGAGGCTTGCAGGCGCGGATCAGTTCCCAGATCTGGGCGCCGTCCTCGCGGAGGGGCTTTCGAAAGGTCACTGTTCCTTCGGATTTCACGCTTTGCAATGTCTGCACGTTTGTCACCTTGGCTTGGTTTGCTTTGAAGCACTAACTAATCGAGCGGCCATTTAATTTCAACAGTCAAAGTAATAATGCGCTTCTACCCTTTAAGTTCCGCCGCGTAAGGCCGATTTTCGCCTGACATCTGCGGCAGACTGCCGCAGTCGGGCCTGTGAACGTCGCATATTGAATAGTTTGGCTAAGCAAACTAGCTATAGATCATGTTACAAAACGCCAGACAACAGAGTGTCGCGTCCAGCATTGCCATCGGCAAAAGCCGTCGTGACGTCGAGAAAACGGACTCGCTGACCGATATGGACCGGACCGATCACAGCCTTGTCGCCCTGCGGCGAATCCTGCGCGCGACAGAGCTTTATGGGCGCGATCTTGCCCAGGAGGCGGGACTCACCGCGGTGCAGCTGCGTGTGCTCCAGATCATCGGCGAGACCGATCATTCCACTCCTTCCGAGATCGCTACCCGCATGGGGGTAAGCCAGGCGACCATCTCGGTGCTGCTCAACAAGCTTGAAGGGTATGGATTGATTGCACGGCAGAAATCCCGGGCCGACCGGCGGCAGACCGATCTGCAGATCACCGCCAAGGGCCGTGCCAAGGTCGAGGTGGCCCCGGATGCGCTGCAACAGCGGTACGTTGCGCAATTCGAGGCGCTTCCTGATTGGGAACAGTCGATGATCGTCTCGGTGCTTGAACGCGTGGCCGGCATGCTCGACGCCGGCAAGATCGACGCGGCGCCGGTGCTGACCGGCGGCGAGTTGCTGCGCAACGGGCGTGGCTGACCGCGCCGCCCAGTCTCAGTAGTCTTTTTCGAAGAAGATCCCGAGGCTGGTGTTGCCGTCGGTTCCCACCGTTCCACGGGCGGTGACCTGCGGCGTGATGTCGAGGTTGAGGTTCACGTCGGTGCTGCCTTCGGAATTCACCGTCACGTCCGTGTAGAGGTTTTCCCCGATATACTTGCCGAAGCGCAACTCGGTCGATCCGTCGGCGGCGGTCTGCACGTCGAAATCGTCAAGGCCGATACCCGTGCGCAGGCGATCGACGATGCCGGTGCCACCACGGCCTACAAGCGTGTTCACCGCGGCCGCGATCCGCACCGCCTGAAATGCCGAGATCTCGGTCACGTCGCGCCCGAACAGCAGCAGTGCCAGCACCTCTTCCTCGGGGCGGTCGGGGCTTGAAGTGATATTGACCTCGGGGTCGGACACCGGTCCCTGGATGACAACGGCGATCGACGTCTCGGCACGGGTGGTCTCGGCCCGCACGAAGATGAAGGCGTTGAAATCGCCTTCAAGCTGGATGCGCGCCTGTGCGAGGTCGAGCCGCTGGCCCAGTATGTCGAGCCGCCCGCGGATCAGCTCGAAACTGCCCGCCGGGATGATGTTGGACGTGGTGCCGCCCAGTCGCAGGGTGCCGCCCAATTCTGCATCCAGCCCGCGCCCGCGGATGAAGATGCGCGACGGGGCGTTCACCACAATGTCGAGAGGATAGTTGATGCCGGGACCGCTGGTGCCCGCTTCGCTCTCGATCAGGCCGGCCCGTTCGCGGGTCCGGCGCACGTCCGCCGGTTCGTTGACATGGGTCAGGGTGAAGTCCAGCCCGGCGGCGCCCAAGCCGGTGTCGGGAATGCGGATCTCCATCGTCTCGAAGTCCAGATTGCCCGCAAGCCGCGCATCTCGGGTGAGCGCACCGCGCAGGGTCAGCGCGCCGTTCACTTCGGTTTCGATCAGACCGGGCCGCACGATCCCGACGCTGTTCAGCGCGATGGACAAGTCGCCGTTGAACGGCGCCGACAACGTCACGGGACCGGTGACACTCAGGGACCCGCCCGTGGACACGCCCGATTGCAGGTCGATCTGCGCGCGCCCGCCGGTCAGGTTCACGTTCGCATTGATGTTCTCGAGCGTCAGCTGGGCCGCCTGGATCACCATCTGCGCGCCGGAACTGGTCACCGTGCCCGACACCGCGTCGAGGCCGGGCGCGCCGTTGACCCGCAAGTTGAACTGCGCCGTGCCCGACAGGATGTTCGGCTCGGTGAACTGGTTGACCAGCGCCAGCGGGGCAGAGCCGTTGGCGGACAGGTTCACGCGGCTGAAATCCGGCGCGATGGTGCCCGCCACATCGGCGGTGGTGCCGCCGGGACCGGTCAGCGCCGTGTCGATCCGGTATTCGCCACCCGAAGAGGACGCCGTTCCGCGCGCCGTCGCCTGCCCGTCGAAACCGGGCGCGAAGAGGCCGAGGTTGCGCAGGACGACGTTGTAGCTCAGCTGCCCCGATCCGTTGGGCGACAATGCGCCGTTGGCATCGGCAGTCAGCTGCGGGGTGGCGAGGTCGAAGGTTTCCACCACGATCCGTCCGTCGGCGCCACGCGTCGCGTCGACCGTCAGCGTGCTGCGTCCGGCGGTGAGCTGGTCCACCGCGGCGATGCCGCTGCGCAGGTTGTTGGCGCTGCCGGTGAGTGCGACGTCGAAACTGCCGTCCGCGGGGTCGAAGCCGCCGTTGCCCTGGAAATCGAAGGAGCCGCCCAGCGACCGGCCGGCAACGCCGGAAAACGCCGACAGGTCCGAGGCGCGGAGCGTGCCCTGCCCGGAAATCCGGCCCAGCGTGTCGTCGGCGTAACGCACCGTCCCTTCGGCATCGACCACCACGCCGCCGGGGCCGGAGCCGGTGATGTCGAAGGCGAAATCGTCGCCCGCCTGGTCGATGCTGCCCGAAAGCCGCGCGCCGCCGCTGCCGGCCATCTGGGGCAGGGCGTCGGCCAGATCCTCCAGCACCACGTCGAAGCGCGCGGCACTGGCCTGATCGCGCAGAATGCCTTCGCCACTGGCGGTCAGCTGCGGGTTCTCGACACGCAGGTTGCGGACCAGAAGGCCTTCGGCGTCCTGCCCCGCATCGACCGTGAAGG
>Ga0114903_1000602_pt1 | contig 18592 bp, 18 predicted proteins | sample MalvirDeepMed_s2_FD_87289 | JGI IMG/M metagenome (GOLD analysis project Ga0114903, IMG submission 87289) | Marine viral communities from the Global Malaspina Expedition - Malaspina viral metaG DeepMed_s2 | ecosystem: Environmental > Aquatic > Marine > Oceanic | place: Mediterranean Sea... | reverse complement strand
GGACCGGGGTCTGCGTGCTGGATGTCATCGGCTGCCCTCCGGGCGGTCACTCGTGATGGCGAACGTGAAAACGCCGGGGCAGAACCCCGGCGCTGAAAAGGCGGCGCCGTGGCGCTGCGCCCTTGCGACGAACCGACCGGCGCACCGGTCGGTGGTCGCGGCTCAATCGTCGCGATGCACCTTCTCGCGGCGCTCGTGACGCTCCTGCGCCTCGAGGCTCATGGTGGCGATCGGCCGCGCGTCCAGCCGCTTGAGGCTGATCGGCTCGCCGGTCACTTCGCAATAGCCGTATTCGCCCTCGTCGATGCGGCGCAGAGCGGCGTCGATCTTGCTCACCAGCTTGCGCTGACGGTCCCGTGTCCGCAGTTCAAGCGCGCGGTCGGTTTCCTCGGACGCACGGTCATTCACGTCGGGAATGTTGCGCGTGCTGTCCTGAAGACCCTCGAGCGTATCGCGCGTGTCGGCCATCAGATCCTGCTTCCAGGTGAGCAGCTTGCGGCGGAAATATTCCGTCTGACGCTCGTTCATGAACGGTTCATCTTCAGCCGGACGATAATCGTCGGGAAGAAAAGACTCTGCCTTCATCTTGGTTCCCTCTTTCACGCCGATATCCCCATGGTATTTCCTTCAGATATCTGGCACCCCTGCGCGCAGCATCTATCCGAAGGTCTGTATCTTGTCACTACACAATAGCGTCTTTTTATGGCGTTTTTGGGGAGTTGCCGGGCACAGGCCCAACCACGAAAAAGACGAGGACCAGGCGCATGAAATTCGAAGGCACCAAGGATTACGTGGCGACCGATGACCTGACCATGGCGGTCAATGCGGCGGTGACACTCGAACGTCCGCTGCTCGTCAAGGGCGAGCCCGGCACCGGAAAAACCGAGTTGGCGCGCCAGGTGGCGCAGTCTCTGGGCCTGCGGATGATCGAATGGAACATCAAGTCCACCACCCGCGCCCAGCAGGGTCTTTACGAATACGATGCCGTCAGCCGGCTGCGCGACAGCCAGCTCGGCGACGAGCGGGTCAATGACGTCGGCAACTACATCCGCCGCGGCAAGCTCTGGCAGGCCTTCGACTCCGAAGAGCGCGTCGTGCTGCTGATCGACGAGGTCGACAAGGCCGATATCGAGTTTCCCAACGACCTGTTGCAGGAACTCGACCGGATGGAATTCCACGTCTACGAGACCGGAGAGACGATCAGGGCCCGCCACCGGCCCATCGTCATCATCACGTCGAACAACGAAAAGGAATTGCCCGACGCGTTTCTGCGCCGCTGTTTCTTCCACTACATCCGCTTTCCCGACCCCGAGACCCTGCGCCGCATCGTCGCCGTGCACCATCCCGGCATCAAGGATGCGCTGCTGACAACCGCACTCACGCAGTTCTACGAGCTGCGCGAGCAGCCGGGACTGAAGAAAAAGCCCTCGACCTCCGAGGTTCTGGACTGGCTCAAGCTGCTGCTGGCCGAGGATCTGACGGCCGAAGACCTCAAGCGCGACGGCGCCAATGCCCTGCCGAAACTGCACGGCGCGCTGCTGAAGAACGAACAGGACGTGCACCTGTTCGAACGGCTGGCCTTCATGGCGCGTCGTCAGGGGCGCTCATAGCGGATATCCTCGAGCCTGCACCGCAGGTTTGGCCTGGCGCGCCACTGGCGCGACCGACGCACAAACAGTGTCGTGTCAGCGACGCAGGTCCGGTGGAATCGCGCCCGGCCCCGCGCCCCCTTCTTCGGTTCTCAAAAACCCTCAGAGAGCACGAGAGACAGGTCTCTCGTATCGCCCGCCAGGGCGATCATGTGCTGCGCACGGCCGGCGCCGGCCCGCGTGCCGCTGCACAGCGTTGCCCGCGCCCGGCCCAAAGCGCGATTGTTGCTCAACTGCATCGCGCAACCTATTGTTATTCCACGCCTTCAGGCTTTTAGCCCCTGTCAGGCCGAAAACTTGTCGGGGAACCGGCTGCGCGATAGTCAGAAACCTTGGTTTCGCCCTATAGTATCCTCACAGTGGACAAAAAATCATCGGACACCTGAATTGTCCGAGAACAAGAGCAGGCAGGCTTTACCCCGTGTCCCAACCGGAATCTCTCAAGGTCCGCGCCCTGCGCGGCACCGACCAGGCGGCATGGCGCGCCCTGTGGACGGCGTATCTCGCCTTCTACGGCACCACCGTCAACGACCGGGTCTACGAGACCACCTTCGCCCGGCTTCTGGGCCGCAACACGCGCGATTTCAACGCGCTGGTGGCGGAACGCGATGGAGAACTGCTGGGGCTGACCCACTACCTCTTTCACCGCCACGCCTGGAAAGTCGAAGAGGTCTGCTACCTGCAGGACCTCTACGCCGTGCCCGAGGCCCGCGGCACCGGCGTCGGCCGGGCGCTGATCGAGGGCGTCTATGCCGCCGCCGATGCGGCGGGGGCACCGACGGTCTACTGGCTCACTCAGGACTTCAACGACACCGCGCGGCGGCTTTACGACCGCATCGGTGTTTTGACCCCCTTCATCAAGTATCAGAGGTCCTGATGCGTCGTTTCCTGCTTCCGCTCTACCTTCTGCTCGGCGCCTGTATGCCGGTGGCGCAGGGCGACATGCCCAGCCGTGCCGCGGTGGTCGACAGCTCCCTGCCGCCGATGAAACATTTCGCGGTCCCGCGCCCCGACCGTCCGGCGGCCGCGAATTCCGACGTGGCGCGCGATTTCCTCGACCTCGCCTTCACGCTCGAGTCGGGCCGCGAACTGCCGGTCTTCACCCGGTTCGAAGGGCCGATCCGCCTGCGCGTCACCGGCGCGCCGCCGCAGACCCTCGGGTCGGACCTGCGGCGTCTGCTGCACCGGTTGCGCACCGAGGCCGGCATCGACATCGACTTCAGCGCCTCCTCGGACGCCCAGATCACCATCGAGGCGGTGGCACGCAGCGAGATTCGACGCGACCTGCCGCAGGCCGCCTGTTTCGTCGTGCCCAACGTGCGGTCGCTGGCGGAATATCGCGGCGCCCGACGCACGCAAAAGGTCAACTGGACCCGGATGCGCAGCCGCGACACCATCGCCATCTTCCTGCCCAGCGATTCCAGCCCGCAGGAGGTGCGCGACTGCCTGCACGAGGAACTGGCGCAGGCGCTGGGTCCGCTCAACGACCTCTACCGGCTGCCGGATTCGGTTTTCAACGACGACAACGTGCACACAGTGCTGACCGGCTACGACATGATGATCCTGCGCGCCTATTACGACCCGGCGCTGCGGTCGGGCATGACCCGGGCGCAGGTGGCCGACCGCCTGCCCGGCATCCTCGCACGGGTCAATCCCGCCGGACAGGGCCTGCCCGCCCAGCGCCTGGCACGCACGCCACGAGTCTGGATCGAGGCGATCCAGACCGCGCTCGGGCCGGGTTTCAGCGCGTCCGAACGCCGCGCCGCCGCCCAGGAGGCGCTCAAGGTCGCCAGCGCCATGGGCTGGACCGACCACCGCCGCGGCTTCTCGCACTACGCCCTCGGCCGGGTGCTGCAGGGCACCGACCCCGCCCGCGCGCAAGACCACTTCGCCCGCGCCGACAGCTACTTCGCGACCGGACCGCAGTCAGAGCTTCACCGCGCCTATGCCGCCTCGCAGCTGGCCGCCTTCGCGATCAGCCGCAACCAACCCGACGAAGCGCTGCTGCTGCTGGGGCGGCACATCGACACCGCCGCGCGCTACGAGAACGCCGCGCTGCTGGCGACGCTGATGCTGCTGCGCGCCGAGGCGCTGGAGCTCTCGGGCCGCGTCTCCGAAGGCCGCGAAGTGCGTCTGGACAGTCTGGGTTGGGCGCGGTACGGGTTCGGTCCGGACTGGGCAGTGCGCGCCAAGCTGCGCGAAGTCTCGTCGCTCAACCCGCTGAAACGGAGTCTCGGCCGCCTATGATCGTCATCGTCTCGGCCCTGCTGGGTGCGGTCCTCGGGGGCCGCACCGCCAAGAAACGCAACGGCAACCGCGCCGACATCGCGCAATACGCCGCCGGTTACGGCATCGCCTTCGCGTTGCTGGGCCTGATCCTGACCATCGTGATCGACAAGGCGACGCTCTGAGCGCTGTGGCGCGGCGCTCTCCTGTTCTGTCGCCCTGCACGGCCCTTGCCGCGCCCGCCCGAACGCGACGCGGCCGCCGGTGGACAGGCCGGACACCGCGCCGCTTCCCGCCCCGAATGACCCGCGACCCAAGGCCAGACCTCCCGCGCCAAAGCGTTTCGCGTCAAATGATGCGTCTCGTTTCAGGTTAAATGAAAAACGCGTCAAAACGGGAAGCGGCCTTCGGAAAAGCACCAAAAACGCGCCCTGCGCCCCGTTCCCCTCACGCCCGATCCGCGCTACATCAGGCCCATGTTCATCCCGTTCTTCGAAAACCTGCGCGCCGCTTCCGTCCCGGTCTCCCTGCGCGAATACCTGACCTTCCTCGAAGGCATGTCGCGGGGCCTCGCCACCTACGACGTGGAGGCGTTCTACTACCTCGCCCGCGCCGCGATGGTGAAGGACGAACGCCACATCGACCGCTTCGACCGCGCCTTCGCCCACAGCTTCAAGGGGCTGGAGCAGATCAGCGCGGCCGATGTGCTCGAGGCGGTGGACCTCCCCGAGGACTGGCTGCGCAAGATGTCCGAAAAGCACCTGACCGAGGACCAGAAGGCCGAGATCGAGGCGATGGGCGGCTTCGACAAGCTGATGGAAACGCTGAAAGAGCGGCTCAAGGACCAGCAGGGCCGCCACGAGGGCGGCAGCAAGTGGATCGGCACGGGCGGCACCTCGCCCTTCGGCGCTTACGGCTACAACCCCGAGGGCGTGCGCATCGGCCAGCACGAAAGCCGCCACCGGCGCGCGGTCAAGGTCTGGGACAAGCGCGAATTCCGCAACCTCGATTCCTCGGTCGAGCTGGGCACCCGCAACATCAAGGTGGCGCTGAAGCGCCTGCGCCAATGGGCCCGCGACGGGGCGGCCGAAGAGCTCGACCTCGACGGCACGATCCGCTCCACCGCCAGCAACGGCTACCTAGACGTCAAGACCCGGCCCGAACGACGCAACGCCGTGAAGGTGCTCCTCTTCCTCGATGTGGGCGGGTCGATGGACGACCATATCAAGGTGGTCGAAGAGCTCTTCAGCGCCGCCCGCGCCGAGTTCAAGCACCTGGAATACTACTACTTCCACAACTGCCTCTACGAAGGCGTCTGGCGCGACAACCGCCGCCGCTGGGGCGCGCAGACCCCCACCAACGAGGTGCTGCGCACCTACGGCAAGGATTACAAATGCATCTTCGTCGGCGACGCCTCGATGTCGCCCTACGAGATCGCCTATCCGGGCGGCGCCAACGAACACTGGAACGCCGAAGCCGGCCAGGTCTGGCTGCAGCGCGCGCGTCAGCAATGGCCCGACCACCTGTGGATCAATCCGGTGCCGGAAAAGCACTGGCAGTATACCCAGAGCATCGCCATGATCCGCGAGATCTTCGAGGACCGCATGGTGCCGATGACCCTCGACGGCATCGACCGCGGCATGCGCGACCTGGTGCGCTGACCGGCTGACGAAGAGCGCGCAGGCCGCGGTCTGCATCCCGGTCACCATCGAACGTCCGATCACGCCGGCCCGCGCCCCGGCAGCACACCTCGCCTCGGTCCCCGCTGGCCCCTGGCACACAACCGTTGTCGCGTGACCGATGGCGACCCCCCACAGGTGCTCTTGGCCCAACGGCAGGGACCGCCCCCGGCACGACATTGCCCCCGCGCGCCTCGCCCCACGCCCTGCTCTTCTCCGGTTTCCAATAACCCTCAGGGGAGTCGCAGCCCCGCTGCGACGGGGGCAGCGCCCCCAACCTTCGGAACATCCGCACGCACCGCACGTTGGCCTTCCGAGACATGACGCAACAACACAGGAGACACGACATGATCAACAAAAAAGGCTCCGCCAAATGGTCTGGTGACCTCAAGTCCGGCACCGGCCACGTCAGCATGGAATCGGGCGCCTTCAAGGACCAGCCCTACGGCTTCAACACCCGCTTCGAGGACGGCGCCGGGACCAACCCCGAAGAGATGATCGGCGCCGCCCATGCCAGTTGCTTTTCCATGGCGCTGTCGATGATCCTGGGCCAGCGCGACGCCACCCCGGACGAAATCGCCACCACCGCAACCGTGTCGATGGACAAGGACGGCGACGGCTTCGCCATCAAGAAGATCCACCTCGACGTCACCGGCAAGGTGCCCGGCATCGACGAGGCCACGTTCATGGAGGCCGCCAATGCCGCCAAGGAAGGCTGCCCGATCTCGAAGCTGCTGACCGGCGGCTCGGCCGAGATCACCATGGACGCCAAATTCATCTCCTGATCCGGTCTTTGAACCTACTGCCAACGCCCGCGTTCCCGTGACGCGGGCGTTTCGCTTGCCAGACCCCGCGCCGGCCCCCATATCTGGCAGATGCTGAAGTTCACACCGATCCTGCTGGCGATTCTCTACGCGGTTGCGATGTACCACTTCTCGGCCCGCCGCACGGCCAAAGAGCTTGACGCCCGGTCGACCGAGCTGGCCGATCCCGGCCTCAAGCGGCTGACCGACCGCATGGCCAAGGCGCTCGACCTCGACCGCATCCGCGTCAACATCTACGAGATCGACCCGGTGAACGGCCTCGCAGCCCCCGACGGCCGGATCTTCATCACCCGCGGCTTCTACCGCAAGTACCAGCAGGGCGAGGTCACTGGCGAGGAGCTGGCCAGCGTCATCGCGCACGAGCTGGGCCACGTCGCCCTGGGCCATTCGCGCCGCCGGATGATCGATTTCTCCGGCCAGAACGCCCTGCGCACCGCGCTTGCCATGGTGCTGTCGCGGTTTCTGCCCGGCATCGGGCCGTTCATCGCCAATGCGCTCATGTCCCTGCTCGCCGCCCGGTTGTCGCGCGGCGACGAATACGAGGCGGATGCCTATGCCGCTGCCCTTCTGCACAAGTCCGGCATCGGGGTCGAGGCGCAGAAGTCGCTCTTCCGCAAGCTCGAGGCGCTGACCCAGGGGCGCGGCGGCGCGGTGCCGGCCTGGTTGATGAGCCATCCCAAGACCGAAGAGCGCATCGCAGCACTCGACAAGCTCGAATCGCGCTGGACCCCGGCGGAATAGCGCGGCGGCCTCGGCCGGGCGTAGGGTGGGTTTTCAACCCACCGCACCTTCACCCCGGCAGAAGATCGAACGCCGCCTCCGCGCGATCCACCCCGTTGACCTGCACCACGACCGCATGCGGCCCGGGATGCAGGGTGAAGGTCGTGGCATTGCCCCGAAGAACATGCCGCTTGCGCAACGCCGCGCGCTCCCCGGCCCGCAACGCCACGGCCTTGAGCTTGAACACCTTCTCCGCCGTCTTGCCACCGGGCCGTGCAAACCGCAGGCGGTAATCGACAAGCGCGCGGCAGTCCTCCGCGGCTTCCAGAAGAACCTCGAATTCCAGAGCATCGCCAATCGCGAGCCGAGCCGCCGAAAGGTGCAGCGTCACGCCGACCTCTGCCTCGGGCAGATACCCCAGCAGTGCCAGCGCCCCCGGCTCGCCGCGCTTCACCGCCGTACGCAGCGCGTGGCGGGTAATCCAGGCCATCTCGCCCGGCTGCTGAAGACCCGAAGCGGCCCAGGCTCGCAGCCGCGCCACCACCGTTTCGGGCGCCACCTTGGACAGATCGTTCATGTGGTTCGCCACCGACCGCGTCACATAGCGCGTCGGATCCACATGCAGCCGGTCGAGGAACCGCAGCGGCACCATCGGATCCAGCGTGATGTTCGCCGCCCAGGGCAGCCGCGGCCGCGTGCCCTCGCTCACCAGCCGCCGCACGTGATAATTCTCGTCCTCCGCCCAGAGATCGAGCCGCGCCAGCGTCTCCTCGGGCCAGCGGTTGAGGAAAGGGCGGATGTAGAACTCCATGGAAAACCGCCGCGTCGCCGCGTGCAGCAGGTCGAGCGCGCGCTCGCGGTGATCCTCCAGCCCGTGCCGCACAGCGAGGATCCCCGGCACCGCGTGGATGAACCGCCCGAAATCGTCGTCGCGCCGCCCCGGGTCCAGCGGCGCCGGCATCGCCGCCTCCAACGCCTCGGCCATGGCGGGAAAGTCGCGCGGCAGCTGCGCCTCGACGCAGGTCGCGATCCAGTCCAGCCGCTCGAGCAACCCGCGGCCCTCGAGCCCCGCTACTGCCTCGGCATGAAAACGCGCCGCGTCGAACCCCGGCAGACGACCGTACTCGCCCGCCAGGTCGCCCAGTGTCTCCGCATTGAAAAGCTGATCCGCCAGGGAAAAGCCCGCGCCCCCGCCCGCTCCGTCCGGTCCTCGCGCCACGCCTTGCCCTTCTCCGGTTTTCAATAACCCTCGGGGGAGTCCGCCAGCGGCGGACGGGGGCAGAGCCCCCTGCACCGCCCGCCTCAGAGCGTCGCGTTTATGCCGCCGCCGTCCAGCAGTATGTTCTGACCGACGATGAACCCCGCATGTTGCGAACAGAGATAGGCGCACATGGCGCCGAATTCCTCTGCCGTGCCATAGCGCCGCGCCGGGATCGTCGCCGCCCGCCGCGCCCGCGCCTCTTCCAGAGAGATGCCCTCGGACTTGGACACGCCCCCGTCCAGGGCATCGGCGCGGTCGGTGGCGTGGATGCCGGGCAGCAGGTTGTTGACGATCACCCCCATCGGCGCCACCTGCCGCGCGGTGCCCGCGACATAGCCGGTGAGACCGGTGCGCGCGGCATTGGACAGGCCCAGCTGTGCGATCGGCGCCTTCACCGATTGCGAGGTGATGTTGACCACCCGGCCCCAGCCACGCTCGGCCATGCCGGGCATCAGCGCGGTCATCAGCGCGATGGGCGTGAGCATGTTGGCATCCAGTGCGGCGATGAAATCGTCGCGGTCCCAGTCCGACCACAACCCCGGCGGCGGTCCGCCCGCGTTGGTCACGAGGATGTCCACGTCACCCGCCGCGGCCAGTACCTCGGCCCGGCCCGACTCGGAGGTGATGTCGGCGGCCACCGCCGTCACCTCGACGCCGTATCGCGACCGAATCGCCTCTGCCGTGGCCTTCAGGGCCTCGGCCCCGCGGGCGTTCAGCACCAGCGACACCCCCGCTTCGGCCAATGCCTCGGCGCAGCCGCGGCCCAGCCCCTTGCTCGATGCGCAGACCAGTGCGCGCTTGCCCTTGATGCCCAGATCCATTGCCATCCCCTTGTTCCGGCGTGCCGGAAAAACACCCGGCTGACGGCCAGTTGATGACACAATCGCGCCGCATAGACTAGGCAAGACCGTGAATATGGCCCATCCTCGGGCCACTCGAAAAGTGGTGTCATGTCCGCATTCCAATCCCATCGCCCGGCCCAGAGCATCGGCGTCTACCGCGCCGAACATCTGCGCGTGATCAGCGGCGCCAACCTGGGCGACCCGGTGAGCATTGCCGAGGAGATGATGCTCGACGACATCTATCGTCTGTCCCCGGTCGCATCGCAGATACGGCTGAGCCTGATTGCCCGCGCCGAGCCGCCCTTCAGGGTGGCAAGCGACACCGAGGCGGGCACACCCGGTGCCAATCTCTATCTCGACTGCTGCATCACGTTGATGACCGGCGCGGGTCAGACCACCGAAGCGCTGGTGATCGTGGAAACCGATGCCGACGGCGGCATCAGCGGCACCTTCCTTCTGCCGCTGGCGCCGCTGGACACGCAGACGGATTATGCGCTGGTGGGCATCAATCCCGACACGGCGCTGCAGAAATTCGCTCAGGTGGCCTGCGTGTCCTTCACCCGCGGGACCGCCATCACCCTGGCCTCGGGCGAACAGCGCCGGGTCGAGGATCTGACGGTCGGCGACCGCGTGCTGACCCGCGACGACGGCCCGCAGCCGATCCGCTGGATCGGCCATACCACCACCCGCGCGGTCGGCGCCTTCGCCCCGATCCGCATCCGCGCCGGCACGCTGCACAACGTCAACGACCTCGTGGTCAGCCCCGATCACCGGCTCTTCATCTACCAGCGCACCGACCGGCTGGGCGCCGGCCGGCCCGAACTGCTGGTCAAGGCGCGGCATCTGATCAACGGCGATACCGTGGTGCGGCAATCGGGCGGCTTCGTCGATTATTTCCAGATGCTCTTCGATCACCACCAGATCATCTACGCCGAGGGCATCGCGGCGGAATCGATGCTGGTCGACACCCGCACCCGCGCCGCGCTGCCGGAAGAGGTGAACGCCCGGCTCGAGACGCTGATCCCCGGCCACCGCGCCAGCGGACACCGCGAGATCGAGGTGCAGGAATCGCTCTTGCGCCGGCCCGACGCCGCCGATCTTCTGCGCAAATCCTCCGGCGGTTGAGGCCACAGCCTGACGCTGCTCGCGTTAGGTCTGAAGCAATAAGCGCTGCGTGAACTCAAGTATTTCACAGCGACAAGAGATGCATCTCGCTTCAGGGCAAACGCAAATCGCCCTAGAACCGCATCACGTCCCGACGGTCCAGCACCGCGCGCACGGCACTCATCGCAGCCAGAGCAGAAGATCGCGGATTGCCCTCCAGCGCCTGCCCCTCGATGCGAAACGACAGCTCGCCAAAGGCGCCCTTGGCGTGGATTTCATGGATATTCGCGGTGGCCTCCGGGTCGGCGATCAGCGTGACCGCCGTGGCATCGAACCCGATGCCCGCAAGCGCGACAGCCGCCGCGACATTGGCATTCTTTGGATAAAGCCGCGCCGCATCACGGGCGGAGCCGTCGAAATGCACCGCCGCCCTGCCGTCCAGCGCCCCGAGGTCCAGAACCTTTTCGGCAGGCGATCCGACCCAGCCCTGCGGCGGCTTGCGACCGACATAGGTGACGCTGTCGAGCCCGCCAATCGCCGCCGCGCGCAGGGCATCCAGACCGCCGATGGCGCCGCTGCAAAGATGCAGAACGCCCCCGCCGTCCCGTGCGGCCTGCGTGAGCCGCGCGTGCAGGTCGGCATCAGCCAGCGCCCCCAGCGACAAGGTCACCAAGGGCAGCCCGTTGCCGAGGATCGCCAGGCCATGTGCAGACAGACCGCCATGCCCGGCGCAATCGACCACCACGTCCGGCCTCGCGTCCCCGATCCCGGTCGCGACCGGGACGTCACCGAAAACCGATGCCGCCGCGTCTTCGCGCCCGGCCCGCGCGAGGATCATCGACAGCTGCGCCCCCTCGGACTCCAGCGCCCGCCCGACGTAAGCGGCAATCGCGCCGTATCCGATGATCGCGACCTGCATGACTCTCCCCCGCGGCACAGACCTGCAGTATCGGCCGGCATCAGTGGTTGCGCAATGCGGCGATCAACGCGTCCTTGTCCATGTCCGACCGGCCCTCGATCTCCAGTTCCTGCGCCCGCTCATAGAGTTCGTCCTTGGTCCACTCCTCATAGGGGGACGCCTTGCCGCCCTTCTTGGAGGGTTTCATCCGGTCGTTGGCCTGCGCATTGGCGATGCGCGCCGCCTTTTCCTTGCTGGCGCCCTGGTCGCGCAGCGCCTGGTAGGTGTCTTCATCCTTGATCGACGGATTCGGCATGTCGTGCTCCATTTCGATTGTTTGGTAGCTGCGCTGACAACCCCCGACCGCATGCTTGCGTTCCGAAATCGGGAACCGTTCCGGCGCCGGTCGCGTTCAAAATGCATGCCAAAGTGAAAGGTTTCCTCATGCGCGCTGTCCTCGCCGGTCTCGGTCCCGTCTCGTTTAGTCTTGCCATTGCACTGGGGACCGCCGCGTCGGCGCAGAGTACGCAGGTCCGAGATACCGGGGATCAGAGTACGGAAGCGCAGGACATGGGAGACCGGAGCTCGGGGGGATCGGAGGACAGGATCTCGCCGGACGATCGCGGCGCTTATCTCACCAACATCGCCGGCTGCACCCATTGCCACACCGCCCGCGACGGCCAGCCCTTCGCCGGCGGCCAGACCCTGGTGACACCGTTTGGAAACCTGATCACGCCGAATATCACCCCGCATGAAACCGGCATCGGCGGCTGGACGCAGGAACAGTTTACGCGCGCCCTGCGCGAAGGTCTCAACGAAGAGGGCAAACCGCTCTATCCCGGCATGCCCTACGAAGCATACACCAAGATGAGCGACGAGGATGTCGCGGCGATCTGGTCCTACATCTCCAACGTGGAACCGGTCGACAACACGGTAGAAACGGTGCAGCTGCCGTTTCCCTACAACGTGCGGTCGGCGGTGTCGGTCTGGCAGTCGATGTTTTTCGAACCCGGCCGGTTCGAACCGAACCCCGACGTCGACGATCAAACCAACCGCGGCGCCTATCTCGTCGAGGCGCTGGCGCATTGCAGTTCCTGCCACACCCCGCGCAACGCGCTTGGCGCGCAGATCGCATCACAGAAATTCCAGGGTGCCTCGGCCGAACAATGGTACGCGCCCGACATCAGCAAGGGTCCGAATTCCGTGCTGACGAAGTGGAACGAAGCAGACCTGATCGGCTTCCTGTCGGACGAGCATTCGCGCAACATTCCGTCCTTCGGGCCGATGAGCCAGATGACCAACAGCCTGTCCAAGGCCACTGAAGAAGACGTGGCGGCCATTGCCCACTACATGCTGAACGCACAACCCGCGCCGGAAGAGACCGAAGCGGTAGAGATCGAGCCGCTCTCCGCCGAAGTGGCCAGCCTCGGCGCGAGTGTCTTTGCGTCCAACTGCCAGAGCTGCCACAGCGAAACAGGCCAGGGAGAGCCGGGGGTCGCGGCCAACCTCGTCAACAATGGCGGTGTCGTCGCGCAGTCGCCCAACAACGTCATCTCGGTCCTGTTGCAGGGCATCGCCCCCAATGACAACTACGGCGTCATGCCCAGCTTTGCCGACACCCTCAGCGACGAGGAACTGGCCGCCGTGGCGAACCACGTGCGCCGAAGCTGGGGCAACGAGGGCGCGAAACTGGCAACGCCCGCGCTGGTCGATGGACTGCGCGCCAAGAACCCCGATCCCGAAGGCGCGGTGGAGCTTGCCGTCAATTGCCGCTCGGTCTCGGACGAGGCGGTGACCGACGACCTTCGGACCGCCCTGTCGGAGCGCGCGCAGGAGCCATCGGGCGACGCCGCGAACCTTGCCGAGACTGCCGCCGCCTTCGTCGAGGCCCGTCCCGAGATGACCCGCGACGAACGTCTTCTGTCCATGGGGGCACTCTACTGCCGCGAACTGGCCATCGCCAATCCAGACATGGCCGAAGACGACTTCCTGTCGGCCAACCTCAGCTTCATGGAAAATGCCTCCGCGGCGCTCCGGGACGGCCCGCGGGACTAGCGGCATTCTTGCAAAGGCATGAGCGCGGTTCTATACGCGCGCTCATGCTGGACACGCCCACAAACCGCCCCGCCCTGCCGCCGGAAATCGCCCGGCGCCGCACCTTTGCGATCATCTCGCATCCGGATGCGGGCAAGACCACGCTGACGGAGAAATTCCTGCTTTACGGCGGCGCGATCCAGATGGCGGGGCAGGTGCGCGCCAAGGGCGAAGCACGGCGCACGCGGTCGGATTTCATGCAGATGGAAAAGGACCGGGGCATTTCGGTTTCGGCCTCGGCCATGTCTTTCGATTTCAAGAACTTCCGGTTCAACCTCGTCGACACGCCCGGCCACTCGGACTTTTCCGAGGACACCTACCGCACGCTGACGGCGGTCGATGCGGCGGTGATGGTCATCGACGGCGCCAAGGGCGTGGAGAGCCAGACGCAGAAGCTCTTCGAGGTCTGCCGCCTGCGCGACCTGCCGATCCTGACTTTCTGCAACAAGATGGACCGCGAAAGCCGCGACACCTTCGAGATCATCGACGAGATCCAGGAAAACCTCGCCATCGACGTGACCCCGGCAAGCTGGCCCATCGGCATGGGCCGCGACTTCCTCGGCTGCTACGACATCCTGCGCGACAGGCTGGAACTGATGGACCGCGCCGACCGCAACAAGGTCGCGGAAAGCATCGAGATCAACGGGCTGGACGATCCGCTGCTCGACAAGCACGTTCCGGCGGAACAACTGGCCAAGCTGCGCGAAGAGGTCGAAATGGCGCGCGAACTGCTGCCCGCGCTCGACCCGCAGGCGGTGCTCGAGGGGCACATGACGCCGATCTGGTTCGGCTCCGCGATCAACTCCTTCGGAGTCAAGGAATTGATGAACGGCATCGGCACCTATGGGCCGCAACCGCAGGTGCAATCCGCGACACCCCGCGCCATCGCGCCCGAGGAAACCAAGGTTTCCGGCTTCGTCTTCAAGGTGCAGGCCAACATGGACCCCAAGCATCGAGACCGGGTGGCCTTCGTGCGCCTCGCCTCGGGGCATTTCGAGCGGGGCATGAAGCTCACGCATGTGCGCTCGAAGAAACAGATGGCGGTGACCAGCCCGGTGCTGTTCCTCGCCGCCGACCGCGAACTGGCCGAAGAGGCCTGGGCCGGCGACATCATCGGCATACCGAACCATGGCCAACTGCGCATCGGTGACACGCTGACCGAAGGCGAGGCGCTGCGGGTGTCTGGCATCCCCAGCTTCGCGCCGGAACTGCTGCAGTCGGTGCGCGCGGGCGATCCGATGAAGGCCAAGCACCTGGAAAAGGCGCTGATGCAGTTCGCCGAGGAAGGCGCCGCCAAGGTCTTCAAACCCGCCTTCGGATCGGGCTTCATCGTCGGCGTCGTGGGCGCGCTGCAATTCGAAGTGCTGGGCAGCCGGATCGAGATGGAATACGGCCTGCCGGTGCGGTTCGAGCCGTCGCAATTCACCTCTGCCCGCTGGGTCCACGGCCCCAAGGACAAGGTCGACGCCTTCATGACCGCCAACAAGCAGCACATCGGCCACGACAACGACGGCGACATTGTCTACCTCACGCGGCTGCAATGGGACATCGACCGCGTGGCACGGGACTATCCGGACGTCACCCTCTCGAACACCAAGGAAATGATGGTCTGAGACGGGCCATCCGGCATTGGGGGGCCAGCCCCCCAAACCCCCCGGAGGTTTATCGGCAAGATGAAGCAGGGGCGCGGCGCTCCATCTTCATCTTGCCAAAAAACTCCCGCCGGAGGCTTCCGGCGATTGCCGGTAATGCGACCGCCGGACCGGCTCGTCACCTCTGCAAAGGGCGTGCCACAGCCTCGGGCTGTGGCGCATAAGGCGCGCGCGGCACGCGCGCTCCGCCGGATCAATTGCCTTGGCGTGAAAGACGGCTACTCTGCGCCCATGAACAGCGACGCGTCCACCTATCCCGGCGGGTTTCCCGCCATCCTGACCCAGATGGAGGGGCGGCGTGGCGCTGTCGATCACGGCCCCGGCGAAGGTCTGCCGCCGCTGGACCTCGACCTTGGCCCGCTCTGCACCCGGATCGTGCAGGACCCCGAAACCGATCCCGCCGAGGCCACGGAGTCGCGCACCGGCTATGCCCGCAAGCGCCGGGCGCTGCGCGCGGAATTCACCGGGCTGTCGGAGCTGGCCTGTCTCAACGGGTTGCTCATCGCGCATCTGCGCAAGCGCGAGCAGCCGCCGCAGACCGCGCCGCTCTTCCGCCGCCTCTGGGCCGAGCAGTCCGACCACCTGCTGGGCCAGCTCAACCCGCGCTGGCTGGTGTCCTCGATCACCACCTTCGGCGATCACCCGGCCAATGCGGTGCAGCGCTCGGTCGGCCTGTCGCTGACCGTGCTCTTCGGGATGATGAAGCTCTACGAATCCGAGCGGGTGTTCTCCGGCCTCACACCCGACCGTGCCTTCCCGCTCGACGGCAAGGTCAAGGCGCGGCTGCCGATGGAGATGGATGCCTATTCGATCACCAATGGCGGGCTCGACGTCAACCTTCTGGGGCGGCTCTGGATCGAGGCCGGCGAGGATGCCGCCGTCGCGCCGCTGGCGCGACACCTGCTCGACATGCTGATCCGCGACGACCGCACCCTGTTTCGCCGCCTCGCCACCATGCGCCAGCGCAAGACCCGCCGCGAGCCGCCGAAAAAGGCCAAGCCGCGCAACATCGCGCCCGTCGCCGCGCGGGCGCAGGCGCGCGATCCCGAAGCACTGCGCTGGGGCCTTGTCACCACGCTCAAGGCGTCACTGCGCGAGGCGGCGCGCTTCGCCGCGCATCACCTCGAGCTTGGCGCCCACGCGCTGCACCTCTACCTCGACGCGCCGGAGCCCGACACCGTGGCCTTCCTCGGACGGCATCCGCGCATCCATATCACCCAATGCACCGACGGCTGGTGGCGCGAGATCGGCAAGCCGCGGCCCGAGGCGCACCAGCTGCGCCAGGCCCACAACGCCACACGCGCCTTGCGCGACACGGCCGGGACACTCGACTGGCTGGGGCACATCGATGTCGATGAATACCTGCTGCCCGACACGCCCCTGCCGCGGTTGCTGGCCGCCATCGACCCGTCCCACGCCGCCGCCCGTGTCCAGCCGGCCGAGGCCCTCGCCGATGGCGGCGGGCAGCATTTCAAGCTCACGCACAAGGCCGCCGACCAGCGCAAGGCGGTGGTGCAGGACATCTATCCCACCTTCGGGATGCACCTCTACGGCGGGTTTCTCAGCCATCACTCGGGCAAGATCTTCGCCCGCCCCGGCATTCCCGATACGCGGCTCGGCATCCACGCGCTCAAATACCGCGGCGAGGAAGCCACCAATGCGACGCTGCTGCGGGGCCTCTACCTGGGCCATTTCCACGCGCCCAGCTGGGACCATTTCCGCAGCCATTTCGACTTCCGCCGCAGCAAGGGATCCTACCGCGACCGGGCCGAACGCGACAAGACCGAGCTCTCGGACATCCTGGCCTTCCTCGCCGAAGAAGAGGGCGACGAAGGGCTCAGAATGTTCTTCGACGAGGTCTGCGCCGACACGCCCGATTTGCGCGCGCGGCTGGCGGCGCATGGCATGCTGCTCACGCGCGAGATGGACCGCGACGCCGCCGTGGCCCGCGTCTTCGGGGCGCTGCCGTGACCCGCTGGGGGGTCGTCTCCACGATCAAGGCGCCGCTGGCCGAGATCCTCGATTTCGCCGCCTGGCACCTCGATGCGGGGGCGGCGCATCTCTACATCTACCTCGACGAGGACGTGCCCACGACGCAGGCCGCGCTGAACGCCCATCCCGCGATCACCGCCCTGCACACCGACGCCGCCTGGTGGGACAAGCGCGGCGGCCGGCCCGAAAAGCACCAGGTGCGCCAGTCGGTCAATGCCCGCCACGCCAACAACCGGTTCGTGAACAAGGACCGCCCGGCGCTGGACTGGCTCGCGCATATCGACGTCGACGAATTCCTGATCTCGGAGAGCCCCGTCGCCCAACATCTGGCGGCGCTCGGCCCCGAGACGCTCTGCGCCCGTGTGCGCCCCATGGAGGCGTTGCAAAGCGACGGGCCGGAACATGTGTTCAAGGCATTCCACCTGCCCCAGGCCGACCGCCAGCGCGCCGCCGAGGCGTGCTTTCCCACCTGGGGTGCGCAGCTTTCGGGCGGGTTCCTGAGCCATGTGGCCGGCAAGCTCTTCTTCCGCACCGGGCTCAAGGGGTTGCAGATCAGGATCCACAACATCACCCTCGGGGATGCGCAGAACCCCGGTCAGGTGGAACTGCCGCAGATCGCGCTGGGGCATCTGCATGCAGAGAGCTGGGACCGGTTCATCTCCGCCTACCGGTTCCGGCTGGCGCGCGGTTCCTACCGGGCCGAGCTAAAACCGCAGGTGCGCCGCGACGGCGCGCAAAGCCTGCACGACCTCCTGCGCGGGATCGAGGCAAAGGGGGGCGAGCCGGCCCTGCGCGCGTTCTACGACGAGGTCGGCACCGCGACCCCTGCCCTGTGCGACCGGCTCGAGCGCGAAGGCCTGCTGCGCCGGGTGGACCTGAAACGCGCCGAACGGCGCGCGCGGCATTTCCCGGACATCCCGATCGCGTAAATGCGACAATCGGGGGGATTTCGACCGATTACGCCCTATGTTAAAACTTTGTACGTGCGAGTTTCGCAGCGGATTGACCGGCCGCGTTGACGCTATCGCGGGTTTTCTATACAAGCCGCGCACGGGTTACAGATGTGGATAACCACAGGGCCGTCCGGGCCTGACCCTCCAACCAGACGTACGGGCCAGAACGTGTCCGTAAGCATCGGATACAGATGACAAAATTCTCTGACCTGAACTTGAACCCCAAGGTTCTCAAAGCCATCGAAGAGGCCGGGTACGAAACCCCGACTCCGATCCAGGCCGGGGCGATCCCGCCCGCCCTCGAAGGCCGCGACGTTCTGGGCATCGCCCAGACCGGCACCGGCAAGACGGCAAGCTTTACCCTGCCGATGATCACCATGCTCGCGCGCGGCCGCGCCCGTGCACGGATGCCGCGCAGCCTGGTGCTGTGCCCCACGCGGGAACTGGCCGCGCAGGTGGCGGAAAACTTCGACACCTACGCCAAGCACGTGAAGCTCACGAAGGCGCTGCTGATCGGCGGCGTCAGCTTCAAGGAGCAGGACCAGCTCATCGACAAGGGCGTCGACGTGCTGATCGCGACGCCGGGCCGCCTGCTCGACCATTTCGAGCGCGGCAAGCTGATCCTGTCAGACGTCAAGGTCATGGTGGTGGACGAAGCCGACCGGATGCTCGACATGGGCTTCATCCCGGATATCGAG
>Ga0114903_1000596_pt1 | contig 18768 bp, 18 predicted proteins | sample MalvirDeepMed_s2_FD_87289 | JGI IMG/M metagenome (GOLD analysis project Ga0114903, IMG submission 87289) | Marine viral communities from the Global Malaspina Expedition - Malaspina viral metaG DeepMed_s2 | ecosystem: Environmental > Aquatic > Marine > Oceanic | place: Mediterranean Sea... | reverse complement strand
TTCGTTCCATGTCAGAATTCGAATCCCCCTACACCGGCTGGCCGCGCCCGCCCTCGGCCCTGCCCCATGGCTGGCTGGACCGGCCACCCAATGGCGCGCGGGTGACGGTCGCCGGACTGGTGCTGCTGCGTCAAAGGCCCGGCACCGCGAAGGGCGTCGTGTTCCTGACGCTCGAGGATGAGACGGGCGTGTGCAACGTGATCGTCTGGCGCGCCATGTACGAGCGGTTCCGCCGGGCGGTGATCGCGGGACGTTGCCTGCGGGTGACCGGTCGCCTTCAGCGCGACAGCGGCGTGTGCCATATCCTGGCGGACGAGATCGAGGATATCAGCTGGATGCTGGACGATCTGGTGCGCGTGGAAGCCACAGCCGCCGGGGAATGATCCGGCGCGGGTAGGCGCGTGACCATCGGGGCTTTACGGTATCGTCAGAAGGCACCGCAAAAGGTCCCCAAAGCAGTATGTTCCGCCTCGCATTTGCAGCGCTTCTTGCGCTGTCCGCCTGCATTCCGGCCCCGCCGGATGTGTCGCGTTTCATCGAACCCGCGCTGTCGGCGACGGGCGATCAGGTGGTCGACCTGACTAGGCCCGAAATCTGTCAAGCCCGCGACGAAACCCCCGCCGTCATAGAAACGGTGGTGCAGAGCCGCCAGGACGCCGGAGGTTATCAGACCGAAACCGTGCAGAGGATCGTCGCGGACCGCGAAGAAATCTGGTTCGACACCCCCTGCCGGGACTCTTGGACCCCCGCCTTCATCGCCAGCGTTCAGCGGGCGCTGATCGTGCGGCAGCTGATGAATGGCCCCGCGGACGGTGTGATGGACCGTCGTACACGCTCGGCGATCCGGGTGTTTCAGCGCGACGAGGGCATCAACTCGGACGTCCTGAGCATCGCCGCCGGAAAGCGTTTGGGACTTATCGTCTACGACCGGGATGAAGCGCTGGCGAAATAGGCCGACAGACGCAAGAAAGGGCGCCCCGAAGGACTAGCCCCTTACGGCAAATGCTGAAATGACTGTTCTGTTGGCTGCAATGCGGCCAACATTACTTTCAAAAACAGCGTCTTGACCCGTCTCATGAAGGAGGTGTCAGGTGCTGGACGACTCGAAAATATCTTCGACAGGATCTCCGCCCTTGGCGCCGCGTTTTCCGGAGGCATTTGACGGCCTCGACCTAAACTTTTGCCGCAACCCTGCGTGCGGAAGCTACGGCGTGCATCCGGACCCGTTAAAGGGGCCAAGCGGTGAGCCAAAGGCACCGCCGGGCGTCCTGAGAGGCGAGGCTAAGACAAGAAGCACGAAGAGTTTTTCCAGTGCCCGACCTGCAATAAGACCTCGCGGATCAAGAACAACCGCACGATCACCAAAGAATACCGACGCCTCAAGTATTTGCAAGATCACGACCCGACCGTGCCTTCCTGCGAGACGCCCGGATGCTTCGCCCATGGAATCGCGCCTGAGGCAAATCCGGAGTTCTACCGGCGGTTCGGCAAGACGGCCAATGGCGATCCACGTTTCCAGTGCCGAGTGTGCTCGAAGACCTTCTCGACCGGCAAGCCGGCATCTGCGGGGCGACAAGAACCGGGTGATCTTCCAGCTGCTCTGCAATGAGGTATCGCTGGCGAAGATCTGCAAGATCACCGACACCTCCTACTGCGATCTCTACGGCAAGATCGACTTCTTCCACCAGCAGGTCCAAGGCTTCACCGCCCAGTGTGAGGACTTCGCGCGCGTCGATTTCCGGCCGTCGGCTCGCGGTTCGCGAATGACAGCCAGACGCTCTCGCTGAACTGGCCGACGAAGCGCAAGCGGACGCCCGTGGCCGCGCAGCACCTGTCCACGGCGCATTACCGTTCCGGGTTCATCATGGAGGCGGCTTTCCAGTTCGACCCCTCCATGACGATGGATCAGGCCGAGGATCAGGCGCACGCTGCGAACATCTCTGTCGCGTTCCGCCAACACGCGCGCATTTGGACAAATACCGAGTTCCAAGACTACCTGGTGCCGCTCAAGGAGCGGCAGAAGGTGCAGGAGACCGAACTCTACCAGTTGCCACACCAAGGCGTCCTGGTGCGCTACGACATCCTCCAGTATGCCGACGCGCTTCCGGTTCAGGAGATGCTCTCGGGGGCCGACGTGCCGCTCCTGCTGATGATAGATGACGATCGCGGATTGCAGCATGCCTTTCAGGCCGCGTTCGTTCAGGAAAGCAGCGGGCGCAAGGCCGAGATCGCGGTGGTCAGCTTCGACAAGGGGACGACCAACTACATGCGGAACTATACTGTCGCGGGGGACAAACCCTCCTGTCAGGGGTGTCAGGTTGCCGATCGACCAGATCCGCCAACTCTCCGACGAGGACTATGCCCGGCTGGTTGATTTCGCACTGTCGACCCAGGTGATGGGCTGGCCGCTCAATCTCGGCGCCCGCTTCCCATTCTCGAGAAAGTCCGAACCAAACAAGGTCGTGAAGGTGCCGACCTGGCGTCCAGTACGCGATACGAAGTCCGCCGCCCGCCTGATCCGGCGCGCCACGCTGCGCAGCGTGGATGCTTACTTCCACAAGTTCCGGCCCAACCTTCTTTTGTGGATGCCGCTCGGTTTGCAAGGAATTTTTGATCGTCGGGACATGTGATCGAGTGCGTTCTTTTGTCAGGCCTGTTCAGTGCGGCCGACATGGCGCCGCTGGCCGGGATGGTGATGCGCGGACCGGGGCCAAATCTCCAACAGCGAGTTCGGGACTCGGAGAACGTTACTGGTTTGCCCGACCCGGATCGTTTGGATCATTTGCCCATTCGGATCATGCCTTCCTCACAACTCGGTGGTCCCGAGGTCTGCCCGCGCCGCCCGATCAGGCGCCGATCAGTACAGGGCCACGATAGTCCTCGTCCCGCGTGAGCATCGCCCAGATGCCACGCGCCATCTTGTTCGCCATGGCCACCGCCACGACCGGGATCGGCTTGCGCTCCAGCATCCGTGCCAGCCACGATCCCTTTGGCGCCCCTCGCCGCGTAGCCCAGCGGATCACGGCAGTTGCCCCGATCACCAGCAGTCGTCGGATGTCCCGTTGCCCCATCTTCGAGGTCTTTCCCAACCTCTGCTTGCCGCCGGTGGAGTGTTGCCTGGGGACGAGGCCGAGCCAGGCCGCGAAATCCCGCCCGCGGCGGAACTGCTCCATCGGCGGCGCGAAGGTCTCGACCGCGAGCGCGGTGATCGGCCCGACGCCCGGCATCGTCTGCAACTGGCGCGGCAGCTCCGCTTCATTCGACAGCGCTGCGATCCGGGCTTTGAGGGCGTTGATCCGGTCAGTGAGGTGGGCGATCTGTGCAAGGAGCATGCGACAGATGTCCCGAACCAACTCGGGAATGCCAGTGTCGGGATCATCGACGACCTTGGCGAGGCGTGGGACGTAGCCGATCCCCTCGGGTGCGACATGGCCGAACTCGTAGAGATGCGACCTGAGCGCGTTCACGGCCTCCGTGCGCTGCTTCACGAGCTGCTCCCGCGTCCGGAATGCGACGGCGCGTGCTTGCTGGTCCGCGGATTTCGGTTCGACGAACCGCATCGTCGGCCGCAGCGCCGCCTCGACGATGGCCTCGGCGGCGTCATTCTTCTGCCGCTTGAGGAACGGCTTGACGTAGTGCGGCGCGATCAGACGGACCTCATGTCCGTGCCGCGACATCTCCCGAGCCCAGTGATGCGCACTGGCGCAGGCCTCCATCGCCACTCGACACGGCGGCTGCTCCGCCATGAACCGCGCGAACTGCGGCCGCGTCAGCTTCTTCCGGAACAGCACGGACCGGTCCGTCGCGGCGCCGTGCACCTGGAACACGTTCTTTGCGAGATCGACTGGTAACCTCTTCCATTGATGCCCTCTCCTTCAGCTTGTGTCATGACACCGCAAGCTTGGCACATTGCGATGCCGTCAGGTGAGAGCGGCATCCACCCCATCTCTTCGCCTCCCGCCCGGCCATTTCCAGCGGGAATGTCGGGTACACTTGGGACAAGAATTATCTCCACAAACCGGAGGTGATGGCCAAGATGGTCCAGACCTATCGCTTCTACCACAACTGGTGCGACCCCGGAGAAGACACGAAAACGCCCGCGATGCGGATCGGTCTGGCTCGCGGGCGTGTCTACGAACGGGACTTCATGTTGAAGCCCGCAGCCACATGGCTGCGGGCTTCAACATTTGCCGTAAGGGGCTGGCCCCGAAGGACGCCCCTTTTCCCGGCCATATGGGCTGCGATCAGTCTTCGAGGGGCAGCGCCAGGAAGCGCGGCTCGCCCTCGCGACGGATCAGCAGCAGGATCGACCGGCGGCCCGCGTCGCGCGCCTCTTCGATCCGGGTTTCCAGATCCGCGACAGAGGCGACTTTCTCCTGACCAGCTTCGGTGATGACGTCACCCGCGCGAATACCTTTCTCGTAGGCTTCCGAGTCCTCGGCCACATCCACCACCGCCAAGCCGTCCTGTCCAGTGGACAGGCCAAGCTGTTCGCGCATCTCGTCCGTCAGTGGCCGGACCGTCACGCCTAGCACATCCTCTTCAGCTTCTTCGGGGGCATCCATCGTGGCCGTGGCGGGAACCGCCTCGGCTTCCTCGCGGCGGCCCAGGGTCACCGAAAGCTCGACCTCGTCGCCGTCGCGGAAGACCGTCACGGGTACGGTGGCGCCAACTTCGGCATCGCCAACCCGGCGGACCAGGCCCCGGGTATCCTCGACCTGCTGATCGTTGAAGCTGACGATCACGTCGCCCGACTCCATACCTGCTTCGGCGGCGGGGCCTTCCGGAACGTCGGTGATCAACGCGCCCGACGCTTCCTGAAGTCCGATGGATTCAGCGATGTCGTCGGTCACATCCTGGATACGGACACCCAGCCAGCCGCGGCGCGTCTCGCCGAATTCGCGAAGCTGGTCGACGACCTTGGTCACCACGTTCGAGGACATGGCGAACCCGATGCCGATCGACCCACCGTTGGGCGACAGGATGGCAGTGTTCACGCCGACGACTTCGCCGTCCATGTTGAACAGCGGTCCGCCCGAATTGCCGCGGTTGATGGCGGCGTCGGTCTGGATGTAATCGTCATAGGTGCCCGACAGCGCCCGGTTCCGTGCCGATACGATGCCCGCACTGACAGAAAAGCCCTGTCCGAGCGGGTTACCCATCGCCATGACCCAGTCACCCACAGCGGCATCGTCGCTGTTGCCGAAAGGAACCGGCTTCAGGGGGGCATCTGACTCTACCTTCAGAAGCGCGATGTCGGTATTGGGGTCGGTCCCCACGATCTCGGCTTCCAGGGTCTCGCCGTTGAAGAACTCGATATTGATCTCGTCAGCGCCTTCGATGACGTGGTTGTTCGTCACGATATAGCCGTCATCAGAGATCACGAAGCCCGAGCCCAACGCTTGGCTGCGACGGGGCGCGCCGCGCTCCTGGTTGCGGTCCATGAAGTCGCGGAAGAAGTCCTCGAAGGGCGAACCTTCGGGAACCTGCGGCATCGGGTTGGCGCTGGCGGCAACGGTCGTCGACGTCGTGATGTTGACCACCGAGTCACTGATTTGCTCGGCCAGGGGGGCGAAAGTTTCGGGCGTCGCCTGTGCGTCCAACGCCGGCGTCACGACAAGCGCGGTGCCCAGCAGCAGGGCCGTGGTCAGACGCCGCGCTTGGCGGGCCGGAATTATATGGGAAATGGTCACTCTGCTCTCCTTGGGTTCGGTCGGCCCCGAGGGCCGCGGGCGCAGACGCCCGTCTTGGATGCCTGAATGAGATAAGAGATAGGAATTGACGGCGGCAACACAACGATCCGTCGCGCGCCGTCAACTGGGTGTGAGACGGCTGTAACCTTTCCCAACGCCTTGGGTTCGGTCACGCCAGTGCTAACGCCATGGAAATCAACGCCAGACCAACCGTCAAAGCAATGAGGCCCACCAGACGGCGGGCCTCGACCGGCATCTGCCGGAAATGTTCAAGAAGGTCTTCCACCCGGTCCGGCGCGATCACGAAGAGAAACCCCTCGAAGATCAGCACCAGACCGAGTGCCAGAATGATGGTACCCATCAATTCGTCGGCTGTGCCGCCGCTTCTTCGGCGACCGGGGCCGCATCGGTTTCCTCAGGCTCGGAAACGCTTGCCGCAGGGGCGTCGCCCTGCTGTTCCGAGTTGGCCGCCGCGGCGCCGCTTTGCGACAGCGACGCTTCCGCGCCTTCCGTGGTCCGGCCGGTCGGAGAGTCGGTCTTGAGGTAATTGAAAAACTCGCTGTCCGGCGACAAGATCAGCGTCGAGTTGTTCCCCTGCAAGGCCCGGTCATAGGCGGTCAACGAGCGGTAGAACTCGAAGAACTCGGCATCCGCCCCAAAAGCTTCCGCGAAGACACGGTTGCGCTGTGCGTCGGCCTCACCTCGGGTGATTTCCGCTTCACGCTGCGCCTCGGAAACTAGCTCGACCCGGGTACGGTCGGCCTGGGCACGCACGCGCTGCGCGGCTTCCTCACCACGGGCCCGTTCGTCCGTCGCCTCGCGCTCACGCTCGGCGCGCATCCGGTCGAAGGTCGCCGCCAAGTTCTGATCGGGAAGCGCGGTCTGCTTCAGGCGCACGTCGATGATCTCGATCCCCAGTTCTTCGGATTCGGAGGTCACCTGATCGCGGATGCGGGTCATCAGCACGGACCGGTCCTCTGACAGGATGGTGTTCGAGGTGACGCCATCCGAACCCAGAACCGCCCGGGTCTGCGCGATCAGGATGCCGCCCAGCCGCGTTTCGACCGACCGCACGCCGCCGCCGCCAATGGCCCGGCGGAACTGCTCGACATCGGCGATCCGGTACCGTGCGAAGGCGTCGACGATCAGACGCCGATCATCCGAAGGCGTGACCTCGATCGGATCGGTGTCCAGCGACAGTATCCGGTCGTCGTAGTTGACGACGTTCTGGATGATCGGGATCTTGAAGCCGATGCCCGGGTCTTCTTTCACGGACTTGATTTGGCCGAATTGCAGAACGAGGGCCTTCTCACGCTCGTCCACGACGAAGATCGAGGACATGAGCACAAAGAGGGCAACGACCACGAAGCCGAGGAATACATATGCCTTGCGCATCAGTTGGCGTCTCCGTTGCCTTGTGCGGTCTGGGCGCGATTCCGGCCCAGTTCGTTGATCGGCAGGTAGGGCACGACCCCTTGTCCGCCGGCGCCACCCTGTTCGTCCAAGATGACCTTGTCGACGCGGCCCAGCACGGTTTCCATCGTCTCGAGGTACAGGCGCTTGCGCGTGACTTCGGGGGCGCGCTGATACTCGCCCAGCACGGCCGAGAAGCGCGACGCCTCACCCTGGGCCTCGTTCACGACCTGGGCGCGATAGGCCTCGGCCTCTTCCAGCGTTTGGGCGGCTTCGCCTCGCGCGCCGGCAAGGACACGGTTCGCATAGGCATCCGCCTGACGCTCCAACCGGTCACGCTCCTGCTCGGCGGCCTGAACGTCGCGGAATGCGTCGATCACCTCGCCCGGCGGGTCCGCCTTGTCGAGGTTCAGACGAATGATGTTCACGCCGGAATTGTAACTGTCGAGCGTATCCTGAATCAGCTGCTCGACTTCCTGGGCAATGACGCCCCGATCGCGGTTCAGGATCGGCGCAAGCTCGGATTGGGCGACGACTTCGCGCATTGCCGATTCGGACACCGCGCGAATGGTCTCGACCGGCTCGGCCAGGTTAAACAGGAATTCGGCGGGGTCGCGGATGTTCCAGACGACCTCAAAATCGATGTCCACGATGTTCTCGTCCGTCGTCAGCATCAGGCCGTCATCGGCATTGGTGCCGCGACCGATGCCAAGCTCTTCGGTCTGTTCGCGGGTCACCGGAATGACTTCGGCGGTCACCAGCGGCCAGGGCGCGAAGTTCAGGCCCGGTTGTCCCGTCGAGGAATACTCGCCCAGGAACAATTCGACCGATTGCTCGGACGTATCCACCCGGTAAAAGCTTGCGGCGAGCCACACGCCGACAAGCACAAGCCCGGCAACGATCCACGTGCCGCGCCCGAACCCCGATCCCCCGGATCCGCCGCCTCCGGTCGGACGTCCATTCTTGCCGCCCACCAGAACGCGAAGCTGTTCCTGACCCTTGCGCACGATCTGGTCGATATCCGGGACCTGCCCATTGCCGCCGCCTTGTCCGGGGCGCTGGCCTTGCGGACGGCGATCGTCACCACTCCCGCCGCCGTTGCGATTGCCACCGCTGCCCCAAGGGCCGCCGTTGTTCCCTGCCATGTTAGCCGAGTTCCCTTGCGTCTGACATTTTTCGTATCCTGCCTTTAGATGGTCGTTTCAGACGGGGCGTTCAACCCGAACGGACCGGCTGCGACATGGTGACGATCTCTTCGGTGGCGGTGGGATGCACCGCACAGGTCGCGTCGAACTGTTCCTTAGTCAGCTTGTTCTTCACCGCAATGCCGATGAGCTGTATCCATTCGCCGGCATCGTCGGACACAATATGCGCGCCCAATACGACGCGGGTTTCCTTGCACACGATCAGCTTGAACATGGTGCGGTCGGGGCAATCGATGAAGGCGGTGCGCATGGGACGGAAGGATGTCGCATAGACCTCGATCTCGCGATCGGCGCGGGCTTCTTCTTCGGTCATGCCGACGCTGCCAAGCTCGGGTTGGGTGAATACGGCCGAGGCGACAAGCTCGTGATCGACGGGCTGATCCATGCCCTTGAAGACCGTGTTCGTGAATGCCATCGCCTCGCGGATCGCCACTGGCGTCAGTTGCACGCGGTCGGTCACATCCCCGATGGCATAGATCGATGGGACGGATGTCTGTGAATATTCATTGACCACAACCTGGCCGCGGCGGCCCACCTCGACGCCGACACCTTCAAGCCCCATGCCTTCGGTGTTGGGTTTCCGACCGGTGGCGAAAAGAACGTGGTCGAACGTGCGCTCTCGCCCGTTCGTCGCCTTGACCCGAACCGGGCAGCCGGCCCTTGCGATCGTTTCGCTTTTCGGGTTCCGGGCCAGCGCATCCTGGGGTTCCGCCTTCGTTTCCTCGCCCACGGGGGCGCCCATCGCGGCGTCGGATTCGCCGCCCAGCGGCATGTCGTCTTGCTGGCTTTCCCGGGACATATCCATGATGGACGTCCCGGTGTGAATCTCGATCCCGCGTTCGCGCATCATTTCCGAGATCAGGCCGCGGCATTCCTCGTCGAAGCCATTCAGGATCTGGCCGCTGCGAAGGTACATGGTCACTTCGACGCCCATCCCGGCCATCATGCACGCAAATTCGCACCCGATGTAACCGCCTCCGACGATCAGAAGAGTCCTGGGCAGTTTCTCGAGCATGAACATGTCGTTGGACACGAGGCCCATATCGGCATTTGCCAGCGGCGGGCGCACGGGCGATCCGCCAGACGCGATCAAGATATGCTTCGCCGATAAGGTCTGCCCATCGGCCAGTTCCACGTCGTGCGGACCGGTCAGACGGGCGCGACTGTCGAAGACCCTGACGTCGGACTTGTCGAGCATCGCGCGATAGACCTCTTCAAGCCGGTCGAGCTCCTTGTGGAGGTGCGTGCGGAAGGCGGGCCAGTCGAACGCGCCGATGCTTGCGTCCCACCCGTAGGACCGTGCGTGCTCCACATGGCGCGGGAAGCCGGACGCGAAGACCATGATCTTCTTGGGCACACAGCCGCGAATGACGCAAGTGCCGCCCATCCGGCTCTCCTCGGCCAAAGCGACGCGCGCGCCGGTCGCCGCAACTGTGCGTGCGGCACGAACCCCGCCAGAGCCGCCGCCAATCACGAAAAGGTCGTAGTCGAAATCGCTCATGCCAATGTCCCCGCAAATACCCGGGACGGTCTATGGCATGAACCGTGACGCGTCACTACCTGGGCGCGGTCATCTTGTCACCAGACCCGCCAAACCAGCCGCGGCGACCAGGGTCAGTCCCGCGCAGAACCACATCCTGTTGTGCAACGGAGTCGACACCCAGCATTTGCCGCAAGTTCGCGCACCTAAGCGCATGCGATGGTCGCAATTGTGGCATCGGTAGATACGGAAAGCCATTCGAGCAGCACCCCGTTGAGTAAACAAGCAATACTGGCGAACCGGACGCGTTAAGTTGCAGACCAACGATACCGGTCGCGTCAGAATGGAATCATCCTATCACAAATGCGGCATCACCTCAAAGAAGTGATGCCGCATTGCCGCATATCCATGCGGATCGACGGTAGAAAGACGCAATTATCTACGCTTTTTTGTCGTCCTTGCGATCGGAAGTCAAAGCATCCTGTGCTTTGCCCACGTTTTTCTGGGCCTTGCCCTCAAGCTGATCGCCCTCGCCTTCGGCTTCCAGCTTTTCGTTTCCCGTGGTCTCGCCGGCGACCTCTTTGGCCTTGCCCTTGAGTTCCTTGCCGTGACCTTTGGTTTCGTTCTCGTTCATGTTGCACCCTCCGTACCAGTTACGAAGATGAAACGTCCCGCGGGCCTCAAGCGTTCCAACAGCCCCGGCGGCGACACCCAAACGTGACCCCGAGCAGTGCTAGACCAGGCGCGACACCTCTTTCGCCGCGCGCACGAAATCGGCGAACAGCGGATGCGGCGCGAACGGCTTCGATTTCAACTCCGGGTGGAATTGGACCCCGATGAACCAGGGATGATCCGAGACCTCGACGATCTCGGGCAGGCGTCCATCCGGCGACATTCCCGAAAAGCACAACCCGTGCGCTTCTAGGGTCTCGCGATACTTGATGTCGACCTCATAGCGATGGCGGTGGCGCTCCTCGATCCGGTGGCTGCCGTAAACCTCGGCTACCTTGGACCCTTCCCGCAGATGCGCCGTGTAGGCACCCAGCCGCATCGTGCCGCCCTTGTCGTCCAACACGTCCCGCGCGATCGTCTGGTTGTCCTTGATCCACTCCTTGAGGTGAAAGATCACCGGCTCGAACCGCGCAGCGCCGGCTTCGTGATCGAACTCCTGACTGCCCGCACGATCCATACCGGCAAGGTTCCGGGCGGCTTCGACAACGGCCATCTGCATGCCCAGACAAATGCCCAGATACGGGATCTTCCGCTCGCGCGCGAACTGCGCGGCCTTGATCTTGCCCTCTGTCCCACGCTCGCCGAAGCCGCCGGGGACGAGGATCGCGTCGTAGGGCTCCAGATGCGGGGCCGGATCCTCGCGATCGAACACTTCGGAATCGACCCATTCGATCTTGACCTTCACCCGGTTCGCCATCCCGCCATGGGTCAGCGCCTCGGCTATGGACTTATAGGCGTCCTCAAGCTGGGTGTATTTGCCGACGATGGCGATCTTGACCTGACCCTCGGGGTTGAACACCCGGTCGGCGACGTCGTGCCATCGGTCGAGGTTGGGCTTAGGCGCGGGGCTGATCCCGAACGCATCCAGCACCGCCTGATCCATCCCTTCGCGGTGATAGGCCAAAGGCGCCTCGTAGATCGACTTCAGATCATAGGCGGCGATCACGCTGTCGGGGCGCACGTTGCAGAACAACGCCAGCTTCTCGCGCTCCTTCTCGGGGATCGGACGCTCGGACCGGCAGACCAGCACGTCTGGCGCGATCCCGATCGAGCGCAGCTCCTTGACGCTGTGCTGGGTCGGCTTCGTCTTCAGCTCGCCACTGGCCGCGATCCAGGGCAACAGCGTCAGGTGCATGAAAATGCACTGCCCGCGCGGCCGTTCCTGCGCGAACTGGCGAATCGCTTCGAAGAACGGCAGCCCCTCGATATCGCCGACGGTACCGCCGATCTCGCACAGCATGAAATCGACCTCGTCGGCGCCGATGGTCAGGAAATCCTTGATCTCGTTGGTGACGTGCGGAATGACCTGAATCGTCTTTCCCAGGTAATCCCCGCGCCGCTCCTTCTCCAGAACACTGGAATAGATCCGCCCCGAGCTCACCGAATCTGTCGACCGCGCCGCGACGCCGGTGAAACGCTCGTAATGCCCCAGATCCAGATCGGTCTCGGCCCCGTCATCGGTGACGAAGACCTCGCCATGCTCGAATGGACTCATCGTTCCGGGATCGACGTTCAGGTAAGGGTCAAGCTTGCGCAGACGGACGCTGAACCCACGGGCTTGCAGAAGCGCACCCAGCGCGGCCGAGGCCAGCCCCTTACCAAGCGAAGAAACCACGCCCCCCGTGATGAAAACGTAACGCGCCATGGTCGCAATCCCCGTGGTCTCAGTGCAGCGAAAATAGGTGGCACCGGGCAGCGCGAAGCCGCCCGTCACGGGATTTGACGTCTATGGCGAAAGCGCCCCGCCCGCAACCGGGGAGCAGGCCTTCAGTCAGCCCGCGGCGGAAGCAGCGGCGCATCCCCGGTGGACCCGGTCGTGGGCGGCGGAAGCAGATCGCCGCCAAGCTCGGGAACCGAGGGGGATTGGTCACCCTCACTGATGGGCGCGCCTTGCGTTCCCAACCGGTCCAGGACCGAGCTGTCGGCCGAGTTCTGCGCAGCGATCACCGTCAGCCAGATCGACGTCGCGATGAAGCAGATCGCCAGCCCCCAGGTCATCTTGCCAAGGGCCGTGGCCGCGCCGCGGGCGGACATCGTGCCCCCGCCGCCGCCCATGCCAAGCCCGCCGCCCTCCGACCGCTGCAGAAGAACGACACCGATCAGGCACAGTGCCAGGATCAGGTGGATGGTAAGGACGATGTTTTCCATGGGCGGGTATCCCGTCTCGCGTGACGGGCCTCATGTATGGGGAACACGCGCCCGGCGCAACCCGCGCTTGCCAAGCCATCTGATCGGGGCGCATGATCTGCCCATGCCCCACGACGATCACGCCCACAGCCTGCTTCCGTCCGAGCCCGCCCTCCGCGTCAAGGCGCTTGAAACGCTACTGACGCGCAAGGGCCTCATCGACCCGGCCGCGCTCGATACCATTATCGACACCTATGCCCACAAGGTCGGCCCCCGGAACGGCGCCGCAGTGGTGGCGCGGGCTTGGACCGACCCCGCCTTCCGCGACCGCCTGCTGTCGGACGGCACCTCCGCCGTCGCGGAAATGGGGTTCACCGGCCGACAGGGCGAACACGTTACCGCGGTCGAAAACACCGAAGACACCCACAACATGGTCGTCTGCACGCTGTGTTCGTGCTACCCGTGGAGCCTTCTTGGCATTCCGCCCGGCTGGTACAAATCCGACGCGTATCGCGCCCGGGCCGTGCGAGAACCTCGAGGCGTGTTGGCCGAGTTCGGCGTAACGCTGCCGCACAGCACGAAGGTCCGCGTCTGGGACTCGACCGCCGAAATCCGATATCTCGTGATCCCCCGCCGCCCCAATGGAACGGAAGGCTGGTCGCCCGAGGATCTCGCGACCCTCGTCACCCGCGATTCTATGATCGGCTGCGGCGAGGCACGGCGCCCATGACCCGCATTCACGACATGGGCGGCAGGTTCGGCGACGGTCCCGTGACGCCCGAGCCTGAGGGCGCCCGCGTTTTCGCCGAAGCCTGGCACGCGCGCGCACTCGCTTTAACGTTGGCGTCGGGCAGCCTGGGCCAATGGACTCTCGACCGATCTCGCCACGCGCGGGAGCGCCTCGCCCCGGCCGACTACGCCACTTTCACCTACTACGAGAAATGGGTCGCGGCGCTGACCGACCTCCTGGTGGAAACGGAAACCATAACCCGGGCCGAGCTTGAAGGCGGTGAAACAGCCCTCTCCCCCTTGGCAGGCAAGCGGCTTGCATCTGACACTGTCCCCGATGTCCTTTCCAAGGGTGCCCCCACCGACCGCCGGGGCCCGCCCCCCGCTTTCGCTGTTGGTGACGCAGTGGCGACTAGGCGCCCACCCCGCAACGACCGTATTACCGGCGGCCATACCCGACTCCCGGCCTACGCATCCGGACACATTGGCAACGTGATCGCCAGCCACGGCTCCCACGTCTTTCCCGACACCAATGCCCATGCCTTGGGCGAGGGGCCGGAACCGCTCTACACCGTCGCGTTCTCCGCCCGCGACCTCTGGGGCCCCGATGCCACACAGGGGGACGAGGTCATGCTCGATCTCTGGCAAAGCTACCTGAAACCCGCATGACCGAACCACCCTTCGACCAGCCGTGGCACGCGCAGGCCTTTGCGCTGACACATCACCTCGCAGATCAGGGGTATATCGCCTGGCCGGATTGGACCGAGGCCTTTGCCCAACAGATCGCAAACCGTCCGATAGAGACGCCAGACGACTACTACGCGGCCTGGATCGACGCACTCGAATCCCTATTACCCGATGATACCGACACCCTTGCCCAACTCCGCGCCGCCTGGGCGGAGGCCTACGAGGCCACGCCGCATGGCCAACCCGTCCATCTCCCTTCATCCTTGTGAAAATACCCCGGGGAGCGCGAGGGGCTGGCCCCTCGCCCCGCCGCCCGCTACAAGCGCGACGTTTGAACCTATAGGAGGTCCGGGATGGCCAATGTCGCGGTGATCGGCGCCCAATGGGGTGACGAGGGCAAAGGAAAGATCGTCGACTGGCTTAGCGAGCGCGCCGACGTGATCGTGCGCTTCCAGGGCGGGCACAACGCGGGCCACACGCTGGTCATCGATGGCACCACCTACAAGCTGCACGCCCTGCCTTCGGGCGTCGTGCGACAGGGCAAGCTATCGGTGATCGGCAACGGCGTGGTCCTCGACCCCTGGCACCTGGTGAAAGAGATCGAGTCGATTCGCGCCCAAGGCGTCGAGATCACGCCCGATACGCTGATGATCGCCGAGAACACCCCCCTCATCCTGCCCTTCCACGGAGAGCTTGACCGCGCCCGCGAGGGGCAGACCACGGTCGCCAAGATCGGAACCACCGGACGCGGCATCGGCCCGGCCTACGAGGACAAGGTGGGCCGTCGCGTGATCCGGGTCGCCGACCTTGCAGATGCGGCCACACTGGCCGGGCGCGTCGACCGGGCGCTGGTCCACCACAACGCGCTTCGACGTGGCCTCGACCTCGAGCCCATCGACCGCGACGACCTCATCACCCAATTGCAAGAGATCGCGCCACAGATCCTGCCCTACGCCAAACCCGTCTGGCGCGAACTCGACCGCGCCAAGAAGTCCGGCAAGCGCATCCTTTTCGAGGGGGCCCAAGGCGCGCTTCTGGATATCGACTTCGGAACCTACCCTTACGTCACATCCTCGAACGTCATCGCTGGCCAAGCGGCGACCGGTTCGGGTCTCGGACCGGATGCGGTGGATTTCACCCTCGGGATCGTCAAGGCCTATACCACCCGCGTCGGCGAAGGCCCCTTCCCGACCGAACTGCATGATGAGGACGGTGAACGTCTGGGCACCCGCGGCCATGAATTCGGTACCACCACAGGCCGCAAGCGGCGCTGTGGCTGGTTCGATGCCTGCCTCGTGCGCCAGACGGCGGCCATCAACGGCATGCACGGGATCGCGCTGACGAAACTCGACGTGCTCGATGGGTTCGGGACGATCCGCATCTGCACCGGCTACGATCTCGACGGACAGCACCTCGATCACCTGCCCACCGCGTCCGAGGCTCAGGCCCGCTGCAAGCCGGTCTACGAGCAGATGGAGGGTTGGACGGATTCGACCGAAGGCGCCCGCAGCTGGGCCGACCTGCCGGCCGGTGCCATCAAGTATGTCCGCCGGATCGAGGAACTGATCGGCTGCCCGGTCGCGCTTCTGTCGACCTCGCCCGAACGGGACGACACCATCCTCGTCACCGACCCGTTCCGGGACTGAGCCATGGCCCTCTCCCACAAGGCCAAGCGTCGCTGGTCCCTCGTTATCCTGCTTCTGGGTCTGCCGGTTTGGATTGTCCTGGCAAGCTCGATCATGACGACCTTCGGCCGACCGCCGATCCTGGTCGAGCTTCTCGTCTACATGGTTTTGGGCATCGCTTGGGCCCTGCCCTTCCGTAACGTATTCCTGGGTGTCGGTCAGGACGACCCTGACAAGCGAAACGATTGAGGCGAATACCCGGGCCCCGCAGAAGCTTGTAGCGGGGCCACTCACCCTACGCCCAGGGAGCATCAGAACCATCGCACCTCGCTTCGTCGCGACCACGGTATGCTCCTCATGCACGACCGGGGCGCGGGGTTCACTGTAAAAGGCTCTGTCATCGGCCCGCTCTCCGCCCAGACACCTACCTTGGACAGGAACGGCTCGACGGGTTAGAACCATGCCGCTACCGATGCGGCGGCGGTCCCTCCGTGTCGGCCAAGTCGGAATTTCCTGAGGTTATTCATGCAGCGAACGGCCGATACCATTGCGCGCAAGGTTGCGGATCAGAGTATACCCGCGCCCAAACGCGAACCGGCCGATTGCCCAACTGACGTTCGCCAGCGGATTGCCAGGGCGGACCTACAGAAGGCTAAAACTCAATGCGCGCCTTCCGTTGCGGCATAGCCGATCCAGTGGGGCACTGACGTCAAGAACGGGAAATGTCGCCCCGGCATCCCCAAAACACCCGTCATTAGATGCCGAGACGTCGATTTTCACCAGGTCCCCGGCAGCGATGGTCCGGCCGCTCGGAACACCATGCGCGGTTTCTTAGTCGACTCTGATGCAGGTCGCTCTCGGAAAATCGTAGACCGAGCGGGGGGAGGATACGGCCCCCTTCGCGATACAGCGACCCGCGCCCGATCTCGTCCAACCCGGCACCGGGCTCAGGGGCAGCGGTTATTTAAATGCGCTCGCGACGATCCGGCTGATCCGCTCCGAACCGTCCAACTCACATCGCTGCGTGATCGTCATATCCAGCCCCGTGCACTTACGGCAACCTACATTGCCGTCGATCGGAATGCACCAAACCTTTGGGCGAATTATTTCCTCACCAGGGCGTAAGATGCCAGCGTAAACGTCCGCTGCGGTACATTCCAAGTGTCCGTTGCCCGAAAGTACGCACAGCTCATTGTGAGAACTACGATCAGTGAACGGCCCGGGCTTTCTCGGCCATTTCGGCACCTTCCGCCAAAGCGAAGCGCCCCGGATGCACCTTGCGGATGCGTCCGGTACGCAGCAGCTGCCCGAAGCTTTTCAGACCATCCTCGCGGCTGATCTGGCCACCGCTCGCCGTTGCGGCACGCCGGATGAGGGCGGGGCGGGACACGCCCTCCTGTCCCTCGACGATCTGAGAATAAGCTGCCGCCGCTTCAAGAAGGTCCGGTAAATCGTGCGCACCGAGTTTCCTGGCGAACTCCTCGAAGCTGGCCGAGTCCTCGGCAGGGGCCGGGCTGGGCTTTGATGCCGCAGCTTCGGCTTCCACCGCCTTGATCGCAGGTCTCACCGGGCGGACGGGTTTGACCGGCTCGCGCTGCAGGTCGACGCGTTGCGACGACACCAAGACAAGAGGTCCGTTCAAAGGGTGGTCCAGAACATTTTGCGGCCGCTCGTGCCGCTCGGACCCGGATTGCGGGCGGCGGGGCTTGACCGCCTGTTCAAGGTCATCCCGATAGGGGGCAATCGAGGCATCCGCTTTGTCTTTGCGGTTGCGCAGCCTTGAGTCGGCCCGCGTCGCCATGACCGCGCGACGCAGATGCTGAATTGCCGAACGACGCCGGTTTCCCTCGGGCTCGCCCATCTGCGAGTTGGTTTCGTCGATCAGGCGGGTGACGGTGCGATCGCCGGGATCGGACGGTGCGGCTTCTGCACTTTCGGCTTTGCCCGTGTAGGGCGCAGGTTCGTTTTCATTCCCGCTCTCGGCCGCTTCTGCATTGTCAGACGCAGTCTCGGCTTCCAGAGACTCAGGTTGCGCGTCTTCCGGCCTGGCTTCCTCGTCCGCTTCGGTGACCGGTTCAACGGTTTGCGGCTGTTCCGTCTCGGGCTTGCCCGGGGCCGTTTCATCGCCCTCGATCTGAGCGAGTTCGGCAGCCAGTTCCGACGCCTGAGCATCGTCGAGTTGCGTGTCCGATAGCAAACCGCGAATGGTGTCTTCCGTCGAGTCCGTAGCGTCGCTGCCAACGGTCACGGCCGTTTCCTCTTCGTCCTCGACCTCCTCGATATCGCCATTCGCCAAGGCCGCCTCGAACTCGGCCCGTGTCATCTTGACGATCTTGGGGGCCCCGGTCTCGTCTTCCATCTCGATCTCGACGAAGTCGTCCGTCTCGGCATCTGTCGTCGTATCGTAGCTGTCGTGCCGCTCGGGCGGGACCGGCGACTCGGCCTCTGCAAGCGCGGCCTGAATACTGTCGATATCGTCGCCGACGTTTTCTTCCGCTTTGGCCGTGGACGGCGCATTCAGTGAAGGGGTTGCATCGGACGCGCCTTCACCGGGCGAAGCGGGTTCGGGATCGCCGGCCGACTGTTTGGGCGTGGCGTAGCCGTCGGACTTTCCGTTGTCGTCTACGACCTCTGCGACCGGAACCTCGGGTTCGGCCGCCGGTTCGTGTGCATCTGATGAAAGGTGCCCGATGGCGGGAACGTCTGCCGCACGTTGAGCCGGGTCGAGGGACAAGCCAGCGGCAACGGTTGCGGTCGTCGCGTCACCGACTTGATGGGCGGCTTCGGGACCCGGAGGCGTGTCGACGGGCTGTGAGGAATGGATGTCCTGCGGGTCGGCATCACCCCCGTCGGTTTCGCCGCCGCCATCACTCCAAGCAAGGTGCGACGCAGTATCAGCAGGTTCGCTGTCGTCGTTGACCTCCGTTTCGAGAGCGTAATCAGGGGAATCTTCTTCGGCGGGCTCGGCATCCTCGGCGGCTGCGAAGGCCGAAAGCAGGGAATCGTCGTCGGTGTCTTCGACCGGCTCATCCTCCTCATAGGTGCGCGTTCGCTCGGCTCGGGCTTTTGCCACCACC
>Ga0114903_1000595_pt1 | contig 18778 bp, 15 predicted proteins | sample MalvirDeepMed_s2_FD_87289 | JGI IMG/M metagenome (GOLD analysis project Ga0114903, IMG submission 87289) | Marine viral communities from the Global Malaspina Expedition - Malaspina viral metaG DeepMed_s2 | ecosystem: Environmental > Aquatic > Marine > Oceanic | place: Mediterranean Sea... | reverse complement strand
TGATGAAGCGCTTCGGCTACCGCGCAGAATTCGCGGGCGGCGTCGAATCGACGGCCTCCATGGGCGGGCAGATCATGCCGCCGGTGATGGGCGCCGTGGCCTTCATCATGGCCGAGACGCTGGACGTGCCGTATGTAGAGGTCGTGAAGGCCGCACTGGTGCCCGCCATCCTCTATTTCGCCTCGGCCTTCTGGATCGTCCACCTCGAAGCCGGGAAACACGCGCTGCGCGGCCTGCCGCGCGACGGCCTGCCATCGCCTCTGAAGGCGGTCAAGGACGGCTGGATGCTGCTGGTGCCGCTGGGCGTCCTGATTTACCTGCTCTTCGGCGGTTACACGCCCTTGTTCGCGGGTACTGTCGGACTTGCGCTGACGGTGCTGCTGATCCTCGGCGGGTCGGTGGTGCTGTGCATTCCGTCCACGACGCTGCGGGTGCTGTTCTGGATCGGGCTGGGTCTCGTGACTGCCGCCTTCCTGCAGTTCGGCACCAACGTGCTCTTTGCCGCCATCGCCGTTCTGGTCCTCTGGTGCGCCGTGTCGAAAGGCGGGCGGGAGACGCTGGGCCTCATTCGCGACAGCCTTGCCGAAGGCGCGCGCACGGCACTGCCGGTGGGCGTGGCCTGCGCGCTGGTGGGGGTCATCATCGGGACCATGACGCTGACCGGTGCGGCCAACACATTCGGCCAGTTCATCGTGTCGATCGGGCAGGAAAGCCTGTTCCTGTCGCTGGTGCTGACCATGATCACCTGCATCTTCCTCGGCATGGGGATCCCCACGATCCCCAACTACATCATCACCTCGTCCATCGCCGGGCCGGCGCTGCTGGACCTCGGGGTGCCGCTGATCGTCAGCCACATGTTCGTTTTCTACTTCGGCATCCTCGCGGACCTGACGCCGCCGGTGGCGCTCGCCTGCTTTGCCGCGGCGCCCATCGCAAAGGCCAACGGCCTGCGCATCTCGATGGAGGCGATCAAGGTCGCGGCGGCGGGCTTCGTCATTCCGTTCATGGCGGTCTACACGCCGGTGCTGATGCTGCAGCCGGGCGGACCGCTGGCCGAGGCCATCGGGTTCTGGCCCGCGGTCGTCTACGTGATCGCGAAGACGGTTCTGTCGATCGCGCTTTGGGGCGTCGCAGTGATCGGCTGGCTGGGCCACCGGTTGGGCTGGCCGGTGCGGGCGCTGGCGATGATCGCGGCCTTCACGCTCATCGCGGCGCTGCCGCTCACCGACGAGATCGGCTTTGCCCTTGCGGTGCTGACCTTCGGGACGATCTGGCTGGGCGGGCGCCGGTCGGCGGCGGCATGAGTGCCGCTTGCCTTGCCATCGGCGCGGCGGTGCTGGCGCTGGCGCAGCCCAGCTTCACGCTCGACTGGACCCATTCGGTCGAGCGTGTCGCCTGGGTCGAGACATGGACGGTTGACGGCGGCGCCCTGCGGCTCGACCGCAGTGCGTTGCGCGGATCGGGGGCGGGGATGGAGCCAGGTCCGGAGGCGCACCTCAGGGACGGCTGGTGGGTGTCGGACGGCGGGCAGAGGGTGCCGGAGCTTTTGCTCGCCGCCTCGGGGGCCACGGGCGCCGGTTGGCGCCTGTGCGCCGATGGCACCTGCCGCGAGATCGGAGAAACGCGCGGCGCCCCGATCCGCATCGCGCCCTGCGACGATACCCGTTCCGCACGGCCCGCAACCGTGCCAGAGTAAACGCCATGACACCCCGGCACCCCAAGACCGCCTGGCCCCTTCTTCTGCTCTGCGCGATCCTCGCCGCCGGGGTGGCCGGGTTTGCCGCATGGCATGTGGCGAAGGCCTCTCTCGGACAGCGGCTGGACCGGTCTCTGGTGCTCACCGCGCGCACCATCGAAGCGGAGATCGAGCGGTTCCGCTACCTGCCGTCGCTGGCGCTCGAAGATCCGCGCATCCGCGCCGCTGTCAGCGCGCCCGAGGATGCAACGGCAACGCTGGCCGCCAGCCGGGCGCTGGCCGTCGCCGCAGAACAGTCTGGCGCCGACGAGTTATTCCTGCTGAATGCCGACGGCACGACGCTGGCGTCGAGCAACTGGCAGGACGCCGGCAGCTTCGTCGGCGAGAACTACGCCTTCCGGCCCTATTTCCGCGATGCGATGCGCGTCGGTGCTGGGCGTTTCTACGCGGTCGGGGTGACGACCGGAAAGCCGGGATATTTCCTGTCCTCGCGGGGCCGGATTGCAGACCGCACAGCGGTAATGGTGGTCAAGGTCGACCTGCGGCCGCTGCAAGAGACCTGGCGTGACGCGGGCGGGACGCTGGCGGTGGCGGACCGGTATGGCGTGGTGATCCTGTCGGGTGCGCCGGACTGGATCTACCGTCCCCTGACGCCGCTCGACCCGGCGCGGGAGGCGGCGATCGCCGAGGCGCGGGCCTTTGCCGAGATCCCGGTCACCGAACGTGCGCCAGTGCTGGAAGCGGCGGATCAGCAGCTCGCGGCCCTGGACGGCAGCCTGCGGCTGTTGCGCCAGCAACGCCTGCCGGTCGAAGACTGGACCCTGCTGGGCAGCACTCCCGCGGCGCCGGCGCTGCGCGCGGCGTGGATGACCGGGGCCGTGGCGTTGCTCACGACGCTGATGCTTGGCCTTTTGGCGCAGACCTACCGGCAGCGGCGGCGGCTCATCGACCTGCGGCTGCGGCAGGGGGCGCTGCTGGAAACCCGTGTGACCGAACGCACCGCGGCGCTCGCGCGAGAGATCGAGGAACGCCGCCGGACAGAGGACGATCTGCGCGAGGCACAGGACGCGCTGGTGCATTCCGAGAAGATGGCGGCGCTGGGCCGCATGTCGGCGGCCATCGTGCACGAGATCAGCCAGCCGCTCGCGGCGATGGAGGCGACGCTGGCCGCGGCGCTGCTATCGGGCAAGATCGAGGATCCCTACGCCACCTCGCGGATCGAGAAGGCGCGCGGGCATATCCGCCGCATCCTGCGCACGATCCGGCACCTGAAAAGCTTTTCCCGAAAGGAATCCGGCGACCGCAGGCCGGTGCCGGTCGATGCCGCCATCCACGGCGCCCTCGAACTGGTGGCCCCGCGTGCAACCGATGGGGGCGTGTTGATCGGCTTTGATCCGGACGGCCCGTCGCCGGTGATCCTGGCCGGGCAGGTGCGGCTGGAACAGGTGCTTGTGAACCTTCTGATGAACGCGCTTGACGCCGTGGCGGGCCGCGATGATGCCCGCATCGCGGTCGAACGCAGCCGCAGTGGGAGCATGGTCGAGATCGCCGTGGTCGACAACGGTCTCGGCATTCCCTCGTCGCTGCTGGCGCGCGTTGCAGAGCCGTTCTTCAGCACCAAGCAGACCGGTGAGAGCCTGGGTTTGGGCCTGTCGATCTCGCGCGCCATCGTCGAGGAATTCGGCGGCCGGATGCAACTGGCCGATGCACCGGGCGGCGGCACCCGCGCGACGCTGAGTTTCGAGCTTCTGGCCGAAGACCGGGTGGCCGCCGAATGAGCGGCGCGCGCATTTTCGTGGTGGACGACGACCCCGACCACCTGGACGGCCTCTGCGACCTGATCTGCGCCGTCGGTCACGAGACCGTCGCCTTCACCGGCGGCGAGGCGGCGCTGGCCGCGGCGCTCGACGATGCCCCGGCGCTGGTGCTCACCGACCTGCGGATGCCGGGGCTGGACGGGATCGGCCTGCTCGACAAGCTGACAGAGGCGGGATGCGACGTGCCGGTCGTGCTGCTGACCGGTCACGGGGATGTCGCCCATGCGGTGCGCGCGATGCAGCGTGGGGCCGAGGATTTCCTGGAAAAACCCTACGACGCCGAGCACCTGATGTCGGTGATCGAACGCGCGCTCAAGACCGGGCGGCTCAAGGCAGAGGTGGCGCGGTTGCAGACCCGGCTGGAAGAGCAGGACGACTTCATCGGAGACAGCCGGCCCATCGCCGCCCTGCGTCGCACGCTGGCCGAAGTCGCGCCGCTAGATATCGACGTGGTGCTGACCGGAGAGACCGGCACCGGAAAGGAGCTGGCGGCGCGGCAACTGCACCGCAAGGGGCGACGCGGCGACGGTCCTTTCGTGGTGGTGAACTGCGCGACCCTGCCGGATGTTGGGGCTGAACAGGTGCTTTTCGGCGACGGTCGGGACGCAACGCGCACGGGGCTTATCGCCTCGGCCGATGGCGGTACGCTGTTCCTGGATCAGATCGACACGCTGGCTCCGGCGCTTCAACCGAAGATGCTGAGGGTCCTCCAGACCCGCGAAGTCGAAAGCGCCGAGGGTGCGCGCAAGCTCGATTTCCGCGTCGTCGCCTCGACATCCAATCCTCTCCGCGAGGCCATCGGCGCCGGAGCGTTCCGCGAGGATCTGTACTACCGCATTGCGGGATACGAGGTGACGCTTCCGCCGCTGCGGCAGATCGCGGCGGATGTTCCGGAGATCTTCCAGCATTTCGTTCGACGGGCCGCCGCGCGGCATGGGCGCGCGGTGCCCGAGTTGAGTTTCCAGGACCGCAAGGCGCTGCAAGCGCATCATTGGCCCGGCAATGGGCATGAACTGCGGCTGCTGGCGGATCGTCACGTGCTGGGCCTTTCCGCGCCGCGGCGCGCGGTGCGGGACAGCGCGCCCGGCCCGGCGGTCGACACCCACCAGACCCTGCGCGACCTCGTCGCCGCCTTCGAGGTGCAGGAGATCGCCCGCGTGCTGGACCAGTGCCAGGGCAACACCGAAGCGGCGGCCCGCCTTCTGGGCATTCCGCGCCGGACGCTGAACGACAAGATCGCCAAATCGTCCCTGCTGGCGGGCCGCAGGACCTGAAACGGCGCGCGTCAGGCGCTGTCGGGCATCGAATCGCGGGATTCGAGCCATTTGACCACCGAAACCCGCTTTGACTCCATGTGGTCGAGCAGTGTCCGCGCCAGGTTCGGCCCGTCCCGCGCGACCAGGTACTGCAGGATCTTCTCGTGTTCCTGCACCGCCGTGCGCCAGCGTCCCTCGGTCATGTTCGCGAGGTAGCGGGCGCGCTGCATTCGGAAGGACAGCGCGTGACAGGAGGTCGTGAGCGTCGCGTTCCGCGCGGCGTCGAGGATGGCGCGGTGGATCTTCTGGTTGATCGCGAAATAGCGGTCCAGGTCGCGGTCCTCGTAGCTTTGCAGCATCTCTTCATGCAGGTGGCGCACGGTCTCGATCTCTGCGTCGGTGATGCTCTTGCAGGCAAGCTCGCCCGACAGCGCCTCGAGCGCGCCGAGCACCGGAAAGACCTCGTTGACCTCGCTGACGGTGACCGTCGTGACCCAGGCGCCGCGGTTCGGCTCCAGCCGCACCAGCCCGTCCGAGGCCAGCACCTTGAGCGCCTCGCGCAGCGGCGTGCGCGACACGCCGAAGGTGGCGCAGAGTGTCTTTTCCGGCACCTTGGCACCGGGCACCAGTTCGCCGCCGATGATCATCACCTGCAATCGGTCGACCAGTTCCTGGTGCAGGGATTTGCGGGTGATCGTAAACTGTGATCCGGTGTCCATCATCCTGTGCCTCGCCTCACCGTTTCAGGGCTATTTCCAGCAGGCGCGCCACATGGATCGGCTTGCGCCCGGTCGTGTCCGCCACCTGGTGCCGGCAGGATGTGCCGTCGGCCACGACCAGCGTTGTCTTATCGGCGGCGCGGACCGCCGGCGCGAGGTCCGCCTCGGCCATCTTGCGCGACACCTCGTGCGTGTCGCTACCATAGCCGAAGGCCCCCGCCATGCCGCAACAGCTGGTTTCGACCACCTCGACCTCGGTGTCGGGCAGGCGGGCCAGCGTCTTTTCCAGGCTCGACATCACGCCCATGGCCTTCTGGTGGCAATGCCCGTGCAGCAGCACCTTCGGCGCGGGAGAACTCAGCGGCAGGTCGAAATCGGGATCGCCCTCCTGATCGGCGATGTATTCCTCGAGCATCCGCGCCTGCCGCGCCAGCAGCGCGCTTTCCGCGCCGGGCAGCAGCGCCGGGATCTCGTCGCGCAGGGTCAGAAGGCAACTGGGCTCCAGTCCGACAATGGGCAGGCCCTGTTCGGCGTAGGGCATCAGCGCGTCCACCAGCCGCTTCGCCTCGGTCCGGGCCTCGTCGACCAGACCCGCCGACAGGAAGGTGCGCCCGCAACACAGGGGGCGCTCGCCCTTCGGGGCCGCGGCGACGTGCAGCGGCACCTTGGCGGCCTCCATGACCTTGACCGTGGCGCGCAGGTTCTCGGGTTCGAAATACCGATTGAAGCAGTCGGCGAAGAGCACGGCCCCGGGCGCTTCGGTCTTGCGGACTTCGTCGTTGCGGAAGGGCCGCGCGCTCCAGTGCGGCAGGTCGCGGGTGGCGGTAAAGCCGGTCAGGCGCTCGGTCAGTTTCGCCAGCCCCGGAACGGAGTTGCGCAGGTTGGCGAGGAACGACAGCCTGGACGCCAGCGGGGCGTAGCGGGGCAGGTAGCCCACCAGCCGGTCGTGCAAGCTCAGCCCGTGCTTGCGGACCCGGGCCGCCTGCACCTCGATCTTCATCCGGGCCATGTCGACGCCGGTGGGGCATTCGCGTTTGCAGCCCTTGCAGGACACGCAAAGCTTCATGGTTTCGGCCATCGCGTCCGAGGTCAGCGCATCGGGACCAAGCTGCCCGGTGATCGCCAGCCTAAGCGAATTGGCGCGGCCGCGGGTCAGGTCCTTTTCCTTGCGGGTCGCGCGGAAGGACGGGCACATGACCCCGCCCTTGAGCTTGCGGCAGGCACCGTTGTTGTTGCACATCTCGACCGCGCCCTGGAAGCCGCCGCCGCTGCCGGTCCAGTCGGACCAGTCAAGCTCGGTCCGGAACTCCGGTGCCTTGTAGTCCGGGCCGTAGCGAAAGAGCCGCCGGTCGTCCATCCTTGGCGCATCGACGATCTTTCCGGGGTTGAACAGCCCGTCCGGGTCGAAGCGTTTCTTCACCTCGGCGAAGTTGGCGACCATGCGGGCGCCGAACATCTTCTCGTGGAATTCCGAGCGGACGATGCCATCGCCGTGTTCGCCCGAATGCGACCCCTTGTAGCGGCCGACAAGGTCGAAACATTCCTCGGCGATGGCGCGCATCGCCTTGACGTCCTTGTCGAGCTTGAGGTTCAGCACCGGCCGCACATGCAGGCAGCCGACCGAAGCGTGGGCGTACCAAGTCCCAGTGGTGCCGTGTTTTTCGAAGATCTCGGTCAGGCCGGCGGTGTAGTCGGCGAGATCCGGCAATTCGACGGCGCAATCCTCGACAAAGGACACCGGTTTGCCGTCGTCCTTCATCGACATCATGATGTTGAGGCCGGAACTGCGCAGATCGGCAATGCGGCCCTGCATCGCGGCATCCGTGACCTTGGTCACGCCGCCCCAGGCCTTGCCGGTGCCGGTCCAGGAATAGCCCAGGTCGCCCATCATCTCTTCGAGCGCCTTGAGCCTTTCGGGGTGCCGGGACGTGTCTTCCTCCGCGAATTCGACCAGCAGCAGTGCCTCGGGGTTGCCGGTCACCACCTCTTCGATGGTCTTGCGGAACATCGGGATGTCGCGGGCGAGGGCGATCATGGTCGAATCGACCAGCTCCACACCCTGCGGCTTCAGCGTCACCAGATGCTGCGCCGCCTGCATCGCCTGGTGGAAGGTGGGGAAGTGGCAGACGCCCAGCACCTTCTGCGACAGGATCGGCCAGAGCCTGAGCTCGATGGCGGTGGAATAGGCCAGCGTGCCCTCGGAGCCGACCAGAAGCTGCGCGAGGTTCACCGGCGACTGGCGCGGGGTGAGCGCGTCGATGTTGTAGCCGCCGACCCGGCGCATGACCTTCGGGAAACGCGCGTCGATCTCGTCGGCCTCGCGTGTGCCGAGCCGCAGCATGTCGTCCAGCAGGTCGGAATACCCCGGCGTCGCATCGGACCCGGCGGGGCCGAAGTGATGGTGGCTGCCGTCGGCGAGGAAGGCGTCGATGGACAGCACGTTGTCGCGCATCATCCCATAGCGCAGCGACTTGCCGCCGCAGGAGTTGTTGCCGGCCATGCCGCCGATGGTGGCCCGCGACGCGGTCGAGACGTCGACGGGGAACCACAGGCCGTGCGGTTTGAGTTGCCGGTTCAGCTCGTCCAGCACGATGCCGGGGCGCACCACGCAGCGCATGTTCTCGACGTCGAGTTCGAGGATGTCGTTGAAGTACTGCGTGTTGTCCAGCACCAGCGCCTCGTTCACGGTCTGCCCGCATTGCGAGGTGCCGCCGCCGCGCGGCAACAGCGACACGCGCTGTTCGCGGGCGATGTCGATGGCGGCGGCGATGTCGTCGGTGGATTTCGGCGACAGCACGCCCAGCGGCATCATCTGGTAGAGCGATGCGTCGGTCGCATACCGCCCCCGCGAGAACCGGTCGAACAGAAGGTCGCCTTCGACGCGGGATTTCAGGATGTCGGAAAGCTGGGGCATGAGGCGTCCGTTTCTTGCAGTCGGGGTGGGCGATAATTTTTGTTGACTTAATTTTGCATTCAAAATTATGGTTAGGCAACGAAAATCGAAAGCAAGCGCTGTGCGGATCGTCGCGGCGGGAAAGATGGGGGAAGTATGCGGAGCTTGGTGTCATGAGAAAAGCGGGCCGTCATTTCCTGCAGATCCCGGGGCCGAGCGCCGTGCCGGACCGGATCCTGAGCGCGATTTCCCAGCAGACCATCGACCACCGCGGGCCGGATTTCGCCAAGGTCGGCCAAAAGGCGCTGAGCGGGCTCAAGACCATCTTCAACGCCGAAGAGCATGTCTTCATCTATCCCGCGTCCGGCACCGGTGCCTGGGAGGCGGCGCTGGTCAACACGCTGTCGCCCGGCGACAAGGTGCTGATGTTCGAGACCGGGCATTTCGCGACGCTCTGGAAGAAGCTGGCGGAAAAGCTGGGTCTTCAGGCCGAGTTCATCGAGGGCGACTGGCGCGGCGGTGCCGATCCCGAGCGGATCGAGGCGCGGCTGGCCGAGGACAAGGGCCACGAGATCAAGGCCGTCTGCGTTGTCCACAACGAGACATCGACCGGGTCGGTGTCGCCCATCGCCGCCGTGCGCAAGGCTATCGACGCGGCGGGGCACCCGGCGCTCTTCATGGTCGACACGATCTCGGGCCTTGCTTCGCTTGAGTATCAGCACGACGCCTGGGGCGTGGATGTCACCGTGTCCGGCTCGCAGAAGGGTCTGATGCTGCCGCCGGGCCTGTCGTTCAACGCGGTAAGCGCCAAGGCACTCGCAGCAAACAAGACGGCGACCTTGCAACGGTCCTACTGGGACTGGGCCGAGATGCTGGGCCCCAACAAGACCGGATATTTCCCCTACACGCCCGCGACCAACCTGCTCTATGGTCTGAACGAGGCCATCGACATGCTGCACGAGGAGGGGTTGGAGAATGTCTTTGCGCGCCATGCCCGCCACGGCGCCGCGACTCGCGCGGCCGTGCGGCATTGGGGGCTCGAGGTGCTTTGCGCCACGCAGGGCCAGGAAAGCGGCGTGCTGACCGCGGTGAAGATGCCCGAAGGCCACAGCGCCGACGCCTTCCGGGCCACGACGCTGGAGCATTTCGACATCTCGCTGGGCAATGGCCTCTCCAAGGTCGCCGACAGGGTGTTCCGAATCGGACACCTGGGCGATTTCAACGACCTGATGCTGGTTGCGACTTTGGCCGGTGTCGAAATGGGACTGAAAAAAGCGGATGTGCCCCACGAAAGCGGTGGGGTGCAAGCCGCGATGCGGATGCTCGCCTGACCGGCGGGCCTTCGCGGGGCGACGGCCCGAAAGACACGTAAAACTCTGGGAGGAGACATCATGAAGACCATCAAGACACTTCTGGCGGCCACCGCGCTTGCCGGCGTTGCCGGCGCCGCATCGGCGCAGGAAATGACCATGAAGTTCGGCCATGTCGGCGCGCCCGGCTCGCTGTTCGAGGCTTCGGTCAACCACTTTGCCGAATGCGTGAACGGCGCCATGCCCGACAAGGTCCAGGTGCAGACCTTCGGGTCGTCGCAGCTGGGCAACGACAAGGAAATGCTGCAGAAACTCAAGCTGGGGCAGATGGACTTCTCGCTGCCGTCCTCGATCATGTCCTCGGTCGATGACAGCTTCGGTATCTTCGAGATGCCCTACATCATCACCAGCCGCGACCACATGCGCCGTGTCCAGGACGAGATGATGGATACGTTCCAGCAGGCCGCGAACGACAACGGCTACCACATCGTCGGCCTGGCCGAGAACGGCTTCCGCCACATCACCAACAACGTGCGCCCGATCAACGTGCCGTCGGACCTCGAAGGCGTCAAGCTGCGCACGCCGAACGGCGTCTGGCGTCTGCGGATGTTCCAGGAATACGGCGCCAACCCGACGCCGATGGCGTTCTCCGACGTGTTCACCGCGCTGCAGACCGGCGTGATCGACGGCCAGGAAAACCCCTATGCACAGATCGCCTCGGCCAAGTTCCAGGAAGTGCAGGAATACCTTTCGATCACCGGCCACGTCTACACGCCGGCCTATATCCTCGCTTCCAAGAGCAAGTTCGACGGCCTGCCCGATGACGTGAAGGCCGGGCTGACCGACTGCGCCAACCAGACACAGGACTTCACCTACGAGAAGGCCGCTGAACTGGAAACAGAGCTGCTCAAGGAGATCGAGGATGCCGGCGTCGAGGTGAACACCGCCGACAAGGCCGCCTTTATCGAAGCGTCCAAGCCGGTCTACGACGCCTTCGCCGCCGAGGTCGACGGCGCGCAAGAGATGATCGACACGGTTCTGGGTCTTGGCGACTCGGGCTGAACAGCTTTCGGGCGGCGGGTGATCCCGCCGCCCGCTTTCGTTTTCCGTCCCCTTTCAATTGCCACGGCCTGCGCCTTTCGAGGGTGCCGGGCCGTCGTGATGCCCAACATGTCAGGCCGCCATGGAACATGACTCCTACCCCGTGCTGTCGCGCATAAATCGCCTGATCAGCCGCATACTCGAATGGATCACGGTGGGTCTGATGATCCTCCTGACGGCGATCGTCAGCTTCGCGGTGATCGCGCGCCTGACCGGCAACAGCTTTTCCTGGTACGACGAGGTGGCGGCGATCATCCTGGCCTGGATCACCTATTACGGAAGCGCGCTGGCCGCCCTGCACCGGCGGCATATCGGGTTCGACACGGTGCTTCTGGCGATGCCCAAAAACCTGCGGATCGCGGCGCTGCTGGTGGGCGAGGTGATCGTGCTGACCTTCTTCTTCCTGATGGCGCGCGCCGGGCTGCAGGTGCTGGACGTGCTGGCCGGGGACACGCTGGTGTCGTTGCGTTGGGTGCCGGTGCAGTTCACCCAGTCGGTCATCCCGATCGGCGCGATCCTGTTCATGCTCGGCCAGATCCTGAGCCTGCCCGCCTTCCTTAAGCTCACCGCAGCCGGCATTTCGCTGGAACATGCGGAGATCGAGGAAGAAGTCGAAACCGAACTCGAAAAAAACAAGGATCGTGTCTGATGCTGATCGGAGCCATTTTCATCGCGATGCTGATGATGATCTGCATCAACATTCCCATCGCCGTGGCGCTGGCCATGTGCGGCGTGCTGGGCCTGCTGGCGACCGAGGGGGCATCCAGCCTCGTGACCATCGCGCTCGACATGTACGACGGGTCGACCAAGTTCTCGCTGATCGCCATTCCGATGTTCGTGCTGGCCGGGGCGATCATGAACGCGGGCGGCATCACCGACCGGCTGATCAACTTCGTCTCGGCGATCATCGGTTTCATCCGCGGCGGGCTGGCGATGGTCAATATCGGCGTGTCGCTGTTCTTCGCGGAAATCTCCGGCTCTGCCGTGGCGGACGTCGCGGCGATGGGGTCGATCCTCATTCCGCAGATGAAGAAGCGCGGCTATTCCAAGGAGTTCTCGGCCGCCGTGACCTCGTCCTCGGCATCGCTGGCGATCATCATTCCGCCGTCGATCCCGATGATCCTCTATGCGGCTTCGGCCAACACCTCGGTCGAGCAGCTGTTCGTCGCGGGTCTGGTGCCCGGTCTCATCGGCGCGGGCGGGCTGATGTTCGTGGCCTACGCCTTTGCCAAGCGCTACAACTTCCCGACCGAGGCGGCGTTCAACCTGCCGCGCCTGCGCGAAACCTTCATGGACGCGCTGCCCGCCTTCACCCTGCCGGTGATCATCCTGGGCGGCATCTTCGGCGGCTTCGTGACCGCGACCGAAGCGGCGGGCCTCGCGGTACTCGCGGCGCTGGCGGTGTCGGCCTGGTACGGCAACCTCAACCTGTCGCACCTGCGCCGCGCCATGCTAGACGGCGGCATCCAGACCGCCGTGGTGATGCTGCTGGTCGCCGCATCGGTGCTGATGGGCGGGTTCCTGACCCGCGCGCAGATCCCGCAGCAGCTCGCGGAAAGCATCCTGTCGATCACCACGCAGCAATGGGCGATCCTGCTGATCCTCAACTTCTTCTTCCTGGTGGTCGGGTTCTTCCTGCACTCCGCGGCGGCGATCATCCTGGTGATCCCGATCGTGATCCCGCTGATCAACTCCGCGGGCATCGACCCGGTGCACTTCGGCCTCGTGGTGACGCTGAACCTCGCCATCGGTCAGCAGACGCCGCCGGTGGCCTCGGTGCTGATCACCGCCTGTTCGGTGGCGCGCGCCAATATTTGGGAAGTGTCCAAGGTCAACATCTGGTTCGTCGGCGTGCTGCTGACGGTGCTGATGATCTGCACCTACGTGCCCGCCGTCCCGATGTTCCTGGTGGAGTATTTCTACAGATGACCGACCAAACACCAGAGATCACGGAGGAGCTGCGCGACGGCATCCTCTGGATCACCTTCAACCGGCCGCAGGCGCGCAATGCGATGACCTTTGGCATGTACGACCGGCTGGCGACGCTCTGCCGCGAGATGCCGACCGACGGTTCAGTACGGGCGGCGGTGATTGCGGGGGCGGGCGGCAAGGCCTTTGCCGCGGGCACCGACATGACCCAGTTCCGCGCCTTCGAAACTGCGCAGGACGCGCTGGACTACGAGGCGCGGATCGACGCGGTGCTGGAAACCATCGAGAAATGCCCGGTGCCGACCATCGCGGCGATACACGGCGCCTGCACCGGTGGCGGCGGGTCCATCGCCGCCGCCTGCGACATCCGCATCTGCTCGGCCAGTCTCAAGTACGGCTTTCCCATCGCGCGCACTCTGGGCAACTGCCTGGCCGCCGGCAACCTTGCGCGGCTGTCGGAGTTGATCGGCGCGGGGCGGGTGCGCGAGCTGATCTTCACGGCGCGGCTGATCGAGGCCGACGAGGCGCAGGCCATCGGGCTGGTGAGCGAAGTCCTGGCCGACGAAGAGGCGCTGCTGGCGCGCGCCGCAGACCTGGCGGATCACGTCGGCTCCATGGCGCCGCTGACCCTGCGCGCCACCAAGGAGGCGATGCGCCGCACGCGCGCGGCCACCAAGGTGGACGATTCCGACCTCATCGCCATGTGCTACATGAGCGAGGATTTCCGCACCGGGATGGAAGCGTTTCTGTCCAAGGGCAAACCCACGTGGTCCGGCAAGTGACACGATCCACCCGGACCTCAACACCAAGGAAGACCCGATGACCCTCACCCTGACCGAAGCCCAATCCATCATCCGCGACAGCCTTGCCTGGCGGGCCGAGAACGGTCTGAAGCCTCTGACGGTTGCCGTGCTGGACAGCGGCGGGCATTTGGTGGCGCTCGCACGCGAGGACGGCACCAGCACGCTGCGGCCCGAGATCGCGCAGGGCAAGGCGCGGGGGGCCGTGGCGATGGGGCTTGGGTCTCGCGCACTCTTCAAGCGGGCGCAGGCCGAGCCGTTCTTCATCCAGGCCATGAACGGGCTGGCCAACGGATCGCTTGTGCCGGTGGCGGGCGGCGTGCTGATCAAGAAGGACGGTGCGATCCTTGGCGCGGTCGGGATCACCGGCGACAGTTCGGACAACGACGAAGCCTGCGCCATTGCGGCCATCGAAAAGGCCGGGTACGAGGCCGACGGCGGCTGATCCTCCCGCAAGGGCCTTGGCTGACGCTATGTAGCGCCGCGGCGAGAGTGTTGATTATTGACAATCCGCCCCGCGCGCAAAATTATGTCGCCATGAAAATGAATGCGAAAACGATCGGGGCGGGGCGCGCCACGCTGGCGGGTGAGGTGCGGTCCGAGATCGAACGCATGATCGTCGATGGCGACCTGCTGAGTGGTGAAAAACTCAACGAACTGGCGCTGTCGAATGCCATGGGTGTCAGCCGCGGCACCGTGCGCGAAGCAATCCGGTCGCTGGCAGATTCAGGGCTGATCGACCTCATCGCCAACCGCGGCGCCTTTGTGCATCAGACGACCCTGACCGAGGTGCGCAACCTCTACGACCTGCGCCGCGCGATCTTTGCCATGGCCTGCGGCACCGCCGCGCTGCGCGCCGCCGACGGATCCGAACAGGGGCTGGTCGCTGCGCTGAAGGACAACCTCGAACACATGCGGGGGGCCCATGCCCAGCGGGACATGAAGAGCTATTACGCGCTCAACATCGAATTCCACGACATGCTGATCGACGCGGCGAACAACGCCAAGGCCAAAAGCGTCTATACCAACCTGGTGAAGGAAATGCACCTCTTCCGCCGCCGGGGCCTGTCCATCGCCACGAATATCGCCCGGTCCATTGAAGAACACGAGACAATCGTCGCCGCGGTCGCGGCAGGCGACGAGGCGGCCGCGACCCGCGCCGCCAACGAACACATCAAGTCTGGCTTCGCGCGGTACATGAACATCCTCGAGAACGAGGCCGAAGGCACCGCCTGAGGCCGCCGCGCTCAGGCTTTCGCAGGCTGGAACGCGTCGGCGTAGGTTTCGCGCAGCTGAGCCTTTTGAACCTTGCCCATGGTGTTGCGCGGCAAAGCATCGACGATCTCGACCCGGCGCGGGCGCTTGAACCCGGCAATGTCGCGTGACACGGCCTCGAGCACCGCATCTGCGTCGAGCGTCGCCCCCGCCTCCGGCACCAGCACCGCCACCACGCTTTCGCCGAAATCCGGGTGCGGCGCGCCGATCACCGCGGATTCGAGCACGCCGGGCAGATCGTCCAGGAACAGCTCGATTTCCTTCGGGTAGATGTTGTAACCGCCGGAAATGATCAGGTCCTTGCCGCGTCCGACGATATGGATATAGCCGCGGTCGTCGATCAGCCCGAGGTCGCCGGTGATGAAGAATCCGTCCTCGCGCAGTTCTTCGGCGGTCTTTTCCGGCATCTGCCAGTAGCCCTTGAAGACGTTGGGCCCGCGCACCCAGAGCACGCCGATCTCGCCCGCGGGCACCGGGTTGCCGGTGTCCGGGTCGCGCACCTCGATCTCGACCCCGTCGAGCGGAAAGCCGACGGTCCCCGCGCGGCGTTCGCCGTCATAGGGGTTCGAGGTGTTCATGCTGGTTTCCGTCATCCCGTAGCGTTCGAGGATGCGGTGCCCGGTGCGTTTCTCGAACCGTTCATGCGTCTCGGCCAGAAGCGGCGCGGAGCCGGAGATGAAAAGCCGCATGTGCGACACGAGATCCTTGTCGAAACGCGGATCGTCCAGAAGCCGGGTGTAGAAGGTCGGAACACCCATCATCGACGTGGCGCGGGGCAGTGCGTCCAGCACCGCTTCGAGCTCGAACTTCGGCAGGAAGATCATCGCGGCGCCCGACAGCAGCGACACGTTGGTCGCGACAAAGAGGCCATGGCTGTGAAAGATCGGCAGGGCGTGCAGCAGAACGTCCGTGTCGGAGAACCGCCAGGTGCCCACCAGCGTTTCCGCGTTCGACAGCAGGTTGCGCTGCGTCAGCATCGCGCCCTTGGAACGTCCGGTTGTGCCGGAGGTATAGAGCAGCGCCGCAAGATCGTCTTCGCCACGCGATACGGATTCGAAGGCCGCATCCTGCTGTGCGGAAAGATCGGTCAGCGTGCCGACGCCGTCGGCGCCCATCGTTTGCAGCAGGCATCCCGCCCGTTCCGCCACAGGCGCGAGCGCCTCGTATTCTTCGGTGTCGCAGACGAACAGCGTCGCCCCGCTGTCGCCGACGAAATAATCGAGCTCTGACGGCGTGTAGGCGGTGTTGAGCGGCAGAAACACCGCACCCGCCTTCACGCAAGCGGCATAAAGCGTCAGCGCGGCGGGGGATTTGTGCACATGCACCGCGACCCGGTCGCCGGGCGTGACGCCGAGCGCGCCAAGCGCATTCGCCATGCGGCCGACGCCTTCCAGAAAGGCACCATGGCTGAGCGTATCCCCGCCGGGCAGGTGCAGGAACGGTGTCTGCTGTCCTTCGTGGCGGGCGAAAAGAGCGTCGTAAAGCGGGTTTGTCATGGCGGATCGTCTTTCTACTGTCGCAAAACGGTCGGTCTGAATCATGTCATCTACAGGCATTCCGAACGCCGGAACGCCTGCGAAGGCGGCCTGACGGTGCTTTGGCTGTGTCGCGCACCGACGGTATATTGTCAACAATCAACATATATATTGCACCCTCGCCGAGGCTCGCGTAAATGTTCGATAACAGACGCCAAGGGAGATTCACGATGACCGGACAAAGAGCGCAAGAGGTCCCGGCCAGTGCGGCACCTGCGAGCGATGCGCTTCGGGGGCTGCGTGTTCTGGACCTGACCCGCGTGCGATCCGGCCCGACCTGTGTGCGACAGTTCGCCGATTGGGGCGCCGACGTCATAAAGGTAGAGGCGCCGGTGGATACCGCGCAGTTCGGCGGTCCGCGCTCGGGTCCGGATTTCCAGAACCTGCACCGCAACAAGCGCAGCCTGACGCTGGATCTCAAGTCCGAGGCAGGGATGGCGGCCTTCCGCAAGCTCGCGGACACAGCCGACATCATCGTGGAGAACTTCCGACCCGGGGTGAAGAAGCGGCTGGGCATCGACTACGACACCCTGTCCAAGACCAACCCGGGGTTGATCTATGCCTCGATCTCGGGCTTCGGGCAGGACGGACCGCTGGCCGATCGCCCGGGCTTCGACCAGATTGCGCAGGGCATGGGCGGGCTCATGTCGATCACCGGCCAGCCGGGACAGGGGCCGATGCGCGTCGGTATCCCGATCGCGGACCTCTGCGCCGGACTCTTCGCCGCGCAGGGAATCCTGATCGCGCTGTTCGAGCGGCAAAGCTCGGGCAAGGGGCAGTGGATTCAGACCTCACTGCTGCAGGCGCAGGTCTTCATGCTCGACTTCCAGGCAGCGCGCTACCTGATGAACGGCGAGGTGCCGGGGCAGGCGGGCAACAACCACCCGACCTCGATCCCCACGGGCGTCTTCAGGACCGTGGACGGGCACATGAACATCGCCGTCACCGGCAACGTGATCTGGTCCAAGTTCGCCGCCGCCATGGGCCGCGAGGACTGGCTCGAGGACGACCGCTTTGCCACCGCCGAGGCGCGGTCGGAGCATCGTGACGCCCTGGGCGAAGAGATCGAGGCGATCACCTTGACCAAGCCTACCGATGACTGGATCGAGATCTTCAACGACGCGGGTGTGCCGGCCGGAGAGATCAACGACATCGGCCAGGTCTTCGCCAATCCGCAGGTGCAGCACCTGGGCCTTGCCCAGCCCGTGACCAGCCAGGAACGCGGCGACACGCATCTTGTGGGCCAGCCCATCCAGATGAGCCGCACTCCCAGCCACATCGCAGCCCCGCCGCCGACAGCGGGGCAGCATTCGGCTGAAATCCTTGCCGAGATCGGGCTTTCCGATCAAGAGATTGCCGATATGAAGGCATCCGGCGCAACCTGACCAAGAGGCCATTCCATGACCGACAAGATCATCACCGAGCAGACGGGCGACATCGCGCGCATCATCTTCAACCAGCCGGAAAAGCGCAACGCCGTGTCGCTCGAGATGTGGGAGGCGGTCGAGGCCGCGATGACCAAATTCGCCGCCGACGACAGTGTGCGCATCCTGATCCTGTCCGGCGCGGGCGGCAAGGCCTTCGTGTCGGGCGCCGACATCTCCAAGTTCGAGACCGAGCGCGCCAGCAAGGAAGCGGTGGCGCATTACAACGCCACGACCAAGCGCGTCTACGACATGGTCGAAGCCTTCCCCAAGCCCACCATCGCGCAGATCGACGGCTTCTGCGTCGGGGGCGGCGTGGCGCTGTCGCTGTGTTGCGACCTGCGCATCTGTGGCGAGAACTCCGCCTTCGCCATTCCGGCCGCCAAGCTGGGGCTGGGCTACGGCTTTCCGGGCATCAACCGGCTGGTCGCGGTCGTGGGGCCGTCCTTCGCCAAGGAGATCTTCTTCACCGCCCGCCGCTTCGACGCCGAAGAGGCCCGGATCATGGGTCTGGTGAACCGTGTGGTGCCCGCCGACAAGGTGGCCGAAACCGCCGACGAGACCGCGAAAATGATCGCCGCCAACGCGCCGATGACCGTCAACTCGGTCAAGTTCATCGTCGGCCAGACGGTGCTGCCCGAAAGCGAGCGCGACCTTGCCGCCTGCGACGCGAAGGTCAAGGAATGCTTCGACAGCCAGGATTACATCGAGGGCCGCAAGGCGTTCATGGAAAAGCGCAAACCCAACTTCGTGGGGGCGTGATGGCCGAGGCGTCCCCCCGCCGCGTCGACCCCGACGCTGCCCGTGCGCACCTCGACCGGGCGCTCGACGATCACGAACAGGCGTTCGAACGGTTTTTCCTCGCGCGGTTCCTCGACCTGTCGTTCGAGTACCTGCCCGAAGGTGCGGCGGATGCCGAAAAGGATTGCTGCCGCCTCACCTTTCCGGTGACCGAGATGGTCAAGAACCCGCAAGGGTCGCTGCATGGCGGTGTCATGGCCTCGGCCATGGACATTTCCATGG
>Ga0114903_1000593_pt1 | contig 18806 bp, 18 predicted proteins | sample MalvirDeepMed_s2_FD_87289 | JGI IMG/M metagenome (GOLD analysis project Ga0114903, IMG submission 87289) | Marine viral communities from the Global Malaspina Expedition - Malaspina viral metaG DeepMed_s2 | ecosystem: Environmental > Aquatic > Marine > Oceanic | place: Mediterranean Sea... | reverse complement strand
GCGCGAGACTATGCAGGCGACGACCGACACGATCCTGGGAAACCTGTCCTTGCTGTTCGTGCCCGCAGGTGTCGGCGTGATCGCGCATCTCGATACGTTCGGGCGGAACGGCCCGGCGCTGATCGCCGCGCTGACCGTCAGCACGGGGGCCGCGATCCTGGCCGGGGTCATCGCGTTCCGCGCCGTGGCCCGCCTAACCGGGGCCGATGCGGATGAATAACGCCGCCGCCCTCTGGTCCTACCTCGCGCAGGAGCCGCTATTGTGGCTAACCCTGACGCTGGTGGCATATCTGGCTGCGGATGCCATTTCGGGCCGGTCGCGGCATCCCTTGGCCAACCCGGTCCTGATCTCGGTCATCCTGATCGGGGCCGTCCTGCTGGTCACCGGCATCCCATACGCCCGCTATTTCGAAGGCGCGCAGTTCGTCCATTTCATGCTGGGGCCGGCGACCGTCTCGCTGGCCATGCCGCTGCACGCCAATCTCGGGCGGTTGAGGCGGACGTTCCTGCCGATGCTGGCCGCGCTGTTTGCCGGCAGCCTGACGGCCATCGGCGCCGCGGTGGGCGTCGCTTGGGCCCTGGGCGTTCGCGGGGAGACGCTGTTATCCATCGCCCCGAAATCCGCCACCGCGCCCGTCGCCATCGGCGTGGCCGAGCAGATCGGCGGCCTGCCCTCGCTTACCGCCGTTCTGGTCATCCTGACGGGCGTGATCGGCGCGGTGATCGCGACGCCGCTGCTGAACGCCTGCGGGTTCACCGACTGGCGCGCGCGGGGCTTCGCCGTGGGGATCGCGGCGCACGGGATCGGGACCGCCCATGCGTTCCGCGTCAACTCTACCGCCGGGGCCTTTGCCGGAATCGGGATGGGGCTGAACGCGATGCTGACCGCGGTTCTGGCCCCCCTCCTCTTCTCGCTGTTCTGACCTATTCCGCCGCCACGGCCCCCGCGGCCGAGACCCGCGCCGCGCAGAACTTGAACTCGGGGATCTTGCCGTAGGGGTCCAGCTGCGGGTTCGTCAGGATGTTCGCCGCCGCCTCGCGATAGCAGAACGGGACGAACACCATGTCGTCGGCCACCTCCCGGTCCGCGCGCAGCGTCGCGGTTATCTTGCCGCGCCGCGTCTCGATCGCGATGGTCTGGCCCGGGGTCAGGCCCATACGCTCAATCTGGCGCAGGTTCATCGCGGCGATGGCCTCGGGCTCCAGCCGATCCAGCACGCTGGACGTCCGGGTCATGGCGCCCGTATGCCAATGCTCCAGCAGGCGGCCGGTGGTCAGGACCATCGGAAAATCGGTATCGGGCACTTCGTCCGGGGGTAGCAGATCGACGGGGACCAACTTGCCGCGTCCGTCCGGCGTCGGGAAGCCGCCCTTGAAGATCACCCATTCCTGGCTGTCGCCCTTCAGCGGATAGGTCACGCTGCCCTCCCGCTCGACCATGTGCCAGGTGATCCCGTCCAGCGACGGCATCAGCGACGCCATTTCGGCGAAGACCTCGGCCGGGCCGTCATAGGACCAGTCGATCCCGCAGCGCCGCCCGAGGTCGATGATGATCTTCAGATCCTGCCGCGCATCGCCCGGCAGAGCCATCGCGGGACGACCCATCTGGACCTGGCGGTTGGTGTTGGTGAAGGTCCCCTGCTTCTCGGCATGGGCCGAGGCGGGCAGGATCACGTCGGCATACCACGCGGTTTCGGTCAGGAAGATGTCCTGCACCACAAGGTGGTCGAGCTTGGCGAAGGCCGCGCGGGCGTGGGTCTGGTCGGGATCGGACATGGCCGGGTTCTCGCCCATGACATACATGCCCCGGATGCCGCCCTCGTGGATCGCGTCGACGACCTCGACCACGGTCAGCCCCTTCTCGGGGTCCAGAGGGCGGCCCCACGCATCCTCGAAGGTTTCGCGGGCGTCGCCGGTCACCGGCGCATAGTCGGGATAGCTCATGGGGATCAGCCCCGCGTCGCTGGCACCCTGGACGTTGTTCTGTCCGCGTAGGGGGTGCAGGCCCGTGCCCTCGCGCCCGATATGCCCGGTGATGAGGGCCAAGGCGATCAGGCAGCGCGAGTTGTCGGTGCCGTGGACATGCTGGCTGATCCCCATGCCCCAGAAGATCATCGAGCGTTCGGACGTCGCATAAAGTCGGGCAACTTCGCGGATCGTGTCCGCGTCGATGCCGCAGACATCCGCCATCGCTTCGGGGCTGAAATCGGCGACCTTGGCCTTCAGTGCCTCGAACTCGCCGACATGGGCCTGAATGTATTGCTGATCATACAACTTCTCGGCCACGATCACGTGCAGCATCGCGTTCAGAAGCGCGACGTCGGTGCCGGGCATGAAGCGCAGGGAATGTTCCGCGTGGGTCATCATGTCCTGCCCGCGCGGATCGCAGATGACGAACTTGGTGCCGCGCTTGGCGGCTCGCTTGAAGTAGGTCGCCGCCACGGGATGGTTCACCGTGGGGCGCGCGCCGATGACGATCACGCAATCGGCCTTGTGCGCATCCATGAACGGCGCGCTGACCGCGCCCGAGCCCACGCCTTCCAGCAACGCCGAGACCGAGGACGCGTGGCACAGCCGCGTGCAGTGGTCGACATTGTTCGTTCCGAAGCCCGCGCGGATCAGCTTCTGGAACAGGTAGGCCTCCTCATTGGACCCCTTGGCAGAGCCGAAGCCGGCGATGGCCCCGCCGCCGTTCGTATCCCGCACGGTGGTCAGGCCATGGGCGGCACGCTCCATCGCCTCGTCCCACGTGGCCTCGCGGAATACCTCCATCGGGTTGCCGTCGAAATCGACCTGCGCCGACTTCGGGGCGTCGTCGCGACGGATCAGCGGCTTGGTCAGACGCCGGGGCGACATCGCGTAATCATAGCCGAAGCGCCCCTTCACACACAGTCGGTTCTCGTTCGCGGGGCCGTTCGCGCCGTCCACCCGGACGATCCTGCCATCGGCGACCGACACCTCGGTCTGGCACCCGACACCGCAGAAGGGACAGACGCTTTTCACCGTTTCCAGCGCCTGTTCCGGCACGGCGCGGGTGCGGTTGGCGTCGTCCAGCAGCGTCTTTTCCATCAGCGCGCCGGTAGGACAGGCCTGGACGCATTCGCCGCAGGTCACGCAGGTCGAATGACCCATCGGATCGTGCAGGTCGAAGACCGGGATGGTGTGGTGCCCCCGGTCGGCCATACCCATCACGTCGTTCACCTGTACTTCGCGGCAGGCGCGGACGCATAGGTTGCAGGCGATGCAGGTGTCGAGATTCACCGCGATGGCCGGGTTCGTCGCGTCGTGCTCGGGCATCTCGCCTGCGAATTTCGAGGGCAGGCGGTCGCCCGTGACGCGATCCGCGATCCCCATGTCCCGCGCCCAGGTCCAGAACGGCGCGTCGCCGTCCGCGCTGGCCGAGGGGTCGGGCATGTCGGCGCCCAGCATCTCGAACACCATCTCGCGCGACTTGCGGGCGCGGTCGGTTGCGGTGTGGACAACCATGCCGTCCTGCACGTCCCGCGCGCAGGAGGCGGCCAGCACACGCTCCCCCTCGACCTCGACCATGCAGGCCCGGCAATTGCCGTCAGCGCGGTAGCCTGGTTCGTTGCGCCAGCACAGATGCGGGATCGTCGTGCCGGACCGGTGGGCGACCTGCCAGATCGTGTCGCCCGGCTGTGCTTCTACCTCGACCCCGTCGAGCGTGATCCTGATCGGGCCCGACATCACAGATCCCCCCGGAAATAGGTCAGAAGATGGTTCACCGGATTGGGCGCGGCCTGCCCCAGCCCGCAGATCGACGCGTCTCGCATCACCTGTTCCAGGTCACGGATCGCATCCTCGTCCAAATGATCACGCCGCAGAAGCTGCGCCATTTTCTGCGTTCCGCCCCGGCAGGGGGTGCATTGACCGCAGGATTCGTGGGTGAAGAAGTCGATCAGGTTCAGCACCACGTCCTTCATGTTGTCCACGTCGCTGAAGATGACGACGGCGTGCGATCCGACGAAAGCGTCAAGCTTGGCCAGCGCACCACCGAAGTCCAGCGGGACGTCGCCTCTGTCCGCCGGTAGCAGCCCCCCCGATGCTCCCCCCGGCAGAAAGGCCTTGAAGCTGCGCCCGTCGGCCATCCCGCCGCAGGCTTCGATCAGCTCGTTTGCGGTCGAGCCTGCGGGCGCCTGCACGACCCCCGGATTGCGCACCCGCCCCGAGACGGACCAGGACCGCAGCCCTGGGTAATCCGGCTTACCCAGATCGCGGAACCAGTCGATCCCTTTTTCCAGGATCTTGGGCACCCAATACAGCGTCTCGACATTGTTGTTCAGCGTCGGCCGCCCGAACAGGCCCACCTGACCGATGAACGGGGGGCGCAGGCGCGGCAAGCCCCGGTTGCCTTCGATGGATTCCACCATCGCGGATTCCTCGCCGCAGATATACGCGCCTGCCCCGCGCCGAAGCTCGATATACCCGGGGTCGATCAGGCGCGCTTCCTCCAGCGCGCGGATCTCCCGACGCACGATCTCGGTCGCGGCGGGGTATTCGGCGCGCATATAGATATAGATGCGCTCGGCCTCGACGCAGTGGGCGCCGATCAGGGCGCCTTCCAGCATGGCGTGCGGGTTCCGCTCCATATGGTAGCGGTCCTTGAAAGTCCCCGGCTCTCCCTCGTCGGCGTTGACGGTCATCAGCCTGGGCCCCGGGTTCTGGCGTACCAGTTCCCACTTCTTGCCTGTCACGAACCCGGCGCCACCAAGGCCGCGCAAACAGGAATCCTTCAGCTCTGCGATCACGCCTTCGACGGTCAGCGTCCCGTTTCGAATCCGGTCCAGTTGAACGTACCCACCTTCAGCGCGGTAGGCCGCGAGGTCGCGATAGTCGGGACGTGCGGGGCCGGTGTCTTCGGCGGTGACCAATGCCATCAGCCGGTCGCGGTCGGCGTGACCGACTTCGCGGTCGCCGACGCGGGCGGCGGGGGCCACGTCGCAGCCGCCCATGCAAGGTGCGCGCTGGATGCGAATGGCTGAGGGGTCCACTCCAGCCTCCATCTCGGCGACCAACCGTTCGGCCCCGGCCAGCATGCATGCAATGCCGTCGCAGATGCGGATCGTCAGCGCTGGGGGTGGCACCTCCCCCTCCTTCACCACGTCGAAATGGTCGTAGAAGGTCGCGACCTCGTAGACTTCCGCCTGCCCGATCCGCAGAAGATGTGCCAACGCTCGCAGATGGGGCGCCGACAGATGCCGGTGCGTATCCTGGATCGCGTGGAGATACTCAATCAGGCGATCCCGTCGCGGCACTTCGGCGATCAAAGCGCGGACTTCGGCAAGGGCCGCGTCGTCCAGCATCCGCCCCTTGGTCCGGGCCGGAGAGCGTCCGGGGCGGGACAGGTTCGGGGGCAGTTCGTTCATCGCGCAGACTCCCTCAGGCCGTCAGATCCTCGGGCGGGTCGATCCCGTTCATCTTGCAGCAGGCCGTGACCGTGTTCGCAAGCAGACAGGCAATGGTCATGGGCCCGACACCGCCGGGCACCGGGGTAATCGCGCCCGCGACCTGAACCGCCGCGTCGAAATCGACATCGCCCACAAGACGCGTCTTCTCGCCATTCGGCACCCGGTTGATGCCCACGTCGATGACCGTGGCGCCGGGCTTGATCCAGTCGCCCTGCACCATCTTTGGCTGCCCCACGGCCGCCACCACGATATCGGCCTGGCGTACCACGGCGGGCAAATCCCTGGTCCGGGAATGCGCGATCGTCACGGTGCAGCTTTCGCCCAGAAGAAGCTGCGCCATCGGCTTGCCCACGATGTTCGAGCGTCCGACGACCACCGCATTCATCCCGCTGAGCGATCCGTGATGAGCGCGCAGCATCATCAGGCAACCCAGCGGCGTGCAGGGGACCATCGCGCTCTGCCCCGTGCCCAGAAGGCCCACATTCGAGATATGGAAGCCGTCCACGTCCTTCTCTGGCGCGATGGCGTTGATGACGGCCTCGGAATCCATGTAAGCGGGCAGAGGAAGCTGAACGAGGATCCCGTGGACCTGGGGATCGCGGTTCAACCGGTCGACCAGGTCCACCAGGTCGGCTTGTGGCGTGTCGGCGGGCAAGCTGTGCTGGAAAGACTTCATCCCCGCCTCGCCTGTCAGCCGCCCTTTCGAACGGACGTAGACCTGGCTGGCGGGGTCTTCTCCGACCAGGACGACGGCCAGACCGGGGGTCAGGTCCGCCTCGGACTTCAAGCGGGCGACGTGTCCCGCGACCTTTTCCCGGATAGTCGCGGCGAAAGCCTTGCCGTCGATGATGGTCGCCGTCATGCGCCCCCCTTTATCCCGTCGGGGGCCCGGACCTGTCCGGGTCATCCCGCTGCTTTCAAGTCCATATCCCGTCGCGCCGACAACGACCAGAGTGCCGCGCCGGCCTTCGCGCGACTGATCGCATGGGCTATGCAAACCATGCGGACTGTTTGCGACGGTCGGCACCTCTTGTGCGGCGCGGGGGCCGGAACGATGGACGATCTAAGGGATACGGCACGACGGGCCTTCTGGGCCGCAGTGACGCGCGCGGACCCCGAGGCGGCGGTCCGGCGTGGTATGGACGACGTGGCGGACCTGTTGGATGCGCCTGGCGTGACGGTCCTGGCCTTGGGCAAGTCCGCCCTTCCGATGGCCCGCACGGCCGTCGATCTGCTGGGCGCCAAGATCGCAGGCGGCGTCGCGGTCGCACCCTCGGTCGGTGCGATCCCGGGGATCGAGGTGATTGTGGGCGGGCATCCCGTTCCAGACGCTGGATCGATTGCCGGGGGCACGGCGCTGTTGCGCAGCGCGACGCGGGCGACCGGCCCGATCCTGTGCCTGGTGTCGGGCGGGGGATCGGCCTTGGCAGAAGCGCCAATCGAGGGGATCGACCTGGCCGAGCTTCGGCAGGTGAACGAGCTTCTGCTGAAGGCCGGTGCGGATATTCATCGCATGAACGTGGTTCGCGGCGCGATCTCTCGCCTGAAAGCGGGCGGCTTGGCGCGGGCGGCAAATGGCAGGCTCGTGGCATTGATCCTGTCGGACGTTCCGGGCGATGCCCCGCGTATCGTGGCATCCGGACCCACGGCCAAGATTGCGCCCGACCCTTTGGAAGCACGCCGGATTCTCGAAGATCTGGCGCTTTGGCAATCGGCTCCCCCGTCGGTGCGCCACGCCATCGAACAGGCTCGGCCCGTGGCTCCGGGAGTCGCGCGAAACGTGATCGTCGGGGGCAACGAGGCGTCGATCCTCGCGGCCGAGGACGCGTTGACCGGTTGGCCCGTCCGGCGCTGGTCTGGTTGGACGGATGGCGATGTCGCGGACGTTGCCGACCGTATCGTGGAGGTGATGGCCGGGGTGAGGGGGCCGTTCGCCCTTGTCGCCGGGGGTGAGCCAACGGTGCGTGTCACGGGGAACGGGTCAGGCGGGCGCAATCAGGAACTGGCCTTGCGGGTTGCGGTGGGACTGGCGCGCCTTGATCGCGACTGGGTCTTCCTCAGCGGGGGAACGGACGGTCGCGACGGCCCGACGGATGCGGCCGGCGCCGTGGTCGACCGGGGTAGCCTGGACCGCATGGCTGCCGCCGGGATCAATGCCGCGAATTCGCTTGCCCGGAACGATTCCTACCCGGCCCTGAAGGCGTCAAGCGACCTGCTGATGACGGGGCCTACGGGAACGAATGTCGCCGATATCATGGTCGGGCTGATCCGGTAACCCTTGAAGTACCGCCTGCAAGGCGCGCCGGATCGAACGCCCGGCCGCCTTGCCTTAAAGGCGCACGCCTGTCCGCCCGGCCAGATCGGTGAAGAACTGCCAGGCGACGCGACCGGAACGTCCGCCGCGGGTCGCCTGCCATTCGATGGCTTCGGCCCGCAGCGTCGCGTCGTCCACCGCGACGCCATACGCATCGCAATAGCCGCGGATCATCGCCAGATACTCGTCCTGATCGCAGGGATGAAACCCCAACCACAGGCCAAACCGGTCCGAAAGCGATACTTTCTCCTCAGTAGCTTCCGACTTGTGGATCGCCTGGCTACGCTCGTTCTCGATCATGTCGCGGGGCATCAGGTGCCGCCGGTTGGAGGTCGCATAGAACAGCACGTTGTCTGGCCGACCGGCGATACCGCCATCCAGAACGGCCTTCAGCGACTTGTAATGCTGGTCGTCATGGCTGAACGACAGGTCGTCGCAGAACAGCAGGAACCGCAGGTCGGGGGCGGCGCGAAGGTGGTCCAGCAACCGCGCGACCGAGGGCAGGTCCTCGCGCTGAAGCTCGACGATCTTCAGGGGGTGGGTCTTCGCCACCTCGGCGTGGATCGCCTTGACCAGCGATGACTTTCCCATCCCGCGTGCGCCCCACAGAAGGGCATTGTTCGCCGGTAGACCGGCCGCGAACTGACGGGTGTTCTGCAACAGTGTCTCGCGCGCCCGGTCGATGCCCACCAGAAGGCCGACATCCACGCGATTGACCTGCGCCACGGGTTGCAGGCGATCCGGCCGGGTGTGCCACAGGAACGCTTCGGCCGCGGAAAAGTCGGGCGTTTCCAACGGCGGCGGCGACATTCGCTCCAGCGCCGCCGCGATACGGGTCAGATCATCGCTCATGGGCGCTTGGTATCGTCCTCGGGCTCTTCGTCGCCGAGATCGTCATCCTCGTCGAAGCTGTAGAGATCCTCGTCTTCGCCCAGCACACCTTCGGCACGCAGTTGCTCGACCCGCTTCCGCTCGACCCGGCCGACCAGGAAGATCGACACCTCGTAGAGGCCGTAGACCACGACGAACAGGATCACCTGCGTGATGACGTCGGGCGGGGTCACCAGCGCGGCCAGGACCAGGATACCCACAACCGCATATTTGCGAACGTCCTTAAGCCCCCGCGCGGACACCAAGCCCGCCTTTCCAAGAAGGGTCAGAAGAACCGGAAGTTGGAAGCACAGGCCGAACGAGACGATGAACTTGATCGTCAGGTTCAGGTACTCTTGCGCCGAACCCTGGAACACCACCGACAGCGGCGCGCCGATTTCGGGGGTGACCGCCTCGCCCTCTGCGCCGAACTGCTGGAAGCCCAGGAAGAAGTCGTAGGCCAGCGGGGTGACGACGTAAAACGCGAACGCGGCCCCGGCGACGAACATGAAGGGAGAAGCGACCAGGAAAGGCAGCATCGCCCCTTTCTCGGTCCGGTAGAGGCCGGGTGCGACGAACCGCCAGAGCTGGTAGGCGATCATTGGGAAGGACAAGAACAACCCGCCCAGAAGCGAGACCTTGATCGCGACGAAGAAGCCTTCCTGCGGCGAGATGAAGATCAGGTCGCAGTCCTGACCCCGTTGCGCCAACACCTGGCACAGAGGTTCGGTCAGGAAGTTGAAGATCGGCGTGGCCACGGTGAAACAGATCACCATGCCGATGATGAAGGCGATCACGGATCGGATCAGGCGGGTGCGCAACTCGGCCAGATGCTCGATCAGCGGGGCAGAACTGTCCTCGATCTCGTCGTCGGTCGCGCTCATTCCTTCGGCTCCTCGGCCGGGGCGGCGGGATCCGGCTGGGCTACGGGGCCAGTATCGGCCGAGGTCGTCTCAGCCTCCCGGTCCAGGCGGGATTGGGCGCGGTCCGCCGCGGCCTTTTTGAACCGCTCGGATTTCTCGCGGCGTTCTTCGGACAGCGCTTGCGTCGCCGGACCCTTCTTCGAGTCGGTCTTGCGGGGCTCCTTCATTGGATCCCACTTTTCGAAGCTGCTCGCAGCCTCGTTCAACTTGTCGAGGCCGTATTTCTTCGGGTTCGAGTAACCCTTGAGGTCTCGCCCGATATCCTTGACCCCGGCATCGTCGGCCGCGTCCTCCATGGCGCGCTGAAACTCGCGCGCCATTCCCCGCATCTTGCCGGTGAAGCGGCCCAGCGTGCGAAACATGCCCGGCAGGTCTTTCGGCCCGACCACGATCAACGCGACGATGCCGATGACCAGAAGCTCGGTCATCCCGATATCGAACATGGGGGCGCGCCTTCCCTAACGGAGTGGATCAGCCCTTGCGGACCGGCTCGGCGTCGGCTTTCTCGGAATGGACGGCGGGCGTGCCCACCTCCTCCTGCTGCTCGATGCGCTTGGCTTCGGCGTCGTCTTCCTTGGACCCCTCGCCCACGCCCTTCTTGAACGCGGTGATGCCTTTGCCGACCTCGCCCATCAGCGACGAGATCTTTCCGCGGCCGAACAGGACCAGCACGACGACGGCGATGAGCAGAAGGCCAGGCAGGCCTATGTTGTTGAGCATGGGTCTTTCCCTTCCCCGGCTTTGACGCCCCCTACTTAGGGGATGCGCCACCTAAGTTGAAGAACAAAGCGATCACGTTGCGGACATGGGCACGGCGACGCCGTCGGCAGCGGATTGCTGGGCCGCGAGCCCCATCCGGACCGCGCGCATCCCGTCCTCCAGCGTGACCTCGACTTCGGCGCGGCCCAGGACGACCTCGCGGAAGCGCTGATGCTGATAGAACGTTGCGCCGTTGTGATCGCCGGCGGCCAGAAGGGCGGGATCGACGGGAATCACCATCTCCCTCGGTCTTTTGGGGCTGCGCGGGCTGGTCACGATCCGCGCTGTGGGTGGCGGGCCCAGGTCGTCGGGCCAGAACCGGGTGGGACCGGGAACGTGCACCTCGATCTTGCCGCGGGGACCGACCACGGACAATTCCTCCTGGTAGGTCGAGCCTTCAGCAAACATGCTCAGCTCCAGCATGGCCCGGGATCCATTGTCGAAATCGCAGATGACATAGCCATGGTCGAGGATGTCCGGCGCCCGCCCCTCGTAGTTCTCGTCCAGGTGGTTCACCGCTTGCGCGGCGCTGGCCATGATGCGGGTGGGTTCGGCGTTCAGGATCAGGCGCATCAGATCGAAGAAATGGCAGCATTTTTCGACGAAGGTTCCGCCCGAAAAAGCGTTGAACCGATTCCAGTTGCCGACTTTGTGCAAGAATGGGAAACGATGCTCCCTTATCGTCAGCATTGACGCCGTACCGGCGACATCCTGGACCTTGCCGATGAAGCTCGCGATGGGCGGCATGTAGCGATATTCCATCGCCACCCAGATCGGCGCGGGATAGCCCAGCGAGGTCAGCACGTCGGCTTGGTCTGGCGAGGTGTAGACGGGCTTTTCCACCATCAACGGCAGAGGACGCCGCTCGGCGATCTCCATGATCTCGGGCACATGCAGATAGTTCGGCGACGCGATCACCAGAGCGTCGAGGGGGGCATGGTTCAGGAGTTCGGCGATCGATCCGTACCGGGTCGCGTCGGGGATCAGTGCAGCGGTCGCGGCTGCCATGCCGGGGTCGGGTTCGAGGAATGCAACGACTTCGGCACCCTCCAGAAGGGCAATATTGCGGATGTGCTCCTGCCCCATCATGCCGCTGCCGATGATTCCGTAATTGACCTTTTCCGACATTTCTGACCTCGAATCCCGCCGCTTCGCGTGGCGACTTCACATATTCGCGCATCCTGCCCGATCCTGTCTGCAAGGCATGCGGGACAGGGACCGCGACCCGAGATTGATGCACCCGCGCGGCGCTGCTACGCAAGGCGCAAAGGAGAGCACGCTATGACCGTTGTCCCCATCACCTCCCCCGATCTCGACGCTGCCGAGGTGTCGTGGTTCTCGGCGCTCTGCTCGGACGACTACCGCCAGCTGGGCGTGCCGGACGCGGATCTGCGGTCCAGTTTCGCCCATTGCCGCGACATCGCGCTGACAGCGGAACAGCAGGGTTTTCGCAATATCCTTTGCCCGTCCTCGTATCAGGTCGGGCAGGATACGCTCAGCTTCGTCGCCGGCATGGCGCCCCTGACCGACCGGATGAATTTCCTGGCCGCGATCCGCTGCGGAGAGATGCAGCCGATCATGCTGGCCCGCACCGTCGCGACGCTGGACCACATGCTGGAAGGGCGGTTGACCCTGAACGTGATCTCCTCCGACTTTCCCGGCGAGAAAGCCGACAGCGCCTATCGCTATCAGCGCTCGCGCGAGGTGGTCGAGATCCTCAAGCAGGCCTGGACCCGCGACCGGATCGACTATGACGGCGAAATCTACAAGTTCGAGAATGTCTGGACCGACCCCGCCGTGCCCTATCAGACCGGCGGCCCCTTGTTGTATTTCGGCGGCTACTCGCCCCCCGCGCTGGAGCTGTGCGGCCAGCATTGCGACGTCTACCTGATGTGGCCCGAACCGAAGGATCAGCTGGCCGAGCGGATGCAGGCGGTGAACGCCGTCGCCGAACGCTACGGGCGCACGCTGGATTACGGGCTGCGCGTCCACATGATCGTGCGCGACACCGAGGCCGAGGCCAAGGAATACGCCGAGCATCTGACCGCCAGACTCGACGACGAATACGGCCGCCTGATCCGCGAACGGGCCCACGATTCCGGCAGCCTTGGAGTGTCGCATCAGGCCAGGGCGCGCGAGCTTGCCGATCAGTTCGGCTATATCGAGCCGCATCTTTGGACCGGGATCGGACGGGCGCGGTCAGGCTGCGGGGCCGCCATCGTGGGATCGACCGATCAGGTGCTGTCCGAGATCGAGGCTTACAAGAAGATGGGCATTCGGGCGTTCATCTTCTCGGGCTATCCGCATATCGACGAGGCCCGGCATTTCGGCTCTCGCGTCATGCCCGAGTTGAAAACCTGTTCACTGCCCCATGTGTATGGCCGCGTGCCGGACGGCACGCCAGACACGCCCTTGGGAACCGGAGATCGCCGCTAATGGACCGCGTCCGCCTTTCGCCCGATCTGGACCTCAGCCGCATCGTCTATGGCATGTGGCGCCTGGCCGAGGCCGACGACACCTCTGCTGCGCATGTCCAGGCGAAGATCGAAGCCTGCCTGGAGCAGGGCATAACGACCATGGATCAGGCTGACATCTATGGCGGCTACATGGCCGAGGAGGTGCTGGGCGCCGCGCTGACACCCGAATTGCGCGACCGGATCGAGATCGTCACCAAATGCGATATCGTCGCGCCCGCGGGCCGTCATTCGGCCGCGCGGGTGAAGCACTACGACACAAGTCGCGCCCATATCGAGGCCTCCGTCGACGCGTCGCTTCGGCTGATGGGGACCCAGCGGATCGACCTGCTGCTCATCCACCGCCCCGATCCGCTGATGGACCACAACGAGACCGGGCAGACGCTGGATGGCCTTGTGGCCTCCGGAAAGGTGCGCGCGGTCGGGGTGTCGAACTTCAAGCTGCATGACTGGACCCTTCTGCAATCGGCGATGAAGACGCCCCTCGTCACCAACCAGATCGAGATCAGCCTGGCCCAGGTCGCCCCGTTCACGAACGGAGACCTTGCCTTCCTGCAGGAACGCGGCATCCCGCCGATGGCCTGGTCCCCGCTTGGGGGCGGCGCGCTGATGACCGGCACGGGGCCATTGGCGCAAGCCCTGGATACAGTGGCAGATCGCTTCGGGACCGACCGCGCCGCGGTGGCGATAGCCTGGCTTCTGGCGCATCCCAGCGGCATTCTGCCGGTTGTCGGCACCAACAACCTAGCCCGCATCCGAAGTGCCTCTGACGCGCTGAAGGTCGAGATGGACCGTCAGACCTGGTTCGAGCTTTACACCCATGCCCTGGGCCACGAGGTGCCATGAGCCGCCTGACCCCCTTTACCCAGCGTGAGCTGCGCGACGCCTTTTCGCGGTTCGCCACCGGCGTGACCGTGGTGACCACACGAACGGAAACCGGGCCGGTCGGGATCACTGCGAACTCGTTCTCATCGGTGTCGCTGGACCCGCCGCTGGTTCTGTGGATGCCCGCCAAGTCGTCAAGCCGCTTCGCCCCCTTCACAGAATGCGACCGTTTCGCGATCCACGTCATGGGATCGGGTCAATCCGCGATCAGCAACGGTTTCGTGAAGGAAGCCGACATGTTCGATAGCGTCCAGACGACATTCGCCGCGGACGGCACGCCTCTGATCGAGGATTGCCTGGCCCGGTTCCACTGCGCGACGCATGCCGTCCACGACGCCGGCGATCACGCCATCGTGGTGGGCAAGGTCCTCGATGCCCAGCACCGCGAGGGGGATCCGCTGATCTTCGCGCATGGCCGATACGGCGGCTTCGCCCAAGCTTAGGGCAAAAGCGATGGGGACGAAGCGCCCGGGCCTCAAGCCGCGCTTGCATGAACATATGCGCAAAAAAGTGCCCCGCGGTGTGCGCGGTTGCGTGAAACTTCGGGATGGCTCCGTACGTATCTTCTGCCACAAGGCGGGTCCGACCGCCGACAGCACGCAAGGATACGTATCATGATGAAGCAAAGCAGAACCTACATCGTCGCCGCCTGTGTGGCCGCCTCGACGCTGGCCGGGGGCGCCGCGATATCGCAGGTTGCCCACGAGAAGGCGTTCCCGACGGAGAACACGCACGCGACCCCGCAGATGCAGGCCGAATTCCCCGACCTTTTCTGAAACCTACACCCAGACGCGCGCGCGGGCAGCCAATGTGGCGAGCCCGCTTCGCACGTCATCATGCACCGCGCCGGTCCGCGGCCGGTCTGCCAGGGTCGTGAACAGGTCCTCGGGGACGGACCGGCCCAGCCTCGGGTGATCGAAGGACAGGCCCCTCAGGACATTCTGGGCATTCAGGGGAAGTCGGTCCGGGATATCCTGGCCCGAAAGCGTCCCCCAGATGCCGGTCCATAGCCGACCGACCGACCAGGGGTTATAGCCCCCTCCCCCCAGAACCAGCATCCGGTCGCAGAGCGGCATCAGACCGCGAAGCACCCGCCAGTGAGCGTTGTTCGACATCTGAAGCCGCGACAGCGGGTCCTCGGTGACGGCATCGGCCCCGCATTGCAGGACGATGGCATCGGGGCGAAACGCCGCGACACGCGGCAGGATCAGCCCGTCGCAGACGGCGGCCATGTCGTCGTCATGCGCGCCCCGCGGCAAAGGCATGTTCCAGGCGTTGCCGACACCCCGCTCTTCCAGCGGGCCGGTAAACGGCCATCGCCTTGCCTCATGGCTCGAGATCATCAGGACATCCGGGTCGCCTTCGAAGGCGGCTGCGACACCGTCGCAATGGTGGGCGTCGATATCGACATAGGCGATCCGCGACAGGCCGTTATGGCGCAAGCTCAAGATCCCAAGGACAGGATCGTTCAGGTAGCAAAAGCCATTCGCCCGGTCGGGCAGACCGTGATGCGTCCCCCCGCCGGGGTTGTAGAGCCGCCCCGGGGCACGCAGCATGCTCCCCGCCATGATGGACCCGCCCGCCGCGGTTGCCGGGCGCCGGAACACTTCGGGATAGACGGGGTTCGATGCTGTCCCGAGGGCATGGCGCGCCCGAACGTCATCGCTGACGGACCCGGTAAGCTCGGCCGCTTGAAGGGCGGCGATGTAGTCCGGTGTATGCCACGCGGTCAGAGCGGCCGGCTTCGCGCGGGGTGAGGTCAGGTAACTCGTCCCCGGCAACCACCCCAAGGCGCACGACAGGTCCATGACGGTCGATACCCGAGGAATGCGCAACGGGTGTGCCCCGCCATAGCTGGATCCGCGATAAATTTCCGATCCGATGAAACGCGAGATCACCAGGCCCGGGCCCCGATGGCCGGAGAGGTCGCTTCGACGCCGTCAGACCATGCCAGGGGCCCGAAAGATGCCCCAAAGCCCTGATTTCCGAGTTTTACCGTTCTAAAATACATCAATTAGTACATTTTTCACGTATGATGGGCTACAACACGAATGGTGGGGTCAACCTCTACTTGAATGACGGTGATCCCGGCGTAAACTTAAGGGATAGCAGAAGAATAGCCCGAACGGGCCGGTGAGCAGAGCGTAGTACGATGGGAACCATGAAGGAGATACGGCACCCGATCCGCATGTCGAGTTTCGGCAAGCGTGACATGCGCGCGCAGTTCGCCGCCCTTCCCTGGCGCAGGCGCAACGGGAAGATCGAGGTTCTTCTGGTGACCACGCGCGACACCGGACGCTGGGTCATCCCCAAAGGATGGCCGATGAACGGCAAGACCCCGGCCGAGGTCGCCGCTACGGAAGCTTTCGAGGAAGCCGGTGTGATCGGTGTCCCGGCGGATCAGTGCCTTGGCATCTTCACCTATACCAAGATCCTCGAAGATGGGGAGCTGCCGGTCGTCGCGGTCGTCTATCCGGTCGAGGTAACCCGGCTTCTGTCCGACTGGGACGAAAAGCCCTGCCGGAAGCGCAAGTGGGTTGCATTGAAGAAGGCCGCAAAGACGGTATCGGACATCGAGCTTGCAGAGCTTCTGTCCGACCCGGCATTGCAGAAGCGCCTGATCTGATTGCACGAAACGCGGACCGTCCTTATGTACCGATGGCCGCCCTGGGAATGATCGTGCCATGATCCGCTATTCTCTCAAATGCCGTCGGGACCATAGTTTCGAAAGCTGGTTCAAATCCGCCGACGCCTTCGACACCCTGCTCGCCGAAGGTCGGGTTGAGTGCCCCGATTGCGGCTCAACCCGCGTGGAGAAGGCCCCGATGGCCCCGCGTGTATCGGCAAAGGCCCCGGAGGAGCATCCGCTGGCGCGCCTACGTCGCAAGGTCGAGGCAGAGTCGGACTATGTCGGAACCTCCTTCGCGTCGGAAGCCCGCGCCATGCACACAGGCGACAGTCCCAAACGTTCGATCTGGGGCGAGGCCAAGCCCGAGGACGCGAAGGCGCTGGTGGAGGATGGCGTTCCGATCGCCCCCCTGCCGTTCATTCCGAAACGTAAGGCGAATTAAGGTCGTCCGAGTTCAGACACACGTTCGATCAAGCGCAACGATCTCCGGATAAAGCGGTCCATTGTGCTCTCTACCGTGCCCCTAGTGGCTTCGATGGGCCAACTTGACGGCATCATTCCCAATCCTGTCGCACCTGCCCTCCGGAACGCTTCGCCAATTCCTCGTGCGCACCCGGTCGCACCCCCCTGTGCGCCCTCCGGTGGGCGGCTAGGTCGCATTCCATGGCAAACGGTACTCTTCTCCGCGTCGATGCGGTCGAAAAAACCTTTCATGGCGCGGATGGCCCGGTGCCAGTGCTGCGCGGTGTGTCCTTCACGCTGGATGCCGGGCGGACACTGGCACTGACAGGCGAAAGCGGGTCCGGGAAATCCACGCTTCTGCATGTGATCGGCGGGCTCGATACGGTCGACGGGGGCCACATCCGATTGGGAGAGACCGACGTGACCGCACTGAATGACCGCGGGCGGGCCAAACTGCGAAGGTCGCGCGTCTCGGTGATCTTTCAACAATTCAACCTGATCCCGTCGCTCAACGTTGCGTCGAACATCGCCTTCCAGGCGCGCTTGGCCGGGCGGTACGATCCCGACTGGACCGCAGACCTGGCCGCGCGGCTGGGATTGACCGACCACCTGAGGAAATGCCCCGAACAGCTGTCCGGCGGCCAACAACAAAGGGTCGCCATTGGCCGAACACTGGCCCTGCGCCCGGAGCTGGTTCTGGCGGATGAGCCCACGGGAAACCTGGACGAAGAAACGGGCGAAGCGGTGCTGCGGCTGATGCTCGACCTCGTCGCCGAAACAGGGGCCGCGCTTCTTTGCGTCACGCATTCCCATTCCCTGGCCGACGGGATGGAGCGCAAGCTGGTCCTGCGGCGGGGACAGATCGCATGATCCGGGTCGCGCTTCTGGCCCTTCTATCGCATTGGCGGCGGCATCCGGTTCAGCTTCTGACGCTGGTGATCGGACTTGCCACGGCGACCGCGCTCTGGTCCGGGGTCCAGGCGATCAACGCCGAGGCCCGCGCAAGCTACGACCGCGCGGCGGGAACGATGGCCGCCGGCTCCCGTGCCCGGCTGACCGCGGACGGCCCGATCCCGCAGGAGACTTACGTTGCGCTGCGCCGCGCCGGCTGGCCGGTCAGTCCGATCGTCACGGGCAATGCGGGCGGTCTGCGGATCGTCGGCATCGATCCGTTCACCCTTCCGCCAGAGGATCAGCCTACCGGGCTGGGGGCCCGGCAGATTGACACGGGCTTTATCACCCCCCCGGGGCAGCTTCTTGTCGCCCCCGGCACACAGCTTGCAGCAGGCCTGCCCCCGGCGATAGAGGCCGAGGGCATCCCCCAGGGCACCGCCTATGCGGATATCGGCATCGCGCAAACGGTTTTGGGGATGGAGGGGCAGATCTCGCGGTTGATCCTGACCGCTGAACCTTCCTTCAATGCGCCGCCGCTGGACGAAATCGCGCCGCAGTTGCAGCGGTCCGAGGGGGCAGGCGCGGACGTGGCCCGCCTGACCGACAGCTTTCACCTCAACCTGACGGCCTTCGGTTTCCTGTCCTTTGCCGTGGGCCTGTTCATCGTGCGCGGTGCGATCGGACTGGCATTCGAGCAACGGCGCAGCGTCTTTCGAACCCTGCGCGCGCTTGGATTGCCACGCCTTACGCTTCTGGGCCTTTTGTCGCTCGAACTCCTGATCCTCGCCCTGGTCGCGGGCGCGGTCGGGGTGGCTTTGGGATACGTCATCGCGTCGGTCCTGATCCCAGACGTTGCGGCAACTTTACGCGGCCTCTACGGCGCGTCGGTCGAAGGAACCCTCTCCTTGCGCCCGATCTGGTGGCTGTCGGGGCTGGCCATCGCCGTCTTGGGCACGGCCGTTGCCGCCGCAGGATCCCTGTGGCAGACGGCGCGCCTGCCCTTGCTGGCCCCGGCCAATCCGCGGGTATGGCGTCGGGGGTCGACCCTGACCCGACAACTTCAGGGAGGTGCGGCGATTCTGTGTCTCGGGGTGGCCTGTGCGGCGTGGATCGGATTCGACGGCCTCATTCCGGGCTTCGTGCTTCTGGGCGGCCTGCTGATGGGTG
>Ga0114903_1000592_pt1 | contig 18901 bp, 26 predicted proteins | sample MalvirDeepMed_s2_FD_87289 | JGI IMG/M metagenome (GOLD analysis project Ga0114903, IMG submission 87289) | Marine viral communities from the Global Malaspina Expedition - Malaspina viral metaG DeepMed_s2 | ecosystem: Environmental > Aquatic > Marine > Oceanic | place: Mediterranean Sea... | reverse complement strand
CATGCCTAGCTAGCTTTTCCAACATTAAAAGGGCTTGCCCTTCGCTTAATTTTACCACTTCGTCTTTTCCGTCCATATTCATATCACTCGTGTTGATATACGGCTTTACATTGGAAAATTTTAGCTGTTCACGTCTGCTCAGTCTTAACTCGATCCCGTCATTATAAACGATTCTCGGATAAAGTTCTATATTTTTCTGCTCCATCTCCCCCCTCTTCTCAGAACCATAGGAAACAAAACAGGCTTTCCGTCTATGATACCCCCGCATCCAAGTACGGGACGCTTGAGGGTATTTTTATTATAGGCAAAAGCCAGAGACTCGTCATCGATAAGACAGCCGACAGTCATCCCCCAGTTTAGAGAATGGGGTGTGCCGTTGTAAACAAGCTCGAACAATCCGTGATAATGACCCTGAACAAAACAACACCCCATCTGCTCGACATTACGGCGGGTGGAAACACCCTTGCCGTGGGTGACATGAACCGTATGGCTCCCGAATTCGTAAGTCCTGTGCGGAAACCATTGCCATCCCTGGCCGACACCGCAAGCCGTTGCGTAGGGAACCATCAGTTCGACAGGTATCCCGTGAGCCTTGGCTCTCCGGTATTTCATGCTTCCGTGGTTGGACTCCATAAGGTCCATCTCCGGAAATATGGACTCAAGTTGCTGGAGGGCTTTTTTAGCCTTTTTCAACTCGTCCCCGGCATTGAGAAGATTGGGGTCTGTATCGTGGAACGACATGGCGTGGTAGTCCATTTCGTCGCCCACGTTGATTATTCTCTTGAATTTGTGTTTGGAATGCAACGCTTCCAAAAAAGAAAGCGCATCCCTATGCTGATAGGGTGCGTGTAAATCCGATATAAAAAGAACATTATCCATGTGTGGATAACTTAGTGGATAACCTGTTAATGGTCAAATAAACCAGACAGCTAAATGTTGCTCCCAGGCTTTGGCTTAATCTTCTCCGGGGTTTTTTGTTTTTCCACGGAGGGTTTCCGGGAACGTTCAGTGTCAATGCAGAATGCCTGTGCCTGTATGATAGGCGGAAATCTGCCGGAACTGGTGATATCTTTAATGATAATTGCTCCCCGTGTGTAACATTGACTTAAATCAGGATATGGACCGCGCTTGTCATCTATCTGAATCATCGGCATTCCCATCGCCGTGAAGATTATTATGGAGTACCAGGTCATTTTTTCTTCCACTCTCTTATAGCTATGGCAATTCTGACGATAACAAGGGCAGCACCGCCGACAGCGATACTGAATTCAAGACCGCTTTGTATGGTTATCCACCAGGGAACGGTCAGGGCACCAGCCCCGACACTTAAATCAACTATGGCGGGTTTTCCCAACATTATTCCTCATCCTCTTCACGGCAGTTACAGTCGTCGCATGAGCAAGTGGGGCATTTATCGGAAGCACAGTGGCACCCATGCTCGCAATGTATGCACTCTATCATGGTTTAGAAGGCCATGTAATCGTACCGACTACGCTTGAGTTATCGTAACTTGCTGGCAAATCCCGCAATGCTTTTCGGTACGCTGTCATGTCGTCCGACATTGTAACGTCACTGAGTGCAAAGTAGTCTGTCTCTGCCAGATTCTGATCACGCTTCCGTCGTAGACCAGAGAAGGCTCTTGCTGGTTTAGCGTCCTCCCAGACTTTCTCCTCTGCAACTCGTGCAGCGTGTTCCTCGTTGGACATCTCGATCTGAACACCGTTCACGTTCTTCATATAATTAGCCATCTATTGTACTCCTTTGTTAGCTAGCATGTTTTAAACCAAAACAAGTTATTCGGCCTGTACTTAAATTTCCACTCTCAAACAAGAACTGGACAGTCGTTAGAGTTAAAGCTGCAAGCCTACATCCTGCCCCTTGCACCGCTGCCAATTTAGATCCAGAATCTATTATTACTCCTTGAGCAGTATATGAAGTAAACATCGTGCCTCCGCTAGTCTCATTGGCAAAAACATAGACAATGCCATTACAACCTTCGCCTGTTGCGCTTCCAGCCGCAGCCGCATTTGATCTAAAAACAACCATCTGTGCATCGGCATTGTCATTAGCACCAAGAACTATAGCGGATGACCCAGAAGTAGCAGAATCGGCTCTATGATCAGCCACCGCCCAAGCATAATCCGAGGCTCCAGAATCAACGCCGCCAGAATCACCAAATCGCATCCATAAGTCTACATTGTCTGTCGCAGGAACGCAGTCAACGATTACGAATTTGTAAATATCGTAGGTTGTATCTACTGTGAAACTAATAGTTGCGTCATTTGATATAACAGTAGAACCAATCAGAGCTTCAAATCCGCTAGAAGGAGTATTCCACGTTCCATCGCCCCGTAAGAAGTTACCAGAGCCTGGTGTTCCTGTAGCACTGAGCATTCCTACAGCTACTTTAGTTTGTGACATCTATTATCTCCTACGGCTTCGGATTGTCAGACTTGACCTTATCGACAAGCACTTTCATTGCAGCTTGGGCATCGCCACCTTTCCAGAGAGCGTCTAGTTGGTCGCCTATTTCAGGGTAGGCTCTACGTCTAACATCTTTGTACGCAACGGCAGCAATTGCAGCGTCATCACTGTCGGCTGTAGACTTGTCATAGGTAAGTGTCTCCTTGTCCTCATCAACAACCCAGTAATCCATTCGATCATTATCAGGTTTATCTGCAACAAACCCACCGTGCGTTGCTACATGGATATCTGCATTTGATTTAGCTGCGAAGTCCTGATACTTGGTGATCTTGTTACCTTCGTTTTTAACTACTGCTATAAAGTTTTCCATTTCTTTCTCCTACTGATACATAATGTTTACTGAGCCCGCATCGAAAGTACCGCCAGACAGAGATAGTTGGGTTAATTCCGCCGATAGATCTTTAGATCCACCCCCCGCAGAGCAGTAAGAATCAGTTCTTACCCACGTAGAATGAGATTGAGACCAAGTGAAGTTGCCACTGTTATGAAGGGCAAGAATTATTTGTCCGGTAAAAACATCGGCAGCATTCGAGCCATTGATGGGCCATTTAGTCGTTTCATAAACTACGCCCCCACCGGAGATAAGTGCTGAACCTCCTGTATACCCAGACGTTTCCAAGCCGGACGCGGTTCCTATGGTCAAATCGAGATCTCCAGCCCCCGAAAACGATACGCCTTCAAGCATAATAATGATCATCTTTGTCCCAGCAGGGATAGAGCCGAAGGTGACGGACGTTCCAGAAGTAGTGGCCTGTTCCGTGCCTAGAGTGAAACCTGCAGTTAAAGTTTCAAAAGCAGGTTGCGCCCCTGCTCCAGCACTAGTAAGAACTTGTCCGTCATTACCTGTGGCTATGTAAACTGGATTTCCTGAAGAATCGAAACTAATAATATTTCCATCAGTCCCTGCTGCCATCTGGGCAAGCCCAACTGCATCATTTTGTATCTTGGCAGTCGCTACAGTGTTATCGGCAGGCGTGTTAATTAAACCCGTATTGAACAGCTGGAGACTTGTAACGTTATTAGTCCCGCTACCTGTCGCCGAGGTCGTGGTGATGGTCGTGCCGCTAACATTGTAGTCAGTTCCTGGAACTTGAGCGACTCCGTCAACCCATAATAGCGTTCCGTTTGTGGTTCCCGAATTGTCCATTGTGAAACTTGAGCCACCACCAGAATAACGCTTTACAGCAGGATCAATAATTCCACTTCCGACTAAGTATCCCATAATTTTCTCCTACAGTTTCAGGCGCTCGACGGCGATTAGTTTTTCCTGATCAGATATAAATTTGAGAGCATCAGCATCTCCACTAAACGCATCTCGCATTCGCCTTGGTGTAACAGCGGCTTCTAAATCCATTATTTTATCCAAGGTGCTTGGAACAGGCGCAACATATTTGACTACTGCACCATCGACATAAGTATCTTGCGTTGTTGTATCGTCAGCAACATCAACCCAGAGTAAATCTTTATGGACAGGAAAAGGTGTTCCAAACTCACAAATTCGAGTGCCTTGTATCAATGCTTTTTTCATTACTTATACTCCTCGACAATCACTATACCGCCGCTTCCAGCACCGCCAGTTTGGTTCCACCCCCCTGTACCGCCGCCTCCATAGCCTGTCCCTGCCGCGGAATCACTAGTGTCCAGATTGGGTGGACCTCCTTGACCAAGGAAGCTATCGCCTCCAGGACCAAAGTTTGCTGTAGTATCTACGGAGTTTGGACTGCCTCCTCTGCCACCATCCAGATTAATATCACCCCCAGAACCAACTCCACCAGCGACTCCAAGATCCTTCGTTCCACCTACCGCGCCTAACCCCCCGCCAGTGGCAGAGCAAAGTGACCCGAAAGAAGACGTGGCTCCAGCATTTCCCGCGCTGCCAACACTGCCCCCAGCGCCCCCAGCGCCAACGGTCACTGTCTCGCTCGAAGTCCCAGTTACATCAATAACTTCAATTGCAGTACCTCCACCGCCTCCACCGCCAGCATTTTTATTGGCTCCAGATGCATTTCCACCAGCACCGCCGCCTCCACCTACAACTATGACTTTTACGAGGGTTATTCCTGATGGTTTCGTCCATGTACCCGAAGAGGTAAAAACTTGTTGACTTGCAAGACCGCTGCTAGCCAAAGCAACATCAACAGGAACTCCCCCGCTATCATACGCAATGTTTTGGCTCGCCGTACCATGCGCCAACTTCGCCAAAGAAATTGCATTGTCTGCAATATCAGCAGTCTGAACAGTTGTAAGGGATGTTCTGCCCGATAAGAACCCGCTCATGCTACGTCTGCTTTAAATAAGAAATGGTGGCTTCGAGTGAGCTGGCGTTTTCTGCATCCATCTTGATATAGTCACCAGTTTCCAAAACCAGCTTGCCCTGAATGGGATTGAGCGAGTCATTGATCGGGATATTAATCGCCTTGGCGATAATGGCGTTTGTACTGCCCCCGCTTTGATAGACGGTCACGGTTACATGGCACGCTGTTGATGCGTGCATATTCGCTATCTGACATCCAATTATTACAAGTGTTTCCCCGCTTCCCGCCGTCAGAACAGTCGGGTCACTCGTGGTCACATCGGCATTTACCATATGAAAAGTGTCGGCCATATTACCCTCCTAACGCTATCACGATGCCGACACCGACAGTATCTACGGAAATCATACTGCTGCCAGAGGCTGTCGTGTCTGCCGCAAGCATCTTCACCCCGAATGCCCCGGCGGAACGGTTGGTTGCGGAAGCCGTACTTTCAACTTCAATAAATCCGGTTGCACCTGCCTGGGGGATAAAGACAGAAGAATCTATCCAGTCGGCGAATTGCGCCTGGGTAGGGATGTCCCCTGTTCCAAAATTTGCGGCGACCGAAGCCTTGGTCCTGATGCCCATCGTATTCTCCTTAGTAAGAGCGGGATTTACCCTTCTTACCCTTGCCTTTTTTGCCTTGAACTCCAGCGTATTTGGTTCCGGACGAGCTATACATGGCACCAATCATACTGGCACTTCCGCCTTTTCCGCCCATTGCACCCATTAAACTGGTGCTGGAATTATGTTTGCTCTTCTTGGTCTTGCGTACTCCTGAATCGTACATCACTTGATCTCCTCGTATCTACGTTGTAAATCGGATATGCTTCCTGGTTTGCGTTTATAAGTTCTCTCATTCTCCTCCGCACTACCTCTGATGCTTTGCTGGAGAAGATTAAGCAAAACAACCTTTTTCAAATACTCTGGTGCATCCGGCGTCATAATACGGGTCAGTTTTTTAAGATTCCCCGGATTCATTAAATATTTGCCCCCTGCTCTTGCGGCCAGAGTAATAATAGCCGCTGCTGTCACGGATATCCCGCCCCCTGCCGCAGCAGTCGCTCCAATCAAAATTCCACCCAGAAGCCCCCGCGCACCAGCTAAAGTTACGCGCCTCATAAGAAAGGAGGAGGGATCAGGTATGGCAATGTCTGTTCCTGCCTTGGCAACTTCGAGAAACTCTTTCCACTGACTTGGAGAAACACCCGTACCTTTAAGCATCCGACTAAGGGCAGACCACCCCTCCTGAGTATTAAGTCCCAAGATTTGTTCCAGTTTCTGGGCACTGAAAAGATCTTCAGCAACAGCACCTTCCCTGGCTATTGTTCCCGCCTTTTTCATGGATTCCGAAAGGTATTTACCAACAGCCTGTTTGAAATGGTTTTTCCCTACCAGTTTTTCCAGATCATCCATGCCCTCAATGGATTTTGTGCTGAATATGTTGTTGAATATCTCATCTGATTCTTTCGTACCGAATCTCTCAGAAAGAGCCTTGAATATGTTTTTATCAACCTGTTCAAATTTCTTTCCTTTTACACCTTCATAAATCTGCTTGTGTTTATGGAAAAAATCGTTGGCTGCGTTCCACGCTGCCTTTACTTTCGCAATGTCTTCCGGTGTGTTTCCTCCGGGAACCATGTTATTCTTGGCGTCATTCAACGCACCCTTGACTTTGCCCAGAAGTTGTCTTGAGTTACCGGACATATTTCCCATATCTGCCAATTTATATAATGCGTTCAGTTCCCTTTCCAGACCTCTGGCTTGGGCAACGGAAATGTTGTCCGGCAATCTTTGAAGTTTGGAAAACCATGCCCCAAGAGCATCTTTAAGGGGAAGCCCCAGAAACTCTTCGGTTGGCTTACCAGCATCGTCGAGCATTTTCGCCATAATATCGTCCAGCCATGCTTCGGGAGTCTCGACTGGAAACTCAAGAAGTTCGTCAAGTTCGCCTTTCTTTTTCGGTTTGAGGACAATGGCTTCGTCAGCACTTTTTGAAATATGGCTAGAAACAGTGTCAGCGATCCCGTCTGTAGGCACAATATCCTGGTCAGGCAGTTTAGCCGCCGCGTCATCAAATTTTGTATAAAGAGAAGCCTTTATTCTGTTGAAAGCTGCGAACCTTTTGGCTGCTTTTAGTGTCAGTTTTGCTGAGAATTCATATAAATCCATAGTCGGGGCAAGGGTATTTAAAACATCCGCCTGGTAGTCACTTAGAGATCCGACAAAGGCTTTCTGTGCCTTGCGTAAGGGGCCACCAACAAAAGGGAATATTCCCATAATCTTTGTCACACCCTTTATTCTCTTGGCAACGTGCATCGGGCCTAACTGAAGACCCATTGCCATTGCCTTGTCTGCCATTGCTCTTGCTTCCGGCTTCATGGACCCTATGGCTCTGGCGAAACTCGTCCTGACCATACTCGCAGTCATCGGAAGGCCAGCAAAAAACATTTCCCACTGGGCTTCCTGTAGTGCTGTTCTGGTCGGGCCAAGACCCTTCAGGTGTGGAGATAGTCTCCTGCCCTTCCCTTTCCGTGTCAATGTTTCCACGGCGTCATACAAAAGACTGGCACCTCCGGCACCCAGTGTGGCACCAACAGCTATGAGCGGAGGACCTCCCGGCGTTCCCAATGTTCCGCCTACGATAGCACCTGTACCCACAAATGTGGGTCTTCCAACCCAGCCTTGGGTAGCCTTGACAACTTCATCAGGCTCCGTAGTGGTAATGGTTTCAGGGAGAGCCTCTCCTACCCTTTGTTCCTCACTTTTGGTAAGCATGTCACGACTAACGCCTTCAGAATCAATATATTCATTAATTCTTGATTCCGGGACATTCGCATTGATCAGCCTACCGACATTTTCTCTTACTTTTTCAACATCAGTCTTGGGGCCAAAAGGTATCCCCTCGTCAACGTCAGGTATGATTGCCATGTCTCCCATTATTTTAATTTTACCCCGAATTCTTTTTCCAAATTTTTCTTAACATCTTCTGCATTACTTCCAGTAGGGGCTTTTTCAGAAGCCTCGCCAATTTCAAACATGTCTTCAATCGCTTCCTGCAAAGCATCCAGATCCGCTTTAGCGGCAGTAGAGGTGGATAAAAACCCAAGATTGTCAAAAAGTTTGAGGATTCTTTTTTGCTCTGGTACGCTGGCACGGGCAGACTTTTTCATGGCCTCGATTAGTTCTTCCCTGAAGATGTTCAACTTAGATCTGGCCTCGACAACTTCAGGGTTACTTCTGATCTCCGCAGGTATCCTTTTCCATGCGTCACCAAGAAGAGGGATGCCGGAAGGGTCTGGTAGTCTGGTTAAAAACTCTTGTATGACCGGGAGTGGCCCCACCGCCTTCTCGACGGCTTCCCTGGCTTTTGCCAGCTTGCTCAACATACGAGTGCCTTTTTTCTTTTTTTCTAGTTTCTCTTTTGTTGTCTTTCTTTCTTCCTCCCTTATTTTCATTCTTTCTTTTTTGGATCTAGGCACTTTTTTCCCATTGACCATTTTAAAATCAGGATCTATATCAGTGACTTCTCCAACAGCAGGTCCCACGCCAGGTCCACCGCCAGGAACACCTCCAACATCACTTCCGACAGGAACAGGTCTGGGTCTTGGTCCGTCTGTTTCACCAGGAACTACTTGTTCAATCTCACCAGTGTCCTGATTAAAATATCTTTTGGTCATTAAAAATTTAACAGCGTCCTTCCTTTCCATCCCAAAATTCTTCACTAAGGCTGCAATTTTTTCTTCAAAAGCTGAAATTTTTGTTGGTTTTGCGTGTCGTTGTTTTAGTATTTGTTCTTCCTCAAATTTTGTCATATCGGTCCCAGGGGAACCACCTGCTTTAAGAATTATATCGGCTGTAATTTTTTCTGCTTCCCACTCCGGAGTGGTTTCATTTATTCTGTCGCTTTTCATTACAATGGGTAAATATTTTTTCGCTTCAGGTGTCGGCATCTTGTTAAGGACAGTCATCATGCCCTTCCATGCACCGCCCCTGAGTTTTGCCTCACGATCAGCTTTCTTGTACTCAAACTCCTCTTGGGCCATCTTGAAACGACCCTCTTGCATTTGCAATCCTTTCTGGCTCATCAGGGAGTTAAGAAAGGCATTCTGGTTCTGTACATCCAGAGCGCGGCGTTGCTGTGCAATCCCGGCAATGGGCTTTCCTGAAATAAGCGCAGAGGTAAGATCCCCCACCTCAAAGCGTGAGGTCTGCTTATTAAGCATTTTGCTTATTCTGTCAGATGCCTGACCTATGGATTGCATTAAATCTTTTGCCATTATAACATCCTGTAACCGCTACCACCGCCCCCACCGCCACTGAAAGTAACAGATGGTTGGGGGTATACTGATGCTACCTGACCAGGATATTGGGGGGCCTGTTCTCTTTGTCTCAAAACGTCACCAAGTATTCCTGCTCCGAAGCCCAGTCTGTTCAGGAAGTCTGACCTGCGCCCCGTTTGTGCGGCTTGGCCTAACTGTGCTACGTTAGGATCGACAGGCATTCCCGCCGCCTTGGCAAACAGGTTTCTTACAGCATTTCTTCCTTCGGGTCCCGGCGTTCCTATAAATCTCCCAAGATCATCCATTCTTTCCCTGTCAACAAGGTTTGGTCCCCCTCGCCTTACGCCGCGCCTCAACCCCGCCAGAAGCTGATTCACTCTTTGTATCTGTGCCCGTCTCATTTCGGCTTCTTCAGCCGCAACGATTTCCGGAGGAGGGGCTATCATTTTGTCAACATAGCCCTCCCTTTTAGCTATGGCGTCCCTGAGAAACCCAAGATCCGGTCCTTCCCTAGGAGGTGCGGAAAAAGACCCCCCAAACTCCACTAATTTAGGCAGGAAACCAACAACATCACCAAAACTAAGTGCCATTATCTTACACCCCACTGTGACCCATATATCGTATGACGGGAGATCGTGTCGGGTCCGTTCTGATCTTCCGTAATGTAGGTTAAACGCAACTGTTCTCCGCGCCAGCGGAGTTGATGCTTTTCATTTTGAATGTTGGACCCACCGATGGTAAATGGTATTGTATCCAGACCTATACCTCTGGAACCGCCACTGGTGGAAACGGTAATTGTTTCTCCGGAGGCCACATCGTAGGACCCCTCGGCGCGTAGAGTATAGTCTATATTTGTTCCAACGTCAAAAACAGGCTTGATGTAATTGCCCTGCTTGATCTTCGTATTACGGCTTGTCTTGGAGGAAATGCTTAACCACCCTGTCTGGTATTCGGTTGTATAGGTATCCCCGTCGTCATCAAAAACACCTTCCACATCAATCGTGTAGACCCTTCCCCCGGACCACACACCGATAAGCTCGCCGTTTTCCCTCACATAGAAGGAGTTCATGCGGGACATCTTGCCGTCGAACAGGGACCAGCTTCCCTCACCGGGGTCCAGTTTGGTGACGGCACCGCCTCTGGTTCTGTCCAGTCCCAGAAATGCCGTATAGTTAAAGATAAACAACTGCTGGCCCATTTTAACGAGAAGCCAGGATCTCTTCGGGTAATGTATTAGCTGGATGTCGTCTTCCGCCGTCTTTGTCGCAAGATCACGAAGGGTGAGCTTTATCGCCTCGGAAAGGTTCGCCCTCGCCAGAGTCGAGGAGTCATCTACCATCGAAACCGTCTGTACACCGTCAAAAGAAATGAAGGCAGAGTCGTTGCCCAGTGAAATCATCGAATCCAGGGACAGTGTGCCCTGCGGGAACAGACCTATAATATCGAAACTTGTCGAAGCGGCGGTTGTATCCGCTATCGGATCAATCCCCTGGAACATATAGACGTTCTGCTTCCCTCCAATGGCTAAAAACCTCTGGAAAGAGGTCATCGACTTGGCGATATCCCCCTGCGGCTGCTGATCACCGAAAGAAAATGTTCCCGTATCCAGTGTCCCGAATGAGGTTGTCATGTCCTCCGGGTTCCCGGAGCCGGAAATTCTTATCTTGTTCTGGTTTCTTGCATCCAGATAATAGGTTCGCCCGTAATGCACATGAATATCTTTTGCAATCGGCATTGCGGATTTAAGAAATATCAGGGAATCGTTGGATGTCTGGGAAGCAACAGAAGTAACCGTTACCGCCGTAGCTATGGCGGAAACCTGCGCGAGGGCTGATCTTGTCGTATTCCTCACATAGTCACCGACTTTGATATCCGTATTGGCGAAATTAACCCCTGATACGGCTATTGTCGTCGCGTTTGTCCCGGTAGTTGCGACACCAGTGTTGTCATCTTCCCCGTCTGTCGGAATAATATTGAGGGAAACATTATCTATGATTTCGTATCTGTCCCCGGCTTTCTGATTGTCTGCCTGGAACCCCAGACCCGTAGCCGCCGATCCTATTACCGTGTGGGTTACGTTTGCAGTTGTTACCCCCGTAATAACGCCGACACCCCCGCCTGTGAGGTTCCTGACGATATCGCCCGTGTTTACATCAGTGAGAACCCAGTCATCAACATCCGCATCATCCGCCCCGCCAGCGGATACGGCTCCGGCCAGTTCGCCTCTTTCGACAACGGCCTGAAGCTCTGAAAAAGCGGAAGCGTCGGTCGTGAAAACGGTCCTGTCCACACCGTTAAAGAAGATGTGCTTGTCATCCACCTGTACGGAACGTATGACAGAACTGTTGTCGAGGCCGGAATGGACCTCACTGTAAGCCGATGTGCCGTCAAATTTAAAGATAGACCCCTTGGAGGACACCATAAGGGTTACATTGCCGTCTTTATCCACCAGTTCGTGGATGCCGTGAAGGTCAGGAGTCCCCGCGATGGCATCACCTAGCTGGCGTATTCCCTGACGTTTCTCCAGTCCTCCGGCAGCGTTGATAAACCTGTTTCTCAGTTTAAGAGCATAATCGGAGGGGACTTCCGACTCATTGAAGGAAGTTGCCAGCCCGAAACGGGGAGTGGGGTATGAGGCTTCAAATTTACTCATTGTCTATCCCGTGGGGACAAACTGTACATCTCCTCCGGTGTCAACCGTCAGTCTGTTCAAAGCCTCTCTCTGCATACGAATATATTCCTGGTAGGCTACCTCGAACTGCCTGGTGGGTTCCTGCCCGTTTTCTTCCAGAAGAGCTTTCGCATACACGCCCTGGACTAACACCCTTGAAGGGAACGCCGGAGTTGCCGTACTGTCTGCCGTTGTTGTCGTGTACATACGGTTTTTCTTGAAATAGGCAATATCGAAGATCTTTCCGTCTTCGTTAGTTCCGGGAATGGGGTGAACCCTGAATTTGGGGTTTGTTCCGGAAGTGTCTACAATACAGAACTGGCGCGGCTCACCTGCACCTGAAGTCTTCTGGAGAACCCTTATCTCGGAGATATTGCGCTGCTCTAGGGGAGCCGACTGGCTCCCGAAATGAATTTCGTGAACATTCTTTACGTTGGAACTGACGGCTATTTCGTATGACTTCCCTGATGTGACGGCAGAGACATTGACTTCCCTGAACATCTGGGGCCAGTCACCGAAGTCGTTGACTTCATCTATAACGTCATTGAGAAAATCAACAAGAACTTTTGTGAGCTTCCTGTCCGTCAATGCCGTAGATTCGTTAACTCCCAGTTTACGCTCGACCTCATTAACGATTGAAATGACATTTTTTCTGATATCTGTAGAGGCCATTATTCCTTCTTCACATAAACAATGCTTAAAACTCCACTTGCACCGGATGCCACTGCACCCGATACTGCGGTTACGGCCACATAGATTTTTGTTGCTGCTCCGGAGACATCAGTCCACGCGGCAGGTGTCCCGGCAGAAGTAAATGCGGCGTTTGCAAGATGGTGCATCCCCGTGGCGATATTCGTATCCATAGAGATCGTTCCCAGTGCTGTCTCGTTGGCTGAAGTTCCGACACGAAGAACCACATCCGCTGCTGCCGTTGCAAAAGCGGTTTTAACCATAAAATACATATCAAGAACATCCGAACCGTCAGGAAGAACGGCGGCGGTTACTTTTGCAGTATTGGGGGTTACATCTTTCTGCTGAACAAGCTGGACAAACCCTCTTTCTCCTGCCGCGCCGACCTGAACCACCCCGTCTATTGTCGCATCCCCGCTTAAAGAAGCGGAAGAGGCGGAAACCCGTCCTGTAAGTGTTATATCCTTGCCTGTGAAAGGTCCAGTAAGAGACATCGATGACGCGGAAACCCGTCCTGTTAGTATTATATCTTTTCCTGTAAAGGGACCACTAAGAGATATGGAGGATGCCGAAACGCTCCCTGTGAGAACGATGTTCGTTCCTGTGAGGGGACCCGTAAGCGTAGCTGAAGAAGTATTAACAGCGGCAAAGGACCCTGTTGGGGCAGAGACTTCGGTTGTGGCTATGAATTTGGGAGCCTTGAGATCAGAGGTCATGGTCTGGGCCGTGCTATCCGCTATGGATACCATCGAATCAACCCAGTCCGAATAGTTGGAGCCGGAAGGCTTGTCTCCGTCCTCGAAGAGTGCCTTTAATACGGGGCGTGTTTGAGCCGTCATCTCTTCTTCATCTTTCTATATTTACGGGCAACTTTGACAGGAGGGCACTTTCCTCTGGCATTTAACTAACTTATTGCAAAGTCACACTGAATCTCCGCTTCCCCGATACCGGGACCGCGATACAAATGAGCAGCCGGAGATGTTAAGGTCGCATCTCTTTTAATGCCCGTATTTCCTATGTATGGCTGGACAACATTACAGGCAGTCGGGAACTTGGCCTCAGACCTTACATCAGTCAGAGGTTTGGGATCGTTCCTGGCTTTAATGAATTCCTGGGGCTGTCTGGTTTCAAAGGATTTGGTACGGCGAAAAGTGCCGTCCCATATCTTTGTCACCTGAGAACGATAAACAGTATGACCGCTCTCTTCGTCCACCATTAGAGAATCACCCACCCTGTGTGTATTACGGATGGGCATGGGTCAGGTATTCCCTGTTTGAAGAACCCGAAGTGTGGAAGTGCCTGATGTCATCACGACCCTTACTGCTGCCGCAGGATGGGCCATTTCAGCCGCCGTAGCCGCTGCAAAAGTATATTCGGTGACGGCATAAGCACTAACGTCTGCATCCAGAACATTATCAAGGGTGTATTCAACACGCCCTGCATTTGTCGTGTTTACAGCAATTTGTATACGGGATTCTCCGTCGTGAACACTAAGAGGTATCCAGGCTCCTGTGCCAGTAACAGCCTTAACAGTCCTTACGGGCATTGGACGCTCCTATTGTTTCTTGACGTAGACGATACTCAGTGTACCGCTTGCTCCGGAAGCTACCGCACCGGAAACAGCCGTTACCGCTGCATAAATCTTCGTGGACGCACCCGAAACATCAGACCATGCAGCCGGGGTGCCAGCAGACGTAAACGCTGCATTAGCCAAGTGGTGCATCCCTGTTGCAATATTGGTGTCCATCGAAATGATGCCGAGTGCCGTTTCATTCGCGGATGTTCCTACCCGCAGAATAACGTCTGAAGCAGCCGTACCAAAAGCTGTCTTCACCATGAAGTAGGCATCGAGGATGTCAGATCCTCCAGGAATAATAGCCGCAGTAACTTTAGCCGTATTCGGAGTAATGTCTTTCTGCTGGACTAACTGAACAAAACCCTGTTCGCCAGAACTGCCGGATTTAATTACACCGTTTGCGTCAATAGACGCCGCTGTTGTTTCTGAAAATGCCTTTTTGACCTTTAAGGGTCCGGTAAAACGTGTCATATTTCCATCCTTGGGGGTCTTGGTTTTTATTTCTTCTTCGGATTCAACCTACGTCCCCTCATTAAGTGGTGGGGCGGGTTTCCCCGCCCCCCGTTAGACTTTTACGCTGCGCCACCAGTTCCGAAGACGCCTCGTGGGTCGGTCCAGCCGCTTGAGAACCGTTTCGTGGTCGCAAACTTCAAGTTCTGAGTATCGAACTCGTTGTCGCGCACGATTTCAGCATCTCTGCGGTCGTACCAGACAAGTCCGTGTGGAACATCGGTAACGATGAACCAGGCGTCGTTATCCGTAAGATACGGGGAAACAACCAGATCCTGGAACAATCCCTTAGTCGTGTTCCTGTCGTTGTCAGCCGAACCAACCACATAATCAGTCTCAATAAGTTTGAGGGCTGTGTGGTTAAGCGCAGTTGGAACTACCAGACACTTAGGCATGACACGGATTTTCAGGGACTGATCGTCCACGAAGTCCATGAGATCCTGAGTGGCAGTTTCCAAAGAGGTCTGAGACAAATCAGAAGCCGTAGAAAGCTGGTTTCTGTATGTGCCGCCGCCTACCAGAAGGTGGGAAGCATTACATAAGCTCAAGCCGTCTGCACCCGTATAGCTCGTATTGAACGCACGGTTTAAGTGGTTAAAAGAAATGGTTTCCTCTGTTTGCCGCATTGACATGGCAAGCATTTGAGGAATTTCCGTGATATAATTGTACTGGTCGTCCTCGTACATTTCACGAGTTACAATACTACCTAATGCGTAAGTAATATTGCTATACTCTTTTTGGAATCCTTGGAAAGGATCTTCGTAATTGATCGAATCACCTTCGTTCTTGACTCCAGCTAGCCCCAGACCAGTTACGCCCTGCTCTTTCTCGAATCGCATGGACGATTTCTTCATCTGGAAGACTTTGCTGTACAGAGGTTCGTACTCGCTGTACGCAGTACCCCAACGGTCGTGAATACCTGGCCATAGGAGTTCTGCGAAGTTACCTGTTGCTACAGTCATCGTAATCTCCTATACACCTACTTTAACAGTGGCTACACCAGCTATAATCACTTTGCGCCGGAAAGCGTGGTCAGAAATTATGACCTCGATATCCTGGTTGTTCGCAAAGGCATTATCGCCAATACCGCCAGTTGCTTCTTCGTTGGGACCTACACCAATAATCATAAACTGATGCGCTGTCGTGTTGGTCGTTGTTGCATCAGCCAGCTTGACAAGGAACCCGGACACTCCTGCGGCTGAGTTCGCTCCCGCCGCACTCACTCTGGTAAACTGACCGATCATGGACTGCGCGGCAGTCGCATCGGTAGAAGCCAGAAAAGTTTGGTCAGGGCTACAAGCGACATCAACAAAACCAGCAGTAGAAGCATCGAGGAACTGACCGCCCGAAGGCAGAGAGTGCGTCAATGGGCGAGCATTGGAGTCGTAGATTGCCGTAGCAACCCCCAGAACCCCAGGTTCGCCAGCAGATGGCGTAGATGTGGCAATAACGCGAACATGGCCGTTAAAAAATGTTACCGGATCACCCTTGAAAATTGCAGCAGGATTATTGGCACTAACTGAAAATCTGCGGGTAACACCTGTCGGATTCCCGTCAAGGGACCGCATCGGTATCAAACCGCGTGGGTTGTCAGATGCCATTGAAATATTCCTTCCTATTCAATGATGAGTTTTCCGTCGATCTCGCCACCCATGTCTTTGGCCCTCTGCTTGGTGCTTCGGACCACAGCTTCAGCAGCTCGATCATTTAAGTTTTGATGATAGTCATCCCGCTCTCCCAGCACCTCGTTTGGCGCTGCCATTAAAACCAGCTCATTATGTTTTTTTGCCCCTGAAGACGAATTATCATCCATTTCGTGATCTGCTCTTGCGCCTGTCGTATTATTGACGAATGACCACCCTTCAAACTGTTTTCTCTCAAGGTTCGATGGATCATCAACACACCACCGATACCCCATTTTGGGGTCTTTCTCGAAAGTTTCCAGTCTACGGGCGGGACGCCACCTTGCTCTGCTATTCTTCGGTCTTTCATTCTGCTCTGTCATTCTACATTCCTAAATTCTGTTTTGCCTGAAGGTAAGTGACTTCTGCATCTCCACTTTTCTTTTCCGGATACATGGCCCGTGCAATGGCCCTTTCATCGGAGGTAAGACCGGGTTTTGACTTCCCGGTGCGTCTACCGCCCTCCCCTGTAGGGAGGACACCTGGAGATGTTCTTTGAGGTTTTATTCCCTCGTTACCCATCAAGCGGTCAATCTCAGAAAGTTGCTCTTCCAAAGTGAATAAATTAGGGTCCTGCATAACAGCATACCCTACTGAAGCCGCCTTTTGATGCAACGGGTGTCCGGGATCAGCCCAGGGGCGTCTTAACGGACCCCCTTCTTCCCTTTCACCTGCCCAGCGTTCCATAGTCGCCTCATCTTCCGGGGACAAGCCGCCGGATTGAGGTTGAGGCACTTCTATTGGCTGGGGTTGGTATCGTTGAGATTGTTCGATAGCACGCAATTTATTGTCAATATCTATGACCTTCGCGCTATCACCCTCGTCGAGGGCTTCTATTTTTTGGGAGTTTAAATGCGCTATCGCATTTTGTCCCTTGCTGTTTATATCAGACTTTTCAAGGTTTGTCAAACGATCCACAAGTTTTCTCTGCACTTCAGCAGAAGTTTGCAGGGCACGTTCATTTTCCTTCATGTTCCGGTATATCCGGTCGAACCGTGTTTTTACCTTGGGATCAAGCTGATCGAAGTCTATGAAGTCCGTTCCGTCTGGACTTTCTTCCGCTGGTTGAGGTTCCACTGGTTGAGGTTCCTCTGCTACCTGCTCTTCTGCCATTTTACCGCTCCACTTCTGCTAAGATGTCTTCTTCATGGACGGAAAACAATTCAACACCCTCAACCGATATCCATGATCCGCTGTGCTGTTTGAACAGTATTTCCTTGTCCACAAGCTCTTTTACCCAGTCCTGGGCATCCGGTCCTACGGATTCCACTATTCCCGTATTCTCCAGATTCCTTTTCTGGGCATCGTCGGGGATAATTATTCCCCCGTCTGTTTTTTTCTTTACTTCACGTCTTACTATTAAATATTCCCACTTTGGGTGTAGTTTCATTCTATTGCACTCAGTAAATCTCCCACTTCTGTAACTTGTCCGAAAGGAAGTCCAACGACTTCCGCCAGAAACTGACTGACAATCGGCGGGACAGGACCTTCTTCCAACTGTCCACCCGGCCCGAAAAGATCTCTTAACTGCTGTTTGAAAAACGCTATGCCCTCTTCTGAACGGGCTATCCCCGCTCCCTGGCCTCCGGCAACCCCGACTGTCGCCAGTTGTGTGGCCTGTTGCAGATCGTCCCCGGTCAGGTTAAGTCCTTCCGGCATTTCCAGTCTTTCCGCAGGTGCAGGTGCTGGTGCTGGTGCTGGTGCTGGTGCGGCGGCTGGAGCAGGTTGGAAAGGGGTTGGAGGAGCAATATTTTCTCCCCCGCCCGGATCTGCGTAAGAGGGGTCAGCTTCCGGAGATATGTATGTAAGGACAACTTTCCCGTCTTCAACCTGGACGTGCATTCCCTTACCGTCCGGGCTTTTTACAGTTGCAATGACGTTACGGCTCATAAAACCGCTAACCATCCCAAGTAGACCAGGGACCTGGAACGGTAACTTGCGGGTATCAAAATCAGTAAAATCATGTTTTGTTAGCTCTGCCTCTACAAGTTCTTGTGCGCGTTTTTTGCCTTCCTCTGTTTTGATGTTTAATACTTCCCCCGGAAGCAAGTCAGTCGGAATATAGGCGTCTTTGCCTTTGAAAAGGACTTCAGCCTCGTTTTCCGTCATATCGTCGCCTATTGCCCTGTTTGTAGGACGATGCACAAGGTTCCCGAATGGACCCACATAAAAGTTTTTCGGGTTTAGCCCTATACTTCTCAAATAGGCGTTATGTTTCTCAGAGAGGTCATCATTGTCTGCCGATTGTGGATTAACTGCGTCCTTTCCAGTAGGTTTTTCTCCAGTAGTAGTAAGAGGTCCTCCGTAAGTTTTTGCTTCTGTAGCCATAAGTTCAGGAGGGATAGCAGGTGTTTCTCTGTAACCCCTTTCACCCTCTGGCCCCCTGTAATAATCTTCCCGTTGTTGTCTTTCTATTTCTTCATTTTGTCTTTCTATTTCTGCTGTCATAGCATCCATTTTTGCTGATGTCTCTGGTCCTCCAGGAGGCCCACCAACATCCCCCGGAAACCTGGAAACGGAGGCAGGAGGGGCAACAGGAGTATCATACCCTGGGGGAAGGCCAAATCTATCGTAAAGCTGTTCTCCTAAAGCAGCATCTCCTCCTGTCTGAGTCGGTCTAAAAAGACTCTCCGCTAAAGCAGCATCTCCTCCTGTTTGCTCAATGATATCGTCTAAAGTCATTTCGCTCCCTGAAGGTGTCCCCCTTACTG
>Ga0114903_1000591_pt1 | contig 18994 bp, 16 predicted proteins | sample MalvirDeepMed_s2_FD_87289 | JGI IMG/M metagenome (GOLD analysis project Ga0114903, IMG submission 87289) | Marine viral communities from the Global Malaspina Expedition - Malaspina viral metaG DeepMed_s2 | ecosystem: Environmental > Aquatic > Marine > Oceanic | place: Mediterranean Sea... | reverse complement strand
GGCAGCGGCCCGAATCTGCCGCAGGTGATCTTTGCCTTCGACCTGACCTCGGCGGACGGCCTCTTCGCCGCCAAGCAGTTCCAGATCAACCCGGACGACACGGTCCTCGCCACGGAATCGCCGGTCACCAAGGCGCAGACGATCTTTGGCCTTGTCGGAAGCACGTTCGGTCTGACCCGGCAAGTGACCACCGTGACCAACTGACGCTCTTCATTGCACATGAAAAAGCGCCCCGCGGGGCGCTTTTTCATGTCGGCCGGTCTGGTGCCCGTCAGGCGACCGCGTGGGAAATCGCGCAGCGCCGCCACAGTGTCGACAGAGCCTGCACCAGGTGCTCGATATCCGCGTCCGTATGCAGCGGGCCCGGGGTGAAGCGAAGCCGCTCTGTCCCCTTCGGCACGGTCGGATAGTTGATCGGCTGCACATAGATGCCGTAATCCTGCATGAGGATATCCGCCAGTTGCCGGCACTTGACCGGGTCCTTGATCATCACCGGGATGATGTGGCTGTCGTTGTGCAGATGCGGAATGCCCAGCTGATCGAGCCGCTGCCGCAGCGTCGCGACCCGGTCGCGCTGGCGCAGACGCTCTGCCTGACTATCCTTCAGATGCGCGATCGAGGTGCGCGCCGCGGCAGCCACCGCGGGCGGCAGCGCCGTGGTAAAGATGAAGCCGCTGGCGAAGGAGCGGATGAAATCGCACATGGCGCGCGAGCCTGAGACATAGCCGCCGACGACGCCGTAGGCCTTGCCCAGCGTGCCCTCGATCAGGGTGATCCGGTCAGCCAGCCCCTCGCGTTCGCTGATGCCGCCGCCGCGCGGACCGTACAAGCCCACCGCGTGTACCTCGTCGAGGTAGGTCATCGCGCCGTGCTTTTCCGCCACCTCGACGATCTCTTTCATCGGGCAGATGTCGCCATCCATCGAATAGACCGACTCGAACGCCACGATCTTGGTCGCGTTGGACGGCAGCGCGGCCAGCCGCCGGTCCAGGTCCTCGGGATCGTTGTGGCGCCAGATCACCTTGTCGGCGCGCGAATGGCGGATGCCCTCGATCATGCTGGCGTGGTTCAGCTCGTCTGACAGGATCACCGCATCGGGCAGTCGGCTGCCCAGAGTCGACAGGGCGGCCCAGTTCGACACGTAGCCGCTGGTGAACAGCAGCGCATCGTCCTTGCCGTGCAGATCCGCGAGTTCCCGCTCCAGCAGCTTGTGCTCGTGGTTGGTGCCCGAGATGTTGCGCGTGCCGCCGGCGCCAACGCCGCAGCTGTCGATGGCCGTCTTCATGGCCGCGATCACCTTGGGATGCTGGCCCATGCCGAGGTAGTCGTTGGAACACCAGACCGTCACCTCGTCAGGCGTGTCGTCGTCATGGCACCGGGCGCGCGGAAAGGCGCCGCAGTTGCGTTCCAGCTCGGCGAAAATGCGATAGTTCCCCTCTTTTTTCAGGGTGTCGAGCTGGGCGTTGAACAGCGTGTCAAAGTCCATGAGCGTCCTCCGGTCGGGCATTTTTCTGGGTTATTTCCTTGGGCGCCGGAAGCATCCAGCGCCAGAGCTTTTCGTCCGGCAAAGGCAGGACCATGAACCAGTGCTCCAGAAGAGCAAGGGCGGTGATCGCGGCAAGCAGCGCGAAACCCGCCACCTCCGCGGGATTGGCCGCGCCTGCCAGGCGTTCCAGCCAGCAGGCGACAGCAAAGCTGAGCGCGGTGATCGACATCGGAAAGAGCCAGTTCATCGCGGCGATGCGGAAATGGCTGGGCAGATGCGCCAGCGCCGAGGGCAGGAATTCGGTATTCACCTTCCGCACCCCCAGGAACAGGTTCAGCTTGGCCGAAATGCGGGCGAAGAACAGCACCGCAAAGGTCCAGAAGGCAAAGGACAGCCCCTCGCTCCGCGTCAACAGCCAGAGCGCCGCCAGCGTGCCCGCCAGCAGCATCTCGTGATAGGCGATGGTGCCCCAGGCGCGCAGGAAGCGTTCCCATTCGGGCACACGATCCGGGCAACGATGGACGTTGGGCCCGGTGATGATCCCTGTGAGGAAGGCCAGTTCGATCCAGCCCCAGATCAGCAGCGCCGATCCGAACCCGACGTAGGGCGCGACCGCGCCGGACAGGCCCGTCTCCGCCACCGCCCCCCAGACGCCGAGCGCCAGAAACGGCAGGCACAGGATCACCGCGACCCGCGCCGCGCCCGGCCCTCGATGATCGGCTAAGCGGACAAGGCACAGGATCGCCCCGGTGGAGAACCACCAGGCAAACAGCGCGACCAGCGCAGCGATCCATGGGTCTGTCAGCACGTCTCGGGTCCTTGTCTTCTCTGGTTCAAAATAACCCTCGGGGGGTTTGGGGGGCTGGCCCCCCAAATGGGTCGGTCGGTTCGGGGGCCTTGACCCCCGAACCGGTGTCAGTAGGCCGGTTCCAGCCGCGTGCTTTCGGGCACCCGGTGTTTCACCGTCGGGATGGTATAGAGCTTCACGAAGGCCAGCGCCGCCTTCAGCGACCCGCCCAGCTCGGTCATCTTTCCGCCAAGGCCACCCTGTTTCTTGCCCGCCGCGATCTGAACGTTGGCGCGCTGGAGCGCCTCGAGAGTCGGCTGCCAGCGCGGATGCTCGATATCCAGCGTGATCGGAAAGATCTGCTCGGTCAGTTTCGAAGTCTTGGTAAAGACCTCGTGGGCATACCAGTCCGGATCGACGCCCAGCGCCTTGTGGAAGGCCGGGCGCTGGTGGTCGCGCACGTACATCGTGGCATAGACCGCCGTGAGGAAGAACTTGATCCACAGCACGTTCTTTCCCGCCGTCAGCTTGGGGTCGGTCTTCATCAGCAGCGCGAAGGCCTCGCCGTGGCGGAACTCGTCGCCGCACCATTCCTCGAACCATTTGAAGATCGGGTGGAACCGATGTTCGGGATGCGCCTCGAGATGACGGAAGATGGTGATGTACCGGGCGTAGCCGATCTTTTCCGACAGGTAGGTGGCGTAATAGATGAACTTGGGCCGGAAGTAGGTGTATTTCTTCTTCTGCGTCAGAAAGCCGAGGTTCACCGCCACGCCCGCCTCGCGCAGGGCATCGTTGATGAACCCCGCGTGCCGTGCCTCGTCCCGCGCCATCAGCTGAAAGAGCTTGGTGATGTCGGCATTGCTGCCGCGTCGCTTCATTTCCTTGTAGAGCACGCAGCCCGAGAATTCGGCCGTGCAGGAGGAAATCAGGAAGTCGATGAATTCCTTCTTCAGTTCCGGCTCCATCCCATCCCAGTCGACGGTGTCCCAATCTGCGTTCTTCTTGAAATGACCCTTGTTGGGGTCGGCTTCCATCTCGGCGATGAGCTGATCCCAGTCGGCGCGCACGGGGCTGACGTCGATGGCGTCGAGTTCGTCGAAATCGGTGGTGTAGAACCGCGGCGTCAGCAGCGTGTTCTGCATGGCAAGGTCGGTGGCCGCCTGGCTGTCGAATTTCGACTGCGCCTGCTGGACGGCGAGGCTTTCCTCGGCATTGGTGATGTCGGCGGTGTGCTTGGTTTGCATATTCATAGCGTGACCTCCTCGGAAAAGGAGAACTCGCAGAGCTCCATCACCTCGAAATCGCCGGTGAGGCGGGTCCAGAGCTGTTCGAGCTTTGACGCGCGGAAGATCGTCGCCTCGCGGTCCTCGGACACGACCTCACCGAAGGGGGCCATGATCTCGGGGCCGTGCACCTTGACCTCGTCTCCGGGGTAGATGACCGCACCGTTGTTGAAGCGCACATGCGCGTGCAGACTTTCGAAACAGTGGCTGACCTCAACCGTGCAAGGCGCCCTCTCGATATCTTTCGTCAGTAGTCCCATGGTTCCGGTTCCCTGTTGCTAGTCCAGCAGCCTGGCGAAGGCCGCTGCGTTGTCGGCGCCGAACCCCATGAGGTCCGCGCGCCATCCGGTGCTGGGATCGAAGATCGCCAGCCGTCCGTTCGCGGTGCGGACGATCCTCACGGGACCGTCCAGCGGTTGCCGGGCCTTGGTGCGCTCGCGGTCGAGCACACGGGCGATCCCGGCGATGAATCCCCCCTGTTCGGGGCTGAGGTCGGCGATCACGGAGCCGGTGGCATCAAGCACCATCGCGGCACCGGCCAGATCGCCGGAGAGGTAGACGAAGCGTTCCCGCACCACCTCGGAGTCGGGCGGCACCGAGGTCACCGGCCGTCCGCTCCAGACCGCGATCGACACGAGCACGAGGCAGAGCGCCACGAGGCCGAACATTGCCCGTACCATCCGGCGCGGCACGAGGTCGCGCGGCGTTGCGTGGATACGTGGGGTGGCTGTCTGGGTCATGGCGGTGCTCCTATTCCGCGGCGACGGCAGCGGAGTGTGGCGCCGTCCGCGCGACCTGCGGGGTCGTGATACGCGCCCGTGCAGCATCCGCGATCAGCTCCGCCACTTTCTGCGGCTCCGGGATACAGCGCAGGGACGGTTCGGTCTTGCGCATGCGCCACGGGCGCACATGCGGCCAGCAGACCAGATAGCCCAGCCGCGTGTCGCCGAGTAGCGACAGCGCGATGGTGCCGGTCCCACGGCGGCGCAGCGCAAGATCGGCGCTGCCCAGTTGCGTGTAGGGCAGGTTCAGCGTCACCGTCAGCGCCGCCCCGATCCGCATGGCGATGCGGCGGTTGGTGACGGTGTAAAGCGTCGCCCGCGCCTGCACGTAGCCGACGATCAGCAGCATCGCGATCACCAGCCCGCCCAGGATCAGGAACGGCACCGACGCCCCCACCGCCTGGCCGAAGGGCATCAGGTCCGACACGGCGACAAAGCGCCAGCCCGCAAGGAACAGGAAGTACCCGGCGACCCACGGCAGGCTCAGCGCGTCCCAGCTGAGCGCCAGCCAGTCCGGCCTGCCCTGCCAGAGGATCACCTCGCCCTCGGGCGGGCGTTCGGGCAGGCCCGGCACCGGTTCGATCTGAAAGTCGTCATGTGACATCGCTGTTCCCCTCGTTTGTCGTCGCCTGCGTCAGATCAGGTTTTCCTGACGCTTGCCCGCATAGAGGTGACCGCCGCCGAAGTAGGCGCTGATCTTGTCCTCTTCGAGCTTGGTAACCTGGCGCGGTGCCGCGTGCTTTGGCACACCGGCGAAATGCTCGCCGAAGATCGACTTCACCAGGACCTTCTCGCCCCAGATCCGCGCCAACGTCATCGGGATGAGCCGCGATCCGCCGCCGCCCTCGAGCTTGACCTCGAGATAGCGCACCAGCTGTTCCGGCTCGTCCACCCACATGTCAGAGATCATGCCGACGATGGCACCGTCGCCCGCGACCACCGGCAACCCGCGCGGATCGCGTCCCGCCGAGACGCCGAAGCCCTCGATGGCCGACATCGGCACGATCTTGGGATGGCCTTTGCCGTCCAGTTCCGGCACGTCCTGCCGATTGGCCCAAGAGGCCGGACCGACGCCGTCGGCCATCGGGTTACCCGTCGGTTCGAACGGAAAACCTCCAGAACCGGCGGTGGCCTTCATCGCGATATCGGCGCGCTCGGGGTTCTGGCCCGACGGCACGGTCACCTCGCCGCGCCCGTGCGGCAGGACAAAGGTCTTGTCGGCGGGGTTCGGAAAGACGCTGCCCGCATCGGCCTGGCTGCCGTCCTCGTCCACCAGCGGATAGCCCTCGCGCTGGTTCTCGCGCTGGATCCAGACGACGAGTGCGACGAAGAAGAAGAAAAACAGCCAGAGCGCTATGCTCGCGATGTCGAGATTACCCAGGATATAGTCTTCGGTCATTGTACGTTCCTCCTATGGGCCTTGGTCATGTTGGGAAATCGGCAAGGCCCAGCCCTGTCGGTTTCTGCTGAGAATGGGACAGACGCCGCGCCATGGTCACGAGCGGACCCAAGGCGATGAGCGTGACGAAAAGCAGCCCGACCTCGACATGGTAGACGAGGCTGTAGCCGGTGGCCGGATCGTTGAGCGCGGGCCCCCAGGCGCCGCTGGTCGCCGCCGCGTTGGCGGCGTCACGCGTGGCCCCGCCGATCAGCGTGGACACCCCCGCCGCCGTCGCCTGCGCCGCACCCCAGGCGCCCAGCGCCAAGCCGCGGCCCGCGAGTCCCTGCGCCGGCATGGTCATCGCCGCCGTCAGGGTCGACACGGCAAAGAGCCCGCCGCCGAAGCCGATGCTGGTGGCGCCGGCGAAGAAGAGCGCGGTCGACCCCATCGGATCGGCGAAGATCACCATGCAAAAGGCCGCGATCCCGGCAAGGATGCCGCGCCCGGCCATGCGATAGGGGTTGATGCCGCGCGCCAGCCAGCGCGCCGCAAGCGCGAAACCAACCAATGCGCCCGCCGCCCAGCTTGCCGTCAGCAAGGTCGTCGCCGACACCGACAGGCCCAGGATCTCGCCGCCATAGGGTTCGAGCAGCACATCCTGCATGTTGAAGGCCATGGTGCCGAGGAACACCACCGCCAGCAGACGCCCCGCGGTGCCACCCGCCATCAGGTCGGCCCAGGCATCTGCAAAGGACGGCTGCGGCGCCTCGCGCTCGGCCTTGGTCATGGCGCGCACCCGCTCCTGCTTCCACAGTGCCAGCACGTTCAGCACCACGGTCGCCACGGCGGTGCCCTGCACCACCTGGATCAGCAGCAGACCGGTGAAATCGCGCAAGAGCCACCCGATGACGATAGCCGACACGCCCATGCCCACCAGGTACATCACGTAAAGCAGCGCCACGACCCGCGGCCGCGTCTCGTCGTTCGCCCGGTCGGCGGCCAGCGCCAGACCCGCGGTCTGGGTCATGTGCATGCCGAACCCGGTCATGATGAAGGCCAGCGCCGCCAGCACCTCTCCGGCGAAGGGCACGTCGTGCACCACGTCGCCGCCCAGCACCAGCAGGCAGGACGGCATGATCGCAAGGCCGCCCATCTGCCACAGCGTGCCGAACCAAAGGTACGGGATGCGCTTCCAGCCGATGGCGCTGCGGTAGTTGTCTGACTTGAAGCCCAAGAGCGCCCGGAACGGCGCGATCAGTACCGGCAGCGCCACCATCAGCGCCACCAGCGTCGCGGGCACGCTGAGTTCGACGATCATCACCCGGTTAAGGGTACCCAGCAGCATCACCCCGGCCATGCCGACCGAGATCTGGAAGAGCGCCAGCCGCAGCAGCTGCCCCAGCGGCAGTTCGTCCGACGCCGCGTCCGAGAACGGCAGCATCTTCAACGTCATCTGCTTGAGGCCGGCGCGCTGCGTCATGGCATGACCTCCAGCGCCTGGCTGATGTAGAACCCGGAATTGACCCGGCCCAGGTCGCGCAACTGGCCCACATCCGCCACCTGCCGCGCCAGCGTCACGGGCGCATGCGGGATCATCACCGGCGACCGGTCGGAGCGCGGAAAGAGCTTGCCCGCGTACCACATGCTCATCAGCAGCGGCGTGCGCGGCGCCACGGTAAAGACGATCGACCCGCTGGTGCGATCCCGCAGCGCCTGCAGGGATGCGCGGATATCCGATGCGTTGTAGTAGATCAGGCTGTCCATGGCGAAGACATGGTCGAACTCGCCCAGGAAGGCCGACAGCATGTCGCCACTGGCAAAGGTCACCCGGTCCCGGAGCCGCTCGGGCAGGCGCGCCTCGGCGATCCCGATCAGCGCCGGAGAGATGTCCACCGCCGTCACCTGCGCGCCACGTTCGGCCAAAGCCTGCGTCGCCAACCCCGTGCCGCAGCCGGCGTCCAGCACCCGCAGCCCGGTCAGATCCGTCGGCAGCGCGTCCATCAGCACGCTCCGCATCCGGTCCCGCCCCTGCCGCACGGTCTCGCGAATCCGGCTCACCGGCGCGTCCGAGGTCAGACGCTCCCAGGCCCGGGTCGCGGTGCGGTCGAAGTAGTGCTCGACCCGCTGGCGTGTGGCGTCATAGGTCTGCATCAATCGAATCCCAAAAGCTCGAAGATCTCGCGGTCCGGCAGCGACTCGGGCGCCAGCCCCTCGGTCCCGGCGAAAAGCAGCTGCGCCAGGCGCACGTATTCGGCGCGGGCCAGCACGATGTCCTCTTCGTCCGGCATTTCGAACAGCGTCTTCTTCTTCAGCCGCGACCGGCGGATGGCGTCGATATCGGGCATATGCGCGATGCGGTTGAACCCCACCACGTCGCAGTAGCGATCCACCTCGTCTGTCTCGCGCGACCGGTTGGCGATGCAGCCGGCCAGCCGCACGTTGTAGTTCTTCGACTTGGCACCCACCGCCTGGATGATCCGGTTCATCGCGTAGATGCTGTCGAAATCGTTGGCGGTGACGATCACCGCGCGGTCCGCATGCTGCAAGGGCGCTGCAAATCCGCCGCAGACCACATCGCCCAGCACGTCAAAGATCACCACGTCGGTGTCCTCCAGCATGTGGTGCTGCTTCAAAAGCTTCACGGTCTGCCCCACGACATAGCCGCCGCAGCCGGTGCCCGCCGGCGGGCCGCCGGCTTCCACGCATTTCACACCGTTGAAACCTTCGGTCACGAAATCCTCGGGGCGCAGCTCCTCCGCGTGAAAATCCACGTCCTTGAGGATATCGATCACCGTCGGCTGCAACTGCCCGGTCAGGGTGAAGGTCGAGTCGTGCTTCGGGTCGCAACCGATCTGCAGCACCCGCTTGCCCAGGGTCGAAAAGGCCGCCGACAGGTTGCTCGACGTGGTCGACTTGCCGATGCCGCCCTTGCCGTAGATCGCGAAGACCTGCGCGCCCTCGATCTTCATCGACTCGTCCTGATGCACCTGCACCGATCCCTCGCCGTCCTGGCCCCTGAGGACCGGCGGCGCCGAGACCCGGCGCGCCTCCAGCCCGGCGGCCTCGCGCAGGTTGGCGCGGTGGCTGGGCGGTTGCTTCGTATCGAGCGGGCTCATGAGAGACTCCTTTCGGCACGGGCGCTGCGCCCCTGCTTCATCTTGCCAGTAAACCTCCGGGGTCCGGGGCAGAGCCCCGGTCCGGCGATCGGTGTATCGCGACGCGTGCTCATTCCGCGGCCACCCCTTCCACCCGGTCCTCGAGCGCATCGGCCGCGTCCTGCAACGCCGCCAGGGTCGCCGCGTCGGGCTGCCAGTAGGCGCGGTCATGCGCCTCCAGCAGCCGGTTCGCCATGCGCGACGACGCGGTCGGGTTGAGATCGGCCAGCCGCGCACGCATCGCCGCGTCCAGCACGAAGGTCTCGGAAATCTTCTGGTAGACCCAGGGATCGACCTGGCCGGTGGTGGCCGACCAGCCCATGGTGTTGGTGACCTGCGCCTCGATCTGGCGCACGCCCTCGGAGCCGTGCTTCAGCATGCCCTCGAACCACTTGGGGTTCAGCGACCGCGACCGCGTTTCCAGCGCCACCTGGTCCTTCAGCGTACGCACCTTTCCGGCCCCGCGCGTGGTGTCGGAGATATAGACCGCCGCCTCCTGACCGCCGCGCGCGCGCTTCACTGCGCGGGAAATCCCGCCCAGCGTGTCGAAGTAATGATCCACCGTGGTCACGCCCAGCTCGACCGATTCGAGGTTCTGGTAGGCCAGGTCCACGTCCCGCAGCGCCCGCTGCAGCAGCGCCGGATTGGCGCTCGCCTTGCCGGACACGCCGTAGGCAAAGGACTTGCGCGCCTCGTAGGCATCGGCCAGCTCGTCCTCGTCGCCGAAGGCGCTGCTGTCCACCAGCCCGTTGACGTTGGAGCCATAGGCCCCTTCGGCGTTGGAAAAGACCCGCAGCGCCGCCATCTCCATGTCGCAGCCCATCTGCGCCGCGTACTCCAGCGCATGGGCGCGAATGAAATTCATCTCCACCGGCTCGTCAGCGGTCGCGGCCGCCAGTGCCGCCTGCGCCAGCATCCGGGTCTGAAGCGGCAGCAGGTCGCGGAAGATGCCGGACAGGGTCATCACCACGTCGATGCGCGGACGGCCCAGTTCCGACAGCGGGATGAGGTCGGCGCCGGAGAGCCGCCCGAAACTGTCGAACCGCGGCTTGGCCCCGATCAGCGCCAGTGCCTGCGCCAGCGGCGCGCCGTCGGACTTTATGTTGTCGGATCCCCAGAGCACCAGCGCCACGGTACGCGGCAGGCTCGGATGGATGTCGATCAGAAGTTGCGCCTGGCGCGCGCCTTCTCGGCAGGCAAAGGCGGTGGGCATACGGAACGGATCGAAGGCATGGATGTTGCGACCGGTGGGCAGCACATCGGTGGAGCGGATCAGATCGCCGCCCGGCACCGGTTCGATGTAATGCCCGCCCAGCGCCCTCATCAGCGCCGGCAGCTCGGTCTCCTGCCGCAGGATCGCATCGACGCGGGTGCGCGTGTCGTCATCCGCGCCGTCGATCAGCGCCAGGTAATCGGCGCGCTCGGCGTCGGAATAGCCGCGGCCCAAAACGTGCAGACCGTCTGGGATCAGCGCCTCCTCGGTCTCGAGCAGCTTCAGCCACAGCGCCTGCGGAGGTGTGCCGCCCATGTCCACCGCTTCGGCCTGCTCGGCGATGAGCGCTTCCAGATCGCTGCGGCTGTCGTCATCGGCATCAGCCTCGCGCCAGCGCGTCAGGCTGTCCTTGAGTTCGGCGAGGCCCTTGTAGAGTCCCGATTGCGCCAGCGGCGGCGTCAGATGCGTCACGGTCACAGCGCCCGACCGGCGCTTGGCCAGCGTCGCTTCGGACGGGTTGTTCGATGCGTAAAGATAGACGTTCGGCATCTCGCCGATCAAACGGTCCGGCCAGTCCGCGGGTCCCGGCCCGGCCTGCTTGCCCGGCATGAACTCCAGCGCACCGTGCATGCCGAAGTGCAGCACCACGTCGGCGGCGAAGTCGTTGCGCAGCCAGCGGTAGAATGCGGCAAAGGCGTGGGTCGGGGCAAAACCGCGCTCGAACAAGAGCCGCATCGGATCGCCCTCGTAGCCGAAGGCGGGCTGCACGCCGACCATGACGTTGCCGAACTGCCGGCCCAGCACGAAGACGCTGCGCCCGTCGGACTGCACGCGGCCCGGCGCCGGACCCCAGACCGCCTCGATCTCTTCGAGGTACTGCGTGTCGCGCACCATGGTTTCGGCGTCGACCCGTGCGGCGACATTGGCCTCCTGCCCATAGCGCGCGGCATTGCCTTCCAGTACCGCGGCGCGCAGTTCCGCCACGGTTTCGGGCACCTCGACCGCGTAGCCCTCGGACTGCAGGCGCTTGAGCGTGTTGTGCAGCGATTCGAAGACCGACAGGTAGGCGGCGGTGCCGACGGCGCCTGCGTTGGGCGGAAAACCGAAGAGCACGATGGCGACCTTGCGCTCGGCGTTCTGCATCCGGCGCAGGCGGGCCAGCCGCAGGGTCTTTTCCGCCAACTTCTCGATGCGTTCGGGACAGGGCGCCATGGCCTTCTGCGCGTCGCCCGCGCGACAGGCAAGGCGGCACCCGTCGCAGCCGTCCTCGCCGTGACGCCCGGCAAAGACGGTGGGATTGGTGGCGCCGTCCAGCTCCGGCAGCGCGATCAGCATCGTCGTCTCGATCGGGCCCAACCCCTGCGGCGACGCGGCCCACTGCCCAAGCGTCTGGAACTCCAGAGGGTGCGCGCCGAGATAGGGGATATCGAGCCCTTTCAGAACCTCGATCGCCGCGCCGTTGTCGTTGTAGGCCGGCCCGCCCACAAGGCTGAAGCCTGTCAGGGACACCATCGCGTCAATCTTCACGCCCCTGGCATCATGAAAGAACCCGTCGATGGCGGGCCGCGAATCGAGACCGCCGGCAAAGGCGGGGATGACCCGCATCCCGCGCGCCTCGAACGACCGGATGACCGCATCGTAATGCGCCGTGTCCGAGCTCAGGACGTAAGAGCGCATCAGCAACAGGCCGACGGTGGCCACCGGGTTCTTCGGTCCAGGCAACGCGTCGATATCGGTAACGATCCGCCCCGGCAGGTCGGGGTGATAAAGCCCCGCATCGGGGTATTCCAGCGGTGCGGGCGCCGACCCGCCGCGCCATTCGGTGCGGCTGGCATAGCGGCCCAGCAGGTAACGGATCATCGCTTCGATATTGTCGTCGGATCCGCCCAGCCAGTATTGCATGACCAGGAACCACGACCGCAGGTCCTGCGCCTTGCCGGGAATGAAGCGCAGGATGCGCGGCAGGCGGCGCAGCATCTGCATCTTCTTCTCGCCGCTCTCGGTCGAGGGCTTTGACGACCCGCGCAGCCGCTTCATCAGCTGCATCATGCCCGACTGCGGTGCCGACATGTCGAGGTTGCCGAGCTTGGTCAGCTTGACGATTTCGGCATCGGCGATGATGCCGATCATCCCGTCCACGCGGTCCCGCGCCGCCGCGAGGTCCGGCAGGATCGGGCGCACATGCTCTTCGAGGAACAGCAGGTTGGCGAGGATCATGTCGGCCGAGGCGATATCGGCCCGCGCCATGCTTAGCGCCGCCGGGTTTTCGCCCCATTCGGCGGCGGCATGTACGGTGATGACCAGCCCCGGAAAATCCCGGGCCAGCCGGTCACGGGCGCGGTCGATGGGGCCCGCCGCATGGGAATCCAGCGTCAGGATGACGATCCGGTAGGGCGCAGGGCCGGTTATGCCGAAGTCATCGCGCATAATGGGCCTTTGCCTCGTAAAGCGTGTCGACGCTGATCTCTTCCACGCCGCGCTCGGCGGCGAAGACCTCGGTGTTGCGCCGCGCCTTGCCGCGCACGAAGAACGGAATTTTCTTCAGTTCCTTCTCGGCGGCAGGCAGCCAGACCACCTCGACCGACGACGCAGCCCGATCCTCCTTCATCTTGCCGTTAAACCTCCGGGGGGTCTGGGGGGCTGGCCCCCCTGTCTCCGTATCCGCAAGTTCCGTTGCCTTGCCACCGTGGTGCGAGGCCCCCGCATCGTCGTGGAATTCGAAATCCGCGCGGAACATGTGCAGCAGGTGTTCCTCCAGCCCCATGACCAGCGGGTGCACCCAGGTGTCGAAGATCACGTTCGCGCCCTCGATCCCCATCTGCGGGGAGTAGCGCGCCGGGAAATCCTGAACGTGCACGGGCGCCGAGATCACAGCGCAGGGGATGCCCAGGCGCTTGCCGATATGGCGCTCCATCTGCGTGCCGAGGATCATCTCGGGCGCGAGGTCCTCGATCCGGCGCTCGACTTCGAGATAGTCGTCGGTGATCAGCGCCTCGACGCCGTAGTCCTTCGCGAGGCTCCGGATCAGCCGCGCCTGTTCACGGTTGTAGCAGCCCATGCCCACCACCTCGAACCCCATCTCGTCGCGGGCAATGCGGGCCGCGGCGGCGACATGCGTGCCGTCGCCGAACAGGAAGACCCGCTTGCCGGTGAGGTAGGTGGAATCGACCGAGGCCGAGTACCAGGGCAGACGCAGGCGCGTGTCGTCCAAAGTCGCCGCGACACCTGTCAGCGCCGCCACCTCGGCGACGAAATCGCGGGTCGCGCCGACGCCGATCGGCACGGTCTTCGTGAACGGCAGGCCCAATTCGCGTTCCATCCAGCGGCAGGCGCTTTCGCCGGTTTCGGGATACATCAGCACGTTGAAATGCGCCGCCCCCAGACGGGCGATGTCGGACGGGCGCGCGGTCATCGGCGCCACGACGTTCACTTCGATCCCCATCTCCAGCAGCAGGCCGGTGAGTTCGGTGATGTCGTCACGGTGACGGAAGCCCAGCGCCGTCGGCCCGATCAGGTTGCAGGTGATGCGGGCGGTCTTCTCGACAGGCCGAGCGAGGTGGCGGCAGATCTGGAAGAACGTCTCGTCGGCACCGAAATTCTCCTTGCGCTGATAGCTCGGCAGCTCCAGCGGAATGACCGGCACCGGCAGGCCCAGAGTCTCGGACATGCCGCCGGGATCGTCCTGGATCAGTTCTGCCGTGCAGGAGGCGCCGACGATGATCGCCTCGGGCTGGAAGCGGTCGTAGGCGTCGAGACAGGCGGTCTTGAACAGGTCCGCCGTGTCGGCACCGAGATCACGCGCCTGGAAGGTGGTGTAGGTCACCGGCGGACGGTGATCGCGCCGCTCGATCATGGTGAAGAGCAGGTCCGCATAGGTGTCGCCCTGCGGCGCGTGCAGTACGTAGTGCAGACCCTTCATGCCGGTGGCGACGCGCATAGCGCCGACATGCGGCGGGCCTTCGTATGTCCAGACCGTCAGTTTCATGAGGCCACCTCATGAGATGCGCGGGCGGATGATCGATCCTGTTGCGCCGGAGCGGGGACGAGCCCCCGCACATTCTTCAAAGCGGGGGCCAGCCCCCGCACCCCCGGAGGTTTAGGGGCAAGATGAAGGAAGGATCGAGCGCTCATTCCGCCGCCTCCAGCTTGAGCAGGCCGCGGCGGCGCAGCGGGCGCGAGAAGAGGCCGGCGAGGTCGCCCGCCTGTTCGTAGAAATGCACCGGGGTGAAGACCAGCTCGATGGCCCACTTGGTCGCCATGCCCTCGGCTTCGAGCGGGTTGGCAAGGCCGAGGCCGCAGACCGTGAGGTCGGGCCGGGCGGCGCGGCAGCGGGCGAGCTGCTTGTCGACGTCCTGACCTTCGGCGAGGGTCGGGCCCTCGGCCAGCAGGTCGAGATCGGGCGACATGATCGCGCGGTGCAGGAAGGGCACGCCGACCTCGACCGCCGCCATACCGCATTCGCGGGTCAGGAAGCGGGCCAGCGGAATCTCCAGCTGGCTGTCGGGGAAGAAGAACACCGACCGGTCGCGCAACCCCTCGGACGCCTGGCTCACCGCCTTGCGGGCACGGGCGCGCGGGGCGGCGGTGACACTGTCGAAGAGGTCTTGCGGCACGTCGAATTCGGCGGCCACGGCCGACAGCCAGGCGGTGGTGCCTTCCTCCCCGAACGGGAAGGGCGCCGCGATGTGACGCGCGCCGCGGCGGGTCAGGGCAGCGTGAGTGTCCGAGAGGAAGGGTTGGGTCAGGGCGAAGACAGTGTTCGGACCGATACCGTAGTCGTCCTCGACGCTCTGCGCGGGCAGGACCCGGACCGGGCCGATTCCCATCGCTTCGAGCAGGTCCAGCGCCTGCTGTTCGACCACATCCGGCAGCGCGCCGACGAGCAGCAGTTCGCGCGAATCGGTGTCCGGCAGCACCGGGACCATGGCGGCGAGGCAGGCATCTTCGCCTTGCGTGAAGGTTGTCTCGATCCCGGAACCCGAATAGTTCAGCACCCGCACGCGCGGGGCGAATTGCGCGCTCATCCGCTCGGCAGCGCGGCCCAAGTCGAGCTTGATCACCTCGGACGGGCAGGAGCCGACAAGGAACAGCTGGCGGATGTCCGGGCGCCGTTCCAGAAGTTGCGTGACCACGCGGTCGAGCTCTTCCTGCGCGTCGGCCATGCCGGCGAGGTCGGTCTCTTCGAGAATCGCCGTGGCGAAGCGCGGCTCGGCGAAGATCATCACCCCGGCGGCGGATTGCAGAAGGTGCGCGCAGGTGCGCGACCCAACGACGAGGAAGAAGGCATCCTGCATCTTGCGGTGCAGCCAGATGATTCCGGTCAGCCCGCAGAAGACCTCGTGCTGGCCGCGCTCTTTCAGCACCGGCGTATCAGAGCAGCCGCGCGCGGGCGGCGGGGGGAAATGGCCGGTCATGCCGCACCCCCGGCCTGCAGGCGCGCCTGCCGCAGCTTGTAGAGGAATTGGCCCGCATTGATGACGTAGGCGGCATAGGCCGCCAGGGCGAGAACCATCAGCCCGGCGGGGCTGAGCGCGCTGCTGAAGAGCGCCCAGAGATAGGCTGTGTGCAGCGCGATGACCCCGAAGGAAAACACGTCCTCCCAGAAAAAGGCCGGCGCGAAAAGGTACTGTCCGAACACGATTTTCTCCCAGATCGCGCCGGTGACCATGATCAGGTAGAGACAGCCGGTCTTGATCAGGATCGACAGCGTCGCGGCCTCGTAGCCGCTGCCCGTCAGAAGGAAGCGCAGCACCAGCGCGAGCGAGATCAGGAACACCAGAAACTGGACCGGCGCGAGCACGCCCTGGACCAGCGTCCAGACAGTCGCGTCACGGCGCTGGCGTTGCTCGGGCGTGTAGAGCGCACCGGCCGGGGTCGCGGTATGGGCAGCGAACGTCATGGGCGATTCCGTAAAAGCATGTCTGGAAGCGTAACGCTTGGCCTTCAAAAGTGTCAATCCAAACTTACACATTGCAATCTGACACCATATTAAAAACTGACACGGGCGGAGCGTGCCGGTGGGTTGACGATTTCTCAGAGAAAATTGATGGTTTTCGAGTTCAAGGTGGATGACGCCGGGCCGAAACCAATGTCTGTGTCAATTCTCTTTGACATTTTCCGATGGGTTTCAGAGACTGTGTCTGTTTTTCACGTCCCGGACATCCCGAGTCCCTCCGGGTGCTGCTAGGCAGCGAGGTAACCGATGGACAGCGACCCACCATTCCATGGTCGTGCCCCGCATCACGAGCGGGAGCGGCCGGATATCAGCGTATTGGCCACGACGGTCTTATCGGTGCTGGGCGACAAGGGCGATCAGGGCTGCAGACAGGTACGATCCAGCATGGTCGATGCGCTCATCGACGCCACGCTCGCTCCGGGTCAGTTCGACGGCAAGCTGGTGCTCGATGCGCTGGCTCAGGGCCGGCTTGGCGCGGAAGAGATCGTCGATATCTACATTCCCGAAGCAGCGCGGCGAATGGGCGCGATGTGGGTTGCCGACGACCTGAGTTTCGCCCGCGTCACCATCGGCTCGGCGCGCTTGCAGGGCTTGCTTGCGCTGCTGGCCGCGCCCTGGTCCGCAGGAACGTCCGGCACACGGTCGAGGATCGAGGCGCTTCTTGTCCTTCAGGGCGACGACGCGCACACGCTGGGCCCGCATGTGGCCGCATCGCAGATGCGGCGCCTGGGTGTTGGAGTGCGCATTCTTTTCAATCAGGACGCAAAAATTGTCCTGCGAATGTTGCAAGAAGACTGCTTTGATCTAATTCTTTTCTCCACATCCCGCACCGAAGCCCTTGCGCCCATCGCTCAGATGGTTAAACGCATGCGCGCTGAATCGTCACGGGTGCCGCCGGTGGTTCTGGGCGGGCTGGTGCAGGATCTGGCCGAGAAAGTTCAGGAGCGAACGGGCGTCGATCTCGTAACGACGGATGTCAGGGCGGCGCTCAGGTTGTGCGAGCGCGAAAAACAGAAAACGAGATCGTTGGCAGGGTAATGAAATCAGGCGGATCAAGCTTCTGGAGTAACGGATCGGTCCCGTTGATCGAGCCGGAATTCCTGTCGAGCATCATCGCCGTCGCTTCCGACATCGCGCTGGTGATCACCCAGGACGGCGACATCCTGTCGGTTCTGATCAACCAGCAGGACACCTCTTTCGGCAAGCTCGATCACTGGGAAGGCCGGTCGATCCGCAACTTTCTCACGACCGAAAGCATTCCCAAGCTCAATGCGGTTCTGGCGGCCTTTGCGCGTGGAGATGCCCCGAGGAAGGCGGTCGAGCTGAACCATTCCGACAACGCGATCTGGGAATTCCCGATTCGCTACAGCTTTCATCCCTTCGGCAACGACAAGTCGCTGCTGATGCTGGGCCGCGACCTGCGCCCCATCGCCGAGACGCAGCAGCAGCTTGTGCAGGCGCAGATGTCGCTGGAACAGGGCTATGAGGCGCGGCGGGAATTCGACGCGCGCTACAGGCTGCTGTTGCGCACGGTGCACGATCCTATCGCCTTTGTATCGGTCGGCGACGGCCGGGTCCGGGATATCAACGAACCGGCGGCGGCCTTGCTCGGGACGACGCGCGAAGATCTGGTGGGTTCGTCGTTTTTCCAGGAGTTCCGCGACCGGCGCGGCGAGGAGTTCATCGAGGGGCTGGTCAACGCCGCTATCTCTGAAAATGCCGCGGGGCTCGAGGTTCAGACCCGCCGCAGCCGCAGCCGCGTGACCGTGACGCCGCATATATTCCGCGCCGCTGGAGAGCGGGTGCTGATCTGCCGCCTGTCCGGCGACGATGGCACGTCGGTCAAATACGACGGTCTGAGCCTGAACCTGAGCGTGCTGTTCGACAAGGGCGCCGATGCCATGGTCTTTACCAGCATCGACGGCACCGTTCTGACCTGCAACGACAGCTTTCTCGACCTTGTCGACGCTGCGCATCTGGGCGACGTCAAGGGTCGCAACCTTGCCGAGTACCTCGGTCGCGGACAGATCGACATGTCGGTACTGATCGAGAACGCCCGGCGGTCTGGGCAGATGCGCATGTATGCCACCAAGATGATGAACGATTTCGGTTCCAAGACCGCGGTCGAGATGTCGGCGACCTATCTCAACGACCGGTCGGAGCCGGAGCTGGGTTTCGTCATTCGCGATGCCAGCCGGGTCGACGCAGTGCGCAAGCCGGCACCGGCGCAGGCAGGAGACGACAGCAACCGCAACGTGATGGAGTTGGTCGGGTCGGCGTCTCTGAAAGAGATCGTGTCGGAAACCACGGATGTGGTGGAAAAGATGTGCATCGAAACGGCGGTCGCCCTGACCCGCAACAACCGCGTCGCGGCAGCCGAAATGCTGGGCCTGTCGCGGCAGAGCCTGTATGTCAAGCTGCGCAAGTACGGGCTGCTGAACAAGGATGCCGACAGCTCCGATTGAGCGGCGCTGCTCTTGCCACGACTCGCTTTGTCGTGTCTAGTTGACATATGAGTGTCAGCACAAGTTTACATTCCAGGCGCCTTCCCGAACCCGTAGCGATGCTCCGGCTGATCAAGCCCGTGACGTGGTTTCCGCCGATGTGGGCCTATCTCTGCGGCATCGTGTCCTCGGGTGCGGCGCTGGCGGACCAGGCTGCCCTGGTGGTTCTGGGCGTGATCCTGGCCGGCCCCATCGTCTGCGGCATGAGCCAGGCCGCCAACGACTGGTGCGATCGTCACGTCGACGCGATCAACGAACCGGACCGGCCCATTCCCTCGGGCCGGATCCCGGGACGCTGGGGCCTGTGGATCGCGCTGGCCATGACGCTGCTGTCGCTGGCCGTCGGGTCGCTTCTCGGCACTTGGGGATTCATCGCCACCTGCGTCGGCGTGGCCGCGGCCTGGGCCTATTCGGCGGAACCTGTGCGGCTCAAGCGGTCGGGAT
>Ga0114903_1000585_pt1 | contig 19138 bp, 29 predicted proteins | sample MalvirDeepMed_s2_FD_87289 | JGI IMG/M metagenome (GOLD analysis project Ga0114903, IMG submission 87289) | Marine viral communities from the Global Malaspina Expedition - Malaspina viral metaG DeepMed_s2 | ecosystem: Environmental > Aquatic > Marine > Oceanic | place: Mediterranean Sea... | reverse complement strand
TTATAATGGTTTCCACACTTCGGCCGCAGATATTCCTCGCCATTATCGCCCTGGGGGCTATATCCATTTATGGCCTCAAGATGGGCCATATAGAGGTCGTGACGAGTGGGGCTGCGGGCATTTTGGCATTAGGGCTTAAGGTTTTAGAGCGGGAGTAAAACGATGAAAATATGGCAGATAATCTCCTTTGGGCTGGACGTCTATCGGCGGTTCGGTAAACAGAAAATCAGTACGTCAACATATCATACCGTTGCAGGGGCATTCCGCAGCGGTTGCTCCAAGGCCGAGTGGGTCAACCTGGGGCACTTGTTGGGGATAGTGGAACCCGAATAATGCCTGATGAACCTGAAGACAAGAAGCCCAGGAGGAGGGACTCGACCACCCTCTCAGGCAAGGAGTTAATACAATTAGTAATTTTCACCCCTGTTGTGATGGTCTGGTTGGCTCTGGCTGCGAGGATAATCTGGTCTGCCAGTAGCAACGCAAATACCCTGGACAATATAGAGGGGTTGCTGACAGCCCTGGCAGTCCTGACAATCCCTGTTAGTGCTGGTTTAGGCAAGATATTTGAAGGTGACGGGAAGAAAGAATGATTAAGAGAATTCTGGGTCGTTTTCGTAACATCAAAGTAGTAGTCCGTGAGCGGGAATTCAGAATGCCCACTCCTCCAGGCGTCAGATTTAAGTCCCCTGGCGTCAAGGTGAAATTGCCAACCCTACAGGGATTCCGAGTCCCAGGGAGCCTCGCCAGGGTGGTTCTTGGGGTGTTTGTTGTGAGCGGTTTACTGATGGGCGGCGCTATGTATTTCAGCATTGCGGGCGTTACCCAGGCCAAGGAGTGGCCCGCCGCTGGAGCGGCCTATTCGTTGGGCACCCCTGGCGGCGAAATAGGCGCTGACCTCCCTGATGAGGATATAGGGATGGCAACCCAGCGGGCCAGCCAGACCCTCCAGATTAACCTCGCGTCAGGAGTAAGATTGAGCGAGTTGACGCTGAAGGACATGGATTTAGGGCGGTCAGGATTAACGACCTGCCTCAGCATCGGGCGGGCTACTGGGGCCACTGGGTGGCTCTACGTTGACGAGATGTTGATGACGGGAGTTAGTACGCCCGCCATGGATTTGGCCAATGCAGAGATTGCTACCCTGACCCTCGCTGCCGTCGTTGATGGTAGAACCAACAGCGCCACCCTGGACTCTACCATCGCCGAGCAGATAATCGTCTCGACACGGGGCAGCGGTGCATTCGTCTCCGAGGGGTCGGTGGTTGACCGTGTAGTTATAGAGATGGCAGCCGACGCCAGCATAGGTATCCTAACCATTCAGAATGTTAAATGTTCGGTCGGGAATATTGACCTTGACCACATCAAGGCAGGCAGCCTCACCCTCGACGCTACCTCCAGGGTAGGTTCGGGCGATGGTATAGACACGGCGGATTTGGTGATAAATTCCACGGTCAAGACCAGGGTGTCAACGGACTCGATGGTTGAGACGCCGATAAAGGTTCAGTAGCCCTTGTCCCACTTTGTTGAGGTCAGTTATCCGTCTGGGCAAAGCATATCTTGCAACGGCGACGGGCCCGTTTTTGTAACGGTAGAGGGAATAAATATGGTTGTTATATACCCTCATAGCGAGGTAGCATTTGCTTTGTTCGGCAAGCGTACCCATAAGGAGTTAGCTGCTGGGTTAAACGGAACGGCAATGGTACTAGACCCAAGAGCCCTAATCCGAATAGATGGGGTCGAGGTGTATAATCCACGGTTCGAAAAATATTATGAGGGCCTCACAGACAATTGGAAGGAATGGCTGGCAGAGAACCCGTGGTGGCCAGGAACATAGGAGAGCAAAGGTACAGTAAAGGGAGGCATCAATCATGGACTATAACTGGAACCTTCAGCCGTTTGCGGGCCATTCCTGCTCCGACTATCCCTATATAGTCAGCCGAAGCCTACGGAGCGGGGCCAGGGTCCTGAGGTTTGACTGCGGCCATATCGAGCTCAGGCAAAAGAGCGAATACCTACCCGACCCGACTCCGCGAAAGAGTCTCCTCCTCAGAGATACCAGCGGCGTGTTCGGCAATGAATCTATCTAATTCTGACCGTAATATAAGCCTGCGCTTTCCGATGCGAAATGAGCTAATAGCATTTGACCGCAGGAGTCTGTAAATATTCGCCCTGCAAATTCCGATATAAATGACGGTTTCATCAATAGAGAACGCCGCCTTTTCCGCCCGTTCAGTAGTATTCATGTCCTAAATATCCTTTATTTTCAGGCTACAACTATCCAGCTCCATTCCTAGTCGTGCCATGGCACGTTATCATGTGGCTGAAATTGCAGCAATGCAGTAAAACTGCAAATTGAATACAGGTATTTCCCCTCAGTGGGAGGCCAGGTTGCCCCCTCCAGCCATCTGAGGGCCCGCGTGGGCCTCCCTCGAGAAGAGCGGGAATTGGATGCTGCCATCGTCTATCGTCCAGTGCTTTAATACGAGGCCGACCTGGTTCCCGTGGCTCCTCCAGACCTTGAACCCGTGCTCGTCAAAATCCGTCAGGAGGCCCCACCAGATTCTCCCGTCATAATCCACCAGCTTAATCCCGAGGGCTCCGTCTTCGTGGAGTCGCACCAGATGGGCGGAGTCTGTACACCAGGCGGGCGGGACTTTCAGCTGGTGCTTCTGGCGGCTAACCCGCTTCTCCAGCCAGAGGCCGCCCCGTTCTGTCACCAGATGACCGATTACCTTGCCGTTACTGTTCCAGTATGGCATCAATCAACCTCCAACCTCGCTTATTGTGATAATTGTTGCTGGGCCGAGTGCCTTGTCGGCGCTGATTCTGACCGTCAGGCTACCGACTACGGCCGCGGAGTCATCCAACAGGACGAGCCCTTTGAGGCCATCTATAAACCCCTTGCAGCGGGCCGTCATATTGTCCAGGTCGGCCTTCCGCTTGAATCGCTGAATAACGTGGATGTCCAGGGTGGCCCGTTCCAGCAACCTTTCAGGCCGAGGATATGTCTGGAGGAATGCACCTATAACGTCACTGATGTCTGCGGCCGTAGCGGTCCATTTAGCGTAGCGGTGAAACCTGGAATTCGGGCTCAGTTCCTCCCTCGGCAGGGCGGGGACGCTAAATTGATAATCCATTTATTTCCTCTTTCGATAGTCTTCGGCCCCGTGCATAACCAGGAGCCGAGAGATATGCTTGTCCTCCATGCGAGAACGCATCCGCAGGGAGAGGCGCTCTATATCCTCTGGGAGTGCATTGGTACAAATCGCCGTCGGCAGCGCTGCCTCGTAGCGGTGGCCCAGGATACGCTCCCACCAGGCCATGGCGGCGGAGGATTCCTTGAGTCCCCATTCGTCAATAATCAGGGGCCATGTTTGCTGGGCATAACTGACGATGACCTCATCCATATTTGGCCAGGTGTCGGAGTTGATGGCTCGCTGAATGTGGCCGATGATTCTGGCGCTCGTATGGACTGGGGCGCTATATCCCCGCTGAAGTAATTTGAGGGCGGCGGCATACATAAGGTAGCTTTTACCGCTGCCCACGGGCCCGCAGAGGACTACCCAGGGCGGGCTGAGAGTGTCAGACCACTGGCGCATTATGGACGCCGCTGCGGTCACTACAGGCGCCGTGGTGGCGGTGTCGAAGTTCTTAAAGGTCGAGCTCATACGCTCCATAGGCACGTGCAAACGCTCACTAATCTCCTCTGTAGTTGTGCAGCCAGGGCACCGTATCCATTGACCGTCCAGCGGGTGCTTATCCTGGCGCAGGATAACCCAGCTTCTGCCGCCGCAGGTGGCGCACTCAACGAGGTCGGATAAATCCGCCTGAGTGTTGCGGGGTCTCATTATTCTTCCATATATGCTGGCTAGGCTTTCGGCCATTTTGTTTTCCTCCTCCTTTGTCTCTTATGCACCAATTGGCAAACGTCAGCCACGGGTTACGCCGCTTCGGTTGCTTCTGCTCCCACCAGTCGGCGAGGCCGTAGGCTACGACCTCCGCTATCTCCTCGGTGATTCCTCGCTCCTCCATCCAGCCGTTAATCTCCGCAAGGGGTTTTTGAAATCCTGGAATGTCCGAGAGGATAGAATACCAGTGGGGTCCTGCGGCTTCTTCCGTGGCGGATGTTACCGTTGTTACCGCTGTTACCGTTCTACGGGATAAGGGCATATTAGATGACTGGTTAAATGACGGTTCTGGGGGGTCGCCCACTGGCCCACCCTGGGACAGATGTGTACCACCCTGGGCCAAATCTGTCCCACCTATGCGGAGAGTATAGAGGTTGCTGGTCTGGGACCCGTTTTTCGCCCTCTGCCTCTGGGTAACCGTGACCCTGCCTTTTTCCTCAAGGCTGTTAATGGCTTTTCTAATAGTAGTCCTGCTCAGGCCAGTCTTCCTGGCGATGAATCTATGTCCTGGCCAGCACTCGCCGTCCTCGCTGGCGTTGTCTCCCATGGCCACCAGGACGTATTTCTCCGACGTACTCAATCCCTGTTGCTCCCAGGCCCACGCCTGCGCTCGGTTACTCATCCGCCCTCCCCGTCATAATAATCTGACTCGCTCGGAGTCCATCGTGAAAGTGTATTTATCCGTTTCATACCTGTTAGCAAATAATGCCACGGCGCCGCAGAGCCTACAGACGCCGAGGGACTTCGGCTTATGGGCCCGTCCCAGTATCCAGTGGTGGGGGTGGCCGTCCTGACAGTAGACCAAATCCTCCCCACCACATTTCCGCATATTGACCTCCCATAGTTTCTTTTCAAACGCTGCCAGATGGCCATAGAGCCATCTAAAGGGGCGAAGTGGTAGATTCACCCGTCTCGACTTCCACGGGTGGCTCTGGGACGGCCTGGGCCTCCAATGATGCCTTGAGCTCCAGCATGGCTCCGAGACGGTCGGCATCCGAGGCGCCTGACCAGGTGGATTCATAGCGGACTTTCATGTAGGAATTGAGGTCTTCGGGATAATCCGCCTCTCCAGCCGCTATCATAAATTCCTCGACGATGGGCTTCAGAATCTTTTTTAGGCTGCAAATGGGCTGGCCCTTGGGGCTCTTGTGCCACCGTCCCCACTGGCCCTCCTCCCAGTTTATCTCGTGCTCCTGGCAGGTGGTCTCCCACCCGTCCGCCGCGGGAACCTCTGGCTCCGCGGTCTTTACAGGTGCGGCGGAGCCTTCGATTACGTTGGGGCTGGCGGATTCGTTCTCGGTGTCCAGGAGTTCGGTGGGCATTATCTGTTTTCCCAGTGCGGCGAATTTACGGATGGCCTGGGCCTCGGCCCGTTTCTCCGCCATCCTGTACGGATGACCAGCTTCGACGGCGGAGCCCTTCATGACGGGCTTATAACTGTTCTTGCTGGCCCGACCAAACCCCACGGCGGCGGGGCGTTCTGCGGCCACTCTATAGAGTTTGGCCAGGACGCCAATCTCGTCATTGCCGACGCCGTATGCTTCCCTTAGCTCCGAGCCCATTATCGGCTCGCTGACCATTTCCCAGGGCTCGCGGATATGCTGGCGGGCCCAAAAGTACAGGCCGTCTATGTTGGTAGTAATACGGCCCTGATAGACCACCAGGTGGAGAGTATGGTCGAATCCTAGCTCCACCAATTTCATGGCCTTGTCCAGTTCGGACGTCCCGAAGTCGCTCCCGAATGTGGCGGATATATGCCGCTGGACCTCGGCCCTTGTGATTGCTGTTGTCATCCTAAGCCTCCTAAATTTCGTTTTAGTTATCATGACATCCTTAAATGCTTTTTATCTTCGACTATCCTCGTCCCGAGGGGCGGGCCTATACCCCGTCTCCAGCGGTCCATGATGGCCCTGGCGTCGATAGTCTTGCTGGTGATAGCTGGGAGAAGCTCCTCTGGCACCTCGGTCAGGAGGGTCTGAAGTTGGACCCGCCACCAGGCAGGGTCAACGGCCTCCTCGTCTATCACTTCCACCGAGGGCGGGTTACGCTGGAGGCGGATAGTGGAAGTCGGCGTTTCTACCTTGTCGAGGCCGAGCGCCTCCATGTTGGTTTTGAGGTAGTCCTGGAGCCACCGTGCCCGCCTCATCCTGACGTCATGGCGCTCCTTTAGACGCTCCATCTCAGCGGCTATGGCTGCATACTGGGCCTTGTACTCTCGGATGACGGCGCCGATGGCGCTGACCTTGTTCTCGGCGGTAGTCTTTATCCCCTCCAGGATGGGCCCCAGGTCTTCCTCTGGAATGTCGGCGTCCAGGAGACGGGCCTGGGCCTCGGTTATGTCGGTTAGCGTCAGCGGTTTAAGTTCGACCATATTTACCTCCTTTCATTGTGTTTTCCTTGGGCTCCAACCTAACCTCCGCTATATATATATCCTCGTCGGAGGTTAGGTTAGCTCTGAGCCCGCCCAGAAGGCTCACCGCGTTGATAGTTTGGCCTACAGGGCTCAGGGCAGGGTGCATACGACCTGGTTATGAGGAGGTGGCCCAATCGCTTGAAGCCGCCAGGTCGCAGCGTAAGGAGCAACGCAGGGAGCGCAAAATCCCCCATGGCAAACGTCAGCCACGGGTTCCAAAATACTCCCCTGCACCCTGCCCTGGGCCCGCAAAGGAACCGTCCCTTGCGAGGCCCAGTCGATATGGTTCGTCCCATCAGTTAAGCTGGATGGTCTTCAGCGGTGGGGTGCCGAGATAGAGCGGGTAGGTCCTACAGACCCGAGTGCAGCGGCCCAGCGTCGCTATGGCCAGGCTGTGATTGTCGCTCCCTGGCGGGTCGCTCAACATATCCACGGCGATGAGCCAGTTAAGGCCGCATTTCGGGCACTCCGCAGAGATGCTCACTGGGTCTGGGTTAATCTGTGGGCTGCTCATAAATTCTCCTTTTCTCCTATCTTTTTTCTGGTTTCGTCGGAGTTTCACCGACTCATCAGTGGGGTATCCCCAGACCAGGGGGCCGAAGCCCCTGTGCTATGCGGGCACCGCTTCCAGGTCGGCCATAACGTGCGTGGCGAATCCTACGGCGTCGTTGAATAACATCTCGCTGACAAAGGTGTCCATTGCGGGCGAGATGGCCCTGATGGCTGCGATTTTGGCTGCGCTGGGGCTGTTAGCCTCGACGGTCCCGATGACTGCGTCTGCTGCGGTGGGGCCCATGCTGGTGTCTGATACGATGTAGTTCATTTTTTAGTCTCCTTAAACCTGATATGGTTAATAGTAGCGAGTCGCTCGCCCATTGTCAACACTTTGTTTAATTGACTTTTGGCGATGCTATGGCTTAAAGTAGAAAGCATGGTTATTAAAGAACAGATAGACATACCAGAGCAGCTGGAAGCCCTCCACGAAATTGGGTGGTCATGGCTGGCGATGGCCGAGGAGCTCCGTGTTACGAAGGACACCTTGAGGGCCTGGCGGAGGGGCACCGAGCCCACCATGCCGTTCATCGTGAGCCGTGCCCTGAGTACGCTGGAGGGGCTGGAGCCGCCAGGGCACTACAGGAAGACCTCTGGCTGGTGGATGGAACGCCTCCAGCCTTCGGCCTGATTTACAGAACTACCCGAGGAGGGCGGCCTGGTGTACGAATACCGAGTGATAGTGGACCGTGTTATTGACGGCGACACTATAGACGTTGATATATGGCTGGGCTTCGACGTTGTGCTCCCTGGCCAGCGTATCAGGCTCTACGGAATAGACACCCCTGAGAGCCGAACCCGTGATTTAGTTGAGAAGAAATACGGGCTCCTGAGCAAACAATACCTCCAGGCCCGCGCTCCTGTTGGCGGAAAGCTCCGCCTCCAGAGCATGGAACGGGGCAAGTTCGGCCGTATCCTGGGCATTCTGTATGAGGAGGATGACGAGACCTCCATAAATGACCATCTGTGTCAGGACGCCCATGCGGTGCCATACCAGGGGGGAAACAAGGCCCAGCTGGAGGCCCTCCACCTGGCCAACCGTGAGCGGCTACGGCTCCGAGCGGTCCACCTGGAGAAAGAAGCATGACCGAGCCCCTCCAGATAAGAGACCGAATCAAGGAGCTCCGCCGAGTCAACGGCAGGGACCTTATCCCAAACCCCAGGAACTGGCGGCGCCACCCCCAGGCCCAGAGAGACGCCCTGGGAGGCGTCCTGGCCGAGGTAGGATTCGCCGACGCACTCCTGGCCCGTGAGACCCCTGACGGCCTGATGCTCCTCGACGGGCACCTCCGACTGGAAACCCTGCCTGATGCAGACCTTCCCGTCCTGGTGTTAGACGTAACCGAGGAGGAGGCTGATAAGCTCCTGGTTACATTCGACCCGCTCGGCGCCATGGCGACCCCTGACACCGACGTCCTGAGCGACCTGCTCCAGGGTATCGCCTTCGCTGACGAAAGCGTCCAGCGGATGCTGGAGGGCCTCAACAACGGTTCCTATCATCCCCTCCTGGCCGCCAGGAAGTCTGACGAAGAAGACGCCGCAGACACCGACTCGGAGATAGAGAAGGCCGAAGACGAGGACTACGAGCCCTTCACTAAGCTGGGCCAGGTCTGGAGCCTCGGAGACCATCGGCTTATGTGCGGGGATTGTACCGAGCCCAACGATGTCGATGAGCTCATGGCTGGGACTAAGGCGGATGCGGTTTGGACTGACCCACCATATGCGATTTATGGCTCTGCCTCGGGCCTGGAAAGCTCCATAGCGGATGACAAAATGGTTCGCCCAATGTTTGAAACTGTTTTAAGAATATCGGCTAAAACGGTAAAGATACTGGGCCATGTTTACGTCTGCTCTGATTGGCGGTCATGGGCATCGTGGTGGGAGATGGCAAAAAGAACAAGCCTGCAAGTAAAGAATTGCATTATTTGGGACAAAACGGGCGGAGGCACGGGAAGCGGGGTAGGGCGCAACTACCGCAATTGTTTTGAGATGGTGGTATTTTTGACTAAGGTGGAGCAAAAACTCCATATGCTATCCAGTAGCAGACGAGGGCAAATTCGCCAAATTGGCTTGCCTAATCTGGTTCGCGTTAAGCGTGTCCACATAGGCCATAAAGAGCATAACGCAGAAAAGCCCGTGGAATTAATATCCTATAATGTCGAAGCGTCTACAGATGAGGGGGGCATCGTTGTCGATTGGTTCGTCGGCTCTGGCTCAACCATCATCGCCGCTGAGAAGCTCGGCCGCCGTTGCTATGCTATGGAGATTGAGCCACGATATGTCGACGTATCTATCCGCAGGTGGGAAAACTACACTGGGAAAAAAGCGGCCCTGCTATGACCTCCGATGACCCCATAGAGGATAAACCCGTCAGGGAGTACCGCCCCGCTCGGAGGAACCGATACTCGCAGAGAATGCTCAGGGCAAATGAGAAGCACGTTCAGGCCCTGGAATTGCGCCTCGCGGGCCATTCGTTCAGAACAATAGCCGAGCAGCTTGGCTACAGTGGGCATACAGGCGCCATAAATGCGGTACAGGCTGGCATGGAGAAGGCACTGCTTCAGCCAGCTGAGGAGCTGCGGGACCTGACCTATGCACGGCTGACGAGGATTCTTCAGGTGTGGTGGCCCAAAATGCTCCAGGGGGACGCCCAGGCAACGAAGCTCGTTTATGAGGGCATCGCGGACATCCGCTCCCTGATGGGCCTCGATAAGCGGGAGCCCGATGGCCCTGGCCTGGCGGTGAACATCGACAACAGGCAGGCGGTTATCAAGGTAGTCTATGAGGAGGCGGCAGCGGAGGGCGCCGCGGATATGCCGCAGGTTACGGAGGCCCCTGATGGTAACGCCCACCCCTAGCCCGAGGCGCTCCTCTCCGTGCATCTGGTGGCGTCTGGTGTTAGGATTTCGATGATATATGAGCCCGCGGGCGCCGATGATGGGCGGATTTCGCAGCTGTACGATGGAGGGGTTTCGGAGGTGCTGGTGACTGGACGGCCGACGAATCCCGCAGGCGGTTGCCCGATATTAAGGCCGCCATCTCCTCATGTGTTGCCGCTGGCGGTCTTAATGTGAGCGCTGGAGGTTGACTGGTGGGCCCGTATTTTTTATTTTTTATTTCCCCGTAAAAGTGTAAAAGTGTAGTAGCATGGAGGCGCCATGGTAGCCACTCAATCCTCTGTTTATACGGTACGGCTCAGGCAGCCGCACCCCGCCCAGGAGGCATTCGTCCAGAGCACGGCGAAGCGCAAGGTGGCGAGGTCTGGGCGCCGCGGGGCGAAGACTACCGCCGCCGCTACTCTGAGCATTCAGACATTCCTGGCAGGTGGGCGGGTGCTCTATGCGGCGCCGACGGCGGAGCAGATTGGCCGCTACTGGTTTGAAGTAAAGCGAGCGCTGGAGGGGCCGTTGATGGCCCAGGTGTACTACAAGAACGAGACCAGCCATTTCATCGAGACCCCTGGGACCGAGCAGAGGCTACGGGCGAAGACCGCCTGGAACTCGGATACCCTCCGAGGCGATTATGCCGACCTGCTCATCCTGGACGAGTGGCAGCTGATGGACGAGGACGCCTGGGAGTTAGTCGGCGCCCCGATGCTCCTGGACAATGACGGCGACGCCGTGTTCCTCTACACTCCGCCGAGCCTTCGGAGCCGCAGCATCAGCAAGGCGAGGAACCCGCGCCACGCCGCTGAGATGTACGAGCGGGCCAGGAGAGACGAGACGGGGCGCTGGGCCGCCTACCACTGGACTAGCCACGATAACCCTCACCTGAGCAGAACGGCGCTGGAGACAATCACCCAGGACATGACCCAGCTGGCCATCCGCCAGGAGATACTCGCCGAGGACGTAACCGAAGTGCCAGGCGCCCTCTGGCTGCGGGAGAACATCCGTTACATAGACCACCGAGACCTCCCTGACCTGGAGCGGCTGGTGGTGGGGATTGACCCCTCGGGCGGCGCTGGGGCTGGCCATGACGAGGTGGGCATCATCGTCGGAGGGAAGGCTGGGGACTCCGCCTATATCCTCGCAGACCTTTCAGGCCACTACAGCCCAGAGGAATGGGGGCGCCGAGCGGTGACGGCGTTTATGGATTACCAGGCCGACCGCATCCTCGGGGAGTCGAACTTTGGAGGCGATATGATAGAGGCGGTGATACAGACCGCCGCTCGGTATTTGAACGCCCACGTGGCCTATGATAAGGTTACGGCCAGCCGAGGCAAGGCCGTGAGGGCCGAGCCTATAGCTGCGATGTATGAGCAGGGGAGGGTGTACCATGTGCGGGGACTGGAGAACGTCATCGGCAAACTCGACCAGCTGGAGGACGAACTGACCTCCTGGCTCCCTGGGGACAACTGGAGCCCGAACAGGCTCGACGCTCTGGTCTGGGTCGTTAGCGATTTGTTTCCGCTGGGCGGCTCTCCTGGGCTGAGGTTCATCGGTGGGTAGACTCCTCCAGGCCGTCAGCTGGCGCAATACCATCTCGGTGATGGGCCTGGTGATGGTGGCCGTGGGCTGCGGCGCCCTAATCCACTGGGGAGCGGGAGTGATTGTGGCGGGGGCTATCCTGGTATTTCTAGCCGAGTGGGGGTGATATGTTTCGACGAGCACTGGAGAACGCAATCGGGAAACAGGCGGAGCGGCTGCCCCTGGGTGAGATGAGCAGTTACGGCTCCAGTCTGATGGCCCCCGCGGGCACGGTCAACAAGGGCGCAGCCCTCGGGAAGATGGCGAGCGCGGCGACCCTGTTTTCCGTTATCAACCTGATAGCAGAGGATGTAGCGGCGGTCACGTGGAAAGTGTACCAAATAACTGGCAACGGCGAGCGCACCGAGGTCGAGCCCTCTATGCGGCCACGGAGCCGCACTGAGTCGGCTGGACAGCGGCTATATCGGCTCTGGCATAGTGTTAACCCATTCTACACCCGCGAGGACTTTATCGAGGCAACCACGCAGCATTACGAATTGACGGGTGAGGAGTACTGGTTGCTGGTTAGAAACGCCCTCGGCGAGGTCGTTGAGATGTGGCCAATACGGCCAGACCGAATCTCCCCAGTCCCTGACCGTGAAGAATTTATCAAGGGCTATATCTACAAGATTGGAGGAGAGAGCATAGCGCTGGGCACCGAGGACATCATCTGGAATAGGCGACCGCATCCCAGCAATCCATACGCTGGCATCGGGACGGTCCAGGCCCTGGGCGTTGACCTGGGGATAGACCGCAACGCCGCCGAATGGGTCAGTAATTTCTTCAAAAACTCCGCCGAGCCTGGCGGCATCATCGAGTATGACCGAGAGCTTTCGGAGCGCCAGTTTAACAACCTTGCGAGCAGATGGGAGGCCCAGCATAGAGGGGCCCAGAACGCCCACCGAGTGGCCATCATAGAGGGCGGTAAATGGCAGGAGAGAAAATACACCCAGAGGGACATGGAATTTGAGAAGCTGCGGCGGTTTGAACGGGAGCAGATAATGGTCGCATTCCGTATCCACCCCGCCATGGTCGGCATATCTGAGAATGTGAACAGGGCCAACGCCGAGGCCGCCGAGGTTATCCATTCCAGGAGAGTGATTCTCCCACGGCTCCGCAAGCGCCGCGGGGTGGTCAACGAGCGCCTGGTGAAACCGTATTTTGGGGAGGACTTAGAGCTGGATTTCGTAGACCCTACGCCTGAAAACAGGGTGCAAGACCTGGACGAAGCCACCAAGTTATACGGCGCTGGGCTGGCGACCCGTAACGAGGCGCGGTCAAGGATGGGGTTAGACGAAGCCGACGAGGGTGGGGACGATTACAAGACGGACGCCCCTGGGCCCATGGGGCTCGGCGCCCCTCCAGCCGAGAGGAAGAACGGGCGAATCTGGCAGCTGACGGGCGAATGGTTCAAGGCGGAGGAGGCCCCGCCACTGGCTGAGGAGATAGAGGCCCATCAGCGATTGATGGAAACGAACTGGGCGAAACGACTGGCCCAGGAGGCGAAGGCTTTGGTGGAACTCCTGGAGGCGGCAGACGGGAAGGGGTGGCGCCAGGCTCCCGTACTCAAACAGCTGGAGATGACGGCCCTCGACAACTTCGACTGGAACTGGGAGTCGAAATTCGGCCGAGAGGTTATTGCCGAACTGGAGCGGGCCTTTGCCCTGGCATTTATGGCCGAGGTGCCGTTGGCAAATCCTGGGATGGTCAGCGTCCTGGCGGTTGAATTCGCCAGGAACAGAGGGGCTGAAGTCCTGAAGCCAGGCTATTCAAAGGACGGGAAATTCCTCAGCATAACCGAGACAACGAAGCACCGAGTCAGGGAGCTCACTGCTCGCACCATAGCCAACGGAGAGGGCACCCAGAGCCTCGCCAGGGCTATCACCAGAGACTTCAGTTTTTCCGCTGCAAAGGCCAGCACGATAGCCCGCACCGAAACGGCGAAGGCTCTCGGAGAGGGCGGACTGAAGGCGGCCGTATCTAAGAACCGAGACCAGAAGCGGTGGCTCACCCAGGGCGATGGAGAGGAGACAGACGAATGTATAGCCAACCAGGACCAGGGCTGGATTCCAATTGCCGAGATATTCACCAGCCAGGTGGAGACGGTGCCGCAGCACCCTAATTGTCGGTGCGTGGTGGAGTATCGCACCAGTGCCGTCCACGAAGCGGGGCTTCGTCCTCGGGCTATTGTTGACGAGGTTCGGTGCCCGACCTGCAACAGCCAGGTCGCGAAGCACCATCCCGAGGGGACGCCCGAATGGTGCCGTAAATGCAAGAAGGAATTTGTGGCTGGGGCCCTGGTCCATAGCGCCGCGTGAGACGCTCCCAAACGTAAGAAGAGGCGCCGAAGCGCCTCTCCTGGTATCCAACTATAGGGCGAGGGTTTAGCCGTTGGCTTCGTTCTATCTTGCCTCTCGGCAGTAATCGCAGGAGCAACGGAATGCCTCTTCCGTGGCTGGCAGCTGGGCGAGTATATTCTGTAGGACTTTATCCTGATGCCGTGCAATGTGGTCAGTGGAGGGCCGTCCGCCCAGGCTGGTCACTTCGTTATGGAGCAGGCTGGCTATCAGTCTCATGTCCGTGGTGGTCATTTCTACTTTCATCCTGTCGCCTCCTCTATTTTGTTGGCTTCCGCCTACCTCTCAGTTTCGGGAGGGGGGCCACCCCTCCCATCATCAGGGCGGAGTTTAGGTGTATTTTCTGGTCAGCGCTACGCTGGCTTGAATGTTCCCGTGGTATTGGCCAGTTCGTCCAGTTACTTGTTGCGCCAGGGCTAAGACGTTGGTGCGAACCTCTGACCATACGTTGCCGCAATTCTGGCAGCGCCCCATGTTCCGAGGGGTTATGGCGCACTGGCAGTTGGCGGGCTTGCTGGCATCGACCTCAACGTCGAGCCATCCGCTCCCTGTTCCTGTTCCGTGGCCTACCCTTGTTACCGTGTAGCCTGCGGCCTTGAGTGCGTTCTTGACGGCGGTGCCCTCTGCTCGTTTCCTTGCGCCCGCTGCCTTCTTGACCTCTTTGATTTCTGCCATGGCTGCCTGTATCTCCTGGTTCATTTTCTATCTCCTCACTGGTTGATGAGGTAACTATAGCAGTGCAACTATTCTATTGTCAAGGGTTTTATAGAGAAATACTAAAACTCGTCCTGAACGAAGAAGAGGCGCCGAAGCGCCTCCTCTGTTGTTCAGCTATGGGGCGAGGATTAGTCGTTGGCTTTTGCCCAGACATCGCCAGGCATTTTGGCTTTTCGGCACTCAGAGCAGACCCAGAGGCCGTGCCCCTTTTTGAATGCCTTATGTCCATTGGGGCAGAGTAGAACGTCGGCGTTTACCATCCGCTCGATGTCCATTGCTACGCCCCACCGAGGGAGGTCACAATGCCCACCAGCTGCCTCCGCTGCGATTAGGTCGGCAACGTATGGGTTGGCGGCTCGGCGCCCTGCCGTCCTGATGTACTGCTCGGGCGTCATTGTTACGCCGAGCTCGTCTTCCCATCGGACCTGCGGCTTGCTGGCCTTCGGCTCCATGGTTTTGGGCAGCCCGAGCAATTGTCGGATTTCGCTCGTCATCATTCGTTTGCCCGCTGTAGTAGCCGACTCCGTGCCGAAATTATACGCGACCATAATGGCGGCAACCTGCTCGCCGTTGTTTGCAGTAATCCAGGCGCTCGTTTCCACCATCGGGCATTCGCCTTCGTTGCAATGCGTTATCCACCGCCGCGTCGAATGCAGGAATGTAATCTGCCCCTCAAATGCCCAGACGCCAATTCCGCACTCGTTACAGTTGTCGTCGTACCTGTTCGGGTAAGACCTGGTGGCTTGCCTGTTGCTCGCTTGGTTCATCGTGGTTCCTCCTCTGTTTTAGCTTTCGCCGACGGTCCGACCGTTTCGCCTGGGAGCTACCCAGGCTCTTCAGGGCGAGGACTGCTAGGATTCTTGGGCGTCCCCGCAGTCTGGGCACTTGATGAAGTCGATTCGGAGGAGCTCCCCAGCGGCTGGGGTGTAGCCATTGGGGAGAATGTCCCCAGTAGCTATCGAGCCAGTGCCGACCATTTGGCCGCCGCACTCGTGGCAGGGGAGGGATATGGCCTGGCCATCGAGCCAGGGGGTCGCCGTCGTTGAGTTCGTCATGGTTGCCTCCTCGGGGTTAGATTGGCTCTACTTTATCAGAGCGACTATCCTATTGTCAATAGGCAAAAGGGCAAAAAGAAGAGCAAAATAAAAACTCGTTTTCTTGCCTCGGTTCTCCTAACTTCGCCCAAAGTTCGCCCAAACTTCTCCCGATTCTCGCCGACACGCTCATCGTCCCCTGCGGGCGCCGTATCTGGCCCAGCAACCAGCGGGGCTGGAGATGTGCCCAGACGCACGGAGAGGCGCCGAAGCGCCCCTCCTGGTAGGTAACTGCCTGCGAGCATTAAACGTCGGTGGGGTGGTCTTCCTGCCATGTCCGAGTTGCCAGCACCTGGCGGTAAATGTAATCAAACGTCTTGGCGGAGCATTCCATGTTGTACTCAACCAAGTCTTCAGCGATGCCCTCCTCGGTGGCATGGAGGGAGGCCGTAATGGTTGCCGCTGCGGCCATGCAGGCGTTGAGCATATATTCACGGGTCCAGTCCTTTGGCACTCCAGCGACCCCAGGGGCTGCGTTGACGACCTCTCGGAGCACGGAGTCGATGTTATAGAAGCGGTCATTCCTGACGAGCTCTCCCGTTATCTCGTAAGTCTTCCCGACCTCCAGGGCATCGGGCGACACCCTGGCATCCTTGAACAGGTTGAAGTTGGGTATCATTGTTCCCTGGCCGCTGGTCGGGAGGCCGTCGCAATCAATCCGCCAGTGGGGATGAGGGTGGGGTTCCCCGTCCTTCATGTCCACAAAGGTCTTCTTCCGTATCGTGACCTTGATGGCCGCCTTCGGCTTGTCCTCATGTCCCCTCCAGGACGGCTCATCGGTTCTGGGCTCCAGCCTGATGGTTCTGTTCTCGTTGAGCATATTGCCCTCCTTTTTTACCCCTGCCTGGACTTGCCGCCAGGCCGTGGCTTACGGCCCACCCGAAGGCGGGCTGGCTCCCCTGGGGGCTAGTACGAACTGTAGCCGCTGCTCACCGCATCGTCAGATTTGTCAGGGCTCATCATCTGGCGGATGCTCTCCCGCGCCTTGCGGATGCTCTCTCGCTGTTGGAGGGCATCCTTCCTTGTAGCCCTCTCCCTGTTGAGATACAGCCGCTGCCCGATGCCCTCGCCCAGCATACCGCCACCGTGGCCGTGCATTCCCCAGTGCCTCTGACAACAATATGCCCAGCCACCATGACGGGTCTTAGTGTCGTATGTTGCGTCAGCTGGGCAATAATCGCAGGTGGGGTATTTGTTGACTTCTGTCCAGGTATTAGCCATTGTGGTCCCTCCTCTGTTTTGGCTTCCGCCGACTCTCGGGCCGTTTCGGCTGGGAGCCACCCAGCCTCATCAGGACGGGGACTAGTATGCCTCGGGGTGGTTGATTCGGTCCTGGGCGTACCATGCCTTGGAGGCTTCCAGCTCGGCGGCGTCGGCGAAGAGCTGGTCCCACTCGGCCTTGGTCATTGGGTTGTGGCCTTTGGCGGTCTGCTTGGCGCTGTAGCTCTTGTATGTCATGGGTGCCTCCTTAGCTTTGTTAGCTATACAATAGCATAGGCCATAGCCTATTGTCAACAGTTTATAGAGGTAATTTCAAAACAACTGTCAGGCACATCCAACCTCACCTCCGCCTATAGAAAAGGCCCGTCGGAGGTTAGGTTCCAGGGCAGCGGTAACAACCAACCTCACATCTTACAGCCCAACCTAACCTCCGACAGCCCTATATGTAAGTCGGAGGTTAGGTTCCAGGGTAACAGTGGAGGGATTGACACCAACCACTCCGCTGGCTATTCTTAACAAAACCGAATATATAGACTGGCCAGAGCGCACAGCCGCCAGAGCCATTCGTGAGGCTACAGGGCCCGACTCGCAGTTGACCGAACTGCGGCGGGTTCTTTTTTTTGGGAGGCAATAATGCCGACAGGGATTCTCAAAAGGAAACTAATCAGGCCAGAGATTAAAATCGAGGACGCTGCCCTGGGGCGGGTTTCTGCTATTGTCTCAACCGAAGACATGGACAGAGACGGCGACATCATCCGCCAGAACGGCTGGAACCTGGACAATTTCGCTGACCACCCGATGTTAATTGCCAGCCACCGCTATGATGACCTGACCGCCCAACTCGGCACCTGGGACGACATGGAGGTCAAGGGAAAACAGCTTATAGGTGTCGCCCGTTACTACGTGGGCGAGGGCAACGCTACGGCAGACTGGGCGTACAACCTGGCCCAAAAAGGCGATGCCGCTTTCTCCGTGGGGTTCATCCCTGATATGACGAAGGCGGAGCGGCTGGGGAAAGGCTCGGACGGCGGCTTTGAGTTCCGCGGCCAGGAGCTCTTGGAGGTCAGCCAGGTCACGGTTCCAAGCAATGCCAGGGCCCTCCAGATGCTGAAGAGTATGACAAACCACCCAGTCCTCGTCGAGGTCATGGGCGACGTTCTCCGAGATATGCCCGAGGCGAAGCTCGCGGCTGAAGGGCCGAATGGCCCGTTAATGGAGGCCCTCATCGAGCGACTCTCCGACAGAATACGAGGCGACCTGATAACACAGTTCGCAGATTTAAAAAGCGAGATAAATCATCTTGCTGCCAGGATGACCCCAGAGCCCCAGGCCGAACCAACGGCCGAGGCAATCCAGAGAGATTATATTTGGAGGATGCTTACTAATGACCGATAAAGTTTTGACCCCGAATAACCCCGAAGATTTAATGGAATTTCTAAGGACCGAGGAGTCGGTAAAATCGGCATTCGGCGGAGGACCAGAGGCGGCCCAGAAATTCATCGTGGACTATGCCGCAGCTGCTCACCAGGCCGACCCAGCCGTGGAGGAACAACGCCGTGAGAACGTAGCGACGGAGTTACGGAGCATCCTGGAGGAGAAGGGTTTCACTCAACAGTCTGGCCGTCCTCCCATGTCGGATGAGACTGCCAAGGGGCCAGGGGCACCCATGCCCCGCAGCGGAGGATTCCGCAAGGCCCATGACGTTAATCCGAAGGCCGCTGGTAACTACGACGAGCCCTGGGAAAGTTTTGGCTCCTGGGCAGCTGAACTCCACAACTACTATCGAACTGGCCAGAAAGGCCGTATCAAGGATATGAGCGAGTCCGTACTCGGAGACGGCGGCGCATTGGTGCCAGAGGAGTTCAGGGCCGAGGTTATGCGACTGAGCCTGGAGGCGGCCGTGGTACGACCGCGGGCAACCGTCATCCCGATGGGCGGAGCCACCCTCCGAATCCCTGCCATTAGAGACACCTCCCACGCCTCCAACGTATTCGGCGGCATTTCGGGAAGCTGGGTCAACGAGGCTGGCACCGTATCGAGCAGCACCAACCAGCCGTCATTCGGCCAGGTGGTTATCAATCCATACAAACTAACGGCGTACACCGTAGCATCCAACGAGCTCCTCGCAGATGGAGCGGTGGGCATTGAGGCCCTAATCGGCCAGTTATTTCCGCAGGCCATTTCTTACTTTGAGGACGCGGCTTTCGTCAACGGCACGGGCTCAGGGCAGCCCCAGGGAATAATCAACGCCGCAGCACTCGTTACCCAGGCCAAGGAAACAGGCCAGGCAGCCACCACGATTGAATACCAGAACCTCGTCAAGATGTACAGCCGAATGCTACCGCAGAGCCTGGCGAGGGCCGTCTGGGTAGCTCATCCCGATACATTCCCTCAACTGGCTCAGATG
>Ga0114903_1000580_pt1 | contig 19328 bp, 18 predicted proteins | sample MalvirDeepMed_s2_FD_87289 | JGI IMG/M metagenome (GOLD analysis project Ga0114903, IMG submission 87289) | Marine viral communities from the Global Malaspina Expedition - Malaspina viral metaG DeepMed_s2 | ecosystem: Environmental > Aquatic > Marine > Oceanic | place: Mediterranean Sea... | reverse complement strand
GTTCGGGGGTCGGCTGCGTCAGTTCGCGCACATCTGTCAGGCGGCCGGTGATCGCGGCTGCCGCCGCCATCGCGGGCGACATCAGGTGCGTGCGGCCGCCACGGCCCTGCCGCCCCTCGAAGTTGCGGTTCGAGGTTGCGGCACAGCGCTCACCCGGGGCCAGCTGATCGGGGTTCATGGCAAGGCACATGGAACACCCGGCCTTGCGCCATTCAAAGCCCGCCTGCTTGAAGATGTCGGCCAGGCCTTCTTCCTCGGCCTGGGCGCGCACGAGGCCCGAGCCGGGAACGACCATGGCGCGCAGGCCGTCCTTGATCTTGTGGCCCTTCAGGATCGCGGCGGCGGCGCGCAGATCCTCGATCCGGCCGTTCGTGCACGAGCCGATGAAGACCGTGTCGATCTCGATCGCGCTCAGCGGGGTGCCGGCCTTCAGTCCCATGTATTCCAGGGCGCGCTTGACCGCATCGACCTTGCCGCCCGAGAAGTCGTCGGGCGCGGGGACCGATGCGGTGATGGGCAGCGCATCCTCGGGCGAGGTGCCCCAGGTCACGGTCGGGGCGATGTCCTCGCCCTTGAGGGTAACGACCTTGTCCCAATGGGCGTCGTCGTCGGAATAAAGCGTCTTCCACCACGACATCGCCGCTTCCCACTGGGCACCCTTGGGCGCGTGGGGGCGGCCTTTGACGTAGTCATACGTCGTCTCGTCCGGGGCGATCAGGCCCGCGCGGGCACCGCCTTCGATCGCCATGTTGCAGATCGTCATCCGGCCTTCCATCGACAGCGCGCGGATCGCCTCGCCGCAATATTCGATGACGTAGCCGGTGCCACCCGCGGTGCCGGTCCTGGCGATGATCGACAGCACAATATCCTTGGCCGTGACGCCGGGCGACAGCTGGCCCGTGATCTCGACCTTCATGTTCTTGGACTTTTGCTGAATCAGCGTCTGGGTCGCCAGCACGTGTTCCACCTCGGACGTGCCGATCCCGTGGGCCAGCGCGCCGAACGCCCCGTGGGTCGCGGTATGCGAATCGCCGCAGACCACGGTCATGCCGGGCAGGGTCCAGCCTTGCTCGGGGCCGATGATGTGGACGATCCCCTGCCGCACGTCGCTGACGGGATAGTAGTGGATCCCGAAATCCTTGGCGTTCTTGTCCAGCGCTTCCAGCTGGATGCGCGATTCCTCGTTGTCGATGCCCTTGTCGCGATCCTCCCACGTGGGGACGTTGTGGTCGGGCACGGCGATGGTCTGGCCGGGCGCGCGCACCTTGCGGCCCGCCATGCGCAGCCCTTCAAAGGCCTGCGGGCTGGTCACCTCGTGGACGAGGTGGCGGTCAATATAGAGAAGCGAGGTGCCGTCGGTATCGGTCACCAGATGGGCATCCCAGATCTTGTCGTAGAGTGTCTTGCCGGACATGGTCGGGTCTCCTGTCGCGGAGTGAGTGGTTTTCTGTCGGAACGGGGGCGCGGCGTTCAGAGACGCGCGAGGATCGAGCGGCTGTCGCCCTCGAAGCGCTCGGTCAGGCGCTGGTGGTCGTCCATGTCGAAAACGCGGTCCATGGGCCGGGGTCATAGCGCATCCGCGCGGCGATTTGAAGCCACGACCTTGTGGGCGGCCAGACATGGCGTAAGGGTGGCGCGATGGAAGGCGAAATGAACGCGCTGTGGGCCGAACTGGCCGCGATCTGGGGGCTTGTCCGCCTCCAGTTCGAGAACCTGATGCTGCCTTCGCGGCTGTGGCAGCTGGCGCTGATCCTGGCGGTCGCTGTGGCGTCGCAGGTCGTGACCATGCTGGCCCAGCCCCGCATGCGCGAATGGATGCGCGGCCGCGACTGGCCTATCTGGCGGCTGCGTCTGCTGCTGGTGGTGAACCGGCGGCTGCGGCTGATCTTCTTCTTTGCCGGGATGTGGATGGTGACCTGGGCAATGCGCGCGGTGACGCCCTTCCCCTCGCGCAGCTACATCCTGGCCCTGGTGGCGACGCTGGCCACCGCCTGGCTGATCGTGGTCTTCGGCGCGCGGTTGGTGCGCAACCCGGTGCTGCGGCGCGTCGTGCGCTGGGCGCTGTGGGTCTACGTGACGCTGTGGGTGTTCGGCCTGGTCGAAGAGGTGTCGGGCGCGCTGGACCAAGTGGCGTTCACCCTGGGCGAGGTGCGGCTGAGCCTTCTGATCCTGGTGCAGGCGGTGGTGCTGGTGACGGTCTTCTTCGTCGTGGCCCGGTTCGCGGCGGCTGCGGGGACCGATCGGATCCGCCGAAGCGAGGATCTTTCGCCTTCGCTTCGGGTGCTTCTGGTGAAGATTTTGCAGATCGCGCTGTATGGGGCGGCGCTGTTCGCGGGGCTGCGGGCGGTGGGCGTGGATCTGACGGGGCTTGCGGTCCTGTCGGGCGCGATCGGCGTGGGGTTGGGGTTCGGCCTGCAGAAGGTCGTGTCGAACCTAGTGTCGGGGGTGATCATCCTGCTCGACAAGTCGATCAAGCCCGGCGACGTGATCTCGTTGGGCGAGACCTTCGGCTGGGTCGGCACCCTGGGCGCGCGCTATGCCTCGATCACGACGCGGGATGGCAAGGAATACCTGATCCCGAACGAGGATCTGATCACCGGGCAGGTGGTGAACTGGTCTCACTCGAATGATTTCGTGCGGCTGGACGTGTTCTTCGGCACCTCCTACCAGAACGACCCGCATCTGGTACGGCGCATCGCGGTGGACGCGGCCCTGGGCGTCGATCGGGTCCTGCAGGAACGCAAGCCGGTCTGCCACATCGTCGGCTTCGGCGATTCCAGCGTCGACTACATCCTGCGCTTCTGGATCACCGACCCGACGGGCGGCCTGACGAACATCCGCGGCAACGTCTACCTGGCGCTGTGGGACGCGTTCCAGGACAACGACATCGCCATCCCCTTCCCGCAGCGCGAGGTGCGCGTGCTGAACAAAAGCCTGCCCATTGCCGACCGTTCGTGACGCTCGCCCCGGGGACGCCGCCGCCATCGCCCGTATCCACGTGACCGCCTGGCGCGAGACCTATCGCGGGCTGTTCCCCGATGCGGTCCTCGACGGCATGGACGAAGCGGCGCGGCGCGATCTCTGGGCGCGGGCCATCGCGCAGGGAACGACGCGAATTGCGGTGGCCGAGGGCGGCTTTGCCCAGTCCGGGCCGCAACGCATCGACGCGCACCGGAACGCCTACCCGCAGGAACTGTGGTGCATCTACCTGCAGCGAATTGCCCAGGGACGCGGGCTGGGGCGCGCCTTGTTCGAGCATGTGTGCCCCGAAGTGCCCTTTACCGTCGCGGTCTTCGCCGCGAACCCGGGCGCCTGCGCGTTCTACGAACGGATGGGCGGGCGATGTCTGTCCGAGGCGCCGGAAGAGGTGTTCGGTATAACCCTGCCCGAACGGCTCTACGCCTTCGACCACCACTCCGGAGAATAGCCGCAGCCCCACCCCCGCCCTTCATCCTTGAAGGAAATACCCTGGGGGCTCGCGGCACGCGAGCGGGGCAAAGCCCCTCCGCCCTTACCTATTAAAACCGATCACTCGGATCCGACGCATTATCCATCTTGCCCGGCGCGGGGGTCAGGTCTATGTCCGGCGGCGGGACACCCCTCCCCAACGAGGGGCATATATCTGGAAGGATACCATGTCTGCACCTGCGACCCCGGCCACGCGGCCGGCAAATCCGCGTTTTTCGTCCGGCCCTTGCGCCAAACCCCCCGTTTTCGCACTGGAATCGCTGTCCGACGCGCCCCTGGGCCGCTCGCACCGGGCTGCCGTGGGCAAGTCGAAGCTGAAGCAGGCCATCGACGAGACTGCCCAGCTTCTTGGCGTGCCCGACGGTTACAAGGTGGGGATCGTGCCCGCCTCTGACACCGGGGCCTATGAAATGGCAATGTGGTCCCTGTTGGGCGCCCGCCCTTCCGAGACGTTGGCGTGGGAGAGCTTCGGCAAAGGCTGGGTCACCGACGCGGTCAAGCAGCTGAAGCTGGCCGAGAACGAGGTCCGCGAGGCCGAGTATGGCGAGATCGTGGATCTAGCCGCCGTCGATTGGAACAAGGACATCTGCTTCACTTGGAACGGCACGACCTCTGGCGTGCGGGTGCCGAATGGAGACGTGATCCCCGCGGATCGCGAGGGGCTGACGATCTGCGACGCGACCAGCGCCGCTTTCGCGCAAGATCTCCCGTGGGACAAGTTGGATGTGACCACGTTCAGCTGGCAGAAGGTGATGGGCGGAGAGGCCGCGCATGGCGTGATCGTGCTTAGCCCCCGCGCGGTCGAACGGCTGGAAAGTTACACCCCCGCATGGCCGCTGCCGAAAATCTTCCGCCTGACCAAGGGCGGGAAGCTGATCGACGGCATCTTCAAGGGCGAGACGATCAACACCCCCTCGATGCTGTGCGTCGAGGATTGGCTGCTGGCGCTGGCCTGGGGCCGGTCCGTGGGCGGGCTGAAGGGCCTGATCGACCGCGCCGACCAGAACGCACAGGTCGTGTGGGATTTCGTCGCCGCGAATGATTGGATCGACAATCTGGCGGTGGACAAGGCCACCTGGTCGAACACCTCGGTCTGCCTGAAATTCACGGACCCCGCGGTCGCGGGCGACGCCGATTTCGCCAAGGCCGTCCAGAAGAAGCTGGAGGCCGAGGGCGTGGCCTATGACGTGGGCAGCTATCGCGACGCGCCCGCCGGTCTGCGGATCTGGTGTGGCGGCACGGTGGAGAAGGCCGATCTTGAGGCCCTGATGCCGTGGATCGACTGGGCCTATCACGCCGTCCTGTCCGAGCGCGAAGCCGCCTGATCCGAGCCGTGGCGGTGCGCATGAATGCGCACCCTACGGGCTGATATTCTCGGTGCGCGGGGTCTCTGCCCGCGCCCGCTTTCCCACTATCGTTCAAGGAGTGCCTGACATGGCCCCCAAGGTTCTCGTCTCCGACAAGCTGTCGGAAACCGCCGTCCAGATCTTCCGCGACCGCGGCATCGAGGTCGATTTCGAGCCCGGATTGGGCAAGGACAAGGATCGCCTGCTGGAGGTGATCGGCCAGTATGACGGGCTGGCCATCCGCTCGGCCACCAAGGTGACCGACAAGATCCTGGCCGCCGCCGACAATCTGAAGGTGATCGGCCGCGCCGGGATCGGTGTCGACAACGTGGACATCCCCGCCGCGTCCCAGAAGGGGGTGATCGTGATGAACACGCCCTTCGGCAACTCGATCACCACAGCCGAGCATGCCATCGCCATGATGTTCGCCGTAGCGCGCCAGATCCCCGAGGCCAGCGCCTCGACCCATGCCGGCAAGTGGGAGAAGTCCAAGTTCATGGGGGTCGAGCTGACCGGCAAGACCTTGGGCGTGATTGGTGCGGGCAATATCGGGTCGATCGTGATCGCCCGCGCGCTGGGCCTGCGGATGAAGGTCATCGCCTACGATCCGTTCCTGTCCGAGGAGCGCGCCGCCGAGCTGGGTTGCCGCAAGGTCGAGCTGGACGAGCTGTATGCGCAGTCCGAATTCATCACCTTCCACGTGCCGCTGACCGACAAGACCCGCAATATCATGTCGCGCGAGGCCATCGCCAAGCTGAAGCCCGGTGTGCGCATCGTTAACTGTGCCCGCGGCGGTCTAGTGGACGAGGCCGCGCTGGCCGAGGCGCTGAAGGAGGGCCGCGTCGCCGGGGCCGCGTTCGACGTCTTCGCGGAAGAGCCCGCGACCGAGAACCCGCTGTTCAACCTGCCGAACGTGGTGGTCACGCCCCATCTGGGCGCCGCCACGACCGAGGCGCAGGAGAACGTCGCCCTTCAGGTCGCCGAGCAGATGTCGGATTACCTTTTGACGGGGGCGGTGTCGAATGCGCTGAACACGCCCTCGGTCACGGCCGAGGAAGCCAAGGTTATGGGCCCGTGGCTGAAGCTGGCCGAGCATCTGGGCAGCTTCATCGGCCAGATGACCGACGAGCCGATCGAGGCGGTGAACGTGCTTTACGACGGCATGGTGGCCGAGATGAACCTGAACGCGCTGAACGGCGCGGTCGTGGCGGGGATGATGCGTGCCTCGAACCCCGAGGTGAACATGGTTTCGGCCCCGATCATCGCCAAGGAGCGCGGGATCGACATCAGCCGCACCACGCAGGAGCAGACCGGCGTATTCGAGGCCTATATCAAGGTCACGATGAAGACCGCCCAGCGCCAGAGGTCGGTCGCGGGGACCGTGTTCTCGGACGGGAAGCCGCGCTTCATCCAGATCAAGGGCATCAACATCGACGCCGAGGTGGGCGAGCACATGCTGTATTCCACCAACGAGGACCGCGCGGGCATCATCGGCACGCTGGGCCGGGTGCTGGGCGAGAACGGCGTGAACATCGCGAACTTCACGCTGGGCCGGGCCGAGAAGGGCAGCGACGCCATCGCCCTCCTCTACGTGGACGAGGCGGTGACGCCCGATGTCGTCGGCAAGCTGCAGGACAGCGGCGTGTTCAACGCGGTTCGCCCGCTGCGCTTCCACACCTGAACCGGCAGGGGGCCGCTTTCGCGCGGAAAACGGCCCCCTTCCACTGGTCGACCACTCTCGGTCGGCGTATGTCGCGCCGCATGGCATCACTTCGCGGCATCGTCCTTATCTGCATCGCATTTTCCGTGCTCACGCTCATGTCCGCCTTCGTAAAGGCGCTGGGCGACAGCGTGCCCACGGGACAGATCGTCTTCTTCAGGGCGTTTTTGTCCCTGCCCATCATCACGCTTTGGCTATGGGCGCGCGGTGATCTTCAGAACGGCCTGCATGTCGAGAACTGGAAGAGCCATGCGCTGCGCGGTCTGGTCGGGACGACGGCGATGGGGCTGGGGTTCACGGCGATCACCCTTCTGCCGCTGGCCGAGGTGCAGGCGATCCGCTTCGCCACGCCTATCTTCCTGGTGATCTTCGCGGCGCTGTTCCTGGGCGAGGTATTTCGCTTCGTCCGCCTGGCCGCCGTTCTGATCGGGTTGGTCGGCGTCATCGTGATCGTCGCGCCTGAGTTCGAGACGGGATCGTTGGACAATGTCGCGTTGATCGGGGCGGGGTTGGCGCTGGCCTCGGCTGCGTTGGCTGCCATGGCGCAAACGTTGATCAAGGCGATGTCAGGAACCGAACGCAGCGAGGCGATCGCGTTCTATTTCCTTTCGACCGCGGCGGCCTGCTCGCTTTTGACATTGCCGTTCGGCTGGGTCTGGCCAACACCGCAAGAGGCGCTTCTGTTGGCCGCATGCGGGGTGTTCGGGGCCATCGGGCAGGTTCTTCTGACCATGAGCTACAAATACGCGGATGCGTCCGACCTGGCGCCGTTCTCCTACATCTCGATGCTGTGGGCGGTGATGATCGGCTTCGTCTGGTTCGGCGAGATCCCGCGCCCGGCGACTTTCGCGGGCGCGGCGCTGATCATCGCATCAGGCGTCGTTATTGTCTGGCGCGAGCGCCGGCTGGCGAAGGGCGCAACGGCACGGCGCAAGCTGCGGGCCAAGGGGATGTACTGATCCCCCCGGTCCCGCCGCGGTTCAGTTGCGGACGAGCTGTTCGTAGCTGTTGGCAACGTCGAGGGCCATCGCGCCGACCTCGAACCGGAAGTCGCCGATCTGGCCGACGGGCGTGACCTCGGCCGCGGTGCCGGTCAGCCAGCACTGTTCGAACCCCTCAAGCTCTTCGGGCATGATGTGGCGTTCGTGGACCGGGATGCCCTTTTCCTTCAGCATCTGAAGCACGGTCTGGCGGGTGATGCCGTTCAGAAAGCAATCGGGCAGCGGCGTGTGCACCTCGCCGTCCTTGACGAAGAAGATGTTGGCGCCGGTCGCCTCGGCCACGTAGCCGCGATAGTCCAGCATCATCGCGTCCGAGCATCCCTTCGCCTCGGCGGCATGCTTGGACATGGTGCAGATCATGTAAAGGCCGGCCGCCTTCGCCTCGCACGGGATCGTTTCGGGCGAGGGGCGCTTCCATTTCGACAGGTCGAGCTTGGCGCCCTTGGTCTTGGCGTCACCGTAATAGGCGCCCCATTCCCACGCGGCAACGGCCATGCGCACCGGGTTCCGGGCGCTGGCGACCCCCATGTCGGGCCCGGCCCCCCGCCATGCGACCGCACGGACATAGGCGTCGGTCAGGCCGTTGGCTTGCAGGACCTCGGCCTTCGCCTCCTCGATCTGGTCGACGCTGTAGGGCACCTCGAAATCGATGAGGTTGGCGGATTTCTTCAGACGCTCGGAATGCTGGCGGGACTTGAAGATGGTGCCGCCATAGCACCGCTCGCCCTCAAACACGGAAGAGGCGTAGTGCAGCGCATGGGTCAGGATGTGCACCTTCGCGTCGCGCCATTCGACCAGCTGGCCGTCCATCCAGATCTTGCCGTCGCGATCGTCGTATCCGCCCGACATCCTCATTCTCCTTGCCCTAAAGTTGCGCGGGGTGGGCGCATGTGGATATTTTGTTCCAAATCGGATGCCCACGTAGCGCCGGAGGTTGCTTCATGTCAACGGTGCTGACATAAACTGTGATCGAATACCGGGCGGAGGGCGTACAAAATGAGCGATGGGCGCGCACGAGGCGATTCCCTTCTGTTCTTGACAGATGCTCAGCTTCGGCGCGGGATCGAGGCGATGTTCTTCGCCTATCGCGGCTTCACGGCGGATCCTGACCGGATCCTGGACCAGTATGAATACGGCCGCGCGCATCACCGGGCGATCCATTTCATCAACCGCTGGCCCGGCACCACGGTGAACAATCTGCTGGCGATCCTGGGCGTGACGAAGCAGTCGCTGAACCGGGTCCTGCGCACCTTGATCGAGGACGGGCTGGTCGAAAGCGCCATCGGCACCCGGGACCGGCGCGAGCGGCATCTGACCCTGACGGAAAAAGGCCGCGCTCTGGAGGCCGAACTGTCCGAGGCGCAGACGGCCCGGATGCGCGATGCATTCCGCCGCGCGGGCCCCGAGGCGGTGGCGGGCTTTCGCACCGTGCTGGAAGAGATGATGGACGAGGATCTACGGCGCCTGTTCGAGGGGGTGGCATGACCGACCGGCCGCACCTTCTGATCGTGGACGACGACGAGCGGATCCGCGGGCTTCTGGGCAAGTTCCTGACGCGGAACGGCTTCTACGCCACCACCGCGCGCGATGCCGCCCATGCGCGGCGCATTCTGGGGGGACTGGATTTCGACCTTGCGGTGGTCGACGTGATGATGCCGGGAGAGGACGGGATTTCGCTGTGCCGCTGGCTGACCGAGGATCGGTCGCTGCCCACGCTTCTGCTGACCGCGCGGGGCGAGACGCAGAACAGGATCGAGGGGCTGGAGGCCGGGGCGGACGATTACCTGTCCAAACCGTTCGAGCCGAAGGAGCTTTTGCTGCGCATCAACGCCATCCTGCGACGTGTGCCCCCGTCCGAGCCCGCCACCTCGCAACCCAAAGTGCTGATATTGGGCGACGTGAGATACGACGTGGGCCGGGGCGAGCTGTGGCAGGGCGAGGATCCGATCCGCCTGACCGCGACCGAGGCCGCGCTGATGCGCATCTTCGCCAAGGCCCCGGGCGAGGTCATCAGCCGCGCCCGCCTGATCGAGGATCTGGGTCGTGCGGGCCCCGATGGCGAAGGCGCGCAGGATCGCGCCGTGGATGTGCAGATCACCCGGCTGCGGCGCAAGATCGAGACCGACCCGAAGAACCCGCGCTATCTTCAGACGGTGCGGGGGGCGGGGTATCTTCTGGCCCCCGATTGAGGCCCGGGGCCCGCGCGGCTAGGGTCGCACGAAAGCGCGGAGGTTCCCCTTGTCGGTCATCTGGTATTCCCACCCCTCGGGGCTGGAGCACGTCACGCCCTCGGGCCACCCCGAACAGGTCGCGCGCCTGTCCGCGGTCGAAGAAGGGTTGCAGCCCCTGAAGCTGGCCCGCCGCGACGCCCCCGCCTGCACCGACGAGGACATCCTTCTATGCCACCCCAAGCGGTATCTGGAGGGGATCGAGGCGGCGGCGCCCGAGGCGGGGTCGATCTCGCTTGATGGCGATACGCACATGTCGCCGGGGTCGCTGATCGCGGCGCGGCACGGGGTTGGCGGGAATATTGCCGCCGTGGATGCGGTTCTGGATGGCGAGGCGAAGGCGGCTTTCGTCGGCTGCCGTCCGCCTGGACACCATGCCGAGCGTGAGACCGCGATGGGGTTCTGCCTGTTCGGCAACGTCGCCATCGCCGCCAAACACGCGCTAGAGCGACGTGGTCTGTCCCGCGTCGCCATCGTCGATTTCGACGTGCATCACGGCAACGGCACGCAGGATCTGGTGTGGGAGGACGAGCGGATCCTGTTCGTCTCGTCCCACCAGATGCCGCTTTATCCCGGGACCGGCGCGGCGTCAGAGACGGGCGCGCATGGGCAGGTCGTCAACGTGCCGCTGAAACCGCAGACCGGCGGGGCCGAGATGAAGACCGCCTATCGCGAGCACGTCTTTCCCCGCCTGACCGAGTTCGCCCCCCAGCTTATACTTATCTCGGCCGGGTTCGACGCGCATCGCAACGATCCCTTGGCGGGGCTGCGGTGGGAGGCCGAGGATTTCGCCTGGATCACCGACTGGCTGTGCGACATCGCAGACGCGCATTGCGAGGGTCGCGTCGTCTCGACACTGGAGGGGGGGTATGATCTGACCGCGCTGTCGGCGTCCGTGAGGGCGCATGTGGAGGTTCTGAAGGAGCGGAGCGCATGAGCGAGAAACCCATCGAAGAGATGTCGTTCGAGGAGGCGATGCGCGAGCTGGAGCAGGTCGTGGGTCACCTTGAAAAGGGCGATGTGGAGCTTGAGGAATCGATCCGCCTGTACGAGCGAGGCGCGCAACTGAAAGAGCGGTGCGCCGCGACGCTGAAGGCAGCGGAAGAGAAGGTTGCAAAGATCACCACCGGCGCGGATGGCCGCCCGACCGGCACAGAGCCTCTGGACCCGTGAGCTTTCCCGACCGTCTGGCCGGATCGGCGGCGACCATCGGCGCCGCCCTCGACGGCATCCTGCGCGACCACCCTGAGGGGACGATCGCCCAAGCGATGCGCTATGCCGTGGGCGGCGGGAAGCGGCTGCGGGGGTTCCTGGTGCTGGAAAGCGCTGGGCTGCACGGGATCGACCGCGACGCCGCCCTGCCCGCCGCCGCCGCGATCGAGGCGCTGCACGCCTATTCGCTGGTCCATGACGACCTGCCGTCGATGGATGACGACGACCTGCGGCGGGGTCAGCCCACGGTCCATGTGAAGTGGGACGAGGCGACGGCCGTTCTGGTGGGCGACGCGCTGCAGACGCTGTCCTTCGACCTTGTGTTGTCCTGCGACCTGCCAGCCGCCCGGAGTGTGGCGTTGGGGCGCGATCTTGCGCGGGCCGCGGGGGCGCGGGGGATGGTTCTGGGACAAGCTCTGGACATGGCGGCGGAGACGGCCGAGGTGCCGCTGGACCTGAACGGCATCGGGCGGCTGCAATCCCTGAAGACCGGCGCGCTGATCGAATGGTCGGCCGTCGCGGGTGCGACCATGGCCGATGCCGACCCAGCCGCCTTGCGCGCCTATGCGCAGGCCGTTGGACTGGCGTTCCAGATCGCCGACGATGTGCTGGATGTCGAGGGCGACGCGGCCACCACAGGCAAGGCCGTGGGCAAGGATGCCGATGCGAACAAGGCGACCTTCGTGTCGCTTCTGGGCCTCGACGCCGCCAAGGCCGAGGCGCGCCGCCTGACGGACGCCGCCTGCGATGCGCTTGCGCCCTATGGTGCGGCAGCCGATAGCCTGCGGGATTGCGCGCGCTACGTCGTTTCACGAGACCGTTAAGCGCTTTTGCCACCGATCCCGGGTTTCGTTAGGATCGGACAGCCGACACAAGGAAGACGACAGATGGAAGACCGCCCCAAGACGCCAACGCTGGACCGGGTGAATGGCTCTGCCGACCTCAAGGGGCTGAGCAATGCTGATCTGCACCGGCTGGCCGACGAACTGCGCGCCGAGACGATCAGCGCCGTAAGTCAAACCGGCGGGCATCTGGGCGCGGGCCTGGGCGTGGTTGAGCTGACGGTCGCGCTGCACGCGGTGTTCGACACGCCGCGCGACCGGCTGGTCTGGGATGTCAGCCACCAGTGCTATCCCCATAAGATCCTGACCGGCCGCCGCGACCGGATCCGCACCATCCGTCAGGAAGGGGGCCTTTCGGGCTTCGCCAAGCGATCCGAGTCGCCTTATGACCCTTTCGGGGCGGGCCACAGCTCGACCTCGATCTCGGCCGCGCTGGGGTTCGCGGTGGCGCGGGACCTGGGCGGATCGCCCGATCCCAGCCTCGGCGACTCGATCGCGGTTATCGGCGACGGCGCGATGAGCGCGGGCATGGCCTATGAGGCGATGAACAACGCGGGCCATCTGGGCAAGCGACTGTTCGTGATCCTCAACGACAACGAGATGTCGATCGCCCCGCCGGTCGGCGCCATGTCGTCCTACCTGTCGCGTCTTTACGCCGGCGCCCCGTTTCAAGAGCTGAAGGCCGCAGCGAAGGGCGCGGTGGGCTTCCTTCCGCCACCCTTCCGCGAGGGGGCGAAGCGCGCGAAAGAACTTCTGAAAGGTATCGCCGTCGGCGGCACGCTGTTCGAGGAGCTTGGTTTTTCCTATATCGGCCCCATCGACGGGCACGATCTGGACCAGCTTCTTCCCGTCCTGCGCACGGTGCGGGCGCGTGCCGACGGCCCCGTCCTGATCCACGCCATCACCAAGAAGGGCAAAGGGTACGAACCGGCCGAGAAAGCCGCCGACCGCGGGCACGGCGTGTCGAAGTTCAACGTGGTGACGGGCGAACAGAAGAAGGCGGCCTCGAACGCGCCGTCCTATACCAAGGTCTTCGCGCAAAGCCTTGTGCAGCACGCCGCCGAGGACGAGCGCATCTGCGCCGTCACCGCCGCAATGCCGGACGGCACCGGCCTGAACCTGTTCGCCGAGCGCTATCCCAGCCGGTGCTTCGACGTGGGCATCGCCGAACAGCACGGCGTCACGTTCTCGGCCGGGTTGGCAGCCGGGGGCATGAAGCCCTTCTGCGCGATCTATTCGACCTTCCTGCAGCGCGGCTATGACCAGATCGTCCACGACGTCGCGATTCAGCGGCTTCCGGTCCGGTTCGCAATCGACCGCGCCGGCCTGGTGGGCGCGGATGGGGCCACGCATGCCGGGGCGTTCGACATCGCTTTCCTGTCCAATCTGCCGGGCTTTACGGTCATGGCCGCCGCGGACGAGGCCGAATTGAAGCACATGGTTGCCACAGCCGCCGCGCATGACGACGGCCCCATCGCCTTCCGCTTCCCCAGGGGCGAGGGCACCGGCGTGGACATGCCCGAGCGGGGCGAGGTTCTGGAGATCGGAAAAGGGCGGATGATCCGGCGCGGGTCCGGCGTGGCGATCCTGAACTTCGGCGCCCGGATGAAAGAGGTTCTGGAGGCGTGCGAGGCGCTTGGTCAACGGGGAATTACCCCAACCATTGCCGACGCCCGATTCGCCAAGCCGCTGGACGAAGATTTGATTCTTTCGCTAGCCGAAGATCACGACGCCCTGATCACGATCGAGGAAGGCGCCGTAGGCGGCTTTGGCAGCCATGTCGCACAGCTTCTGGCTGAGAGGGGCGTGTTCGATCGTGGGCTGAAATACCGCTCCATGGTGCTACCGGACGGGTTCATCGATCACGCAAACCCCTATGATATGTATGCTTCAGCGCAATTGAACGCCACGGATATCGAGGACAAGATACTGAATATATTAGATATTCAATCGATAAACCAAAGGGCCTGAGCTGGGCGGCCATGTTGAATGAAGACGAACTAAACTTGACGTTTGGTCATCAATAATCCATCTGGACTTCCTGCCACGTTGCAACTCACGATTGCTATGGCCGTGTTTACCAGGTCAGGTTCTATTGATGGTACGTTGTGATGAAGATGTCGAAATTCTTCGAAGACCCGTCAGCCAACCGCGTTGATATCCAAACCCCCGGACCGACGGCGGAAGGTGCCTGGATACCCCGGATCGGAGAGACCTTTCCTGACCTCTGGGCGGACAGCACGCACGGAGAGTTGGAACTGCACCGTTGGGCATCGGGCCACTACACTGTGTTCTTTGTGCATCCTTCGGCCTACACGCCGACCTCAGAGATCGACGTCATCGACATGGCCCGCCACCAGACGGAATTCGATATTCGCGGCTGCCGCGTACTGGGCATGACGCAATCCGACCCTCTGACCGAGCGTATGTGGATCGAAGAAATCTCGGCTAAGCACGAGGTGGAGGTGAACTTCCCGATCATCTCGGATGAGGACGAGCGCATTGCTCAGGCCCTCGGGATGAACCAGCACTCAGCGCATTCGGATGTCCCGATCTGCAAGACCTTCATCATCTCGCCCGACCTGCGGATCAGCAGCATCATGGAGTTTCCCGTGGTGGTCCCGCGTTCAGCCATGGAGCTAGTGCGGATCGTCGACGCCCTGCAGGCGGCGCGCCGCTAACCCAGATAGACGTGCCCCTTGGGATACCGCACCAAGGCGATCCTTTGAGTGGCCAGGAAGAAGCCCAGGACCAAGGGGCCGACGCGGCCGAGGAACATGATCACGATAATGGTTCCCCGCCCCCAGCCTTCCAAAGTCTCGGTCGCCCCCATTGACAATCCGACAGTTCCAAAGGCCGACATGACCTCGAACAACAGGGTCAGGAAGGTGCCGTCGTTGCCGATCACAAGGATGAATACTCCGCTGAATATGATCAGTGTCGAGATCGTCATGAGGGCCATGACCTTCTGAATCTCATCCGGACCAAGGGCCCGCCCGAAAGCGTTGAGTTCGCGCTTGCGCTTGAAGAAGGCCAGCGTCGCCATGACGAGAACGACGAATGTGGTCAGCTTGATACCCCCGGCCGTCGAGGTCGAGCCGCCGCCGATGAACATCAGTCCAATGATCATCAGCGCGGTGGAATCGCGGATCGCGGTCGTGTCCACTGTATTGAACCCCGCGGTCCGGGGGGTCGTCCCCTGAAAGAACGCAGCCTGCAGCTTTCCGAACGTGCCGTCTATGGCCCCCAAGGTCTCCGGGTTCGACCATTCCAGCGCCGCGAAGCCAAGGAACGCCAGCACGATCAGGACCGGCGTCCCGGCCAGCATCAGCTTGGAATGCAGCGACAACTTGCGCCATCTGCGCACCGACCGGACCTCGGCCAAAACGATGAATCCCAGGCCCGATGTAATGAACAGGGCGCAGACCGTGAACGTCACGAGCGGATTCGCCGCGTAGTCCATCAGCGAGTTCGAGAACGTGGAGAAACCGGCATTGTTAAACGCCGACACCGCGTGGAACACGGCATGCCAGAGCCCTTGGGCCCACCCGAATTCGGGGACGAAGACGAATGACAGAAGGACGGCCGCAATCGCTTCTAACGCCAGGGCAAGGCGCAGGATGATCCGGACAAGCGAGATCAGGTTGGTGATCGAGGTCTGGTTCAGGTCGGTCTGAAGGACGATCCGCTGGGGAATGCCGATGGGAATGCCCAGAGACGAAAGAAGCAGGGCGGCGAAGGTCATGAGACCGAGGCCGCCCATCTGCATCAGCACGATCAGGACGGCCTCGCCGAAGACGGTGAAGGCTTCGGGCGTATCCACGACGATCAGGCCGGTCACAGTCACCGCCGAGGTCGACGTGAAGATCGCGTCGGACCACGTGATGTGGCCCACCTGCGCGATCGGCAGCTTTAGGGCCACCGAGCCTAGTGCGATGAACGCTAGGTAGATCACCGCCAGCATTCCCGGCGGAGGCAGGCGCTTGAGCCAATCCCCGAACTTCATCAGATGCTCTGCGTGAACTCGCGCAGATCCACCCGTCGCCCGAGGATCAGCAGCATGTCGTCGGCCTCCAGCGTGCAGACCTCGCCGTCCCGGCCGATGAAGTCGGTCCCGCGCATGACGCCAAGGCAACGCAGGTCGAAATCGTCCAGCTTCAGATCCGCCAGCGATTTGCCGTTCAGCTCATCCGGGATCCGCATGTTGACCACGTTGTAGGTATTCCCCAGCGAAACGTAGTCGCGGATCAGGGGGTTGTGCAGCATCTGGGCGACCTGCTGGCCCATTCGCACCTCGGGGTGGATTACCCGGTCGACACCAAGGCGGTGCAGAATGCGGTGATGCGTTTTCGAGGTGGCCTTGGCCCAAACCTTGTCGACGCCCAGAAGGCTCAGGTTCATCGAGGCAAGAACGCTGGCTTCAAGGTCGTGACCCAAGGAGACGATGCCGACGTCGCATTCACCGACGCCGGCATCGCGCATCCCGTCCTCGGACCGGGCGTCGACGATCATGGCCTGGTCCAGCTCTTCCGCGTGGTTCGAGACCTTCCCCTCGTCCAGATCGATCCCGATCACGTAGTTCCCGAAGCGTTTCAGTTCGGTGGCAACGGTCGAGCCGAAATTGCCCAGACCGACGATGCAGAAGTTGGCGGGATGGTGGGGCATGTCACGTCGCCTCGTGCAGGAGGGCGGCGAGGCCCTCACGGTATGTGGGGAAGGCCAAGGTCACGCCCAGTTCGGTCTTGATGCGATCGTTCCGCACGCGCTTGGATTCGGCATAGAAGCTTCGTGCCATGGGCGACAGGTCGGCTTGGTCGAACGGCACCTCGGGCGGTCTGGGCAGACCCAGAAGGTCGGCGGCGTGGGCAATCACGTCCTGTGGTGGCGCGGGATCGTCGTCGCAGACGTTGTAGGCACATCCCGGGTTCGGCCGCGCGATGGAGGCTTCCAGCACCGTGGCGATATCGGTCACGTGGATGCGCGAGAAGACCTGGCCCGGCTTGACGATCCGCCGGGCCTTGCCGCTTTTAACTTTGGCGAATGGGCCGCGCCCGGGGCCGTAGATCCCGGCAAGGCGAAAGATGTGCAGCGGCAGCTTGGGCAGAAGCGCCTGCCACGCAGCCTCGGCCCGGACGCGCGCTGCGCCGCGCGTGGTAGACGGGGCGAGGGCCGTACTTTCGTCCACCCATTCGCCGCCGTGATCCCCATAGACGCCCGTGGTCGACAGATAGCCGAACCACTGAAGCCCGGCGCGTTGCAGCGGGCCGCCATATGTGTCGATCACGGGATCGCCGTCATCCGGGGCCACCGAATGAAGGACATGGGTCGCCCAGTCTATATGGGGGGTCAAATCATCGCCCGGCCAGACGATGGGTCTCACCCCCGTGGCGGCGATGCCGTCCGTCTTTTCCGGCGAACGAGTGGTGCCGCGCACCTCCCACCCTAAGTCGATCAGGCGGGGCGCCAGGGCGCGGGCAGAGAACCCGTGCCCGATGGACAAAAGCCTCATATCCGCGCCTCGGTCTGCGTGCAGGGACCGGCGCAGAACGCCGATAGCACGTTATCGAAGATCGGGTCAGCACCCGGGACCGCACGAAACAGCGTGACCGAGGAACACAGCTTCTGCGCGTCCACGGCTCCGAAGAGTTCCTTGGCCGACCGATCCCGGTGGGGCAGAAGCAGGGCCATCATCTCGTGCAAGCGCGGGCCAAGGATGGGGTGATCCAGATAGCGGGCGGCCTCTTCAAGGTCGGCAATCCCGTAGAACCACGCCCGCTGCGATTGTCCAAGACCGCGAAGCTGGGGATAGATGAACCACATCCAATGAGTTTGCTTTCGACCTGCCGCGATCTCGGCCCGGGCGGAGTCAAAGGTGTCACGCTGCGCCTCGACGAAGCGATCCAGGTCGGTCTCGTCCGGCACGAAGGCCCCCAGTCCGAAAGATTCGCCGCACGTTAGATCTTCACGCGGGTGATTGAAATGGCGTGCAGTCAGGCCCAGCGGGCGAAACCGAACATCATGTAGTCGCGCTGATACGCGGCCTTCACGGCGGCCTCGACCTCGGGATCGTAGATCGCCGACAGGGGCATCGGGGCGAGATCCCCCTCGGGGATGTAGGCGGGCGCATTCAAATCCATGGCCTGGGCAAGCTCGGCCAATCGGTCGATCGCTTCTTCCTCCCGGATCAGACGGTCGGGAACGGCGAACTGGCCCATCCCCTCCAGAAGCGCGCTCTGGCTGGCCCATACGGGGTCGACCCGCAGGCTGGTCTGCCCCCCTAGGTTGCCCGCCACGAAAGACGCGAAGGACAGGAACGCTGCCCGGTGGGCATCCGCATCATAGTCGGCGCCGGGCGCGCCCTCCGGGATGGGCAGGTGATAGTTTTCCCGCAGTGTCTTCCGGATCTCCTCGAAGCAGTCCGGACCGGGGATCAGAATGTGTCGGCAGAAGGCAGCATATAGCCGCGGGACGGGATGGCGCAGGATCGTGAAACTGCGATGTCCGGTGTTCTGCCGCTTCCACTTGCGCAGGTCCTTCTGGGTGCGGTCGCGGCCGAGGGCGTCATGCGGCGCCCCGTCGATCCCGGCTAGCCAGTCCTCGACCGACGGGACAGGACCGCCGGGGATCGGCATGTAGAGAACAGGCGCCGTCGCTGCCGAGACATAGCTAGGAATTGCGGGGCCGCGTCGCGGCTCGAACGCAGGCGTCCGGCCCAGTTCGAAATGATCCATCGGGCCCAGTGCGGCGACCATCTCGTCGTAATTATCGACCTTCTCGCGCAGACCGGCCGGGTTTTGCACCTTGGTGGCACCGGCCAGCTTCTCGATCCGGCCGGGAACGCCCAGAAAAGCGGCGAGGCCGTTCAAAACCTCGAGGTCGCCGGCATCCTGATACGTCAGATAGAACGCCGTCTGCCCGGTCGTCTGGAGGGCCCGCATAACCCTTGTCTGGAAAGATTGCAGGACGGACAGATGCGCCCGGAACTCGTCCGCGTCGAAGCGGATCTTGGCCGTGCGGGCACTTTTCATGTCGCTCAGGCGCCACTGGTTCGTGGCTCGCGCAATCTTGAGGCTGACGTAGGAGTCGAGCGGATTGCGGGTCAAAACGATCTTGGCGCAGCGCGGGTCGGGCAACAGGCGGTCCACGACCCGGGCGTCGTGGTCATGAAAAAAGCGAAAGCCCGCCAACCCATCGGTGCGGTCGCGCATTGCAGATAAAAGGGCGAGGGGATCCTTTTCCCGCTGTGACAGGGTAACGCCCGCCATCTCGGTCTTGCCTGCATTGCCCATGAAATGGGGATTGAACGCCTCGCCCCAGCAGCGCAGGCCGTCGATCTGGTTGATGTTGTCTTCCAGGAAGTTCGAGCCCGTACGCATCTCGGCCAGAAGGATGAAGCTGTCGAAACCGGTCATCGGGACGTCCTATCTGGCGACATAGGGTTTGCGGGGGCGGGGCGCTTCGCTTTCGGGGCGGGGGTCTGCGGGAAAATCGCCCATGAGATAGGGATGCAT
>Ga0114903_1000576_pt1 | contig 19398 bp, 21 predicted proteins | sample MalvirDeepMed_s2_FD_87289 | JGI IMG/M metagenome (GOLD analysis project Ga0114903, IMG submission 87289) | Marine viral communities from the Global Malaspina Expedition - Malaspina viral metaG DeepMed_s2 | ecosystem: Environmental > Aquatic > Marine > Oceanic | place: Mediterranean Sea... | reverse complement strand
TCGCAGCCTTTCTTCGTCCCGGTCAGGCCAAGCTGGTCCCTCAGGATGTCGAGAAGGGTGGCGCGCGTGTCGTGCTCGACCTCGCGGGGCTCACCGTTCACTGTGAAACGTGTGCGCATTTGGCTCTCCTTTATGAAGGTGGCTTCGAACCGCACGACGCGCGGTGTACCTAGAGCCTGAACCGCGCGCAGAGCAATCGTGTTCCGAAAAAACTCGGCAGCCTGCGCCTTGCCCGACCGGGACATCGTGTCCGCGTCCTACGTGCTTCTGGAGCGACCGACCCCGGCCGCGGTTCTTGTCAGGATTCTGGGAACCCTGCCCGGAACCCGGAAGCGTCAGTTCCGAACGCGTGATCTGCTAAGGCGGCTGGAGAAGGAAGAGCAACGCACCACCTTCCTCCTCGACGAGTTGCGGCATCGCGTCCGTAACAGCCTCGCGGTATTGCAAACCCTGTTCAAGATGACAGCGCGCACCTCCCAAAACGTTGAAGAGCTGACCGACGCCTTCGGTGAGCGGCTGCGGACCCTCTCTGACGCGCACATCCGGCTCGCCAATGAAGTGGGCGGCGATCTCACACTCGCGACGCTCGTGAAAGATCACGTCGCCCCCTACGCACCAGAAGGCGGGCGGGTCGCGATAGATGGCCCCGCAGTCAGGCTTACGGAATCCGTGGCGTTCGACCTATCGCTCGTCATCCATGAGCTGGCCACCAATGCGGCGAAATACGGCGCGCTCAGCGTTCCCGACGGACAGGTGGAGGTCCATTGGTCGCTGGATGATGACAGTGACGCGCTTAATTTGTCATGGCGCGAAAGCGGTGGCCCTCCGGTACAGGCTCCAACGCGCCGGGGCCTCGAGACAACTCTGATTTCGAGTTTCTGCGCAGGCGAGGGAAGCGCCCCAGAACTGAGCTACACCGCAGTTGGCTTGGCATGGAAGGCTAAGCTGCCAAAAGACTTCTTCGAGCTTACTAGCGACGCAGACTCACCCGAGCAAGACGGGCAGCCGTACCAAGGCTGACCCGCATTGCAGGGGATGCCAGTGATCGCGCCGTGGGGCAGATTCAGGATAAAGCATCCAAACTTCGGATGCCCGATAGTAGGACGCCGCTTTCAGGCGCTGCCGGCATACGGTTCAATGCCACATCTAGGTTCTGTTCAGGCAGTTCCCAATGCAGCCTGCCGCAGAGGATGCGCACTGCCTCCGTCATCAGTGCCAAGGTGACACGCTCCCCCGGACATCGGTGGGTGGTGGCGGCATCGCCACCCCCCTGGGGTACGAAGTACTCATTCGGATGCCGCCAGCTCAGTTGCCGGCCCGGATGGAACTGATTTGGCAGCGGGAAGGCCTCTTGTGATTGCGACGTGCCCCAGAGATCAGCCAGCACCCACTGACCTGGCGGCAAGTCCAGACCTTCATGCGACACCTGCCGGGTGGTCATCGCACCGACCATCGGAAAGAACGGGGACTGACGCCGCACTTCTTCGCAAAACTGCTCGATGTCTACCCGATCGGCGCAGCTAAGGGTTTGTCGCCATTCCGGCTCCACTGCGAGGGTGCGCGTGAGAAAGGCGATGTAGCGACCAACTGCAACAATCGGGCGAATCAGGTTCAGGATCTCGACCACAGCTGTTTTGGTGGCAAGCGGGGCACCATCTTCCTCAAAAGTCGCGATGCGGCGGGCTGGACACCCTTCGGGAAGGCCAGGCAGCGCCCGCGCCAGCTGCCTCTCGACGCGCCGTCGGCGCAGGAGGGCAGCCACCGTTCCGGGCCCGACTGACCCGGCACGAGCGCTCATCTCCACCAGCGCCTTGCGAAGCGCCGCATCACCGCTGATGCTCTGGTCGAATCCCGCCCACTCGCACACCACTTGCGCGAGTATATCGCTGGCCCCGACCAGGACGTTGGATTCCCCTTCGTCACAAAGCCGAGCGGTCCAGACACGGCCGAACGCCTCGGCGAGGCGTTCGGCGGCGTCTTCCTTTACTAAGACCGCCATGAACAACGCCTTGCGGTGCCTATGAGCGGCCCCGTCGAGTTGCTGCACGCTGCCTTTGTCCTGAAGCAAACGCAGCACCGTCGGCGGCATCGCACCTCGCCGTGTCAGCCCGTCGGCACCGTAAAGCAGCCTGATACCGCGCGCCCCTGTCATGCAAACGGCCTTGCGCCCCATCAGCCGGGTGCGAAAGGCGTCTGTCCCCAGCCGCATGCAGCGATCCGGGATAAAGCGATATCCCTCTCGCAAGAGCGCGAACGTGGCATCGAGGGCGCCATCCGAAGGAAGCGCGCCGGGTTTCATATGAACGGCTTCCCGCCGGTTACGGCGATCATTGCCCCCGAGGTGTAGCTCGAGGCCGGATCAGCTAGCATGACATAGGCCGAGGCCAGTTCCGCAGGCTGGGCCGGGCGCCCCATGGGGTAGTTCCCGCCAAAATTCGCCACGCTCTCTGCCGGCAAAGTTGCCGGGATCAGTGGGGTCCAGACCGGCCCTGGTGCCACGCAGTTCACCCGGATCCCGCGCGACCCCAGCGACTGTGCGAGACCTGCGGAGAAGTTCTGGATCGCGCCTTTGGTGCTAGCATAGGCCAACAGGCCCGGGTTAGGCATGTCGGCATTAACTGAGGCTGTGTTGATGATCGATCCGCCCTGTTTCATCAGCGGCACGGCAGCCTTGGAAAGGTAAAACATCGAAAAAATGTTGGTTCGGAACGTGAGTTCCCATTCCTCGTCCGGGATATCCTCGAACGTATCGTACTGCATCTGGTGCGCGGCATTGTTCACAAGGACGTCGAGGCGGCCGAACTGGTCGGCGGTACGGGCGATAATGTCGCGGCAATGCTCCGTGGACTGAATGTCGCCGGGCAACAGCAGGGCGCGCTGGCCAGCGTCCTCTATGAGGTGTCGTGTGCGATCGGCTTCAGCGCTTTCGGACAGATACGAGACCGCTACATCGGCCCCCTCCCGCGCATATGCCAGTGCGACGGTCCGTCCGATGCCGCTGTCGGCCCCCGTCACAAGGGCCGTCAGCCCGGCAAGGCGGCCTGAGCCACGGTAGCTGTCCTCACCGTGGTCCGGCACGGGCTGCATTTGCTCGGTATGACCCGGCAGGTCTTGCGACTGTTCGGGAAACGGGGGGCGGGGATAGTCCATGGGGATGATCTCCGATCTTGGTTCCGTGGGTCTTGCCAGCCCAACAGGCGAGTAGGCAAAACGTTCCGGAGGTGTCCAGCCACAAGCAGATTACCGCTGTCACGCTGCTCTACTCATGAAGCTGCCACATGGCAGGCGCGCAAGCACGGCGTTCAGGGTCGGCGCCAGTGGCGCAAGGTCCATCTGACCATGGACCCGGCGACGTCCGACATCCGCGCTGTCGAGTTCACTCCAAGCCGCGACGGTGACAGTCCCGTGCTACCCGACCTGCTGGACCAGATTCCGGTCTGCGAACCGATCGACACGGTGACCGCGGACGGCGCCTACGACACGCGACGCTGCCACAAGGCCATCATCGAGCGCGACGCGGTTCCGTTCGTCGGGCGATCCGTCCCCCGGACGGATCGCTGATCCTCCTCACTCCCAAACCGCAAGAACGGGCGGCTATGGAAGGATGACGGCCCCGCGGCACGCGCCCAAAACGACACGCTGCGTGCCACCCGACACTACGGGCGGGCGCTCTGGAAAAGCTGGACAGGCTACCATGCCCGAAGCCGGATCGAGAAGGATGCGCTGCCTGAACGCCTTCGGCGAGCGCATCATGGCAAGAGACCCCGACCGCCAGACCGCCGAAATCCACATCCGCATCGCTCTCATGAACCGCTTAAATGCCCTCGGCACTGCCGAGATCGTCCGCGTAGCCTATTCTCAGCGGGGCAAGGGGCGGTCACGCCTGAGGCAGGGGATAATGCAACAACGCCGCCCTGACCCTCCACTCCACACGAGCCACTACGGGCCAAGCGGGGGGACGAATATCAACAATTGTCAATCGAGGGCCGAAACCTGAGCAGAGTGAACCATGACGGCGCATTGCATGGGAACAACTCAGCAGAATAGCCACGGGGGTGACTACGAATTGCGTCAGAGTGGCGGTTGCACCCCGACAAGGAGCGGCACATCAGTGTCACCCTGTTTCGCCGGTCAACCAGGCCAGCGCCTCGGTCTGCGTATCGAACTCTCTTGTTTCCTCCACTTTGGTTCGTTCACCGTCAAGCTCGGTATACTCTTCACCCCGAAATCGGTAATCCACTTTATCGGGAGAACTTCGCAACTCGAGCTGCCAGACTTCACGGGCACCTTGCGCTTCAAGAAGTGTCCATCCTGCGTGTGTCATGTTCGTCCTCCGGCTTCATGCGTTTATCTACAAAAACGCATCGCGGCTCTATAAGGTTTCCTATTCCTCGCTAACCCGGCCAAGCAGGCCCTCGCACGTCACGACAAGGCGGCGTTTGAATCCCGAAATGGCGGTCTCGGCTTAGAAAGCGCCTCTTACTCAATGAGATACCCCCCGAAATTCGGACACTGACATAGGCTATGATTTGCAGTCTGCTGATCTTCGACGATAAGGAGATCAGAGATGTCGAAACGGAAGCAGCACGCGCCTGAGTTCAAGGCCAAGGTCGCGCTGGAGGCCCTGAAAAGGCGAGGGTTGGAGGGACCGTCGCGCCAGTGGCGCGGCGTAAGCCCGAACAACGCCGCGGAGCGCGCGCTGCGCGCTGTCGCGCTTGGCCGCAGGTCCTTGGCTCTTCGCCGGCTCCGAGCGCGGCTGCGACCGCGCAGCATTCATATATTCCCTGATCGTCACCGCCAAGCTGAACGACGTCGTTCCTCAGGCCTGGCTCGCGGATGTCCTTGCCAGACTACCCGGCACGACGACTTCTCGGGTGCCGGATCTGCTGCCATGGAACTGGTCTCGAACTCCGCAAAGGATGGCCGCATGACCCTGATCGCCCGCCTCCGGATTATCCTGAACGATGTCGACCCGCAGCCGATGCGCCATAACGAGGTGCCGCTGAAGATCAGTCTCGACCGGCTGCATGAGGTCATTAGGCGGCCATGGGCTGGACCGACACCCATCTTTACGAGTTCCGGGTGGGGGATGCCGGTTGGGGCGTGCCCGATCCGGACGGGTTCTACGACGGCCCCATGGACGCGAAGAAGATGACGCTGGAAAAGCTGATCGACCAGACCGGCACCAAGACGGTCCAGTATATCTACGACGTCGGCGATGACTGGGACCACAGTATCCGGATTTAGCGGGTCAACGAGGCCGCCCCGGGCATGACCTATCCACTGCTGCTGACGGCTGCCGCGGCCTGCCCGCCCGAGGACGTCGGCGGCGCCCGGGGCTACGAGGAGTTACTCGAAGCGCTCGCCAATCCCAATCACGAGCAGCACACGTATATGGTCCACTGGTCCGGCGGGAACTTCGACGCCGAAGATGCCGGGATCGCCAGCATCATCGAACGCTTCGATCGGCTTGCAAAGATATGGGCCCCGCGGCCCCGCAAACCCAAACCTACGATCTGAGAGACGCCAGCGACCGCGGCCTACGCCGGATGGTTACCATTGATCTGCTCTCGCTTCATTTCATTGAACTGGGATGCGCGTCACCAAGCATATCCAAGCTCATAATACTTCGGCGCATTTCCCAAGCGACGCCAGTTTGGGCTCCTACGCCTGCACGCCCGTCACGGCTCTCAAGTCGAGGTCCAACGTCGCAGTCATGCCGTTCGGAATAAACTCCCTGGAGAATTTTCCTCCGAGCGAAGAGCCGACCGTGGTCTGGCACATGCGCGTCCCAAAACCCACGTGACCGGGGTCGCCAGACCCGGGCTTGGTGACGCAGACTTCCGTCCACTGAACAATCAGCCGTTCGCCGTGCTGCTCCGCCCGGATCGCGACGCCGTCTCCTGCTTCAGAGAGACCTCCGTATTTTACGGCATTGGTCGCCAGCTCAAAGAAAACAAGTGACAGAGGCGTGATGGCAGCCGGGCAGACGTTAAGCTCCGGCACATCCTGTCTCACGGAAGCGTCCCCGCTGAAGGGTTCCAGGATCGAGTTAATGAGTTGGACCAGAGCAGTGCCCTTTGGCCTTGCTCCAGCGGGATCATTTACGGCGCGCGCATGGACCGAGGCCAACGCCTCGAGGCGTTGGCGCATTACTGTGACAAGCTCCTGGACGCTGTCCGCTTGGCGCGCCGCGATAGAAAGAAGTCCGCCGGCCACCGCGAAGGAATTTCCGACCCGATGGCGCATCTCGGAAAGAAGGAGCTGCTGCCTTTCTGCAGCCTGGCGTTGCAGGGTAATATCCCGTGCGATCTTCGACGCGCCGATGATGTTGCCATTGATACTGCGCACCGGGGAAACGGTGAGCGAGATCGGTACGAGCCTTCCGTCCTTGCGCTTCCGGACTGTCTTTAGGTTCGAGATCCGCTCACCCCGACGCAGCCGAGCGATGAACCGGCTTCTTCGTTCATGCGATCATCAGGAAAGATCAACGTAATCGACCGACCGATAGCCTCCTCGGCGGTATATCCGAAAAGCCGCTCCGCGCCCGGGTTCCAACTCCGGATGATGCTGTCGAGCCCCTTCGTGATGATCGCATCATCCGACCCCTCAACAATTGCGGCGAGATGCTGGTGAAGGCTCTCGGGAGCGTCGAGTTCTGAAGATTTACTCTGTGACATGGTCATAGAAGCATATCCAATCCACGATGATTTGGGCAATTTCCTTTGACTGGCGCAAGCCAAAAATCACAAGCGACGACGCACGAAGGCGCGGAACTGGGCGTGCCGGTGAGGTCATGCGAAAGTCTGCCGCCCCACCTTGCGCCCCGGCCCCTAACACGCGCGCTGGGTGTCGGCGCAAGTCGCAGTGAAGGTCCGCTGTCCGCCCCCTCCACCCGACTTCGCAACTGCGGCGTAAATCGAGTAAATCGGCTGACGGCAGCTGACCGGTGTCAGGTTTTGGATCGTGGACGCCCCGTCTCCTCCGCGCGCTTCTCTGACCGCGACGGTCGGACCGAGCGCCGTTCGACCTTTGTCGAGCTGACGGTCGAGGAGATTGAAAGAGAGCTTCTGATCCTCATGAGCGGGCGCGCGGCCGAGAGGCTGGTGCTCGGCACCATCTCCGGCGGCGCAGGTGGAGATCGTGAAAGCGATCTTGCCCTGGCCACACGGCTAATCCTGCAAATGGACCGAGAGCTGGGCCTTGGCCACACCAGCGATGGCTGGCTGGGGCCAGCCGACATGCATAGGCTGACCGAGGAGGAGAAGCAAAGGGTGCGGGCAAAGCTCGGTCACACCATGAACTACGCTGCGAAACTCCTCACGCCACACATCAAACAGCTACGTGAGGTGGCTGCCGCGCTCATCGACGTCCGAGAGCTCCACGGCGCGGCAATGAGGCGGCTGATGGCCGGACCGGATCGAGAACCCACGCTTAGTCGTAGCTAACCTCCGGGAACTGCTTGGAACGTGCGACCAAACTGGGTACCCTTCCCCTGTGCTACAACTGTAGCACATCGACGTAACACAGACAGCGACCCGCGCAGCGTAAATGACAGCGTTTTCAATGGCTTAAATTGCGTTCGAATTTTGCTCCGCGCCCTACCGCCGGAGCCAAAATCCCCCAAGTGGTTGATTTGACGACATGAGGCACGGCGGGCATCCCGCACGCATGCGCATCGACAGTCAGGCGCATCAACTTGCGCCCGCCCCGGTGCGCGGAGCCTAGTGCTGGCTGCGTCGCCCCTTCGGCAGAACCGCCGTGCTCGGCATCGCACACATCCGCCTCGAAGACCTTCTCTCGCGCTCGGCCGTCCGGCGATGCTTGCCGCATGCGTCCCAAAGGATCGAGATCTCTCGCCGACGCTCGGTCATCTGGCGCGGCTTTCGGAGTGGCCTTTTCCTTGAAGCGACCGGCCGCGGCCGCGCCGTCACGCGGCTCATGGACCGGTCTGTTGCGCTGACACCGAATAAACCCGTGACACATCCGACGGCAAAGTGCCGACCGAACTGGTGCGCTGGCAGATCGCTGCCCAATCACAGCGCGCGGCTCAACTGCGCCGCCGTCCGAGGCGGCAGGCGACTGTGCTGCATCAACGCATTATCGGGACGACCACGCCCAGGCGGCGCGCCAACGGCGACGGCGACGGCGAGGGCGACGGCGACGGGCCCGTCCGGCCTTTGCAGGCGTCGCACAAAAGCGCGCGTGATCCGGTCAGGCCAACACCGCGCTGGACAGGCCGGGCGCGCCGTCCTACCCCTGAGCCATGGACAGCGCCTTTCTCATTACCGCCTTTGCCACGCTCTTCGTGGTGATCGACCCGATCGGGCTCACCCCGATCTTCATCGCGCTGACCTCCGGGGCGGACAGCCGGCACCGTCGCATCCTCGCGCTGCGCTCCTGCGGCATCGCCATCGCGATCCTCATGCTCTTCACCTTCTTCGGAGAACAGGTGCTGGGCTTCATCGGCATCTCGATGCCCGCGTTCCGCATCGCCGGCGGCATCCTGCTCTTCCTGACCGCGCTCGACATGCTGTTCGAGCGCCGTTCCAAGCGACGCGAGGACAAGGCCGAGGAGGACGACGCCCTGCCCGACCCGTCGGTCTTTCCCATCGCCATCCCGCTGATCGCCGGCCCCGGCGCCATCGCCACGATGATCCTGCTCGTGGGCCAGACCGGCTCGGCGCTCGAGATGGCGGCGGTGATCGGGGTGATGATCTCGGTGCTGCTGATCGTGCTGCTGATGTTTCTCGCAGCCCCCATTATCGAGCGCATGCTCGGCCATACCGGCATCGTCGTGGTCACGCGCCTGCTGGGCATGTTGCTCGCCGCGCTTTCCGTGCAGTTCGTCATCGACGGGATGCGCAACATCGGCGCTGTTGGATAAGCCCTGTTATCCTGCGCCCGAGCGTCTACATTGAGGCAAACACCTTGCCACGGATGCCGCCATGACAGGACACGAATACGGACGTCTGGCCTATCTCGGCCTGCTCGCACTGGCGCTGGTCCTGTGGTTCTTTTTCCGCGACCGCACGCGGATGGGGCTCAAGCTGCAATATCTGGGCGTCTGGGCGCTGATCCTGCTTGGCGCCATTGCAGCGGTCGGGCTCTGGGGCGACATCCGCCAGACCGTGATGCCGCAGCAGGCGGTGTTTGCCGAAGCCGGCCGGGTCGCGTTGCCACGCGCGCCTGACGGGCATTATTATGTCTCGCTCGATCTCAACGGCGTGTCGACGCGCTTCGTGATCGACACCGGCGCCACCGGCATGGTGCTGTCGCGCAACGATGCCGAGCGCGTCGGGCTGACGCCGGATCAGCTGATCTTCCGCGGGCAGGCCAACACCGCCAACGGCATGGTGCGCACCGCCCCGGTGCGGCTCGAGCGCGTGGCTCTGGGGCCGTTCACCGACCGCAACGTCCGGGCCTATGTCAACGAGGGCGAGATGCGCACCTCGCTTTTGGGCATGAGCTACCTGCAGCGCTTCGACCGGCTGGAAATCTCGAACGGGCGGCTGATCCTCGAGCGCTGAGGCCGCCGGCTAGGCCTCGGCCTTCTTCTCCCAGCGGCCGCTCTCTTCCGACCAGTATTGCGCCTTGCACCCGGCGCCCGTGAGCGCCCGCCACTGGCCGCGCGCCGCGTCGAGCGCCATGCCGTCATGGCCATCGAAGAGGATGCAAACCCGCTCGAGCCGGTTGACCTCCTCGGGCGCCACCTGCGCGCCGTCCACCGCCATCAGGCAGGCGGGATCGTTGGGCAGCGCCTCCTGCACCGTGAGCAGCACCGGCTGCAATGCATCGTGTTTCCCCCCCGCCTGCCCATGCGGCAGGAAGCCGTCCTCCGGCCCCATCCAGAGCCTCTGGTCGAGCCAGTCCATGCGCCCGGGATCGGTGCTGCGCACCGCCACGCGCCAGCCCGCCGCCAACGACTTCTCGAGAAGCAGCGGCAGCGTCGCCTCGAGCGGCCGCTGGGTCAGATGGTAGAAATAGGCCGCCCCCATCTCAGCCTCCCGCAATCGCGAGGCTCGGGGCGCGGCCGGCCAAAGCGGCGGCCATGGGCTCAGCCCTCCTTGCTCTCGAACCCCTCGCGCACCAGCCGGTCGAGGGCCATGACGCCCCAGCCGGTGGCGCCCTTCGGTGCCAGCGTGCTCTCGGACTTGAGCGAGGCGACCCCGGCGATGTCGAGATGGATCCACGGCATCTCGTCCTTGACGAAACGCTTGAGGAACTGCGCCGCGGTGATCGAGCCGCCAGGGCGTCCGCCGACATTCTTCATGTCGGCGACGGGCGATTTCAGCTGATCGTCATAGGCCTTGCCCAGCGGCATCCGCCAGGCGCCCTCGCCCTCGGTCTCGGCGGCCTTGAGGAAGCCCGCGGCGAAGCGCTCGTCGTTCGAGTAGACAGCGGCATTCTCGTGCCCCAGCGCCACGATGCAGGCGCCCGTGAGGGTGGCCAGATCGACCATCGCCGCGGGCTGCTCGAATTCCTGCGCGTACCAGAGCACGTCGCTCAGCACGAGCCGGCCCTCGGCATCGGTGTTGATGACCTCGATGGTGTCGCCCTTCATCGAGGTGACCACGTCGCCCGGGCGCACGGCATTGCCCGAGGGCATGTTCTCGACCAGCCCGACGAGCCCGGTGACATTGGCCTTGGCCTTGCGCAGCGCCAGCGCCTTCATCACGCCCGAGACCACGCCCGCGCCGCCCATGTCCATCGTCATGTCTTCCATGCCGCCGGCGGGCTTCAGCGAGATCCCGCCGGTGTCGAAGACCACGCCCTTGCCGACCAGTGCCAGCGGCGCGCCCTCGCCGCCTTTCCAGCGCATGATCACCATCTTCGAGGGCGAGACCGAGCCCTGCCCGACGCAGAGCAGCGCGCCCATGCCAAGCTCTTCCATGCGGTCCTCGTCGACCACCTCGACCTCGACCCCAAGCTCGCGCAAACCCACGAGGCGCGCGGCGAACTCGGTGGTGGTCAGCACGTTGGCGGGCTCGCTCACCAGATCGCGGGTGAAGAACACCCCGCCCGCCACCGCAAACAACGGCGCCACCGCCGCCTCGACCTCGTCCGGCTTCGCGCAGAACACCTGCGCCGGGGCCAGTGGCGTGCCCTTGTCGCTCTTGTGGTCGGTGAAGGCATAGCCGCGCAGCGCGAGGCCGAGCAGCGCCTGCTCGAGCCCGTTCCGGCTCTCGCCCAGCACCGTCACCGCGGCCGATCCTGCCGCCTTGGCGATGGCGGCGCCCGCCTTGCGCGCATCGGCCACGTCCGGCCGACGCTCGAGCTTCACGATATCGACCGCCTCGGCCTCCATGCCGGAGGGATAGGACAGGCTCACCACGCTGCCGGAGGGCTTCTTCGCCCAGCCCTCGTCGGCCACCGCGCGGGCCACCGCGCCCTTGGTCAGCCGGTTCACGCGCCGTGCGCCGCGCCCGAGCTTGCCCTCGCTGTCGACGAAGAGGGCGACACGGCCTTCGGCGCCCGCAAGGGCCTCGAGATCGGTTTCGGCAAAGGTGAACTCGCGCAGTTCGGTCATCATGCTCTCCTGTTGTCTTTCCCCCGGAGTCGTAGAGCCGCGTGACGGCATTGACCAGAGGCAGCTTTTCCAGCACATACCAATCCGATAGCTTGGGCCGCAGCACAGGATCTGGAGGGCACATACGCGTGCAGAGATTCGACAGATACATGCTGTCGCAACTCATGGTGGTGTTTGGGTTTTTCGCCCTGGTGCTCGTCATGGTCTATTGGGTCAACGCGTCGGTCAGCCTGTTCGACGAGCTGATCACCGATGGCCATTCGGCCCGTATCTTCCTCGAGTTCAGCCTCCTCAGCCTGCCCGCCGTGATCGCGCTGGTGCTGCCGATGGCAGCCTTCGGCGCGGCGGTCTACGTGACCAACCGCATGTCCAACGAATCCGAGATGACGGTGCTTCAGGCCGGCGGGTTATCGCCGTGGCGTCTGGGCCGCCCGGTGCTCGCCTTCGGGCTGCTGATCGCGCTGATGATGTCGGTGCTGACCCACGCGCTGGTGCCCGCCTCGGCCGGGCAGCTGCGCGACCGCGAGAGCGAGATTTCCGAGTCGCTGGCCGCAAGGCTGCTGCACGAGGGCACGTTCCTGCACCCGGCCCGCGGCGTCACCTTCTACATCCGCGAGATCACCGACGATGGCGAGTTGCGCGATGTCTATCTCAGCGACCGGCGCAGCGACCAGCGCACCGTGACCTACACCGCACAGACCGCCTATGTCACCCGCGATGACGGCGGGCCGAAGCTGACCATGCGCAGCGGGCTGGCGCAGGAGCTTCAGACCCGGGACCTGACCCTTTCGACGACCAACTTCACCGATCTGACCTATGACATCAGCGGGCTTGTCAGCTCTGGCGGGGCCGAGCGGCGCCGGGCACGGCAGGTTCCGACCCTGGAGCTTCTCACTCGGACCGAGGCGGTGGCCGAGGAGGTCAATGACAGCATCGGCGAAGTGCTCGAGGAGGCGCATAACCGGTTCCAGATGCCGCTGCTCTGCGTCGTCGCCGCGCTGATCGGCTACGCCGCGCTGATGACCGGGACCTTCTCGCGGTTCGGTGTCACCAAGCAGATCGTCGGCGCGATCTTCCTGCTGGTTCTGGTCAAGCTGGTCGAGAGCGCGATCACCGAGCCGGTTCGGTCGACCCCCGCGCTCTGGCCGCTGATCTACCTCCCCAGTCTCGTGGGCTTCGCAATCGCCGCCGTGCTGCTCTGGCGCGCGGCGCGGCCGTTCCGGCCCGAGCGCCGGCGCAGGGCGGATGCCGAGGTGGCCGCATGATCCTGCACCGCTATTTTGCCCGCCGCTTCCTGACGGTGTTCCTGTCGATCCTGACGGTCTTCGCGCTGTTTCTCGCCCTGCTCGATCTTGTCGATCAGCTGCGCCGCTTCGGCAGCGATGTGAGCTTTGCCCAGGTCGTCTACCTGACGCTGCTGAACCTGCCCTCCGGCCTCTACGAAATCCTGCCGCTGGTGATGATCCTCGCCACCGCGGCGCTGTTCCTGATGATGGCGCGCAGCTCCGAGCTGGTGGTGGTCCGCGCCGCCGGGCGCTCCGGGCTGACGGCTCTGGCCGGGCCCGTGGCGGTGGCGCTGGTGATCAGCGGCGTGTCGGTCGCCATCCTGAACCCGATCGTCGCCGCGACCTCGCGGCAGTCCTCGGATCTCAGCGAAAGTTACGAGAGCGACGGGGCCTCCACGATCTCGATCGGGCGCGAGGGGCTGTGGCTGCGCCAGGGCGGTGACGATGGTGATACGGTGATCCGTGCCGCCCGCGCCAATCCCGATGCCACCGTGCTCTACGAGGTGAGCTTTGTCGAATACCAGGCCGAAAGCGGCCCGCTGCGCCGCATCGAGGCCGAGGAAGCGGCGCTGCAGGACGGAGCCTGGGTGCTGCGCAACGCCAAGGCCTGGCCGCTGCGGAGCGGGCGCTCGCCCGAGGGCATGTCGGAGCGGTTCGAGCGGCTCGAGCTGCCGTCGGACCTGACGCAGGACGGGATCCGCGACCGCTTCGGCAAGCCGTCCTCGGTGGCGATCTGGGACCTGCCGGAGTTCATCGACGGGCTCGAGATGGCCGGCTTCTCGGCCCGGCGCCACATCGTCTGGCTGCAGATGGAACTGGCGCGTCCGGTCTTCCTCGTGGCGATGGTGCTGGTCGCCGCCGGCTTCACCATGCGCCCCGCCCGACTTGGCCGCACCGGGCTGCACGTGCTGGCGGCGGTGCTTCTGGGCTTCGGCCTCTATTACGTGCGGAATTTCGCGCAGATCATGGGTGAGAACGGCCAGCTGCCGCCGATCCTCGCCGCGTGGATTCCGCCCATCGCCTCGCTGCTGCTCGCGCTGGGGCTTGTCCTGCAGATGGAGGACGGCTGATGCAGACCGCCCGCGCCGCGTGGCTCGCCGCCCTGCTGGCGATCTCCGCCCCTGCGCCGCTTCTGGCGCAGACCGTGACCGTGGCCGCCGATGCGACCGACGAAGAGGCCGAGCCGGCCCTGCTCGTCGCCGATCAGGTGTTTGTCGAGGACGGCTCGCGGCTTGTCGCCACCGGCAATGTCGAGGCGCTGCATGACGGCATACGCCTGAGCGCGACCCGCATCCTGTTCGATCAGGACGCCGGCCAGCTGACCATCGAGGGACCGATCCGCATCACCGACGAGGCCGGAAACCAGCTGATCGCCGATGCCGCCGAGATGGAGGAAGGCCTGCGCAACGGCCTGCTCAGCGGCGCGCGCATGGTGATGGACGACCAGCTTCAGCTCGCCGCCGTCGAGGCCCAGCGGGTCGGTGGGCGCTATACCCAGCTCAGCCGCGTCGCGGTGACCTCGTGCCAGGTCTGTGGCCGCAACGCGACGCCGCTCTGGCAGATCCGCGCCGACCGGGTGATCCATGATCAGGATGCGCGCCAGCTCTATTTCGAGGGCGCCCAGCTGCGGGTTCTCGACGTGCCGATCCTGTGGGTGCCGCAACTGCGCCTGCCCGATCCCAGCCTCGCGCGCGCCCGCGGCTTCCTCACGCCGACACTACGCAGCACCTCGCTGCTGGGCACCGGGGTGCGGCTTCCGTATTTCATCCCGATGGGCGATCATCAGGACCTGACGCTGAGTCCCTACCTGTCGAGCGAGACCCGCACCCTCGAGGCGCGCTACCGCCGTGCCTTCACCTATGGCAACATCGAGTTCAACGGCGCGATCACCAAGGACACGTTGCTGCCCGACGAAACCCGCGGCTACCTCTTCGCCGAGGGCGCCTTCGCGCTGCGCAACGGCTTCCGGTTCGATTTCGACATCGAGACCGTCTCGGACGACTCGTATTTCAACGACTACGATTACGGCGACAACGAGCGGCTGGACAGCGCCTTCACCCTGAGCCGCGCCCGCCGAGCCGATTTCTTCTCGACCGACCTGATCTACTACGAGACGCTACTGGCGTCCGAAGACGACGAGACCCAGCCCTCGGTGATGGCGAACACCGAGTACGAGCGCCGCTTCTTCCCCGATCGCATCGGCGGCGAGTTTCGCCTCGGCGCGATCCTGCATGGCCATTACCGGCGCTCGGATCTCGATTACGACAGCGATGACGAGGACAGCGTGGTCGACGGGCGCGACATGGCGCGTCTCAGCGCCGAGGCCAGCTGGCGGCGGCGCTGGACCCTGTCGGGCGGGCTTCGGCTGGGCGTGCTGGGGCAGCTCTGGGCCGACCGCTACGCGGTCTGGGACGATGCGAGCGCCGATGCCGAAGCCTCGCAGCTCGTTCCCGGGGCCTCGATGGAGCTGCGCTGGCCGCTGGTCAACCGGCAGGCTTTCGGCGGGCGCTCCCTGCTCGAACCGGTGGCCCAGATCGGCTGGATCGGCGGTGACCGGCCCAATATTCCCAACGACGAGAGCACGCGGGTCGAGTTCGATGAGGCCAACCTGCTGTCGCTCAGCCGCTTTCCCGCCAGCGACCGCCACGAGCGCGGACTGGTCGGCGCCGCGGGGCTGCGCTGGCAGCATCAGGCGCAGGCCGGCTGGACCGCCGGGGTCACGGTCGGGCGGGTCTGGCGCGAACAGATCGACGATGATTTCAGCCGCTCCTCGGGCCTCGATGGCGAAAGCTCGGACTGGCTGATCTCGGGCGGGTTCGCCAACCCGCTCGGGCTCAGCCTTTCGGCCCGCGGCCTGCTCGACACCAACGGCGAGTTCAACAAGGGCGAGGCGCGTGCCAGCTGGTTCAACGACCGCACCGAGCTCGATGCCTCGTATCTCCTGCTGCTCGCCGACCCGCTCGAGGACCGCGCCGAGAGCCAGGCGGAGTGGCGCTTTGAAGGCAGCTACCGGATCAGCCGCCACTGGACCGGCTCGGGAGAGTGGCGCTATGATCTCGCCGACCGCCGGGTTGACCGCGCCGGTCTGGGGCTGCAATACCGCAATGAATGCGTTCAGGTGGAGGCGTCGGTATTGCGCCGTTTCGCGTCCGCGACCAACCTCGAACCGTCCACGGAGTTCGACCTCACGGTCGCCCTGACAGGCTTCGGCACCGCCGCAAGCGACAAGGAGTATCGACGCACATGCAAATGACCCCTGCGCGCCTTCTTCGCGCCCTCACCCTGACGGCCGGGCTGGCGCTCACCGTGACGCCGGGCACGGCACCGGCGCAGAACCTCTTCGCCCCCGCCATCACCGTCGACGAGATGGTGATCACCGGCTACGAGATCGAGCAGCGGCGCCGCATGATGACCCTGCTGAACGCCCCGGGCAACGTCAACGAGCTCTCGCGCGAGCAGTTGATCGACGACCGGCTGCGGCTCAAGGCGGCGCGCGAGGCGGGCATCGAACCCTCCGAGCAGGACATCCTCGACGGCATGGACGAATTCGCCGGCCGCGCCAATCTCAGCCGCGAGCAGTTCGTCGCGCAGCTCAACCAGGGCGGCGTCGACGAAGAGACGTTCCGCGATTTCGTCCGCGCCGGCACCGCCTGGCGCGAACTGGTGCGGGCGCAGTTTGCCTCGCGCACGCAGGTCACCCCCGAAGAGGTCGACCGGGCGCTGGCCAGCGGCGGCTCGAGCTCCGATGTGCGGGTGCTGCTCTCCGAGATCATCATGCCGATCAACGCCCAGACCGTCGAGGCCGTGCGGGCCCGCGCCGAGCGTATTTCGCAGATGACCTCGACCTCGGAATTCTCGGCGCAGGCGCGGCAGTACTCCGCCACCGCGACGCGCGATGACGGCGGCAGGCTGCCGTGGCGCGACCTCACCGAGCTGCCGCCGCAGATCCGCTCGCTGGTGCTTGGACTGGCGCCCGGCGAGGTCACCGACCCGCTGCCGATCCAGGGCGCCGTGGCGCTGTTCCAGCTGCGCGACATCGAGGAGAGCGGCTACACCGCCCCGGACTATGCCGCCATCGATTATGCCGCCTACTACATGGCCGGCGGCCGGTCGTCCGAGACCCTTGCCCAGGCGCGGGTGCTGGCCGAGCGGGTCGACCGCTGCGATGATCTCTACGCCGCCGCCAAGGGTCAGCCCGAAGAGGTGCTTGACCGTGTCACGCTGCCGCCCGCCGAGATCCCGACCGACATCGCCTACGAGCTGTCGAAGCTCGATCCCGGCGAGGTCTCGACCGCGCTGACGCGGGCAGACGGCCAGACGCTGGTGTTCCTGATGCTCTGCGGCCGCACAGCCGCGGTGGCCGAGGACGCCGATCGCAGCCAGGTCGAGATCGGCCTGCGCAACCGCCGCCTGACCGAGGTCTCCGACAGCTACCTCGCACAGCTGCGCGCCAACGCGCGCATCGTGGTGAAATGAGCCCCCGGCCCGCCCCCGTTGCGATGAGCTGCGGGGAGCCCTCAGGCATCGGCCCGGAGCTCGCGGAGGCCGCCTGGCAGGCGCTCGGCGCGGCGCTGCCCTTCGTCTATCTCGGCGCGCCGGATCATCTGCCCGGCACCGTGCCCCACGTTCTGGTCGAACGCCCCGAAGAGGCGGCGCGGGCCGCCAAAGAGGGGCTGCCGGTTCTGGCGCTCGACATCCCCGGCCCGCGCGTGCCGGGGACGCCGCAGCCGACCCAGGCCGCGGGGGTCATCGCCGCCATTGCCCGCGGTGTCGGGCTGGTACAGGACGGAGCGTGTTCGGCGCTCTGCACCCTGCCGATCTCCAAGCAGGCGCTGGCCGAGGGCGCGGGCTTTGCCTATCCCGGCCATACCGAGTATCTCGCCGCCCTCGGCGGCGCCGACGAGGTGGTGATGATGCTGGCCTCGGACGAGCTGCGCGTGGTGCCGGCCACCATCCACATCCCGGTTTCCGAGGTGCCCGCGGCGCTCACCCCGGCGCTGCTCGAGAAACGCATTCGCATCACCCATGCGGCGCTGATCGCGCGCTTCGGCATCAGCGCACCGCGTATCGCCGTCGCCGGTCTCAACCCGCATGCGGGCGAAGGCGGGCGCATGGGCCGCGAGGAGATCGAACTGATCTCGCCGGTGATCGAGACCCTGCGCGCCGAGGGCATGGACCTGATCGGGCCCTTGCCCGGCGACACCATGTTTCATGCTGCCGCACGCGCAGGCTATGACGCGGCGGTGGCGATGTATCACGACCAGGCGCTGATCCCGATCAAGACTCTGGCCTTCGACCGAGGCGTCAACGTCACGCTCGGCCTGCCCTTCATCCGCACCTCGCCCGATCACGGCACCGCCTTCGGCATCGCCGGACAGGGCGTGGCCAACCCGACCTCGACCATCGAGGCGCTGCGCATGGCGTGGCGGATGGCCGGGGGAGAGCTGGAGGGCGCCGCATGAACGGCAGCGTCGTATCGGGGGCGCTGCCCCCGTCCGCCAAGGGCGGACTCCCCCGAGGTATTTTGGAACCAGAGAAGACATGAGCGCCATCGACGGGCTTCCACCGCTGCGCGAGGTGATCGCTTCGCACGACCTGTCGGCGAAGAAATCGCTGGGGCAGAACTTCCTGCTCGACCTGAACCTGACCGCCAAGATCGCGCGGCAGGCGGGGGACCTGTCGGGCATGGACGTGCTCGAGATCGGGCCGGGCCCGGGCGGGCTGACCCGCGGACTGCTGGCCGAGGGCGCGCGCAAGGTGCTGGCGATCGAGAAGGACACGCGCTGCCTGCCGGCGCTGGCAGAGATCGCCGGGGCCTATCCGGACCGGCTCGAGGTGATCTCGGGCGATGCGCTGCAGATCGATCCGCTGGCGCATCTGACGCCGCCGATCGCGATCTGCGCCAATCTGCCCTACAATGTCGGCACCGAGCTTCTGGTGCGCTGGCTGACGCCGGACACATGGCCGCCGTTCTGGCAGACCCTGACGCTGATGTTCCAGCGCGAGGTGGCCGAGCGCATCGTGGCGCAGCCGGGCTCCAAGGCCTATGGCCGGCTGGCCGTGCTGGCACAATGGCGCGCCGAGGCCCGCATCGTGCTGAGCTTGCCGCCCGGTGCCTTCACCCCGCCGCCCAAGGTCTCCTCGGCGGTGGTGCATCTGCGCGCCTTGCCCGAGCCGCGCTTTCCGGCGGAGCGCGCCGTGCTCGAGCGGGTGGTCGCCGCCGCCTTCAACCAGCGCCGCAAGATGCTGCGCGCCGCGCTGAAGGGGCTGGCGCCGGATATCGAGGACCGGCTCGAGGCGGCGGGCATCGCCCCCACCGAGCGCGCCGAGCAGGTCTCGCTCGAGCAGTTCTGCGCCCTCGCCCGCGCGCTGGCCTGACGCTCGCGAGCCGCGGCATACCCGGAAAAGAAAAGACGCCATCTCCGCGACCGGAGATGGCGTCTTTTTCGTCTCGGAGATGACGCGCCTTACTCGGCGGCGTCGGGCGTCGGTGCCTCGTCGCTGCTGGCCGGCTTGCGGCTGCGCGACTTCTTCGCGGGTTTCTCGCCCGCCTCACCCTCGGCGGCTGGCTCTGCCTTCTTG
>Ga0114903_1000573_pt1 | contig 19416 bp, 19 predicted proteins | sample MalvirDeepMed_s2_FD_87289 | JGI IMG/M metagenome (GOLD analysis project Ga0114903, IMG submission 87289) | Marine viral communities from the Global Malaspina Expedition - Malaspina viral metaG DeepMed_s2 | ecosystem: Environmental > Aquatic > Marine > Oceanic | place: Mediterranean Sea... | reverse complement strand
TTCAAACAAGCGGCGCGGGCGGCAGGCATCACCAAGCCGGTCACGCTGCATACGTTGCGCCATTCCTTTGCGACCCATCTCCTGGAGCGCGGTGTGGACATCCGGGTCATACAGGCGCTGCTCTGTCATGTCGCGCGGTGCGAAGACGGCGCGCATGAACACATCTCCTACAGCTCCTGCTGCAACAGGCACTGCCCCGAATGCCAGGCGGGCCCAAATGCCAGGTGGATGCGGCAAAGGCCTGGCTGGCGGCACGTGAGGCCGAACTGCTGCCCGTGCGATATTTCCATCTGGTCTTCACGTTGCCAAGGCCGATCCCCGGCATCGCCCATCAGAACAAGCGGGAGCTCTACAATTTGCTGACGCGGGCGAGCGCGGACACGGTGATCAAGATCGCCGCCGATCCCAAACACCTTGGCGCGCGCGTCGGCGTCACATCCGTGCTTCACACCTGGGGCTCGGCGATGACGCACCATCCGCATGTCCACATGATCGTGCCGGGAGGCGGCCTGTCTGCGGACGGCACCGGGTGGATCGCCTGCCGCGGGAATTTCTTCCTTTCCGTCCGGGTTCTGTCCTGCCTCTACCGCCGCCTCATCCTGGACGGGCTGGCCCGGCGGCACAAAGTCGGCAAGCTGCACTTCTTCGCCGGCCATGCAAGGTGTGTTGATCGTGCGGCCTTCGACGCTGTCCTGCAACCGCTGCGCAGGATCGACGGGGTCGTGTATGCCAAAGAGCCTTTCGCCGGCCCCGGGGCCGTGCCGGCATATCTTTCGCGATACACCCACCGTGTCGCGGTCTCCAACAACCGCCTGATCCCCATGGACGACCAAGGCATCACCTTCCGCGTCAAGGATTGCCGCCTCAACGGCCCCGGCCGGCACAAGACCGTGACCCTCGGGACCGACGAGTTCATCCGCCGGTTCCTGATCCGTGCCCTGCCAAAGGGCCAGCACCGCATCCGCCACTGCGGCTTCTTCGGAAATGCCAACCGTGCCGCCAATAACACCAGGATCAGAGAGCTTCTCGGGGCCGAAACACCCGTTCGTGGCAAGGTTCGCGATGACACGATCGAAAGAAGCGATGCGCACCGCCGCGTCCTCGCATTTCCATGCCCATGTTGCGGTGGACAATTGATCATCGTCGAGACGATCGCCCCGGAACAACACCCAAGAGCACCGCCAGGAACAGCGAGGGCCGCTGCATGACACGCGCGCCAAAGACCGGAATCTCAATCTCAACCGCTCGCGACCAGACTGACATGCGCGCAACCCAGATGGTGGTAGCGCGAAGGGTGTCGATGTCTGCGGGATATAACGCATGTTGATCAAAGCTCGCAAAACCTACGCTGAGTCTGCCTGCAAGCGTAAAGTCGCCCCGACCTTCCCGGCAGGAACCAAGGCGATCAAGCGGTTCAAATCCCCATAGACCCGGTCGGTCCGCCCAATCCCAACCCCGCGATTTCCCGCTTGAGCGCCTCTTGGACGCCAGCCGAAGCCGCCCCTTACTCAAACCTCGCGCAAGGCGCCCGAGAAACCTGCATCAACTCGGATGTGGTCGAGATCGAGACGGATCCAGACGATACGCGCGCAGAGGGCGTGCGGGTGTCGCTGTGTGGCGGGCGGCCCATGTTGTTCTCGCCGCCGGCGGCGTGGAAAACGCGCGTCTGCTTCTTCTGTCCGACACGGCGAACCGGGGCGGCCTCGGGAACGGGGCCGATCAGGTCGGCCGCGGTTTCGTGGATCATGCCTTTTGCTATGCCGGGCATTTCGAGCTGGCCCCGCCGGCTGCCACGACCGAACCGCACATCGTCGAGCGTGCCGACAGTCTGAAGGAACGCGGGGGCGCAATCGCCGCCTTCATGCTGAACCCCGCGTTACGAAGGCGGGAGGGGCTGAACGGAGCGGGTATCTTCCTCATGCACCGAGCGTCGTTCCAGCTTCATACCGACTACGAGGGCCCCGGCGGTCGCGCGATCACCTATTTCGCCGAGATGGTGCGGAGAGAGCGCTTCATCGACCGCTCGGCGTTGTCGACCGTCGCCGATCTCGGGCGGAACGCGCCTGCCGCTGCGCGTCTGCGCCACGCGGTTGAGGCGGCCCGGCCAAGACCGCGTCTGGCCCTGCGCATGCAGGTCGAGACCTCGCCATCCGAGGACAGCCGGGTGATCTTGACGAAAGCCCGCGACAGGCTGGGGCGGCGGCGCGCGCGCGTCACCTAGCGAGTGGGTGAGGCTGATGGTCGGGGCGCGCACCGGCTTTGGACCGCACTAGCCGACGCGGTGGCGCAACGTGGGCTTGGCCGGATTGTGGGGACTCCGCCGGGCGCCGATGGCGGTTGGCCACTGTCGACCACCGGCGGAAAGCAACATATGGGCACGACACGGATGTCGGGCATTGCCGCCAATGGCGTGGTCAATCCGGATTGTCACATCCATGGCCTGACGAATATGCACATCGCCGGAACCTCCATCTTCCCGACTGGCGGCTGGGCCGATCCGACGCTTACCGCCGTCGCGCTGGCGCTTCGGCCGGCCGCTCGTTTGCGAGGATGATAGGTTTGTCCAGACTGTGGTGACCCCGTTCGATCAGATCAGCGAGGCTCGTAGACTGTGTTAGAGTTAGGCAAGCGGCAGCAAGATTTCCGGCGCCGCCAACATGGCGGATCATGGGACCCAGCAGGAGTCCGACCGGTATAACCGAGGCCATGCCGGGCTGGGCGGGATGAACAGGAAGCATCGCGCCCAATGACAGCATCGGACGCCTTACCCGCTTCTTGGGTCCTTCGGCCCTGTGGGCGAACTCACAACAGCCGATCGTATCAGCCATTATTACTTCGTAGCGATCGACCGACTGAGTGCCGGAGATCGCCGGTATGACGCTTATTCTGTCCACGAACACCGTTCAGATAGGTGAATGAATCACCGCATCCCGGGGTGTTCGTGGCAGTAAAAGCCGGTTCGATACGCCAAACGCCACTTCAGGCGCCGCAATCGGATCAAGATCCTGACAGGGGCTTACACAACTGGCGCCCTGTCGCCGCTTGCTGTGATCCGGACCCGAAAGGGTTTCTCTCGGCAACCGCTCTCGCTGCAGGAATGGGTCGACCGACCCCATCAGAAATGCCCGGTTTGGCCCCTATATCGGGTCTCTGACGAATTGGTAATGTCGGGTGAACCCTTCCATGCGGGGGACGGTGTCCCAGTCTAGACGACCGTCCGGAAAGGTCACGTCGCAGCATTTCTTGCACCACATCCATTTGAGAAAGATGCCGCCCGAGCTTGCTGCGAACTCTCCACCATGGAGCCGCCGTACGACATCGGACACCAACAGTTTCTCTGCCGCCTGCCGGTCGGCTTCGCGAAGCACCTTGTCGGCCTCTTCCAATTCCATTCCTTGAGTGTTCACATGGAATTGGGTCTCGATGAGTTCGACATACTTTTCCGCGCGAAGCTTGGAATTGTCGACACTGGAAGCGTCGACGCCGTAGGGGTCCTCGTCCGTGCCACTTTGACGCTCGACGGGTACGCCGGCTTCATCGAGCGCTTTGAATACACGCTCCTGGGTCTCTTTGTCGAGCGTGCCCAAGTTCACGCGAGCGGTCGCGCGTTCGTCGTTTATAGCCATGGTCTTCCTCCTGATTTATCTATTTATTGAAAAGTTAATTGCCCCCGTATCCAATCGATTGCAGATCGCTGCGCACCGTGATCCCCAAGGCTGCCATAAGGTCGCAATGCGCGCTTCTCGACTGAAAATCGTTGCGGAGGAGGGAGTATCGCGAGCCGGGATGTCCGCCGCCGCAAGCAGAACTGAAGTCGCACCCGAGACACCCTTCGGACAACGCCGTCAGACCGAACATCCTGTCACGGCGGTCGAGTTCTTCGACGACGTTTGCGAAAGAGAAGTCCCGATCGAAGACCGCGCGACCGAGTGTATAGTGGGGGGCCCCGCTGGCACGTTCGATCTCGGAAAACTCGACGTCGGTGCAGATCGAGCCGTCCGTCTCGAGAACCACAAATGAGCGGAACGCCTCGGGGCTCATCCCCGTATTCGCAAATACCGACGGATGACCGGCGAGACCGCCGATATAGGAGGCAAAGAGCCGGACGAGGAAGCGGTCCTGCCAATGATCGCGCCACTCTCGATAGAGGCGCAGTACCTCGGCAATCATCCTTATCCGCGCGGTCTCGTCAGTATCCGGCGCGCCGTGAAACCGCATGACCGGCAGCAGGTCGCACGAAGAGGCGCCGAGCAGGTCGAGTGTTTTGAAGTAGCCTGCGCCTACGAAGTCATCGGCGACTACCGTGAGCGCACCCCAAGGGATCTCGAAGTAGTTCAGGGTGTCGGTGAATTCACGCAAAGCGCCGAACGTCCCGCGACCCCTAATGTCCGGTCTTTTGCGGTTATGGACGTCAGCCGGGCCGTCGATGCTCAATCCGATTTCGACGCTGTAATGCTGTATCAACTCGATCCACGCCGGGTTCCAGATGGTTCCGTTGGTTTGAATCGAGTTGAGTGGCGGGCGTTTGAAGTATTCTCTTTGCAGTTCTAGGAACCGAAGGAAGCGGCGGGGACCGATCATCATCGGCTCGCCACCGTGCCAGATCAGGCGGACGGATTGATCTGGCGGAACGTGGTCGGAAAGGTGGTGATAGAGCATCTCGACAGTGTCGAGGGAGATGGTCTCTCCATATCGCTCGGTGGCCTCGTTGATATAGTAGCAATATCCGCAGCGCAGGTTGCAGGCCCTGTTAGTTTTGATGACAACCGTAGTGATCATCGAGGAACCCCAAAACGGCCATAACGTGTGTCACGCCTATAAGGTTTACCCTGCGTAATACAGTCGTCTCGTTACGTGGCAAGGAACCTTATGAACGACGTTTCCGGAATTCGGTTATTCACGTAGACTCCCGCACTTGCATCGCGCCGCGGCCGACTGCTCTCTGCCTGCACCTACATCCGACATGAACTTCCAAACGCGCGGACAGACAAAGCCATCGTGAAGGCGACTAACGGCGCTGGTAGATTAGCGAGCGATAGACCCGGGCCTGGAAGATGGCTTGGGGGCATCCGAGGTCTGCCGCGTCATGCGATCGGCCCTTTTGGTGCATTCCGGGGCCAGCGCCTCCATTGCCTCGTGGTGCGATAGAAACACATGGCCAGTCAGGTGTTCCGCAAACGATGACTTTGCCAGCCGATCCATGACCGGGCCCTTTACCTCCGACAGGTGAAGGTCGATGCCCTGATCGGCCAGCCGGTGGATCACCAGTTCGAGGCTTTCGAACGCGCTGGCATCGATGCCGTTCACCGCCGCGCAGTTCAGCACCAGATGTTTCAGGTCCGGCCGTTCCGACACCACACGCTGGATTTCGTTTTCGACGGCTCTGGCATTGCCGAACCAGAGGCTCTCATCGATCCTGACCGACAGGACCTCGGCCGCGCAGACCACGTCATGCCGCAGAATGTTGCGGTAGTGCCGGGTGCCGGGAACCTGTCCGATCACTGCGATATGGGGCCGCGAACTGCGCCAGAGATGCAGGAGCAGCGACAGCGCCACGCCGGTGATGATGCCAGCCTCGACGCCGGCGGCCAATGTCACGACGATCGTGCCGGCCATGGACGCGAAGTCGAACCGCGAATAGCGCCAGGTGCGTCGCAGCGTGCCAAGGTCGACGAGGCTGAGTACGGCGACGATGATCGTCGCTGCCAGCACGGCTAGCGGCAAATGAAAGATGAGTGGGGTCAGGAACAGCGATGCCAGCGCGATCCCGATCGCGGTATAGGCGCCGGCGGCCGGGGTTTCGGCCCCGGCGTCGAAATTGACCACCGATCGGGCGAAGCCGCCGGTAACGGGGTATCCGCCGGAGAAGGCCGCGGCCAGGTTCGACATGCCCAGGCCGATCATCTCTTGATCGGGGCGGATCGACTGCCGCCGCTTCGCGGCGAGGGTCTGGGCGATCGAGATGGATTCTGCGAAACCGATGACCGAAATGAGGAAGGCGGCCGGCAGAAGCGTGCTCCAAAGCGCGAGGTCGAGCGGCGGTAGGGCCAGGGGCGGTAGCCCCCGTGGCACGTTCCCCACCACCGCCACGCCGCGCGCTTCGAGATCCAAACCGATCACCGCAAGGATCGACACCGCGACCGCAAGAACGGGACCGGTGCGCGACAGAAGCGTGGACACGCCTGGGGGAAGTCCGAAACGTTCGAGCGTCGGCTTCAGCTTCGATCGCGACCAGAAAAGAAAGACCGTTGCCGCGACGCCGACCATGAGCGTCGGAAGGCTCGTCGTTGACAGGGCCGGAAGAAGGGACTGGCCCAACTCGATCAGCGTATGGCCGCCGGCCTTTACCCCGAGGATGTGCTTAACCTGGCTGGCGGCGATCAGCAGGCCAGAGGCTGTGATGAACCCGGAGATAACCGGGTGGGACAACAGGTTCGCGACGAAGCCGAGGCGGAAGATCCCCATTGCCAACAGGATAAGGCCTGACAGAAGTGCCAAGACAACCGCCGCCGAGATGTATTCCGAGCTTCCGGGAGCCGCCACGGCGCCGGCGGCTGTCGCGGTCAGCAGCGAGACCACGGCCACCGGGCCAACGGCGAGCGTGCGGCTGCTGCCGAAGATCGCGTAGGCGACCAACGGCAGGATCGACGCGTAGAGCCCGACCACGGGCGGCAAGCCTGCCAGCATGGCGTAGGCCAGCGATTGCGGGATCAGCATTACCGTCACGATCACGGCAGCGACCCCGTCGCTTATCAGCCGCCGCCGGTCGTAGCGGCGACCCCAGTCGAGGACGGGGAGGTATCCGGACATTCTGGACATCGATCAGACCCCGACCGGACGACTGACGGACGGCCACACGCCGAGGCTACACCTGGTGTACCCGGCGTCGTCGCCCATTCGCCTGAACGAGGGCGACGCCGGGGCAGCCCGCCCACCGCACCCGCAGGGAACCTGGACCGTGTCCGCTGCGTGCCTTGCGGAAAGCCGGGATTCAGCGGTTTGCGACGTCACATACGACCCGGGCCCAAGGATGCCGCATGCGATGTGCGGGGCAACCGCGATGGGGTCGTCCGCCGCGGACCCTGCGAACTTGCCCACTGCGTGGATCAGTTCATTCTGGAGCACCGCGCCCCAAACCTGTCGCGGGACGTCGGCACGGACGCGGGTGCGGGCGTCTGACATAAGGTCGTGCATGGTCATCACGGTCCTGTGATATGCTCAGAAGCGGTTGACGGGCAGTTTCAGGTAGGCGCGACCATCATCCTCGACCTCTGGCAGACGACCACCGCGCAGGTTTATCTGGAGCGCGGCAAGGATGCGGTCGGGCAGCGGCAGGGTGGCGTCGCGTTCGTCGCGGCGCTTGATCCAGTCTTCACGACGTGTGCCGTCCTTCACGTGGCGGTTTGTGGCCTTGTGCTCGGCCACGGTCGCTTCCCACATCGGCTCGTCACGATCCTCGGTGCCGTAGTCGTGGCCGACGAAGAGACGCGTCTGGGCGGGCAGGGAAAAGATAACTTGGATAGAATCCCAAAGCTGCCCTGTGTCTCCGCCGGGGAAGTCGGCGCGGGACGTTCCGACATCGGGCTGCATCAGCGTGTCATGCGTGAAGGCCGCATCGCCGCAGACGTAGGTGATCGACCCCAGCGTGTGACCGGGCGACAGCATCACCCGCATCTCGAGCTCGCCGATCCGGAAGGTCTCACCTTCGGAGAAAAGCCTGTCGAAGTCCCGCGCCGGGTCGAAGATTCCGGGCAAGTTGTAGATCTCTTCCCAGATCGCCGCGATCTCGTTTACCTTCGAACCGATGGCGTTTGGTGCTCCGGTCCGCTCCTTCAGATGCGCCGAGGCCATGACGTGGTCGGCATGGGGATGCGTGTCGAGCACCCACTCGACGGTCAGGCCGTTCTCGCGCACGAGGTCCAGCACTTGGTCCATACTCTCGGTCGAGACGCGGTAGGGCTTCGGGTCGAAGTTCCAGACGACGTCGATCAGCGCGGCTTTCTTCGTGACCGGATCGGCGCAGATATACTGGATCGAGCCTGTATCGGGCTCGTAGATGCCCCAGACATCGGGACTGTCCTGGCCCCGAGAGGCAGAGTGGCGCACGATCCGCTGTCTCAGCTTGGAATTGCTCATTGTGTTGCTCCTTTTCGCGCAAAGATGTTCAAGGATTTTCCCCGTGCGCCGATCCAGAGGCCGGCAAGCATCGCGGGCAGGAAAACCAGTGTGCCGGGGGCGAGCAGCGGCAGTGCAGTCCACGCCGGACCGGGGCAGAAGCCGCCGATCCCCCACCCGGTGCCGAAAAGGGCCGCGCCTAGGATCAGCGGCCGGTCGATCCGGGTGCTTGTGGGTACGTCGAACGACGCCTCGAACGCCGGAGCTTTCCGGCGCCAGACAAGTTGATATCCGATGAAGGCCGTAACCGTCGCGCCGCCCATGACGAAGGCGAGGCTCGGGTCCCACGTTCCCGCAAGATCGAGGAAGTTCAGAACCTTTGCCGGATCGGACATGCCCGAGATCAAGAGGCCCAGGCCGAAGACGAGGCCGCTGAGAAAACCGAAAGCCATACGCATCATGCACCCCCCAGAACGTGGCGCAGCACGAAGACCGTGGCAAATCCCGCGCCCATGAAGGTCGCGACCGCCGCCACGGACCGCCGCGACAGCCGCGCAAGTCCACAGACGCCATGCCCCGAGGTGCAGCCCGATCCGAGCGCAGTGCCAAGACCCACGAGCAGGCCGGCGACAGCCATGCCGACCAGGTTCGATGGCACTGTCTGCGACACCGTCCCGCCGGTCAGCATCAGGGCAGGGGGCGCTGCCATCAGGCCAATCAGGAAAGCCAGCCGCCAATCCCTGTCGCGTGGAGCGCCGGCGGTCGGCACGAACGCGCCAAGGAAGCCCTTCGTGATCCCCGCGATCCCCGCGATCCGGCCGAACAGCCCCATGACCATTACCGCGCTGAGCCCGATCAGTACGCCCCCCCAGAGCGAGGCCCAGGGCGTGAATGCCGTCTGCAGATCCATTTCCATTATCCGTCTCCGTTCGGTTCCGGCGCTCTTGCCTCGGCCGGGATTGTCGGATATATATGAGGACAAGCTAAATCAGTCAAGGCTAATATAGTGAAGCTGGATGCAGATAGGTCCGTCGCGGCTCTTCAGGAGCGGGCTGAATATGTGGCGGGTCGCTTGGCGCTCGTCTCCAACGCAAAGCGGCTTTTGATCCTGTGCGAACTCGTGAAGGGAGAGCGATCGGTCGGCTCGCTCCAAGCGGCCGTCGGGCTCAGCCAGTCGGCTTTGAGCCAGCATTTGGCCAAGCTGCGCGATGCTGACATGGTCGAAACCCGCCGCGAAAGTCAGACAATCTATTACCGGATCGGCGACAAAGAGCTCGAGCTGCTGATGGCCGCGCTTTACGAGGCGTTCTGCAAGGACGTCTGACGCAGCCTGGCACCCACGCCGCGAACGGTAGGGCCGTCAAATCCGATCCCTCCTTGCCTGGTCAGTGCTGCGCAGCGCCAATGGCAGCCGCTCTGATCGGGCATATCGGTCAAGCTCCCCGCCCGTGATTTGCATAGTGGGGTCGGATCTCTCAACCGGGTCATGCTTCCCTTCGCAGTGGTTGATGGTCCGATATCGCGGATCGGGCCGCTGCATCCGTTTGCGATACGGGGCTGATCCACACCTGTCCGACGGGAAGAGGTGCCTCTTCGGCGCGATGCGGCGAGGTTTCCCGTCACAGTCACAGCCACCACCTTCGCCGGATCGCAGATCTACATGCGCATGGTCGCGAAGTCAGGATCGTTCTGGTCTGTCGCGGATTTCGCTGCCGGTCCTCGCTATGCGGCCCACGGATTTCGTGGAGCGTTATGTTCCGGCAACCTCTCCGCGTTCATGACCTCATCCGGCGATTTGGAGGGGCGTCCGGCCAAATCCCTTGCCAGCCGACTGCTTCTGCGTATCAGCAAAGACGCCTTTCCCTGCCGCATTCGCAACTCGAACACCGGGATGGTTGGCCTACCACCTGTGATCAGCAACAATAGCTGGGGCGAGGGTGGCGCGGACAGCGCCATGGAATGCTGATCTGCGATCACGAGAAGCGGAAGGTATCGAATGGCAGGCTTTTTTCGCGAACCGTCCGGCCATTACTGTGGATCACACGGACGGCGACCGACCGCAGTGAACGCCCAAACCAGCGTGTATTCCATCTCGCTTGATTTCGATCACGGTCATTCCGTCGATCATATCGAGAACTCGACACCTTTCGGTTGGCCAACCCAATTACCGATACTTCCGCGGTCTTCTGGAAACGTGTGGAACCAGATGTTCTGCCGTTGGGATCCGGTTGACTAGCCTCTCTTACGCATAACAATGGGGGCTGGCCAAGAGCGTTGTCATTGCCCGCTAGTTCCTAGGCTCTTGGTCTACCATCTAGATGCAGCTTCGTCGTCCTCACCGTGATAGATGAGAAACAGCCGGTCACCTTCTTACAGCAAGGTACATGTCAGTCGGTCGACTTGGGCTTTGCGGAGCGCTTTCGCGACTTCTTCTTCGGTTCCGGTGCCACCTGTGCCGCTTCCGACGTATCTCTTTCGAGACGGGCGGCCCGGAGCCTTTGCGTCTTGGCTTCGCGAGCGGATGTATCTGCGTCGATCATTCCCTTCACGATCCTGGTGATGCTATCTGCCTTGGTCTCGGATGCAGTTGGGCGGAAGACTGTGTTCTTGGTCGACAAAATACTCTCCATATCTGAAGGGAACGGGAATGGTTCGACGAGCGCGTCCTGTCTGTCGTGAGCTTTATGCCGACCCGAACGCAAGCAAAGAACGCTAGGACTGCCTCGCCTTGCGGTTGGCATAGCGGCGATCGCGCTCGGCTTTTCGGGTCGCTTCGTCCCGAACGACCCGTGAGATCATATCGTTTTCGGACTTTTGGCGCGCTTCGGCTTCGGCTTTGACTGCAGCATCGGCAGCGGCTTGCTCTCGGGCGGCTTCTGCGTCGGCACGCTGCTGCTCTTCCGCTTTTGCCCTGTCACGTTCCGCACGCCGTTCGTCCCGTGCCTTGGCTACTGCCAGACGTTCTTCCTGCCGTGCGCGACGGGTCGGTTCTGCGGCCTCTTTCGCGGCCTGATGGGCCTTCAGCAGGGCTGCCTTCGCTTCTGCGGAGGCACTTCGGCGATCGGCAAGATCATTACTTTTTTGGTTTTTCAAACTGTGTTCCATTGAGAGGATTGTAGGTCCGCAGACCAGATTTCCCGGCACGCTTCAAAAGAAATAGGTCGGACACACGGGAATGCGCCCGTAATCCCTTCGGTCAGCCATCGTACCGTAAATGCGTCATGCCACCCGGGGGTGAGCGCGTTGACGAACTCGTTTGTACGGCAGCATTGCGTAGGTCCAACGCTTGAGCATTCACTGAAAAGGTCACGGCCTGTCATTTGGTCGTGTCGTGAAAGCCTAGCATGAAGACGTCGTTTCTGCGTACACGTATGCCAACTGCTGACGTCAAATCGCAGCGTAGAAGCTGGCGCCATAACGCGCCGACATCAAACATGCCTTGGATGTATGTGCTTTCAGGCTGGACCGATGCCCACCAAAGCCTTGCCAAACGCCACGGAAAGTACGGTGACGAAGGGCGACCGGATCTGGATTCGCGCAAGACTCATGCTCGTGCAAGGAGCCCCGGGATTGCATGTTGACTACCACGAAAAAGGGCGCCCGAAGACGCCCTGCTCCAAACTTGGATCGACCTTCAGGCGAGCTGAAGATTGGTCGCGGATTCCCGGCCGTCGCGACCGGATTCGACGTCATAGGTCACTTTCTGATCGTCGTTCACGGTGCTCAGGCCCGCGCGCTCGACAGCAGAAATATGAAGGAAGACATCTTTTCCGCCCGTATCGGGTGCAATGAAGCCGAAGCCTTTGGTGGCGTTGAACCATTTCACGGTGCCATTGGCCATCGTGAGATCTCCTGTAGTTTTCAACCTGTTCGCGGAAGTGCAACAGCGTGGCAAAGTCGGCCAAGATCGAGTTCGCTGATGTCCGTGTAGGGAAAGCAGGGGATCGACAGAGGTAACGTAGCAACGCCCGTATGACAGGTCTCGGGCTGCTTGTCCACCGTAGCCGTTCAAAGAAGATAAAGTTTTCATCATTCGTGAAATCTGAGTGCCAAACAGGTATGCCCATTCGAACTCCGCGGATTCTGGCAGCGAGCAGATTCCATTCCTGCGATGCTCTTCACAGAAGTGGAGGTCTTTCACGCAGACGTCAACGCGGGCGTTTCGGAAGGCCGTTCCGACTGGTTTCGAGTTGTTGGCAAAGATCCGACCCTTCGCGTGCCCGAGTTCTTTCGTTTGGCCCGTGATCAATTCCCAAACCTTGCAGCCGCGAAGAGGGGGAACCGCTGTTCGTTTCCCGTCTTGTTGCGTGCATCCTTCCTGTGGCGGATCAGGAGCATGCGACGGTTCACGTCGGGATCGGTCCATTCGACGCGGCAGATCTCGCCGAGCCGCATGGCCGTTGCCACCGCGAACTTGCCGATCCGGGTCACCGGAAGGGGCAGGTGGCGCCTTGATCGGCGCGCATCTTGCGGTAGCCAACCAGCTTCTGATGTCCAAATTTGCTGATCTTCTGATTCCCAGGATCGCGCTTGAGCGTCGTGAGCGTAGCGGCCTTGCTGAGACGCGACGGTTTCCCTACCTAAGACATATCAGTTATATCAAGGTCGATGAGGTCGCCAAAACTCTCAAGGCGGAAAACGGACGCGCTTGTAGGCGCCAGCCCCTGATCGATCCGGGCCTCCGCCCGGCGGCCCAACGAAGGACCTCATCGCGGCGGGGAACGTCTCGCTCGCACAGCCGCCCTTTGGTTTGATGCGGACCCGGTAGGCCTCGGTGGGAGCTTGCTGACGGAGGCCATTTTCGCGTGCACGGTGTGCGCAATGAACCGTCGTAGAGGGCCATAATCGGGGAGATTGGGGCGTCCAGTGTAGCAGTATTCGCCGCCAACAGTTTGAAGATACGAAAATGAAAACAAACGTACACGCTAGATTGTCCACGGCCCCGATGATGGACCGGACGGATTGTTTCAACTTATCAATGGGTTGCTGCGTCTCGTGTGCACTGGATGTTCAGGTTTTTCCACCTCAGGTGACGTCCGGGCTACCGGCATGATGGGCGCTGGGAAAAGGATGTATGATTGGGTGTATGAGCGCCGGCGGGACATCCGAACATCTTGCAAGCTCTAAGTGGTGGCGCAAACAATGGGCAGGGTTAATTGGTTTCTCGGCGGGCTAAGACCGTCAGCGAATAGATCATCGATGATGGATCACGGGGAGGTTATTCTCCAAAATAAAAACGAGGGTTGCCGAGCGAACCGAAAGGCTCGCTCGGTCTTAGCCAAAGCTAGAGGTTATCTGCTAATGGCGGATGAAGCGAAATAACTTCTTACTCTTTCAACTCGACGATCGTCAGCTTCCCTTCCACGCGGTCGGCCACGAACTCGATATTCTGACCTTCAGATAGCTTGGCGAGGGTTTCTTCATCAGCGCGGAAGATCATTGTCATGGCCGGCATGTCGAGATTCATGAGTTCTTCGTGGATGATCGTGACTTTTCCGGCAGGCATGTCCAAAGCCTTGACGCTACCTTTGGTATACACGGTTTCCTGAGCGAAAGCGGTCGAGCCGAAGACGAGGAAAGCGGTGACGATGGCAGTGATCTTTTTCATGGTACTATCCTTTTGTGGGTTTTTCGGTTTTCAGTTTACGACAAGCGGTCCATGCATGCCGGCTTCGTAGTGACCCGGAATGAGGCAGGCGAATTCAAACTCGCCCTCGTTGGCGAAGGTCCAAACGATTTCGTCTTCTTCGCCCGACTGAAGCCGTACGGCGTTCGGATCGTCGTGTTCCATCTCGGGGAACCGTGCCATCAGTTCCTTGTGTTCCTGATTGGCTTCGGCGGTATCGAGGACGAATTCGTGTTCTTGTTCTCCGTTATTGGTAATCACGAAGCGCACCGTCTCTCCTTCCGAAAAAGTGAGCTTTTGCGGCTCGAAAAGCATCTCGCCATCATCGGTCTCGAGCATCGAGACCTCCACCGTCCGGCTGGCTTTATCCGCATCCGCAGGCATGCCGATCGCCATCTCGGTTTTATCGTCGTCGCCATGGCCGCCCTCATGCTTGCCTGCGGCGAAGACCGGAACGGTCAGTGACAGCATTGCTGCCGAAAGGATCATCGTTCTTCTCATAGTTTTTCCTTCTGGATACTGAGGATTGTTTTCGGCGTTAGTCGACGGTCAGGGGACCGTGCATTCCTGCCTCGTAATGGCCGGGAATCAGGCAGGCGAATTCAAAGTCTCCTTCGTTCGCAAATGTCCAGATGAATGTCCGGGTCTCTTCGGGCTCAACCCGAACGGCATAGTCAGCCTCATGACGCATGTCATCGAAGCCTTGCATCTCATCGCGGTGATCCGCGATTTCCTCGGGCGTCGCCATTACGAAGTCGTGGGGCCCGGATCCTTCGTTCCTAAGGACGAATTGGATCGTCTCGCCATGCGCAATCTCAATCGCGTCCGGATTGAAGCTCATCACTAAATCGGAGACATCGACCATCGACACACGTATGGTTCGATCAATCAGTGCGGGTTCTCCGGGATATCCGATCGGCACGTTACCGGCGTGAAGCACCGGGCCATCGTGGACGCCCCGGTGATAGGCATTTGCCGGTGCCATTGCCGGAGCGCCGAGCGCTCCGAGTATGGCGACCGCAACAAGTGTCTTCTTCATCGTAAGACTCCTCACTACTGCTCTTTGGTTTCTTCAGCCGCTGATCTTCGACAAATCGGTGTAATGCGTGGCCGCATCGGTCACTTCGACAGGGGCAGGCACGTCGCCCGTCCATTCGGCGACGGTCGTTTCCGGCGGGCTGTCGTACCAGCCGGGATCGGAGTAGTCGCCTGCCGCTATTCCCTGGCGAACCTTCACGACCGAGAACATGCCGCCCATTTCGATCGGGCCGTACTTTCCCCAGCCGTTCATCATCGGAACGGTGTTCTTGGGGATCGGCATCTCCATCTTGCCCATGTCGGCCATGCCAGCGGTGCCCATCGGCATGTATTCGGGCTGCACCTGACGGATCTTCTGCGTCACCGCCGTCTTGTCGGCCCCGATGAAGGTCGGAATGTCGTGACCCATGGCATTCATGGTGTGATGCGACTTGTGGCAGTGGATCGCCCAGTCGCCCAAATGGTCCGCCTTGAAATCGAAAGCGCGCATCGCCCCCACCGGAATGTCGATGGAAACCTCGGGCCAGGCGGCTTCCGGCGGCACCCAGCCCCCGTCGGTACAGGAAACCTTGAAATCGTACCCGTGCATGTGGATCGGGTGGTTCGTCATCGTCAGGTTGCCGACCCGCACCCGCACATCATCCCCCTGGCTGACGACCAGCGGGTCGATTCCCGGGAAGATGCGGCTGTTCCACGTCCAGAGATTGAAATCCGTCATCTCCATGATGCGCGGCACGTAAGTCCCGGGATCGATGTCGAACGCATTCAGCATGATCAGGAAGTCGCGGTCGACGCGGCGGAAGGTCGGGTCCTTGGGGTGAACGACGAACATACCCATCATGCCCATCGCCATCTGCACCATCTCGTCGGCGTGGGGGTGGTACATGAACGTGCCCGACTTCAGCAGGTCGAACTCGTAAGCGTAGGTCTTTCCGGTTGGAATGCCCGGACCGCTCAGGCCGTGCACGCCGTCCATGCCCGAGGGCAGGATCTGTCCGTGCCAATGAACAGAGGTCGGTTCGGGAAGGCGGTTGGTGACGAAGATGCGAACCCGGTCGCCTTCCACGGCCTCGATGGTCGGGCCAGTGGAGGTCCCGTTGTAGCCCCAGAGATATGCAGTGGTGCCTTCGGCCAGTTCACGCTCGACCGGTTCGGCGACCAGATGGAACTCCTTCACGCCATCCTTCATCCGGAAGGGCAGGGTCCAGCCATTCAGCGTAACGACCGGATTGTAATCGACCCCGGTGGTGGGGACGACGGGAGCCTGCGTCGCGGACTCGCTGGTCAGTGCGGCTTCCGGCAGGCTGCGGTTCGAGGTCTGTGACCAGGCTTGAGTGCTGACCAGCGTGGCGCCTGCCACTCCGGTACCGAGAAGTTGACGTCTGTTGAGCATCGTATCGTTCCTTTGAATGAGTGTCAGGGTTCAGTGTCCGGCACCGCCGTCGCCGCCGAGGTCGACGCCGCCGCCGCCCTCGCCAGCGCCGCCGGCCTCTCCGCCGTAGATCGCGGTCTCCAGGCCGGCCGCAGCGCGCCAGAACTGGTGTTTTGCCTCTGCCGCGTCGAGTTCGCTGCCCAAGCCTTCGCGGACGTCCGCCAGAAGCTGGAAGGTGCTGGTGATCATGGCGTTGTTGGAAAGGAGGGACTCTTCGTTGATGATCTCGCGAAGGGGCAGGACCACGTCCCGGTATTGGCGGGCGATGGCATATGTGCCGCGATACTGCGTTTCGGCGACCCGCGCCTGCGACCGGACGGCGACGGCCGTTTCGGCGAGTACGTTCGCCGCCTGCAGGTAGGACAACTCGGCCTTGCGAAGCCGTGCCTTTCCGCTGTCGTAGATGGGAATCTGGAACTCCAGCTCGATCTGCGGGGTCACTTCCTCTTCGATGTCGCCGTCCTCTGCTTCGCGTTCCAGTTCAGCCCCGGCGATGACTTCCAGGTCCGTGAGCACGCGTGTCGCGTCGGTCAATCCGTAGGCCGCCGCCGTCGCGGCAAGACTCAGTCGCGCGACTTGCAGATCGACCCGGTTCTGAAGTGCGCGTGCTTCGATCCCGGCAGTCGAGCGAAGGCTGCTCGGCAAGGCTGGAAGGGCGTCGGGAACGAAGTAGTCCACCTCTGTCCCCCAAAGCCCCATCAGACGCGTCAGCTGCTCTTTCGCGGAGGCTGCAGCCAATCGCGCCTCTGCCGTTTGCGTGGCGAGTTCGGCATCGAAGACCTGCTCCCGCGCCTGAGCGGCACGGTTGAGGGCACCGGTGCGACCCAACTGGGCCGCCAGTTCTGACGACGCATCGGCCGTCTGGGCTGCCTGATTGAGCAGGGCTACCGTTTCGAAAGCTGCTACCGCATCGATCCAGGCCGTGCGGGTCTGCGCAGCTAGCGTCAGCGTATCGACGACGGCTTGCATCTGGGCGCGTTGAAAGTCGGCTTGCGCGACCGCGACACGGCGTTTGCGTGTCGGTACATCCAGAAGGTTTACGGCAACCACGGATTCAAGAGCTCGAAAAAGCCCAAGTTCGGGCGCACCGATCCCGAGCAAACCGACCGAGACGATTGGGTTTTCCGGTGTTGCCTGCTGCCAAACCTCAGCCGCGGAAATTCCGATATTTGCATAGGACGCTTGGAGACCACGGTTGTTCAGGAGTGCCACCTGTACGGCAGTATCCGCAGAAATGGTCTTGCGATGCGTCATGGCATGAACGTCGCGGGCCACTTGCTGAGCCTGGGAGGCGTTCTGCATCCAGACGGACCGTTTCCCGGTCGCCGCCTGGGTTTTGCCTGAGACCAGATCAAACCCTGCTCCAGGAGTTGTCACGCCTGTTGGCAAAGTCGCCGCGCAGGCACCAAGGGCGAACGGCAACGCAGCAATCGTCATTTTCAGGAAAGCCATTATAGACCTTCCTGCGACTGGTTGGATTGGCGCCAGTCGGCCGGGTCGACGACGGGTCGCGCCGTGTAGTTGCGGATGGGATTGACGTATCCGGTCTGCCGGGCGGCGACCGTAGGGGCCGCGGGTGCCACCACAAAGCTGGTGTCCGGCAAGGGTGTGGCGGCACTGCATGCGGCCAGCGCCAGGGGCAGTGCCCCGGCAGCGAGTAACTTGGTAGTCATGAACTGTCCTGCTCGTCTGAAGCAGATCCCGACGTTGCGGGATCGTAATCCGATGTCAGACCCTCATTGGGGCCAGGCTCAGATTGTCAGAGAGGGAGGACGGAAAAACTCGACGACACTGCTGCGCGCAGGCATCGAATGGAAAGAGGGCGCAATAGACTCCGGCAACGCGAAGGAGCTGGCGAAAGGCGCCGGAACCGCGATCACAGCAGAACACATCTCGTCGCAGCAAGCGCCGTCTTCGTGCGAAGCGGTCGCGTGTTGAGACGCACAGAACGCGTCCTCATGGGCCTCGGCAGATCCGTGATCCTCTATCGGCGAAGTCGCCTCAAGCTCTGAAAGAGATAGCAAAAGGGCGGATCGATCGGCGTCGTTCGCGGAGACCGGTAGGAGCGAAGAGCCGAACGCGAGAAACATCACAGACAACAGCAAAATGCTGGAGCGAAAGAGTTTCTTTGTGGCGATCAGCAAGTCCATGAGTGTCTATGGATTGGAAGGGGGCGCTCGTCCATCCACTTTCGTCGGGCCGCCGTCATTCAGGGCAACACAAGCGAGTTACCGCTGACCCCGGCCCATTCTCGTATCGAGCGACGGGCCGGGAAGACAGGTTTCATGACAGACAAAACCGGCGCTCCGAGAGCTCGGCATGTTGGAAATACCTGCTTGGAGCAGAAAGATTCACGCCGTAACGGAACTTACCTACTGCGAATTCCGCTGCATCATGCCGCCACCCATGATTCCACCGCCCATCATCGAGCGCATTTCCTCGACCGAGATTCGACCGTCGTTGTCGCTATCGGCCATGTTGAACATCCGCTCATGCACCGCCTGAACCTCTTCCAGCGACAGCGCGCCGTCATTGTCGGTATCCATCATGGCGACCATCATGCCAGGCATCATCGAGCCGCCCATGCCGGATTGACCCATCATGCCCATTCCGTTAGAGGATCCGCTCTGCGACATTCCACCTATCTGCATGCCGTCGTGGGACGCGGTGTCGGAGGTGTCGCCACCATGCTCTTCGGCCTGCGCCGCGGTCGCGGCGAGGGCAAGGATCACGGCGTAAATTCCATTGGTCATCTTCATAGTATCGTGCCTTTCTTCCTTGGTGTCGTTCTTTCCAACCATTTGGAAAGTCGGTGGTTTCGATGTGAAACCGGGTCAGACGTCATAGAACCGTGAACTGACCCATCATGCCGACATCCTCGTGTTCCAGGATGTGGCAATGATACATAAACGGCGCATCTGCCCTCGCGCGCTTGTCGAACCGCAGCAATATCTCGGTCGGACCCTGAACGTGCACGACATCCTTCCAACCGATCCGGGCCGGATCGACAGACCGCCCGTTTTGCATGACGACTTGGAAGGATGTCCCGTGAACGTGGAACGGATGCATCGACATGTCCGCGTTGATGCGCCAAAGCTCGGTTTCGCCGTGCGGCACCTGAAGGTCGATGCGTCCCATGTCGTAGGACTCGTCGTTGATCCCCATGATCTGTCCGTCGCGCCCGATCAGGTTGTTCAACATGCTG
>Ga0114903_1000569_pt1 | contig 19536 bp, 15 predicted proteins | sample MalvirDeepMed_s2_FD_87289 | JGI IMG/M metagenome (GOLD analysis project Ga0114903, IMG submission 87289) | Marine viral communities from the Global Malaspina Expedition - Malaspina viral metaG DeepMed_s2 | ecosystem: Environmental > Aquatic > Marine > Oceanic | place: Mediterranean Sea... | reverse complement strand
AGCATTAAAAAGGTAGTGAATAAGCTTAAGGCTGAACATCGCCCTGAGTTTGAATTCCACCGCGAAGTGTTCCGCCCTTGGGGCAGTTACGACTCCATTGACAGTGGTGCTCGCTTCCAAGTTAAGCGCATTACCGTAAAACCAGGTGAAAAGCTTTCAGTACAAATGCATCACCACCGCGCAGAGCATTGGATTGTGGTATCGGGTAGTGCCAACGTAACAATCGATGAAGAAACACAATTAGTTACCGAAAACGAATCGGTTTACATCCCCATCGGTGCGGTTCACGCGCTAGAAAACCCTGGCAAGATTCCACTAGAGCTTATTGAAGTGCAATCGGGTGCCTATCTTGGTGAAGACGATATTGTACGTTTTTCTGATAGGTACGGTAGAGTAGATAATTAGCAAAATAAGAATAGTTATATTATAGCTGTGTTTTATTGATAATAGTTTGTCGCACACTAAAGATGATTGATGAAAGTGGAACTATATATACACTTTTAGCCGTTTTATTAAGATAGTGCTTAAACTGAATTTTAAAATTGAACAAAAACAAAGATTTTACAGAGGGAAACATGGATCAGAAAAAGGTAGCAGTTATTACCGGTATAACGGGGCAGGATGCTGCTTATTTAGCGGAACTTCTCTTGAGCAAAGAATACATAGTATATGGAACATATCGACGTACGAGCTCGGTAAATTTTTGGAGGATAGATGAATTAGGAATTCAATCAAATCCTAACCTTCGTTTAGTTGAATATGACCTGACTGATCTATCCTCTACAATTCGTTTGCTTGAGCAATCGAAAGCTACGGAAGTGTACAACTTAGCAGCACAAAGTTTTGTAGGTGTTTCCTTCGATCAGCCAATAACTACTGCTGATATCACAGGAGTTGGCCCAGTAAACTTGCTAGAAGCAATCCGCATAGTTAATCCTAAAATAAAATTCTATCAAGCCTCGACTTCAGAAATGTTTGGAAAGGTTCAAGCAATCCCACAAGTCGAGTCTACCCCTTTTTACCCTAGAAGTCCTTATGGCGTGGCAAAGCTTTATGCTCATTGGATGGTTGTAAATTACCGTGAGTCTTATGATATTTTCGCAACGAGCGGTATATTGTTTAACCATGAATCACCGCTAAGAGGCCAAGAATTTGTCACTAGAAAAATTACTGACTCTGTAGCAAAGATTAAACTTGGTAAGCTCGATGTTTTGGAGCTAGGAAACATGGATGCTAAGCGAGATTGGGGTTACGCGAAGGACTATGTAGAGGGAATGTGGCTTATGCTTCAAGCAGACAAGCCAGATACATATGTCCTAGCAACTAACAGAACAGAGACTGTTAGGGACTTTGTAACCATGTCATTTAAAGCAGCGGGTATAGAAATAGATTGGCAAGGAGAAGGGGAAGATGAAATAGCAGTTGATAGAAGCTCCGGAAAGGTAATTGTGAAAGTTAATCCGAAGTTTCATAGGCCGGCAGAAGTCGATATTTTAATCGGAAACCCAAAAAAAGCTAGTGAAGAATTAGGCTGGAAGCCTAAAACCACTTTAGAAGAACTGTGCTCTATGATGGTTGAAGCTGACTTGAGGAGAAACGAAATTGGCTTCTCATTCTAAGAAGGTTTTAATTACAGGAGTAAATGGATTTACTGGAAGATATTTGGCTGCCGAGCTTCGTGCTCGGGGCTTTGACGTTACCGGCACCGCTAGGGTGCCTACCGACGATTCTACAATACCTTTAGACGTAACCAATAAGAACCAAATTTCAAATGTTTTAAAAGCTGTGAGGCCTGAGTTTGTCTTTCACTTAGCGGCGATATCTTTTGTAGCTCATTCTGACCCTCTAGAGTTTTACAATGTAAACGTTCTTGGTACTGAAAATTTATTACAGGCAATTTCCGAATCCGACTTAAATATTAAGAAAGTTTTAATTTCAAGCAGCGCAAATATTTACGGTAATTCTAATAGTGGCTTGATATCCGAGTCGGTGCAGCCTGAACCTATTAATCACTACGCCTGTAGTAAGCTCGTGATGGAAAAAGTGACCGCAAACTTTTTTGAAAATGTCCCCATAATTATCACCCGACCTTTCAATTACACAGGAGCAGGTCAAGCACTTCATTTTTTAGTTCCTAAGATAGTCTCTCACTTTAAAGATAAAAGGCCAATATTAGAGCTGGGGAACTTAGATGTAGCGCGAGATTTTTCTTCTGTTCGGTTTGTTGTCGAAAGCTACATAAGACTCATGACAAGTGAAGTCAGATCAGAAATTGTCAATATTTGCAGTGGGAAGTCTCATTCGCTTTTGGAAATAGTTGATTTCCTCAAAAAAGTCTCCGGCCATAACTTGAAAGTTGTAGTAAATCCAAACTTCGTTCGTAAAAATGAAGTTAAGGAAATCACAGGTGATAATAAAAAGTTACTTAGCTTCTTCAATGATCTAGAAGTTATTAATTTTTATCAGACTATTAAAGAGATGTATGAGGCGGATTAGATAATTAGCACTATTTTAAGATTATCCTTAACCGCTCTGCTGATACCAGTAATCGTATACCAAGTAGGTTCAAGCTTGTGAAAAAACAGCAAGAAAACGAGATAAAGACTCTACATTTAAAGACTCTCATAAATATAGCTTATAAAAGTTTTCTGTTCAGGGAAGTGGACAGTAAATCCCTTAGTCAAATACTTCTAGATATGAATGAAGGCCTTTATGATATCGATGGATTGATTGACGGATTGTTAAAATCAGATGAGTATAAACTTAGGAATAATAACTTAGATTTTGTAGCTGAAGTAAAAATCAAGAAGCATGAAAATTTTAGAGTAAGTCAAATTTTAGCAATGTTGGAGCCTTTGTGAATATAGTCGTAGATGGGGATTCAATTTTATCCCAAATGACTCTGGAAGAGAGTATAGAGTTTTTAGAGGATATTGTTAACAAATCCAGCAGTTCTGTATCAGTTTACTTTATAAGATTAACCAAATTATGCGAAGGTTTGCAAAAAGAGTTTATAGGTAGAAATTTAAGGATAGAGCGAATTTGGACTACAGGGTCTTTATGTGAAGAGTTGGATGCAGCTCTTCTAGAGAATCACGCTTGTAGTCGCGATGTAGATTTATTGTTGACCACTAATGCATTATTAATTGCAAGTAAAATTCCAACTTCTAAAAAATTTAAAAAAAATAAAAAGGCAAGTGCTTCGAAAGAAAGTGAGAAAAGTAAAGCATCAGATAAAAAGAAGCTCGCTTTTTTAAGCCCATTGCCTCCTCAGAAAAGTGGTATTGCTGATTACAGTCAAGCTATTTTATCAGAGCTTGAAGTTTTTTATGACATCGAAGTTTTTACAGAACTAGAAAACTCTTTTAACTATAAAAGTTATAGAAGCTTTGAAGACCTAGCAGATAAATTTGATCGTGTAGTCTTTCAATTGGGTAACAATCCAATGCATAGTGAAATCTACGACACGATGTTAAAATATCCAGGCGTAAGTGTACTACATGATTTTAATTTAGGAGATTTACTTTATTTTCGTCAATGTCACGAGGGAAAACAACATGAGTTTAATTATTCGCTAATTCAACAGCATGGATACAAGGCACTTACTTGTAATGATCTAGAAGAAATGATGTCATCGTATCCGTGTTCCAAAGAAGTTTTCTCTTCTTCTTTAGGGGTCATTACCCATTCCGAGTCGGCGTTAAAAAAAGCTAATAAAATCTATTCAGCGAATACTAATGTTGTAAGCATACCTTTAGTCAGAGACTGCCCATCTCTATTACATCAAAACTTTAAAAGTTTCTTTAGTATAGATGAAAATGTCAAAGTCTTTGCGTCATTCGGGCAAATAGGTAGTCAAAAGCTCCATTTGCAACTTCTAGAAGCTTGGGAGAGTTCGGGTTTTTTAGCGAAAGATGACTATTTGTTGTTATTCATAGGCGCTTTACCTTCTAACGAGTATGGAAGAATAGTTTACGATAAGTACCAATCTTTTGGAGAGCAGAGTAATATTAAGATAACTGGCTACGTAAGCTCAGAGGAGTATGAGAAGTATCTTGCATCAACAGATATAGCAATTCAGCTGAGAGCTAATTCGAGAGGCGAGACATCCGCAGCGATTTTAGATTGCCTCAACTACGCGATTCCGACTATAGTAAACGAGAATGATAGTTTCAATTATTTTGATACAAATAGTGTATATAGAATTGACAAAAAACCTTCTTCTGAGGAAATTGCTGAAGCGCTAATAATATTAGCCTCTGATAAAAAGTTGTGTTCTAAACTATCAAAAGCTGGTCGTAAGTTAGTTAAGAAATACCACTCACCTAAATATTGCGCTGAGAAATATAAAGAGGCGATTGAGCAGTTTTATAGTTCTAAAAAGCCAACTCTGAATTCATTGGTCAATAAAATAAAGAGTTTTAAATCGTATGGAAGCTTTGACAAAGCTGAGTTATCCAAAGCGCTAGCTCTGAATGAACTATCCTTGGTTAACGATAGGACGTTATATGTTGATATCACTTCTGTCCATTCTACTGATTTGAGAACAGGTATACAGAGAGTTGTTAGGGCAATTTCGAGAGAGCTCCTTTTAGATAAATCAACTGAGTTAAAAGTGAAGCTTGTTTATTTGAGCGACAAAGCTGGTTATTGGGAATACTACGAAGCTGTTACCTATACACAAAACTTTTTAGATATCGATTTCGAGTTAATGCCGGACCTTCCTGTTATTTTTGGCGCAAATGACATACTGCTCCATCTCGACTTTAACTCTGAAGGCCTAACTGAGGTTTTCTTTAACACTCCTTCTCTTTATCCAGCGATGAAGAAAAGAGGAACTAAAACTTATTACGTGGTTTATGATTTATTGCCTGTCAGAATGCCTGAGTATTTCCCAGATGGCACATTCGAGCAACATCAACGTTGGTTGGAATTCGTAGCCCAAAGCGATGGGGTTCTCTGTATATCGAATGCCGTAAAAGACGACTTTTTAAGTTGGACGGAAGAACAAAATATCAAGTTAGAAAAATCCTTCATCGCAGATTCATTTCCCCTTGGCTGCGACCTGAGCAATTCAAATCCATCTAGGGGATTACCGAGTGATGGTGTTGAAACGCTTAGAGAAATAGAAAAAAACTTAACCTTCCTTATGGTTGGTACAATTGAGCCAAGGAAAGGCCATATTCAAGTTTTGAAGGCTTTCAAAGCACTTTGGGGTGAAGGCTCCGATATAAGGTTAGTTTATGTTGGTAAGAAAGGGTGGCTTGACGATAGCGAGGTTTCTCTTTTGAACGATGCAGTCGAAAATCATCCCGAATTTATATGGTTGAACGGTATTAGCGATGAATATCTTGAAAGAGTCTACAGGTCCTCAACATGCTTAATTGCAGCAAGTGAAGGTGAAGGCTATGGTCTTCCTTTGAGTGAGGCAGCAAGTTACAACATTCCTATCATAGCGCGAGATATACCTGTATTTAGAGAAGTAGCTCAAAACTGTGCTTATTTTTTTAAAAACACAAAGAATGCAGATGATATTTACAGCGCAGTGAATGATTGGTTAAAGCTCTTTGAAGGGGAAGCTCACCCTTCTTCACAAAAGATTAAATTGCATACATGGCGTGATTGTAAAGATAGCCTTTTATCCAAGTTGGAGACCTTTATATCTAAAGAAAGTTTTTGGGGGAGCTATAAATGAAACTAGTATTTTTACATATCGAAAAATCTGCGGGGACTTCACAGCGACAAATGCTAAAAATTGCTCTCGGTGACGAAAATGTAGCTTGGTTCGAGATAGATTGGTCTTCAGAGGTATTCGATTTGGGGCTGTTTGAGGATGCTCTAATTATTGGTGGCCATAGGAGATATAATTTTTATCAAAACCAGAATTTGGTTTATCTGGCTGTGATTAGAGAGCCTTATTCAAGAGTGCTTTCACTGTATAATTATTATCGAGAACATCAGTTATCCTATTGGAAAGAACATGGCCTTGACGAAGAAGATATTAATATCACATTAAAAAGGTGCCAATTATTTAGAAACGTAATAGATAACGCTCAGTGTGAGTATATCTCAGGGTCTAAGAACTTTGATGATACTAAATCCCACATCCTAGCTAATAAGTATCTCGTAGCTGATTTTTCTCGTATTGATGATTTTAATACGACTCTATCTCTTAACCTAGGTGTAAAGTTTTGTGAGCCTAGTCGCTCCAATGTTGGAACTAAAGGCTATCAAGATAATATTTTGATCAATAAAGAGTCGGAAGAGATATTGACAACTTTATTGGCTGAGGATATCAAACTCTATAACTTTATATCCGAAAAAGGTATTGTGGATACAACAGACGAATCAGATTGGCGAGAGTTACGTTCGAAAGTTAGTAATCTTCAGAAATAAAGATTGACCGAATTGGGGAGAAAAAATGGTGCAAAAAGCCATTGAACATCAAGAAATGATGTTGCGTAACAACTTGAAGTTGATCGCAACTTTGCAAAAAGAAGTGGAAAGTTACCATAATAGAGAAGCCGAACGCCTTTCTAAAGGTAAGAATCATGAATCTCATACCTCTGAAGTTGAAGTCAATAACTTAAAAGCTTATGTTGAATCCTTACACGAAACATTAAATATTCAGGTAAAAGAAAATGAGTTTTTATCAAATGAGCTTAATAAGGTTAACAGGCTGATATTGCAAAATTCTGATAAATTTGCAGTTTATGATAACGTTGAGTTTCATTCGAAATTCGGAATGCCGGGATACTCTGAGTTAAGGGTGAGCATATCAGGTCTGGCTTTAACTACGGGTAAAGTATTCGAAGAGGTTAACTTTAAACTGGTTAACAAAAATGGATTACTCGGTATAGAAATTCGAGATATAGACAATTCCGCTTCGATTGTTCAGTTCGATGAGGAGATCCAAGACGAGTATGGTAAATACTTACTGGTATTGTTCTCAGAAGGAAGTATTTTTTACGATGGTCATAAACCTCAACTATCTAGCAATGATTTACTTCTTATAAAAACGGTATTCGATACAGCATGCGGAGCTCTCTTAAGCCTAGATGTTTTTTTTGCTTTTGATATTTCAATAGACGAAGTACGAGAGTGGAGAAAGCTTTGCGCGATCAATTATGGTTCACTAGATTTTCCAGCTAGCTATAATTCTGTTGCAATCAATGAGTATTATTCGGTTGAGGGCTACGAGCATTTTGCAATTGGTTTAGGAGGTTTTTTCGTTAACGGGCGATGGCTTGAAAATTTTGATTTCAAAGTTGCTGCTGTCGGACACAATAGTTCTGAGCCTGAGAGAGTAACAGAACTATTGAGACTTGAGTTGAGAGACCAGTCAAGTGGATTTTTTCCATTGAGTGTTTGGCCTCCACTTGAACAGGATGAGTTTGGGTTTAAATTTCTTGCAGACGTTTCCTTGAATCAAAATGGTCTTTTTTTCGAGACCAACGAGTTTCTAAGTGACGATGATGAAGACTTTCTGAGAAAGTTGGTTATTGTTTTGCCTCAGGTATATCGTCAATGTATGGATGAGTTACCAGCTGAAGTAGATAAAATCAAGTGGCTACGCACACTGGAAGATGCTGCGGAAATGGCTCTATCATAATTATTGTCCGAATTTTCATGCGCATAACTTTTTCAAAGTAAATCGTGTTTGTTTAGAAAACATCGTTGGAATCACGGAGTAGACGTTGCAAGAGCTTCCCTTGCGAGAAAATTTAGCGTCTATTATGGTAATATTATTCCTTGAACAGGACAAATAGACATCAGAATGAAACGAAGAATTAAAAATTTTGCCAAACGACTACTGGGAAAAAGTGAACTTAATTATCATATTGATACAGTAAGAAGCGATATTGTTGCAGGCTGGGCAGTGAATACCGCTAACCCATCCAAGCCGTGTGAAATTGAATTAAAATGCGATGACAAAGTGCTGGCGAAAACCACTGCTGCAACGCTTAGAGAAGATTTGGTTGCTGCAGGTGTCGGTAACGGCTGCCATGGTTTCACGTTGCAACTCGAAATGTTGCCTTTTTCTGCCCAAGCTCGCCAAGTACATTTGTATATAAATAGTAAAAGAGTAACGGCCGAACCTATTTCCATTAAAAGTAGTTTTACTGACGTACTAGGCGATTTCTCTGTCGAGGTTGAACGAAGAATGGATGCTTTACTTGCCATACAGAATGAACGTATGCAGCGTGAATTCGACTATATCAAAAAGCAGTTAGAATCAGAAAAGTAATGATTAACATGCTAACTGAGGTAGTGGTATTCTGCCCGCTACCGCCTAAGCCCAATGGAATAGCAGATTATTTTGCCGAACAACTCCCTTACTTTAGTAAGAAGACGAAAGTAACAGTTGTTATAGAAAATACTCACCCGGAACCCGTGGATATTGCCGCAGATATACGTATTCTTCGACTAGAGGAATACATGTGGCAACAAGGTTATTATTCATCCATACCTCACATATACCATGTAGGGAACAACCCTGATACGAAGTATATGTTACCCGTTTTGCTTGCTAAACCTGGCTTGGTAGTTGTTCATGATTTGAATCTGCATTATTTGATTGACCTCACTAATTTATCAATAGGTGATAAAGAAGGTTATCAATTAGCGCTAGCGAACAATTACGGTGAAGCAGGAGAGACGATAGGCAAGCAATTAGCTGAGTTTGGTTGGAAAGGGCGATTTATGCCTCACGAACTGATGATGAACAACAGTATTATCACCGCCGCAGAACGTATACTTGTTCATTCAAAATACTCCGCAGATAAAATTGGTGCGTTAGGGCATTCTAATGTTTGTGTGGTACCTCACCATTTTTCGCCCGCTGCTAGGCAATATCAGCCAAAATTAAAAATGCAATATCGTGGACAATTGGGTCTACCTGGCAACAAGCCTGTTATCACATCAATGGGTTTCATCGCAAAAGCCAAACAAATTAAGTCTGTGCTTAAAGCGTTAAGCACTATTAAAAAACAGGGTATAGACTTTACCTATGTTTTAGCGGGGCAGTGTAAACCTCATGAGTATGACGTTTACCAAGATATTGCAGATAGTGGACTTACAGAAAACGTGGTTGTTACGGGGTTCCTTGACGAAGACGCATTCTTTAAATACATGCTGGCGTCTGATTTTATTATTAACTTACGCTACCCCACTGGCGGGGAGTCGTCAGGAACATTAACCCGTGCTATGGGAATGGGGTTATGTTGCGTTGTAGTGAATATTGGTCCGTTTGGCGAAGTACCTAACGACTGCGCTATTAAGTTAGAGTGGAATGAAGATTTTGACCATAATTTATGCGCCCAGTTAAAGCGGCTTATTGAGGACAAAGTTTATCGGGTTACGATAGGTAAAAACGCGCAAAAATGGGTTGAACGAACGCACAACATAAGTGCGACTACCGATGCATATCTGAATGAGGCATCAAAGCTTATCGATCAAACTAAGTTTAATAGCAGAGCCCTTAACGTCAACGTTCATGAATACCTTCCTCTAGAAACAATATCTAATTGGGAACGCACCTCAAAAGTAAATGAAGATTACAACAATTTATGGTGGCGAGCCAATTTAATACCCTTAAACCATGAGCGTGTATTAAGTGTAGCAGAGAGCCAAGAGTATCAAGTTTATATACTTCGTGAACTCTTTGGTTACGCACAGAAAGATATCCTCGAAGTGCCTATTGATCAAATAGCGTTAAGTACAAGAGGGCAACTAAACACGTTAGCCGTTATAGACGCCTCGTTAAGCGACATTGCGGTATCTCCCATGAATTGGTTGATGGGTATAAATGCCGTTTTAGCGCTCGGTGGTAAGTTTATTCTTTCTTTTCTAGTGCCAGAAGATTTGTTATCTGAATACAGTTTGTCTAGAGCTAGTCTTAAAAAAATGTTAGCGGCTGCTGGTTTTTCTGTTGATAAGACCATAGCAGGTCCACAAGATATAAGCATGTTTACTGACGAATGTCCTCGCAGCGAAAGGTGGGTTTTTTCTTCTATTAAGCGGTCTTGGATGGTTAATGTTAACCCCCCAGTCTACGATAATGGAGCGAGTGAGCTACAGTGGTTATACAATCAAAATGAGAGAAAAAGCGGCGCATGATTAGTTCGGAAAACTATGCAGAGTCTCCTCTTGCGTTAGCTAGTTCTTTGCACGGGATAAATTTAGATATTCTTGTTACCTCTGCATTTTTACGTAGCTTTACTTCTATCGGAGAAGTGGTAATAGATGGTATCCCACAAAGTATAATTGGAATATTAGCGGAATCTGCCGGAGCTAGAATAACTTACTTGACAGATCATAACCTGTGTAGGCAACAAGGCTTTCCTTTCTTGAAGGCTATTAAGGACGTAGGTGTTAGCCCTGTATGCCTAAATAGCAATTCGATGGATATAGAGTTTTCACCTAAGGTTGATGCTGGCTATGAGGGGCTTGCAGAGCAACCCCATATGTTGAGGTTGAGAACGCCCGACCAGTATTTAAGTGGCCGAAAAAATCTGAGTTGGTTAGCGCTGAGCACCCTATATGAAGATTTACTATTAGCATCGGAAGGTACAGTTTCTAAACATGCACCTTTATTAAGTGGCTTTGTTAATAAAGAAAGCGCTAAACACATTTTAAAGTGGTGTTTAAAGACAAATTATAAAGCGGTAACTAATACGTTAGAGCCTCTCAATGAAAGCAATGCTGATAGTTATTGTTGGTTAGTACCTAGCGAAAACTTCCTTGAAAACGTCAACAGTTTATTAGCTAGCCATGCTTTTGAAGTCAACGTCAAACTCCCGCTAACACACTTAGCAGAGCAAGCCTGGCCCGAGTTGCTAGGAGCAAATGATAAACTAGCCACGCAAACTAAAGATTTCTTCATTCACAAACGTCGTTGGTACTATCTAGATAGAATTCTCAATATTGGCATGTACCCTATGGAAAGTGATGGAGAGCACTATTGGCGTTGGGTAGGAGACAATGGTGTAAGGTTGTTTTTACCTTTACGAGCAAAAGGCCACTATGTAGTTAGCTTTGATGTATTCTCTTTGGTTAATGGCCTAACCAGTTCTACATTACGATGTTTTGTCAATGGCGCCCTAAAATTAACACAAGATGTGCAAGCGGGTGAAAACGTTAAAATTCCTTATTACGCCTCACAGGACGGCTACTTGGCAGAGTTATATGTGGTTTCCGAGCAGAGTGTCAACATAGATGGCAAGGCAATGAGTGTCTCATTATCTTCTCTTAATGTTGAGTGGGAGGAGATGCCTTTATGAGTAAGCACGTATTAATTGTGTCGCCTATACCTTCCCATCCGCAGTTTCAGGGGAATAGTGCCAGAATCTACCGCCTTAACAGGATGTTCCAACTTTGTGGCTATCAAGTTCATTTTCTGTATTTTGGTATGGAAGGGCTAAACGAAAAACAACAACAAGAAATGGAGCGTCAGTGGGACTATTTCCATTTTGTTAAGCCAGAAGGGCCTGCAGCAGAACCTTCGTTTGATGAGTATTTTGATATAGATGACTGGTATGACGAAAGAATATCTGATTATGTCGATGAACTATGCCAAACGTGGGATTTTGACGTATGCCTTGCTAATTATGTCTGGTTCTCAAAGGTCTTAGAGGTTGTACCCGAAACAACACAAAAAGTCATCGATACACATGATGTTTTTGGCGACCGACATATAGTCGCGAAAGAAGCGGGCTTAGAACCTGTTTGGTTTTATACAACAAAAGAACAAGAAGCGTACGCACTCGATAGAGCTGATATTGTACTCGCTATACAAGATGAAGAAAAAGCCTACTTTGAGACCATAACCACTAAGCAAGTAGAAGTCTTGGGTTACGTGGTGCCCTATCAGCCATTGGTTTCAACCAAAAATGAAAAAATTGTTATTGGTTATATCGGCTCTGGAAACCCTTTCAACATTGAAAGCCTGAGAGTTTTTCAAGAAGCGGTAATGGAAGTGCCTGCGTTGATGCAACGCTTTAAGTTTGTTCTGGGTGGCACGGTATGCAAGGCATTTTCCGAATTAAATGAAATTTTTGATATCGTCGGCCTCGTGGATGACCTAGATGAATTTTATCGTGAAATTGATATAGCGATTAATCCGATGGTGGGTGGCACGGGCCTAAAAATTAAGTCTTTAGAAGCGCTTTCGTATGGCAAATCGTTATTAGCGACTGAAGATGCGATGGTTGGTATACCGTCGTTTGATGCGCTTCACAAATCAACGTCAATTAAAGAGATGGTGAACAACCTTTTAAACCTTGACGATAAACGCCTTCATGATTTACTTCAAAACTCCAAAATTGTTTTTGAACGTTACAATAGCGAGCATATAAATAATTTTAAGAACATATTCGGTTGAATCAATGGATTTTCAGTTATACAAAAAGATGTTGAGACAGTGGGCTTTTGAACAAGAGCCTGTTTTTATAGTCGGCCCTGAAAGAAGTGGAACGAGTCTCTTGTTTCAACAGGTTTCTAACCATTCAGCATTTTGTGATTTTTCTCATGCCACTGTAGAAACCTTTTGCTTTATAAAGCCCTGGTTACTACTAGAACCCGCTGGGCCAGATAATTACGAAATGCGTGTTTATTTAGGTCAAAATAACTTAACAGTATTTCAAGACAGTATAAGCCCGCTCGTTGAAAGAAATAACCAATTAACCAGCCTAGGTATGCCGCTAGCATTCGCTAACGACCCCAATAGAAATAAAATATGGTTTGAGCGACGGTACAAGCATGTATTACGAGCGTTCGTGTACCATTCCTCAAAACACCTTGGGGGTAAACGCTTTGTAGAAAAAACCCCGGCTCATATCCGTTGTACCTCCGAAATATTTGAGACTTTTCCTAAAGCAAAAGTACTTATATGTACTCGTGATATCTCAGAAATTATTGCGTCTCATAAGAAGCGCTACCAAAAAGAAATAGCTTTGGGTAAGGCTAAGGATGACCCCAGTATAGCTTGGTTGTCTCACTCGGTTGAACAATATGCTAATTACTTAGTTACGATTGAAAGCAAAATTAAGGAACTTACTTCTTCTTTCGGAGATGCATGTAAAATCGTTCCTTACGGACAGCTAACGAGTAACCCTAATGAAACGTTAAGTCGCTTATTTGAATTTCTTGGGGAAGAAACTGCAGGATCAGTGTCTTCAAAAGAACGTAAGCAACAGGCATGGGATCCTTTACTCAATCAAGCCCCACAGAAAAACGAAGTTGAGATTGAAAAATATCTATCAAAAAATGAAATCAAGCTAATAAATGCCAAGAGATCCGCTTTTTCTGATTACTGGTTTTAGTGTTTTGAAAATATTCAATCCAACAAAAAGTAAGCCCAAACATTATGTTTAAAACGTTTTATAATATTCCTGTAATGCCCATACAACAAGTGCTCGGGTCGCCTTTTGGTCGCTCTGAACATCAATTGGGACCAGTATGGCCAGAGTGGGATACTCAGACGGATATCAGGTTTAAAAGAAACAATATTCTAAAAGATGATGTGCCCCAGATTTCAGATGGCGAAATCTTTGTTTATGAATCACAGCCTATTTTTTGGTGCGGCCCAATCGTAGATCACTTTGGTCATCAGATAGCAGATTTTATTACACGAGTCATAGCTTATCGTAGCCTTGGCATTGAAGGTCGTTATGCATTTAGTGCACCGAACAATAGTCAATATAACTTGAATGAAACACCTAATTTTTTCAAGGCCATTATTGATTGGCTAGACATTAAAGAGCACCTATTACTAATAAATAGGCCTGTACTTGCAAAATCCTTAGTCGTGGTCGAACAACAAGAGCAGTTACCTAATATAGGCCCAAGCAAAAAATATCTAGAAGAACTTAACAAGTTAATAGCGTCTAAAGAAATACCTAAGAGGAAATCAAATAACGTTTTTGTTTCCCGTTCATCACAGGCTAAGGGGCTCATAGCTGGAGAGTCTTATATTGAAGACGTTTTAAGCGCCCATGGCTATGAAATTTTCAAGCCTGAAAATTTCGAATTACGAGCTCAGTTAGAAAAATATTTATCTAGCCAAAACCTTGTTTTTTCCGAAGGTTCTGCGCTTCATACTTTGCAACTGTTAGGGAGTAACATCGGCAAAGTACATGTCATAAGAAGAAGGCCAAATTATGATATGTGTAAAAACTTTATACTCCCACGAGCGGAGAGCGTTGAATACCACGCATTGGGCGGTCTAGTGTGCGGCTTAAGAAACAATGAGCCTTTGCTCGAGTGCGGTATAACAATTCCGAGTGTTGAAAAGTTAGAACGTTTTTTGTCGACACTTTTAGGAAAAGCTATACAAATTGATATCGAACTCCTGAATGAACGCATCAAGAATGACTTGGTAAAGTACTACCAAGGTGAATTAGAATCAGCTCGAGCAAAAATCGCAGGCTATAATTCAAGTCTTTTGAAAGCTATAAAAGAAGCAGGGTACGCGGAAGTAATTAATAATGAATAGAGATCCAAACAAAGAATTAGGCTTGTATCAGTCCAACGATGGTCACTTTATAAACTATGACTATAAGCTGTGCGCTGAAGTTGATGAGTTTGTAAGAGCACCACTTCCAGATTTGAATAAACCTTTTTTTACTTGCTTAGGGGCAGCGCAGACGCTTGGGCGTTTCGCAAAAGAACCTTACCCAGAATTGTTGTCGAATAAGCTTGGAATGCAATCATTGAATTTAGGCCGTGGTGGAGTTGGGCCTGAATACTATCTTCAGAGGCCTAAGCTTTTAGAGGTAGTGAATAAATCCGAGTTTGTTATTCTTCAGGTAATGAGTGGTCGCTCTGTATCCAACTCACTTTTTAAAGATAAAGGTGGGTTAAACCACTTTAAATCAAATCTATTCGAAGGCCGGCAGTTGTCAGGGAAGCTTTGGAAGGACATTTTTGAAAATAAATCTAGAGAAGAGTTTCAATCTATACTAATTGAACAACGAGGCGTTTGGTTAGACAAAATGATGGCTTTAATAAAGCAAATCAATCGGCCTATAGTTTTACTCTATTATTCTCACTTTAAGCCTCCTCAGAAGTTGGTATTCGATAGTTTTGATCAACTATGGAAGTTTCCCCAGCTAATTGATAAAACCCTGATTGATGTTGTTAAAGCTGAAACAGATGCGTATTTTGAGTATTTTTCTAATATAGGTATGCCTCAGAAGTTGGTGGGGGAAGAGGGAAGCACGGCATCTGTGAAGATGGGGATAAATGATAATACGACTAATTTAAACCGATACTATCCGTCTCCTGAAATGCATGCCGAATTAGCAGAAAAGTTGTTTCAGTTTATCAAGAAAAGTAATTTTTCTGCTCGGAAAGCCGATAATACGGTTCTTAATCCTCCTGAACGTTTGTCATTTAATCGTTTATTGAAGCCTTGGGTACATCCTAATATTAGTAAATTTTTAAGCGCATTAGGCGAATCCGACCTCTTGCTCTTTGACTCACATGAGTCTGAAAAGTGGCTTGATGAAACAAGTCTAAATTGTTTGACTGCCACGGCGAGTTCATGGCAGCAGGTGCTTAAGCGTAATAAGGTAAACAAGATTATAGTCGCTTCGTCTACTCAGGAGCAGATCTTAAAACACAAGGTAATTGAATATTGCGCCGAAAATGCTATTAAGAGTGAAGTTAAAGGTATTTACTCTGATATTGTTTTCAATTGGTCTTTTCGAGTTAATAAGCTTAATAATGGGGCCGACAATAAAGAGCTTACGGGCAAGTATGTCGTCCTATGTACTCCTCGTTCAGGTAGCACGGTTTTATGCGACTTATTGGAAAAAACGAACAAGGCAGGTTTTCCAAAGGAGCATTTAACAAGGCCAGTATTTGAAGCGCTCAAAGCTAAGGCGTTTAGTTTTGCCGACTGGTACAACACACTTCAGTGCAGCGTTGTCAGTGAAAATGGCTTTTTTGGAACAAAGATTATTACAGAAAGACTAGAGTGGCTCCGAAGCATATATTCTGATGAATACCTTCGTTCATTCTTTAAAGGGCACAAAGTCTTGAGGCTAACTCGAGGTTCTGTAGAAGAGCAGGCGGTTTCTAAGTGGTTCGCTCAAATTTCTAATAAGTGGCATGTAAAAAGCGATAACGAGAGCCACTCTTCATATGGCTTAGTTAAAAGCTATAGCTTTAACGCTATTTACAAAATATACACTGAACTTAAAAAAGATGAAGTTAAGTTGAATGAGCAAATTAGTCAAATATTCAGTGACCAAATATTAGCAATAGAATATGACGGGTTAGTCGCGGAAACTGAGAGCGAAATGCGCCGCATTACTGATTTTTTAGATTTAGGGTCAGAAGTTTCAAAAGTAAAATTAGATACTGACTATAAACGGCATGACGTAGAAGCGAAAGACGAAATACTCGAACGCTTCCTAAGAGATCTTCAGTAGCTAGACAAAAAATAGGTGCTACTTCATTGAATGTTGTTATACACATAGGTCCTCCTAAAACGGGGACTTCTGCGATACAGAAATGGCTCAATGAAAATAGAGAGTTTTTGAACGAGAATGGGCTGTTTTACCCTGAACATTCATTGGACATAAATGGTGTCAGCTCTGGAAATTTATTTTCATTGTATACTCCAATAGACAATGACTTAGTGTTAGACGGCAATAAGCTTCAGCTCTTGAAAAATAGTCATACTGCTTCGGGAGCACGCACACTGCTTCTTTCGTCAGAGTTTTTTTTCAACTGTGTTGAGGAATTGGCTGAGGTGTTTCCTCAAGCTATATTTATAGGGTACTTAAGATTTCCGTTAGATGTCGCCGAGTCGTCGTATAACCAAGGCGTAAAAAGGCATAATGAAGTGCGTGCGTTTGGGTTACCTAGCCTCCCTGAAGCTCATCAGTTGAATACTTTAGATAGTGTAATCAGCGTTGTAGGGAAGCAGCGTTTTATTCTCAGGCCATATCACGACAAGTGTTTCGTGGGAGGGAATTTGGTCGAAGACTTTTTGAGTCAAATCAACGTGGCTCCTAAAAACATAGATAGTATGAAAATCAACACTTCATATACTCTAGAGGGGCTTGAGTTTAAACGTTGGTTCAACCAGTTGCCACTAGACACATTGCAAGGCGACATGGACACTTTTTTACAGCGTCAGCAAGAAGGAATTATCGATTACTCCTTCATACCACCTATTACTTTTGAAAAGCTCAGGAATGAATTTACTTCTCAACTTCGTTCCTTTTGTCATCGCTATGAAGTAAATGAAGCAGAGACCTTTATAGAGCATTGTAAGTCGATTGAACAGAAACCCAAGCTTCCACAGTTTATTTCTAACGAGACATTTGAAATAATGCTTAGGCGGTTTTTAAGAGAGCCGAAGGTGTTAAAAAAGGTGCTCTACCTATATGAGAGTGAATGGAAATATCAAAGTGTAGAAAAGTCACCAGAACGCCTATCTATTGTGGAAGCATGTCTTCCGAGGGCACAAAAAGTACTTTCTAAAATTAGAGCATTACTAGGTAGGGCTGGGGCTTAAAATAGACGGTATGGACATTTTCAATTACCACCTTCCTTGGACCGAAAAAAGAGTGAAAGCGATTCCATCATACATATGGGAGCAGCTTTTTTCTCCGGTTGTAGGTGTCACTCAAGATCAATCTCTTACAATTATTAATTTAATGGTTCTGTTAAGACAGAAGCTTAACCTTAATACTGATCTATCAACCTTCAGAAAACGAGCTGAAGTAGCTTCTTGGTATAACGAATACGCAAGAAGTATTTTTAATATAGATGGGCTAGAAAAGCTTCTGAAACATATGAAAGCGCCCATGGCAAAGCTAAACGGTTTCGCAAAATGTTCTAGTGGTCACGAGGGAGTTAATCTGGTCGGGTATAGCCGAGGACGGTTAGGTCTAGGTGAAGATATTCGAGCTTATGCGGCTTTGTTAGATAACATGGGGTATCGCTATTCTATTTTTCATATCGGACATCCCACCGATGACCCTGCTTCTTTTACCCACCCCAATGAGGGCGAGGTAACGTACAACAAAACAATTTTTCTTTTAAATGCTATTGAAATAAATCATTTGCTTTCTATTTATGATGATTTTAAAGAGTATTTCGGACGCGCTGTAGCTGTACCGCCGTGGGAACTTGAAAACCTTCCCAAAGAATGGGAGTCGACCTTTTCCTTTTTTGAAGAGGTTTGGGGTATTTCAGAATTTACGTCAAAAGCACTCAAAAAAGTACACAGTAAAGTGCACTATGCTGCACCGATATTAAAGCCGTTAAATAGAAGCTCAATTGAAAGTAAGAACCACAGCGCACCTTTCAGGTTCTTATTCATTTTTGATGCGAGTTCTTTTATAGAGAGAAAAAACCCTTTAGCAGTTGTACAAGCATTTCAGCAGGCGTTTCATCTTTCTGAAAATGTTGAGTTAGTTTTAAAAGTTTCGAACGAGGCAGACAGTAATCAATGGGCGTCTGTGAAAAAAAAGGCATTTTCTGACAGACGAATAAAAATTATAAGCCGATTAATGACCTCTAATGAATTAGATTTGCTCTGGCGAACCACTGATTGTTATGTATCACTCCATAGAAGTGAAGGGTTTGGGCGGACTCTAGCCGAGGCTATACAAAGGCGATTACCTGTTATCGCTACTAATTACTCGGGAAATACTGATCTCTTCCCTAAGGATTATCCTTGGTTAGTAGATTTCGAACTAATATTGGTAAAAGAAAACGAATACCCATGTCCAAGTGCTTCACGATGGGCAAATGCGTCAATTAAAGATGCGGCCGTAAAAATGCGGAGAGTTATGAAGATGAAAGCAGACAGTGAATTTCAACATATCGTTGATACTGCTGCAGACAATTTAACAAAGAAATTTTTATTCGATAATGATACTCGACCAATAACAAGGTGGTTAAAATGCGAAAAGGAATAATACTAGCTGGCGGATCCGGCACACGTCTGCACCCGTTAACCAAAGTAGTTAGTAAGCAGTTAATGCCTGTTTACGACAAGCCAATGATTTTTTATCCATTAACGACGTTAATGATGTCGGGTATCCGTGACGTACTGATTATCACCACCCCAGATGAACAGCAACGTTTTATCGACCTTATTGGCGACGGCTCTGCATTAGGAATGAGCATTCAGTACGCTGTTCAACCGTCGCCCGATGGTTTAGCACAAGCATTCCTTATTGGTGAAGAGTTCATTGGTAACGATAGTTGCTCTCTTGTTCTGGGTGATAACATTTATTACGGCCATGATCTAAAGCTTTCACTTCAAAGCGCATATAACCAAGAACATGGCGCCACGGTATTCGGTTATCACGTTAACGACCCAGAACGCTATGGAGTAGTAGAATTTGATGACGAATGGAAGGCACTTTCTATTGAGGAAAAGCCAGCCGTGCCGAAATCAAATTACGCGGTAACTGGTTTGTACTATTACGATAATCGCGTGGTAGACTTTGCTAAAGAAGTAAGGCCGTCTCATCGTGGTGAGCTTGAAATAACCGACTTGAACAACTT
>Ga0114903_1000560_pt1 | contig 19808 bp, 19 predicted proteins | sample MalvirDeepMed_s2_FD_87289 | JGI IMG/M metagenome (GOLD analysis project Ga0114903, IMG submission 87289) | Marine viral communities from the Global Malaspina Expedition - Malaspina viral metaG DeepMed_s2 | ecosystem: Environmental > Aquatic > Marine > Oceanic | place: Mediterranean Sea... | reverse complement strand
GCGCCGATACAAGCGGCGCAACCGCTTCGAGATCATGTTCGGCAGGCTCAAGGACTGGCGGCGCGTGGCCACGCGATACGACAGGTGCCCCAAGGTCTTCCTCTCGGCCATCGCCCTCGCCGCTATCGTCATCTACTGGCTATGAGTCCTGAGCCTAGGAAAACAGGGGGTGTTCGTTTTCCTGTCTTATCAAGATTAGGTCGGGATCGGGGCACTTGCGAGGCGACTTGATCGTGACTGTCCTCAAAACAAGTCACGCTGCAATTGTTATCAGGCGACAACTACAAAACTGCGTTTTTTGACTATCAATCGTACAACGGTTCCACCAGCAAAGGCTGGCCGGGTCTGACCATCTCGACCTCCGCAGGTATGACCGCGATTCCCATGGCTTGAGCGATTGGAGACAGCGATGCTGAAGCGCCTTGGCCCAACCGGTCGATAATCGGTCGCTGCATCGGATCTCTCTGTGACCATGTGACCGGCACGTATTCGCGTCGCCCGGTTGAGCGGGAATAGGTGAACCCCGCGACTGCGGGCAGCCAGCTGTCCGGTTCCTCCATCAGCCCCGCCGCCCGGCGCAGGGCCGGCCGCGCGATCTGAGTGAACGTGATCGCAGCGGCATAGGGATTGCCCGGCAAGCCGAAATAAAGCGCCCGCCCGAGCCTGCCGATAGTCAGCGGCTTGCCGGGGCGAATCGCGACCTTCAACACCTCCAATTCAGCTGCTTCGAGACGTAACGCGTCAAGGATGTGATCCTCCTCGCCTGCCGACACGCCGCCCGAGGATATCACGACATCATGGGTCTGTGCGGCATGGCGGATGGCCACACGGATACTAGCGGGGTTGTCCGGAAGGATGCCGAGATCGGTCAGGTCGACCCACGGGAGGCGAGCCAGCGTCGCCCGCAGAAGCACACGGTTGGAGTTGTAGATCTGCCCCGGCCCAAGGGCGCTACCCGGCTCTGCCAACTCGTCGCCAGTGGACAGCATGGCCACGCGCACGCGGGAGCGCACGGCAACGGACGCCACCCCACACCCTGCCAGCAGAGCCAGCCTGGGCGGGGTCAGCGCCAGCCCGGCGGCCAAGGCCTGTGCGCCATCGGCCACATCCTCACCGCGGCGACGAATGTTCTGGCCGGAGCGGGGCGCGTTCGTCAGAGAAATCATGTCTCCGTCGCGCGAGACTTGTTCCTGCATCACGACGGCATCAGCCCCGAATAGCACCGGCGCGCCGGTGAAGATGCGGGCCGTGGTGCCGGGCGGAAGTGTGAGGGCGCGCGTGTCGCCGGCCGCGATGCGGACAGACACGGGCAGGTGCCATGGGCCTTCGCCGGTCAGATCTGACAAGCGCAAGGCATAGCCATCCATGGCGGAATTGTCGAAGGGTGGCAGCGCGTGAGCCGCCATGATCGGGGTGGCCGTTATGCGACCGACCGCTTGTTCAAGCGGCAGCATCTCTTGCCCAGTAACTGGGCAGGCCGCAGCGATGGCACGTAGGCGTGCAGCGTCGACGGAAAGCGTTGGCCCGGATTTGCCTGTTGAACAGACCGCAAGACTCGACATGGCTTTTCCCCCTCCCAAAGGAAAAAGGCCCGCCCCGAGTGTCGGGGGCGGGCCGGTATTGTCAGGTCAGAGCATGATCTCGTGCGACTTGAACGAGATGCCCCGGGTCTGGGCAGTCGCATCCGAGATCTTGCGGATGTCGCCCCAGCAGTGCTTGTAATCCGGCAGCACCAACTCATTCACGCCCGGATTCACCACGTTGCCCTGGCTGCCCGCGGGCGAGCCGAAGACCATCGCCACTGTGTTCCGCTTCAACGTCGGCATGGGATAGGCCATGCCCTGCGTCACACCGTTGTCGTTGATTATCTCGAGCAGGTCGCCGGGGTTCAGTCCCAGGTCGACCATGTCATCGGGATGCATCTCGACGAACGGGTGCGGGTAGCGATCCTGGACGAAATCGTTGTCCTGGTCGAGGAACTGGTTCTGCCAGAAAATGTTGGCGCGGACGTTGTTGATCCAGAACCGGTGCGCGGCCTGTTCGCGGGCCTTGCCCGGGGCCTGCCAGCCTCGCCAGCCCGCCGCACAGAACAGCGCCTTGCCGTCCTCGCGACCATGCCGGGTGAACACGCCATCGGTGTAAAGGCGCGTTGTACCGACAAGCTGGCCGTTCTCGTAACCAACGACCGGTTCCTGCACACCGTTGTTACCCGCAGCGCGCAGACGCTCGTAGGTCACTGCCGTATGAGCGGCGCCGTAGCCATCCATGAAGGCGTCTTCCTCGGTTTCCCAGTCGTAGCCCTGGAACTGGTCGGCATAGGCATCTTCACCCATCTCGCGCAGAACGCGTTCTATGTGCTGGGCGATCCGTGCTGCAATCAGCGCATCGGGCAGGGAGTTGCCGAACGGGTCCATGTACTTCTCGGACAACCGCAAGCGTCGTTCGCCGTTCATCGAGGTGAGGTTCATCTCGTTGGCTTCGCAGGCCGGCAGGATGACATGGGCATTCTGGCCGATCTGGCTGTGGATGATATCCACGTCCACCACGAAGAGACCACCGGCATTGATCGCCGAGACGATGGCATCGACCACCTGCTCGCGCGTGCCGCCAGCGGCCATGTCGATCGCATCCTTGACCATGTCCGAGCGCCGCTTGTGGACCCGCTTGAACTCGGACGCATTGAGCGTGGTCTTGTAGTGATCGCAGGCCCAGATGTGATGTACACCACCAAGGCCCCGGATCAGGAACTGGTCGACATATTCGGAGGGTCGTCCGACATGCGCCTCGGACGGACGGAAGTAGCCTTCCTGATGGCCGCCCAGACGGCAGACCCCACCGCCGATCCGGCCCACATTGCCAGTGGCTAGGGCGATGTTCACAAGCGCGCCGATGGTGCGGTAATTGTCGTTGCCCCAAATGATGCCCTTTTCGTAGCAAGTCACACATTTGCGGCGGCTGCCATCTTCATGGGGCTGGGCAATCCACTCGGCAGCCTTTTGAATATCGGCCGCCGATACGCCGCAGATTTCCGCAGCCTCTTCCAGCGTGGTGCGGCAGGTCTGCATTGCGTAGTCGACGCTGCCGAGGCCCGCCGGATGGGCGGAATCCTGTGCCACCGCTTCGCCGCCTTGAAAGGTCGATGCAGCGATGAAGTCGGCATCGATCCAGCCCTGATCCACGATGTGCGTCAGCAGCGCATTAAACAGGACCATGTCCGTGCCCTCGGCAATCGCGAGATGCAGCACGTTTTCCGGCCCGGCATATTGTTCGGACGAGGCGATGGTCAGCGTGCGGCGCGGATCGACCACGATCATCTTCGCGCCACCCTGAAGGCCCGGGACCATGTGGTTCAGGTAGAGATTGGTCTGGGTCTCCATCGAGTTCGCGCCGACCATGAAGATCGTGTCGGTCAGCGTGTAGTCCTCGTAGGCGTAGTTCAACTCATCCACGCCCATGTCACGTGAGGAATGGACCTCGGAATTATAGGCTGGGCGGTTGTGGATCCGGCAGTTCTTGATCTTCATGCTCTCGAAGTAGAGCTTTCCGGTGCCCCAGGTGTTTTCATAGCCTCCGGCGGAACCGCCGTGGTCGAACATCGACACCACGATGTCGTCTTCCGAGCCTTGCTGGACCACCTGAGCCGTAACCCTTGCCACGAGGTCGAGCGCATCGTCCCAAGACGTTGGCTGCCACACACCGTTGCGCCACACCAGCGGGTCCGACAAGCGTTGCTGCTGCGTGCCGGTCACCTTGGACGGCCGATTTTCCGCCATCCGCGCGCCGCGCACCGATCCAAGGCCGGAGTTCACGACGCAATTCGCGTCCGGCTTGACCACCAGATGCACGTCGCGGCCGTTCTGGCGGACGACGTTGTACATCGAGGGGGCGTACCACGCCTCGGATTCCATGAATTGCTGTTCGCTCAGGTCGACGCCGAACTTGTTCTGGCTCGGAGCCGTACCGCCCTGCCGGTTCATCGGCCAAGTGTAAGCCTTGTAGCCGCAACCCACGATGCAGTAGTGGCAGGTGACGTTGAATTCCTCTGCATCTGCGGGGATGATCGGCAGCCGGTCGATCTGTCTCTTGTATGCCATTGCTCTCTCTCCCTTATGCCAGAACGTTCGACAGGCGACCGTAAATCAGCTCGTCCACACCTTCGGCATGGATGTCGCCCTGATCGTCGACCCGCAGCAGGAATTGCGCGAGATTGCTGGTCGCATGGCCCCAGATCTGCTGGCCTCCCGCTTCGCAATCGAAGCGGGAATGATGGCCGGGGCAGTTGAGCGTCATGTCCTCGGCGGAATAGCTCATCAGCCAGCCCTTGTGTGGGCAGAGCACCGAAAATGCGACGATATCGCCATCCGGGCCGACGCCGCCCTCGACCGCCTGGCCGAGCTTGAGCAGCACACCCGGGCTATCCGCATCGGGATAGGAGATGTCCTTCGGTTCGTTCACCACCAGATCGGCGATGTTGGCAAGGCGGTTCGCCGGATAATCGACGCGTGCCAGTGCCTGCGCTTTGGCCTGTTCCGGTGTCATGACGGTGGCAGCGACGGCCCCCGCTGTGGCGGCCATGCCGCCCCTCAGAAACTGTCGACGTCCCGCGTCGACCAATTTATTGCACTTCATTGGCTGGACTCCTCCCTGGCTCATCAAGTGATGGATGATTGCGGTCAGCCTAGTCCTTGCATCTGGCGCGCGCGATAGCACAACCAGGGATGCTGCACTGCGGCTATCCTATGATTTCAAAAGGGGAAATTTGATGTTCGGAAATCCGAACATGCATAGCGGGGGTAATCAGTGCCCCGACAGGCCGAGTTTTTGCATTTTTTCCCAAAGCGTCGTGCGGGCGACCCGCAAGAGCTTGGCCGCCTCGCCTATCTGCCCATCTGTCCGGTCGAGGGCAGCGATGATCTGCGCCTTTTCTGCTACCTCACGGGCCTCGGCGAGCGACATCATGTCGTCGGGCTCAGCGAGACGTTCGGGAAAGAGATCGGATGGCTGCAACAGCGGCCCTGTCGCCATCGCCAGCCCGCGCAGCAGTCTTGCTCGAAGATCCCGGCCGCCACCCGGCCAGTCATGTGTGCGCACGGCCTCTTCGCAAAGCGCGCCGATGCCGACCAACCCCGGTGCATGGCGAGGAGCCAGCTTACGAAAAAGCTGCTGAAGCAGCCAGACGGCATCTTCGGGTCGTGTGCCGAGCGGCGGTATTGGGATTTCGATCCGTGCTAACCTGTAGAAAAGTTCAGAATTGAAAGCGCCTTGCTCGATCAGGGCCTCAAGGTCGTTGCCACAAGCCGCTATCAGCCGGCCGTCGAAGTCTTTATCCAGCCGCTCCAACAGGTGCGCCTGGACCTGTGCGGTCATCTTGCTGACTGCGTTGATGAACAAAGTTCCTTCACACACGGTATCAACTCCACCGCCGGGGCGGAACAAGGCCGCCTCCGCGTCGGCTTCGCGCGCGAGATTGACCGAAACGAATGGGGCAGCGGACCGGTCCGACAGGTCATGGATACGTCGCGCCACAAGGTCCTTGCCAGTTCCCGGCCCGCCCCGGATCAGCACGGGATCGCTTGCCTTTGAAGCCTTGACGATCAGCGCTTCAACTCGGCGCGCCGCGACCGAGACCCCCATCAAGGGTGGAAAGTCATCATCCTGAAACGGCTTCTCGCGGTTTCCGACGAGCAGGCTGAGGCGCTCGAGGAAGACAGACATTTCGAACGGTTTGGTCACGTAGTCCGCGGCCCCCGATTTGATCAGCCGGACCGCCTGACCGATCCCACCTTGCCCGGTGATGAACAGGAAAGGTGGGGGTGTCCCGGTGCGCAGAAGCGTTGAAAACAGCTCCTCTCCCGACCCGTCCGGCAGGCCGATATCACAGATCACCGCGTCGATTGGCTTCTTGGGGGTGCGGATCGCACCGAGCGCCCGCATCATCTGCTTCAGCCAGAGAACCTGCGCCCCTTCCAGTTCCAACCGCTGCAGCAGCGACCCGCCCATGATCTCGTCGTCCTCGACAAGAACGATGTATCTATCCTTTAGCATCGCGCGCCTCCCATGACGCAGGCAGGGTGACGGTCACGCGCGTTACGCCATTTTCTTGCGCATGGCAGACAGCGCCACCCATTGTTTTCGCGAGGTCGCGGACCAGTCGCAGCCCGACGCCGCCACCGGGCAAGAGCGGACCGTCCCCGAGCAAGCGATCCAACGCTGCCTGCGGCATGGACGCGCCCGTGTTCGTGATCTCAAGGCTGAGGTTGCCGTCCGTTGTACGGGCCATCAGGCCGACGCAGCCGTTTTGGCCTGCCGCCGAGCAGGCGTTCAGCAGCAGGTTGAGCGCAATCTGCCGCACAGGCCCGGCGGACAGGCTGCACCCTATGACTGCTGCCGGATCGACAGACCACTCCAGATCCAATGCCAGTCGCGAGACCTCGGGTTGGATCAACAGCTTGATGTCCTCGAAGTCATCGGATGTCAGCGCGCGGGTCTCGGGGTCCATGCGGTTCTGGTCAAGGGTTGCTCGGGTCACATCACGCAAATGGCGCAGGCCCCTGTCGAGCAGATCTGCCGACTGACGCACCACCTCGGGACGATCAGGATAGCTGCGGATCGTATCTGTCGCGTTCAGTAGCCCGCCGAGTGGGTTGTTGATCTCGTGCGCCAGTGACGAGGACAGACGGCCAAGGGCAACGAACCGTTCCCGTTCCGCCAACCGCCGCTCGGCTTCGGCCTTGGCGGCCACGGCGCCGACCATCGAATTATAGGTACGTGCCAGCCGTGCCAGTTCGCCATCGCCGCGCGGGATGTCCGCGGCCGGGATGGGATGCGGCTCTCCCTTCGTCTCGGTCATCTGGCGTGCCAGGGTCGTGACAGGCTGCAGCATCCTGCGTATCGCCAGAAAGCCTGCCATCGCCAGAAAGCCGATGGCAATCGCATTGCCCATGATCAAATAGAGCAGCGCCTGCCTGCGTTCTGACAGAAGGTCAGCAACATCCAGCTCCGTCGCGATCTGCCCGACGGTGCGTCCCTGGTAGGTCAACGGCGCAAGCAGGCTGAGGATGTTTGACTCGCCATCCACCGACAGGTCATCCAGCGCCACCGCATCACTGGCAAGGGCTGCGATATCGCTGTCCATGGGAACTCGTCTGGGGTCAGTCGCTGCCAGAACCTTTCCGCGCTCATCGGCCACGGCCGTCAGGACCATCCGCCGCCCCTCGCTCCCCTGGGCCGCCCGGTCGAGAGTGTCGTAGACCTCCCAGATATCATGACGCAGGACCAGTGGGCCAAGGGCCACTGACAATCCCTCGACATGCATCCGTGCCAGTTCTTGAATCCGCGCGTCCTGAACCTGCGCCAGCGACCGCAGGACCTGTTGGGACGCCACCGTGCCCACAAGGACCATCATCGCCGCCGCAAGAAGCGGGAGCTTGATCGACAGGGGGATGGGGGCAAACCACTTCATGCTTCAGGGTTCCAGATCGGCCATGCGGTCGGCGATTCCATCGAACAGCGCAGGGGTCGCCTGCTGGAACCCGTCCAGTTGCAGCGACGCCAGCGCCTGTTGGCCTTCCTCCGTCTCGGCGAGGTTCATCAAAGCGGTTTGCAGAGCCTGAACCGGCTCAGAAGCCAGGCTGTCGCGCCGCGCGCAAACAGGGGGAAACCCCAGCCATTCCGACCGGGCGATCACGCGTGTACGCGCGGTCAGACCCGGCTCGATCACCGCCAGCGCTTCCCAGACATAGCCATCGACGCTGCCGGATCGCACCAGGCCATCCGCGACCGCGCGCACCACGTTACGGTGGCCAAAGGTGAAAATGGATCTACTGAAGAAGCCGTCGACCTGTTCCCCCATCCGGCGCAGATCGGTCGCGGTCACAAGATAGCCAGAGTTCGAATCCGGGTCGGAAAATGCATGCGTGCCCCCTTTCAGGTCGGACAGCGCTTCCGCTCCATCTTCAGCCCCGACAATGAGGTAAGACTGGTATCGCGGGCCACCGCGCCACACGGGCACAGCAACAAGATCCAGCAAATCGGCGTGCTGGAGATAGGGATAGCCGCAAAGCCAAGCCGCATCGACACTGCGCTCCAGCAAGAGACCGGTGATTTCCTGATAGGTGCGGCGCTGAACCAGTTCGATCTCACGCCCCATCCCGCGCGACAAGGCGCGCCGCAGGCCGTCAATCACCGCAGCATCGTTGTCGAGAAACACCGGCGTCAGTCCAAGGCGAAAGACGGGCTGCGCCGCCGCATGACGAGCGATGAAGACTGCAAGTCCCGCTCCGACGAAAGTGCGGCGACCGATTGAATACTCCATGATCTCAGGCCCCTCCCCTGGCCGGGATCCAGTCCCTTGGTGCCGATCACAGTCCGGATTGATTGACCCGCGCCGACAGTTGAGCCGCGCTTTCGCGGCGTTCAGAATAGCGGTCCACAAGATAGTCCGCAGAGTCACGCGTCAGAAGCGTGAACTTCATAAGCTCCTCCATGACATCGACGATGCGGTCGTAATAAGCTGACGGTTTCATGCGGCCAGCTTCGTCAAATTCGAGAAATGCCTTTGCGACCGAGGATTGGTTGGGAATGGTTAGCATCCGCATCCAACGCCCGAGCAGCCGCATCTGGTTCACGGCGTTGAAGCTCTGCGATCCGCCCGAGACCTGCATCACTGCCAGCGTCTTTCCCTGCGTCGGGCGCACGGCGCCCTCGGACAGCGGGATCCAGTCGATCTGCGTCTTCATCAACCCGGTCATCGCGCCGTGACGCTCAGGGCTTGACCAGACCATGCCCTCGCTCCATGCGACTAGATCGCGTAGCTCGCGGACTTTCGGGTGGCTGGCATCGACCCCGTCATCAACCAGCGGGAGGCCGGATGAATGGAAAAAAAGCACTTCCGCCCCCAGGCGCGTAAGGATGCGCCCGGCCTCTTCCGCGGACAGCCGGCTAAATGAGCGGACCCGCAGCGAGCCATAGAGGATCAGAATACGCGGTGGATGCGTTCGGACGATCGTAGGCCGCAGTCGTTCGCGGTCGATTGAAGCGAAGTGCTGCTCATCAAGCTGAGGGGTGGTCAGGTTCGTCAGGTCGTCAGGCAATTCGTTTTCCCCGATCATCAATAATGAGCTGACCGTCTTCCTTCGCAAGCGGCCCCTGCGGCAGCGTATCAAGCAGGTCTAGAACGGTTTCAGATGGGCGGCAGAGCCGAACGCCCTTATGCGTGCAGACGAAGGGGCGATTGACGAGGATCGGATGTTCCACCATCCCAGAGAGGAGAACCTCGTCCGACACACCGGGCACGGTAAGCCCCATTGCTTCTGCCGGGCTTCGCGCAACGCGCAGTGCCTCCCGTGGGGTTACGCCGGCCGCAGCGAACAGACCTAAGAGCTGCGCACGCGTCCAACCCGTTTCCAAGTAGTTGATCACCGTTGGCAGGGTGCCCGCAGCGTGCAGGATCGCCAAAGTGTTGCGCGATGTCCCGCAGTCCGGATTGTGGTAGATGACGACACTCATGCCGGAAAGCGCTCCCTTGTGCGGTTAGCGAACCAGACGAGTGAAAGCATCACGGGAACCTCCACCAGAACGCCGACCACCGTCACCAGCGCAGCCCCGGAATTGAGACCGAACAGGCCAATGGCCACAGCAACGGCCAGCTCGAAGAAATTCGATGTACCGATCAGCGCGCAGGGGGCGGCCACCTTATGCGGCACTTTCCAGCGCCACGCCCAGAAATAGGCGATGGCAAAGATCCCGTAGGACTGGATCAGGATCGGCGTGGCAAGCAGGACGATCAGGAACGGGTTTTCCGTGATGACGCTGCCCTGAAACCCGAACAACAGCACCACTGTCAGGAGTAACCCCAGAACCGAGGCGGGCTTGATCCGTGCGGTGAAAGCAGAAACTGCTGCTTCTCCACCCCGGGTCATCAGTCTGGACCGGGTGAAGATGCCGGCAGCAAGCGGCAGAACGACATACAGAACAACGGAAAGAACCAGCGTTTCCCAAGGAACGGCGATATCTGTCACGCCAAGCAGCAAAGCCACGATGGGCGCAAAGGCGAAAACCATGATCACATCGTTCAGTGACACCTGGACCAGCGTGTAATTCGGATCCCCCTTGGTCAGTTGCGACCAGACGAATACCATCGCCGTACAGGGTGCCGCGCCTAGCAGGATCAGCCCGGCGATGTACTGGCCTGCATCCGACGGGTCGATCAGGTCCGCAAAGACGTACTCGAAGAACAGGACGCCGAGGGCGGCCATGGTGAAGGGCTTGATCAGCCAATTCACGACCACGGTGATGATCAGGCCTTTGGGGCGCTTGCCCACGCCTTTCAGCGCGCTCAGATCCACGGCGACCATCATCGGGTAGACCATCGCCCAGATCAGGACGGCGACAACGAGATTTACCGAGGCGTACTCGAGCGCTGCCAGCGCTGCAAACAGGCCGGGCAGTAACGAGGCCAGCACGATGCCCGCGACGATGCACAACAGCACCCAGACAGACAGATAGCGTTCAAAAAGGGACATTGATCAACCTTGGGCTCTAGCAGGGTTTACGCAGCAGGCGGATTCGCTGCGAATGATGTCGAGTTCTTCAATCAGCGCCGAGAGAGGCTGCAAGGCCCCAGGGCTGAGCGAATAGCAGACCCGCGGCGGGTCGATCTGCCCTTCGATCACGCCAGCATCTTTCAGAATGCGGAGATGTTCGGACACCGTGGACTGCGCGAGGCCGACGGCCTCGACGATATCACCGCCGATACAGCCCGGTGTTCGCGCCAGCAGGCGCAAGATCCGCAATCGCGCCGGATGGCCCAGGGCCTTGGCTGTTGCCGCCATTCTCATGTCCTCAAGGTCTTGCTGGACTTCTGTCATCTTGGCCTCATCTAAAATCGGCTATCGTCGTTTACCGATATGTTTTCGTAACTGCCGACGCAAGCGAATTCATTGGCGAGTGGCTGGGGAGCTCGGTACGCGGATAGTCAATCACCGCAGTTTCCGTGGCAGAGTGCCCTTGCCGGCACCTTATCCTCTACCGCATCTGTGCTATCCGGATCACCAACTTGCACAGCTTGAGCAAAGTCTTGAATGTCGGGGCGATCCTGTAACCCACCAAGTGAAGGACCGTTCAGAGCCGTCAGTTCGTGGCGCGCCACATCCTGTACCGCCCCTGCCCTGTCACTTCGCGGATCAGCCCATGCGCTTCCATCCAGGCAAGGTTGCGCTGGACTGCGGCGCGACTGGCGCCGGTCATCGCCTCGGCCATCGGAGCGGATACAAGGGGCCATTCGGTCACCACAGCGCGCAAGGCACGCGGGGTCTTGCCCGAGGGTGGGGTCATCTCCGTTTCCGCCCTCGCTGACCATGCCTCGATATCGTCAAGGTGCCGCATTGCGGTCAGGCAGGCGGTCTCCAACCCGTCAAGCCATCGCGCCAGACGGTCAGCGGGTGGGCCGCCCGCGCGCAGTCCCCCTGCCCCGCCCATGGCCAGAGGTGCAAAGACTGCTCCCTTGCCCTCGCTGGCCGCGATCCGCGCAGCTGTGACGGCCGCCTCCATTCGATCGCTTTGCTGCCCGAGGCCCGCGAGGCTCCATAGGTGAAAACCGGCGCAGGCACGGGTTATCGGGTGAAGATCGGCGGATCGCGCCATCAGGTCGAGCCAGCCTCCCGCGCGATCCGCGAACGGTTCGGCTTCATCCGCCATGTTTTCGGGGTCGCGGCGGTCGAGGAAGGCGGACAGGTCCACCTCGGGCCCCGGACCCCCTGTCAGACGCCGCACCGCCCATCCGACACGCGCGAGTGCCGCGGTGTCGTCCTGCACGCCGGACAGGCGCATGGAGATCCAGAGCGCCAGCCGATCCGGGCCGATGCGATCACCCACAAACCAGCTGAGGTCTGCCGCCTCGATCAGCGCGAGCCTGTGTCGCCAGCCTTCCGGGCCGCGCTTCTGCCGATCGTCCAGCGCGCCGACGCGACCGGCCACACGGGCAAGACGCGCGGCATGACCCGCCTGTGCTTCTCGCCAATCGTCGAGGACCGCGGTTTCACGCGGCTCGGCCCGTGGTCCCGGCGGCAGATAATCCGGCTCCTCTTCCATGGGTGTCGCAATTGCTTTGCCGTTTCATCAAAAAGTTCTTACAGGATTCCAGTAGGATGGAGCGTAATCCGACGTGGTATTTTACGTTTCGATTTCAATTTTTAGCTCGCGTTTCAATAAGCGAGAACATGGGGCAGAAGATGGGATTTAGAAACCGTGGAGCCGCGGGTTCATGACGCTGCGCGAAAACGAAGCGTCTGCCGAGGCTTGGGCCAGGGCAACGCGTATCGCGCGAGAACTGGATCGCATTCTGGACGGACAAGAGCCTATGCGTACCGCAGTTGCTCGCGCCGCATCCGAGTTGCGTCTCTCGACGCGCCAAGTCTACAACCACCTGCGCCGATACCGCACCGAGCGCCGGGTTTCTTCGCTGCTGCCACGAACAGGTGGGGCGAGGCGCGCGAGGATCAGCCCGGCTGTTGAGGAAATCATTTCGGCAACCCTTCGGGAGATGTGGCTTCAGCCCGAGCAACCGGACCTTGCGCCGATTGTCGATGAAATCCGCACCCGTTGTGTCAGCGAGGGTCTTGATCCGCCCGCCTATGTAACCGTTTCCAAGCGTATCCCACGACTGTTCACGCCCGAGGACATTGCACGACGACGACATTCAGGAGGGAAAAGCCTACGGCGCCTGAAACCCCGCCCAGGCTATATCCGGGCCAACCACGCACTCGATGTCGTCCAGATAGACCACACCCCCGCCGACATTCAGTTTGTAGAAGTCATCGATGGTCAGGGCATCTATGTCGGACGCCCCTATCTCACTATCGCAGCCGATGTTGCAACAAGCGCGATTGTTGGCTTCTGCCTGACCCTCGAGAAGCCCTCACGCCTGTCGGTCGCCCTCTGTCTTGCGCAGGCGATGTGCCGCAAGGAGGACTGGCTGGCAGCGCGCGACATCAATCATTCCTGGCCGATGTTTGGTCGCCCGAAGAAGGTCGTCGTGGATTCCGCCATGGAATTCAGAAGCACCAGTTTCATCCGGGGATGTGCTGATTACGGCATTGCAATTGAAAGCCGGAACAAGGGGACCGTCCATCGTGGCGGGGTTGTCGAACGGCTTCTCGGCAAGGTGAATACGGTACTGTGCTCCCTGCCTGGCAAGACCGGGCGTTCCATCGCAGATCGGGGTGAATATCTGTCCGAAGACCGTGCGAGGCTCAACTTTGCAGACCTCGAACGCTGTATCGCGCTGGCGATTATCGATCACAATCTTAGCCAGAATGAACGCAAGCTGACGGTCCCGACCAAGGAATGGGAACGAAAATGCCGTCAGCCGGATGGCCCGGAAGACAACCCTTTCGACGTTCTGCTCAGCTTTCTCCCGAACAAGACACGCAGGATTTCACCTCAGGGTGTCAGCCTGTTTGCCAACGACTATTTCGATCCATTGATGGGCCCATTGGTCGCCCGCCGTGATCGATTGGATTCTCTCGATGTTCGTTATGATCCTCGGGACATCAGCCACATCTACATCAAGGATCCAGATACAGGAACCTGGCGCACTGTGGGGCGGCGGGATGGACTGCTTGAGGCGGTCACCCTCTGGCAGCACAGGGCCGAAAGAAGCCGAGCGCGCGAAACCGGTCGGCGCCCGATCGAGGAGAAGACCGCAATCCGTCGCGAAATCGCGGCGACCGTGGATGCCTCGGCATCGAAGAAGCAAAGGCTGAAGGAAATCGCACGGACCAGGCATGCGGCTCATGCGCCGAAACCCTACCAGAGCCTGACTCCTGTCCCGACACCACTCCGCGAAACGCCCGACCCCGAACGCCCGCGGCGCGTTTTCCCGGTGGAGGATTGGTAAAATGACGGATCACCTCCTGAACTCCGCCGCATCACTTCTCAATGCCGGTGACGCGTGCCGCATCGCCCATATCCGGACGGCCCGTTGGATCAGCCATCCGGTTGCAAGTCGCGCCCATGACGCCATGCGTCTGCTGCTCGATCGGCCAGTAGCTTTGCGCCCCAGAGGGCTCTTGCTGACGGGCCCTTATCATAATGGCAAGACGATGATCGCCGAACGCTTCGCGATTGAACATTTGCGTCAGTCAGAACGTCAAAGGATATGGGTGATCCAGACCCGAGAGGGTGCCGGGCTGTCTCACTTCTATGCCAGCATTCTTGCCGGGTTGCGCGCGCCTCAGGCGTCTGGTTGGCGGAGCCTGTCGCGCGCGGGCGAGCAGGTGGATCATTTGCTGGACAACTTGAAACCCCGCCTGCTCATCTTCGATAAGTTTCACAGCGCCCTTCGAGGGCGCCGACAGGACGTGAAATCTATCTTTTCGTTCCTGCGCCGCATCGCAAGTGTCCACGATATCTCGCCCGTACTGGTCGGCGAGGTTGCGGTCTATGACGCGGTACACGACACCGAGGAGATGGGATCGCGGTTCGATACGATCCCTGTTCCCAGATGGGCGTATGACGAGGATTTCGCGACGCTCCTCGATAGTCTTGAAACCTGCATGCCTCTCGCCCGCGCCTCGGACCTGTCGCGACCGTCACTGGCTGAGATCATCCATGAATTGTCAGAGGGCTTGATCGGAGAGGTCGTCGATATCGTGAGCAACGCGGCTATCACGGCGATAAGGAACGGCGAGGAACACATTTCTGAAGCGACCATCGCCTCGCTTGGTTACACGCCCCTGTCGAAACGCCGAAATGCTCCTTTGCGCCGCGAAATGATGTGACCCAGTCTGCGTCCGAGATCACAGTCACACCTGCGCGCGACTACGGCAATGAGGTGGGGCAAGGCTGGCCCGTCGTTGTTGAACCGGCACCCGGAGAGCTGCTGTCGAGCTGGCTGCATCGGCTGGCCATGGCCAATGGAATTCCACCTCAATATTTTGGGCGGGTTCTGGATGTCGCAGGTGGAGATTGGTCTGCGAAGCTTGACCGTGACCTTCCCGGGCGAATCCTCAATTTGCTGGTCGAGCGAACGCGGTTGCCTACCGAGGATATTGATGGCTTGGCTTTGAACCGCGACCCGCTGACCCGGTTGCGCATGCGGCAGACCACAGGATCAGGAGATGCCCGCGCATCGACCGCCCGGGTCAATCGGCTGCAATATTGCCCGGCATGCCTGAAAGAGGATCGCGCACCGTTCTTCCGGCGCGGCTGGACTTTGGCGACGCGCGTTTCCTGCTTTCGGCATGGATGCAGCTTGCGCGACCAATGCCCTGCCTGCGGCGGCGGCATTGCGCCTTCACGACAAAACCGGCTTCTGCGGCAACAATTCTGCGTCTGGTGTGATGCTGATCTCCGAAAACCCACCCTGCCCGCCGAGTATGATGTGCAGCGTCTCGAACGGCTCATCGACGATTTGCTTCGAATGCATGTTGCGGGACATGGACGGCATGGAAAGACATCCCTGCCCGCCATGCTTGGGGCGGCTTGTTTCACGTTCAATGGCCAGCCGACGTCAATTTCGCGCTTGCCGCACCGGGTCCGCTACGTATTGTTCCGCCAGTTGGCCGATGGAATGACGCACCTCCAAAAACGTTCCGTGCATCCTGCAATTGATCTCTGGACCCGCATTGCACGGGCTGCGCCCAAGCATTCCGACTTGGTGGCGTTATTGAGTGCAGAGATCACGTCACAGATCACACCGGGAACAAAGACGCGCTCCAGACATCCTGATTTGGCGGACTTACAACAGGTCATCGTTCGCCTTCATTCAAACCGCCGCACATCATTGGCAACGGCTATGCCTGCGAATTGATGACCCCTGCATCCTCCATCTGCTCCCGATCGGGCAGGTCCTGCAGCGACTCCAGATCGAACGCGACCAGGAACTGCTCCGTCGTCACGTAGGTATAGGGTGCCCCGCGCCGCGGCGACCGTGGCCCGGTGACGATCAATCCACGCGCATGCAGTCGCCCGATCAGATCGCGGCTGATCTCCTTGCCGAAGATGTCCTTCAGCCCGTCCCGGGTGATCGGCTGGTGGTAGGCGATGGCAGCGAGCACCGCGACATCATATTCGTCCAGGTCCAGAAGCTGTTCGCCCACATCCGCAGCGGCCCTGATCGCTGGGGCGTAGGTGGGCCGCGTGCGCAACATCCAGCCGCCGGCCACCTGCGCCACTTCGAAGGATCGTCCTTCGAGATCGGCGACCAGGTCTTCGACCAACAGATCGACCGAAGCCCCCTGCCCCACCACGCGCGCGAGGTCCTCACGCGGCACCGGCGCTGCACTGGCGAAGAGAACGGCTTCAATTCGCCGCATCCATTCACGCCAGCGCAACTCGGCGGGGAGGTCGTCCAACTCCCGGTCGAGCGTCTGATCTGTGTGATCCTTGGCCATCACTCAGATCCCGTAGAGTCGGAACGTGTCGCGGCCGGTCAGCTCGCGCACCGCGCCGAGATCGACCAACCGGTCACAGAGCCGCCGTGCGGACCGGTCCGGTAGTGGCAGGGCCGCAGGCGCGACGGCATCTTGGGTCAGGAACATCTCAACGGCATCCCCCGCGCCTTTGGCCCGCAGCTTCGGCGCGACCGCTTTGAGTTGCGCTGCCCGCCGCGCGAGGTCAGTTGAGAGACGCACGGCATCGACCGCCGATGAAACGAGCGCACGATGACAAGCCGAGCGTAGGTCTTCGCCTCGCTTGCGTATGTCGGCGCGTTTCAGGCCTGCGGCCAGAAGCGGCACGACATGATCCCAACCAAGCGCCTGAGCGAGGGTCGCGTCAGCAAGGACGAGTGCGGACACCTCGGCACGGGGGGCATCGTTTAGTACCGCCTCCAGCACCATTGCCGCGCGACTGACCGCTGCTCCCTGCCCGGCATCGAGCCAATGCGCAATCTGATCACCCTGAAGTTCAGGCAGCGCACGGACCAGAGCTTTCACGGTCAGCGGCCTTTCCGTGGCGCGACGCCACGCCAGACAGGTTTCGCCTGCCGGACCGGGCAGGTCGCCGGGGCGCAGCAGATGGACCACATCACGCAGCTCCCGTGCCCGCTCCAGACGACCCGAAAACGCAACACAGGCCTCCGCTGCGCGCAGCGCCAGCCGATCCCGCAGCAAGGTCTGGGGGACAGGCTCGTATCCTAACACAACATGCAGGTGGCTCAGTGCTGCGCCCGACAAAAACGCCACATCTTCAAGGGTTTCGGTGCGTGCCGAGATGACCCAGGGCGGCATCCGGGGTAAGCTCTCACGGTCGTTGTCGAAGGTTGAGCGGGCATATGTCATGCCACAACACTATCTCGCGGCGGCGCTTTGATCCACAATATAATGTACAAACCGCCCCGGGTTGCCGAACCTTTATATGTCCAATAAGTTTGCCTTATCGGACACAATAATTTATGCTGGAAAGTAGTTTAATTTCACTGCTGGATTCACTGGAAAATGGCATCAGAGGACGAGCCACCGACTCCATCAAACTCTGATGCAATTCAGAATGCTCAGGTTGACGCAAGGAATCAAGAAAAAGGCGATGGGATCACCCTGCCCTCTCATGTCGCGGGGTCGGGCAGCCTCGATCGCCTGGTCGACACCGCGCGTGACTATGCCCGTGCAGCGGCCTCGGACAATACGCTGAAGGCCTACGCAAAGGACTGGGCGCACTTCACACGCTGGTGTCGGATGAAAGGCGCGGAGCCGCTGCCTCCATCATCAGAGATGATCGGGCTCTACTTTGCGGATCTGGCTTCCGGGTCGGGCCCCTCCCCTGCCCTTTCGGTATCGACAATCGAACGCCGCCTCTCAGGCCTTGCGTGGAACTATGCGCAAAGAGGCTTTGCGCTTGATCGCAAGAACCGCCACATTGCGACGGTGCTGACGGGAATCAAACGCAAGCACGCGCGCCCGCCGGTCCAGAAAGAGGCGATCCTTGCCGAAGACATCCTCGCGATGGTGGCCACGCTACCTTTCGACCTGCGCGGGCTGCGGGACCGCGCGATCTTGCTTCTGGGGTACGCCGGCGGCCTGCGTCGTTCCGAAATCGTCAGTCTCGACGTTCACAAAGACGACACGCCGGACTCGGGCGGCTGGATCGAGATCTTCGACAAAGGCGCCTTGCTCACCCTCAACGCCAAGACCGGCTGGCGCGAGGTCGAGATCGGCCGCGGCTCCAAGGACCAGACCTGCCCTGTCCGTGCGCTCGAGCAATGGTTGCAGTTTGCGAAAATCGACTTCGGCCCGATCTTTGTCGGCACCTCGCGCGATGGCAAACGCGCGCTGGAAACGCGGCTCAACGACAAGCATGTCGCGCGCCTGATCAAGCGCACGGTCCAGGACGCCGGGATCAGGTCGGAGCTTCCCGAAAAGGACAGACTGGCCCTGTTTTCCGGGCACTCTCTCCGCGCGGGTCTGGCCAGTTCCGCAGAGGTCGATGAGCGCTACGTCCAAAAGCACCTTGGGCATGCTTCAGCCGAGATGACCCGTCGCTACCAGCGGCGTCGCGACCGCTTCCGGGTGAACCTGACAAGGGCCGCGGGCTTGTGAAGCAGTTCAGAGGCCTTCGTTCTTCTTCGTCGTCAGCGCCGCCACATGACGAGGCACATCACTGCGAGAGTGCAGGATATCGACGATGACGACCTCGTCGGGCTGGTCGAGAAACATCAGAAAATGCTCCCCTGCCCTAGCGAACCGCAAGTCAGCAGCCTCATCCACGAGAACCGCACAACTCCGGCTATACACCTGACCGTTCAAAATACCTTCACAGCGGCTGAGCAATTCCGCCTCGTAGAGCTCTGCCTGACGCAGCCCAAAATTCTCGATCGTCCATCTGGCGATCTCGATGAGGCTGGTTTCCGCACGACGCGTCAGCCGGAAGGATCGGTTCATGAACGAGCGCGCGCAGTCGCAAAGGCCCGACGGATCGCATCTTTGCCGCTGCCCTCCGCAAGATCACCCGCCTTGGCCTGCGCCAATCCCTCGAGCAACCCCTGACGGATCTCGGCAAGCTGTGCCTCTTCCTGCTCAAGCAGTCTCAGGCCCGCGCGCATCGCTTCGCTCACGTTCTGATAGCGTCCAGACGCCACCAGTGCTTGGACCAGATGGTCTTGAGTTTCGGTCAGGACAACATTGCGTGTCACCATGGGCAGATCTCCTTCATTGGCAATATACGCCAATCCGAGGTTTTGATCAATGGAATCTGATACTCGTCGACGAACGGCCCATAAGGCCGCGCTCTACCCACCGCCGTCAAACGGTCGTTTAGTAGCGATACCTTAAATTGCAAACGGCCCGTTTTCATGCCCCTGATAGGTTATGCGCGCGTCTCCACAGAGGATCAGACCCCCCTGCCCCAGTCTGAGGCCCTCCAATCTGCGGGTTGCGTCGAGATCTTTGAAGAGCACGCCTCGGGTGGCAATCGCGCGCGACCGGTGCTGGCACGCGTGCTCGAACGCGTCCAGAGCGGCGATACGCTGGTCGTTGTGCGGATCGACCGGCTTGCGCGGTCTCTGTCGCACTTGCTGGAGGTGATCGAACGTCTGGAGGCCAAGGGAGCTTTCTTCCGCTCCCTGCAGGACCCCATCGACACCGCTTCCCCCCAGGGTAAATTCACATTGCAGGTTCTGGGCGCCGCGGCCGAGTTTGAGCGCGCTCTGATACGCGAGCGCACAAAGGCCGGGCTTGCCTCTGCGCGCGCCAAAGGGCGCGTTGGTGGCAATCCTGGGCTTCGCACCAAAGACCCCGCCGCGCTGCGCAAGGTGTGGCTGGCACGACAGGACGGCTACATGGAGCGCCTGAACGAAACCGCGCAGGATTGGG